>Ga0209342_10000323_pt1 | contig 53836 bp, 50 predicted proteins | sample RifCSP16_2_FD_184023 | JGI IMG/M metagenome (GOLD analysis project Ga0209342, IMG submission 184023) | Soil microbial communities from Rifle, Colorado - Rifle CSP2_sed 16_2 (SPAdes) (version 2) | ecosystem: Environmental > Terrestrial > Deep subsurface > Rock core/Sediment | place: Rifle... | reverse complement strand
CGAACGTGCGAACGGCGTTGAGTTAGGTGAGGCTGGCTGGCCTGTGGATTCTACAGCAGCCAGTCGGCCGGCGTCCCCGGGGCCCACCCCCGTGGCTTCGGCGAGGACGTGGGCTTCCGGGCGGACGCATGAGGCACCGAGGGGGGGAGGTCCCCTGTCGTGCGATCCGCCCGCGACGTTGAGGTCGCCAACCCTGAGGACGACTGCTTCAGCGACATCTCCTCGGTGAGGCCGTCGCTGAAGTACTCGTTCCCGGGATCCGGTCGGCGGGGAGGTCCGCACGGATGGACGTGACCGGCGGAGGCGTGTCCCGCAGGATGGCCGACATCAGCCCGGCGGCGCTGTCGGACTGGAAAGGGCGTCGCCCGGTCGCCATCTCGTGGAGGATGACCCCACCGGGCCTGGGTCGAAACCTCCGACTCGGGAACCTCGCCGTCGCGCGAGGGACGGCGCCCCGGAGATATACTCGGGTGCGCGCCCCAGGCGCCGCACGTTCCATGCTCGACCCCGTCATCCTCGGCGCCGACCACGCCGGCTTCGAGCTCAAGGAGGCCCTCAAGAGGGCCCTCGACCGTCGAGGGATCCCCTACGAGGACGTCGGGACGCAATCGGCGGAGTCGGTCGACTACCCCGACTTCGCCCACCGGGTCGCGGAGGCCGTGGGCACCGGCCGCTTCCCCCGCGGCGTCCTCGTGTGCGGCACCGGGATCGGCATGTCGATGGCCGCCAACCGCCACCCCGGGGTGCGGGCGGCGGCCGCCTACGACGAGACGACTGCCCGCCTGAGCCGCGAGCACAACGACGCCAACGTCCTCGCCCTCGGGGGGCGCACCCTCGACCCTGCCCTCGCCGAGCGCATCCTGGAGGTCTGGCTCGAGACCCCCTTCGCGGGCGGGCGCCATGCCAAGCGCGTCGCGAAGATCGAGACGAGGTGAGAAATGGAGAACCTGGCCCGAACCGATCCCGAGGTCGCGGAGGCGATCCGCAGCGAGACACTCCGCCAGGGCAACCAGCTCGAGTTGATCGCCTCCGAGAACTTCGTCTCCGAGGCGGTGCTCGAGGCCCTCGGCTCCGTCCTCACCAACAAGTATGCCGAGGGCTACCCCGGCCGGCGCTACTACGGCGGCTGCGAGTTCGTCGACGTGGGGGAGCGGCTCGCGATCGAGCGCGCCAAGCAGCTCTTTGGTGCCGATCACGCCAACGTCCAGCCGCACTCGGGGGCCCAGGCCAACACCGCCGTCTACATGACGGTGTGCAAGCCCCGGGACACGATCCTGGGCATGAACCTCTCTCACGGCGGTCACCTCACCCACGGCCATCCCCTCAACTTCTCCGGCCGCTACTTCAATGTGGTCGCCTACGGGGTGCGCAAGGAGGACGAACGGATCGACTACGAGGCCATGCTCGCCCTCGCCAAGGAGCACAACCCCAAGGTGATCGTGGTCGGGGCCTCCGCCTACCCGCGCACGATCGACTTCGAGGCGGCGAGGAAGGCGGCCGACGCCTGCGGGGCGGTGGTTATGGCTGACATCGCCCACATCGCGGGCCTCGTGGCGACGGGGCTCCACCCGAGCCCGGTGCCCTACGCCGAGTTCGTGACCACGACGACCCACAAGACGCTGCGCGGCCCGCGCGGGGGGATGATCCTCTGCCAGGCGAAGTGGGCGAAGGAGCTGGACAAGCTGCTCTTCCCCGGTGTCCAGGGGGGGCCGCTCATGCACGTGATCGCGGCCAAGGCGGTGGCGCTCAAGGAGGCCCTCGCCCCCGGCTTCAAGGGCTACCAGCAGCAGATCGTGGCCAACGCGAAGACGCTCGCGGCGACGCTGATCGACGAGGGTCTGCGCCTCGTCTCCGGCGGCACCGACAACCACCTCATGCTCGTCGACGTCTTCGCCCGCGGGATCACGGGCAAGGTCGCGGAGGCCGCGCTCGAAAAGGCGGGGATCACCGTCAACAAGAACACGATCCCCTTCGACACCAACTCCCCCATGGTCGCCTCCGGCATTCGCATCGGGACTCCCGCCCTCACGACGCGCGGGATGAAGGAGCCGGAGATGGAGACGATCGGGCGGCTCATCGCCCGGGCGCTGCGCGCGGTGGAGAACGAGACCGAGCTCGGCGCGGTCCGCCGCGAGGTGCAGAGGCTCTGCGGACGCTTCCCGATCTACGCCTCGCGGCTCGAGGCCTACGACCGCGCGCTGGCCAAGGCCTGAGGCGCGTGCGGCCCGCGGAAAGCGTGTCCTTCTTCGGACCCGGGGGGCGCCTCGCCCGTGTGTTCCCGGGCTACGAGGACCGCCCCGCCCAGGAGAGGCTGTCGGAGGCGGTCGATGCGGTGCTCCGCGACGGGGGGCTGCTGCTGGCGGAGGCCGGCACCGGGACGGGCAAGACGCTGGCCTACCTCCTCCCCGCGGTCGAGCTGGGGAGGCGCGTCGTCGTCTCCACCGGCACCAAGAACCTGCAGGAGCAGCTCGTCCAGAAGGACATCCCGCTGCTCGCCCGCGCCCTCGGGCGCGAGCTGTCGGTCGCGGTCATGAAAGGCCGCGCGAACTACCTCTGCCTCCTGCACTTCTCGTCCTTCACCAAGGCGGGGACGTTTCGGCGGACGGAGGAGATCCCGCTCTTCCAGGCGGTCGCGGCCTGGGCACCAGAGACCGCGACCGGCGACCGCTCGGAGATCGCCGAGCTGCCGGACGCGGTCGACTTCTGGCGCGAGATCTCGGCCGCGAGCGAGAACTGCATCGGCCAGTCCTGCCCCCACTTCGACGCCTGCTGGGTGACGCGCATGCGCCAGCGCGCGCTCGAGGCCGACCTCGTGGTCGTGAACCACCACCTTCTCTGCGCCGACCTCGCGGTGAAGGACGGCAGCTACGGGCAGGTCATCCCGCCATACGACAGCGTCATCCTGGACGAGGCGCACCTCCTCGAGGACGTCGCGACGCAGTACTTCGGTGTGCAGGTCTCCTCGCACCGCGTCGAGGAGCTGGCGCGAGACGTGGAGCGCGAGCTCAAGGCGGCGCAGCTCGACGCCCGGGACGTGCGCGCCGAGGTCGAGGGGGTGCGGCGACGGGGAGAGCGGCTCTTCCGCGAGCTCGGCCGGGGCCACGGCCGCCGCCTCGCCCCGGGCTGGATGACGACCGCCATCATGGAGGAGTCGCTGGCGCTCCTCCAGCGGCTCGAGGGACTTCGGACGGCGCTGCTCGCGATCCCCGACCGCCCGGAGCCCATCGTGGGCCTCGCCTCCCGCACGCTCGCGCTCGCGGCCGAGCTGGCGTTCCTGCTCAAGGCGGAGGACGACGGCCACGTCTACTTCGTCGAGACGCGGGGCCGAGGCGTCTTCCTCCGCGCGACGCCCATCGACGTGTCGGAAAGGCTCAAGGAGCTGCTGTTCGATCGCGTGCGGGCGGCGGTGCTGACCTCGGGCACGCTGGCCGTCGACGGCGACTTCGCCTACGTCCGAAGCCGGCTCGGGCTCGAGGCCACCGCCGATCTCCTCCTTCCCTCGCCCTTCCGCTTCGAGGAGCAGGCCGTGCTCTACGTCCCGAAAGGGATGCCCGACCCCGCCGCGCCCGATTTCGCCGACCACGCGGCGGAGCAGGTGGTGCGCCTGCTCGAGCTGAGCCGCGGCCGGGCCTTCGTGCTCTTCACCTCCTACGCGAACATGAACGCGGTGGCGGAGCGGATCGCGGGCCGGCTGGACTATCCGGTTTTCATCCAGGGCGAGGCCCCGAAGGCGGCGTTGCTCGAGACCTTCCGGCGGACCAAGCACGCCGTTCTCCTCGCCACGGCGTCGTTCTGGCAGGGCGTGGACGTGGTGGGGGAGCAGCTGTCGTGCGTGATCGTCGACAAGCTGCCCTTCGCCTCCCCGGGCGATCCCGTGGTGGCCGCCCGCATCGAGAGGCTTCGCAATCACGGCGGGAACCCCTTCGCCGAGTACCAGGTGCCGGTCGCGATCCTCATGCTCAAGCAGGGGCTGGGACGACTCATCCGCACCACGACCGACCGCGGAATCCTCGCCGTCCTCGACGGGCGGCTTCTACGGCGGCCTTACGGCCGGCGCTTTCTGGAGAGCCTCCCGCCGGCGCGCCTCGTTCATGACCTGGGCGAGGTCGAGCGCTTCATGGGCTGAGCTGGAAACGGACCCGGACCGGCCGGGGCCTGGTGTATGGTCCGCCGAGGTGTCGGCGGGGAGGACCCGCCGCCCCGCGGCTTTTTGAGGAGGATGAATGAACTGTCGACGGCGTGCGTGCGCGGTCCTCGTGGCGATGGCGCTCCTGGCGCTCCCCACCTCCCGGCTCCAGGCGTCGGGCTTCGGGATCGAGAACCAGGGGGCGCGGGCCCTGGGGATGGCGGGGGCGTACACCGCCCAGGCCTCCGACCCCTCCGCCATCTTCTACAACGCCGCCGGGGTGGCGTTTCTGAAGGGCAAGCGCCTCTACCTGAGCGGCGGCTTCGGGAGCATCGGCGCCGACTTCACGGGGACGGGACCCTACCCGCCCGTGGGGACTTTGGAGAAGAGCGTGCGCCAGTTCACCGTCCTCCCGAGCGCCTACTACACGCAGCAAGTCTCGGAAACGCTCGTGCTCGGCATCGGCTTCAACGCGCCCTTCGGGTACCGGACGGAATGGCAGAACCCGGACGAGTTCACCGGCCGCCGCATCTGTCTCGACTGCGAGATCCGCTCCTTTGCCCTCAATCCCACCGTGGCCTTCAAGGTCGAAGACCGCCTCGCCTTGGGCTTCGGGCTCGACGTGCGCTTCTCGAGCTTGCACCTGAGTCGCCGTCTCATCGCCGACCCGAACCCCTTTCCGGAGCCCACGGACGTCGCCGAGCTGACCATCGACAGCGGGACCGAGACCGGTATCGGCTTCAACGCCGGTCTCCTCGCCAAGCTCTCGGACAGCGTCTCGCTCGGTCTCGCCTACCGGCACCGGGTCAACGTCGACTACGGCGCCACGGGCGACTTCCAGCAGGTCCCCACCGGAAACGACGCCGTGGACGACGTCGTGGCCGCGAACCTCCCACCCCGCCAGCCGGTGTTGACGCAGGTGTCGTTCCCGGCCACCTGGTCGGGGGGGATCGCCATCCGGCGGGGGGACTGGACGGTCGAGGGCGACATCGTCTGGTGGCGCTGGGCGACCTTCGAGAGCGTGCGCTTCAACTTCACGGAGACGCCGGCGCTGTCGCGTACGCTGCCGCAGAACTACGAGAACACTCTTCAGGGCCGCCTGGGCATCGAGTACATCGTCAACGACTCCTGGGAGGTGAGGGGCGGCTACAGCTACGACCGCAGCCCCCAGCCCATCGAGACCACCTCGCCCTTCCTCCACGACGAGGACCGCCACGGGTTTGGGGTCGGGGGCTCCTGGCTCTCCGGCAACGTGCGCCTCGATTTCCTCTTCCGGTACCTTCTCTACCGCGAGCGGGAGACGCTGGGCGAGAGTGAGTACGACTACGAGGGGGTGTACAACACCGACTCGTTCCAGTTCGGCCTCGCCCTCGGCTACCGGTTCTAGGGAGCGACGGCTCGGCGTGGGGGGGCCCCGTGGAGGACCGCAGCTCCGACCGGGGCGTGCGAGGACCGCACACGGGGTAGCGCGCCGAGCCGTCGCCTCACCTACCAGTCCTCCTTCTCGAAGCGCATCCCCTGCCGCCGAGCCACGCGCGCCACGTCCTCCATGGCCGCTGGGTTCCCGCATGTGAGGACGACCGTGCCCGCGGCGGCGACCCGCGCGCGGAGCGCGCCGGGATCGATGCCGGCCGGCAGCACCGGAGGGACCGACGTTGCGAGCGCGGCGGCGACCGGGGCGGGGTCGGCCCCGCTCGCCTTCGCCTCCTCGAGCGCCTCCTCCTCCCGCCGGGGCAGGCCCAGGGCGTGTCGGAGGACGTTGGTGGCGCGGCCCCTGCCGATCGCGGGGTCGCCCCCGTCCGACCCCGGACGGCTCACCGCCGGGACGTAGACGAAGTCGAACCGCCGCGCGCCGGCGATCGCGGCGAGCTGGTCGTGGAAGGCGAGCTCGGCCGGGCGGCGGTTGGCGTAGAAGAGCGTCACGCGCCGGGGCACGTCTCGGCCCTCCCCGGCATCGTGGTCGAGCTGCTTCAGCATCGAAACGAACGGGGCGACCCCGGTGCCCGTCCCGACCAGCAGGACGTGGGCGGCATCCTGCGCGCGGCGCTCCAGGGTGAAGTCCCCCGCCGTCCTCTCCATGTAGGACAGGGCTCCGCCCTCTCGAGGCTCCATGTCGAAGAGCGACTCCGTGAAGCGGCCGAGGCTGTCCGCGATCTCCAGCACCACGTAGAACTCCAGGTGTCCCTCGCGGCTGGTCTCGAATGGCGCGGAGGCTATCGAGTAGGCGTGGGTGATCGCTCCGCGCTTCTGGCGTCCTTGCTCGTCGAGGTCGGGGACGTAGCGCGCCCGGCCGGATTCGTCCATCACCCGTTGGGTGAGGCGGCAGTTGTCGCGCCGCAAGGCCATGTACTGGCCGGAGACGTAGTCGGGGAAGCGGCGGCCACCCTCGGGGGCGAGGCGGAACAAGGCGAGCAAGGGCGAGAGCTGCCGCCACCGCGTGATCGTCCCTCTTCGCAGCTCGGCCATCGGGTGTCCCCTCCGGCTCCGGCGGCAGCGGCCGCCCGCCGGTCCGGTGTCGACGTCCCATGATGCCTCAAAGGTGCCTGCCCGGGCCCCTTAGCCCCCGGGGAGCGCAGGGGCCGGTGCCGCGCGCAGGCGCAGCGCGAGCGTTGCCGCCAGCACCACGAGGATGGCACCCGCCACGAAGGGCGCGTCGGGCAGCCGCCCCCATATCACCCAGTCGAGGAGCCCGGCGAAGACCGGCCCCGCGTAGAGGAACGGCCCCACGAGCGCGGCCGGGGCGTGAACGTAGGCTCGGGTGAGCGTGAGCTGGCCGGCGGTGGCGAAGACCCCCATGAGGAGCAGCGTCCCCCACGTGGGAAGAGACGGGGTGCGCCACGTGGCGAGCGCAAACGGGGCCGCCGCCAGCGAGGCGATGAGGCCGAAGTAGAAGACGATCCGCATGACCGGCTCGGTGTGGGTCAGCCGTCGGATGCCGACCTGTGCGATCGAGGCGAGCCCGGCGGAGGCGACGGCGACGAGGGCGGCGGGCTGGAAGACGCCGGTGCCGGGGCGCAGGATCAGGAGCAGGCCCGCGAAGCCGAGCAGCAGCACCCGCCAGAGGCGCGGCGGGATGCGCTCGCCCAGCCACAGCCGCTCGACGATGGGCACGAACAGCGGCATCGACTGGTTGAGCAGCACCGCATCCGCGAGCCGCAGGCGGGCGATGGCGTAGAAGTAGCAGGCCACGGCGGACACCCCAGCCAGGCCGCGCACGAGGTGCCCCCGCCGGTCGCGCGTCGCGAGCGCGCCCGCACCCTCCCGCCGCAGCCACGGGAGCAGGAACAGCAGCATCAGGAAGTGACGAAAGAAGACGATCGGCGCGTTCGGAAGCTCGCGGGCGGCCACGCGTACGGCGGCCGCCATGGAGGCGAAGAGCACGGCGGAGGCGACCATCAGCAGGGCCCCGTGGCGCAGGTCGGGGGAGTGAGCGCGCGTCGTCGACATGGGCGGACCATGATAAACGGGCGGATCCGGCCGCCCGTTCCGATTGCGCTGCAGGGGCTTGACAAATAATTTAGTAAAAACTAAATTATCAGCGTGATCATGACCGAGGTGCTGCCGGCGCTCGGTACCCCGCGACGGCGCGAGATGCTGCGCCTCGTCTGGGCGCGCGAGCGGAGCGCGGGGGAGATCCACCGGGCCCTCGGCGACGTCACATTCGGCGCCGTCTCGCAGCACCTGCGCCGGCTCGAGGAGGCGGGGCTGGTGAGCGTGCGGAGGGACGGCCGGCGCCGGCTCTACGCCGCGCGTCGGGACGGCCTGGGAGCGCTGCGGGCCTGGCTCGAGTCGATGTGGGACGACGCTCTCTACCGCCTCAAGCTGCGCAGCGAGCTCGAGGAGGCCCGCCGCGGGCCGCGGCGGAAGGACAAACGAGGGGGAAGGGGAAGGAGAGACCGGAGATGACCGCACTCGACCACGTGCTCGAACGCACCGTCCTCATCTGCGCCCGGCGGGAGACGGTGTTCCGCTACTTCACCGACTCCGGGCGCTTCGCCGCCTGGTGGGGCGAGGGCTCGCGGATCGAGCCCCGCCTCGGCGGGGAGGTGCTCATCCGCTACCCCAACGGAGTCGTCGCCTCCGGGCAGGTGCTGGAGCTCCGCCCGCCCGACCGCGTCGCCTTCTCCTTCGGCTACGAGGGGGGCAAGCCCGTCCCGCCCGGCGCCTCTCGGGTGACCATCACCCTCGAAGAGCAGCCGCAGGGCACGCTCCTGCGCCTGCGCCACGAGCTGCCCAGCGCCGAGGCGCGCGACCACCACGTCCAGGGCTGGCGCTACCAGCTCGCGGTCTTCGCGAACGTCGTCGCGCGCGAGCAGCACCGGGACGTGATCAGGCTCGTCGACGGCTTCTTCGCGGCCTGGGGCGAGAAGGACGAGGCCCGGCGTCGGGCCGCCCTCGAGGCCGTCGCCACCGAGGACGTCTCGTTCCGCGACGCGTTCTCCTGCACCTCGGGCCTCGACGACCTCGTGCCTCACATCGGCGCCGCCCAGTTTCACATGCCGGGGGTGGTCCTCGAGCGAACGGGCGATGCCCGCCAGTGCCAGGGCACGGCGATCGTGGACTGGGTGGCGAGGGCGGGGGAGACGCCGCGCGGCCGGGGGACGAACGTGTTCGAGCTCGCCCCCGACGGGCGGATCGCGCGCGTGGTCGGCCTCTGGACGCAGGGCTGAGGGGGCTCGGGCGCGGCTGGACACCGGCCCGCAACGACGGCAACATCGTCGCGAGGAGGTCCGGCTTGTTCGAGGTCGCCTACGAGACGACGTTCTGCGCCACTCACGTCCTGACCGACGGCGGCAAGCCCATCGAGCCGCAGCACGGCCACGACTGGCGGGTCGAGGTCGTGGCGGCGGGGGACACGCTCGACCGCCTCGGCGTCGTCGTTGACTTCGAGCACCTCAAGGCGGCGGTGGGGGAGGTCTGCCGCCGCTTCCACTACGGCGACATCACCGCGCACCCCGACTTCGCCGGCCAGAGCCCCTCCGCCGAGGCCGTGGCCCGCTACTTCTTCGCCGAGGTGCGCAAGGCGATGGGGGTAGAGGGCCGGCACCTCCGCCGGGTCCGTGTCTGGGAGGCCCCCGGCTGCAGCGCGACCTACTGGGAGCGAGGGGAGTGAGAGTGACGGCCTCTCCCCCCTTACCGCGGCGCGGCCCGGGCGTGAGACACTTGAGGCGACAAGCCAGGGAGGAGCAACCATGAAGCGTGCGTTCATCGGGGCAGCGTTCCTGCTGGGCCTCGCCCTGCTCGTGCCCCGAGCGGAGGCTCAAACGGGCTCCGCGCGGGGTCGCGTGGTGGACGTCGACGGCAAGCCGATCGCCGAGGCGAAGATTCTCATCGAGTACCTCGGGGGCGTGACCCGCAAGCTCGAGACGAAGACCAACAAGAAGGGCGAGTTCATCCAGGTGGGCATGCAGCCGGGGCCGTACCGGTTCACCGTGAGCAAGGAGGGATTCCAGCCCTTCACGATCGAGAATCGCATCTCGCTCGGCGAGCCCACCGAGCTGCCCGAGTTCAGGCTCACGACCCTGGCCGCCGCCGCCCAGCAGCCCGGCAGCCCACAGGCGGAGCTGAGGCAGTCCTTCCAGAAGGCGGTCGACCTCTCGAGCGCCGGCAAGCTCGACGAGGCGGAGGCGGCCTACAAGGAGCTTCTCGCCAAGTGGCCGGACATCCCCGAGATCCACCAGAACCTCGGCGGGGTCTACCGGCAGAAGAAGGACTGGGCGAGCGCCGAGGCTTCGCTGCTCAAGGCCCTCGAGCTCCGGCCCGATTCCGCCGACATCGCGGCCTCGCTTGCCGCCATCTACCAGGAGTCCGGACGGCCCGAAAAGGCGATGGAGGTGATCAACAAGGCGGCGGTCGACAACCCTCAGGACGCCAAGAGCCAGTTCAACCGGGGCGTCTACCTCCTCAACAACCAGCAGAGCGAGGAGGCGATCAAGGCCTTCGAGGCCGCGCTCGCCGCCGACCCGGGGCTGACCGAGGCCCATTACCACCTGGGCACCCTCATGGTGGGGCAGGCCAAGATCCCGGAGGCGATCCAGTACCTCGAGAAGTACCTTTCGATGAGCCCAGGCAACGCCCAGAACGTGGCGACGGCCAAGGGACTGCTGGCGGCCCTCAAGAAGTGATCGCCGACCGCGTGGCCGCCGTCCGGGAGAGAATCACCCGGGCGGCGAAGCGCGCCTCGCGCCCGCCGGAGAAGGTGACTCTCCTCGCCGTGAGCAAGACCTTCCCGCCGGAAGCGGTTCGCGAGGCCTACGCCGCCGGCGTGCGCGACTTCGGCGAGAATCGCGTGCAAGAGGCGGAGACGAAGGTCCCCGTACTTGCTGACCTGGCGAAGGCGGGCCTCCACTGGCACCTCGTGGGCCACCTCCAGTCGAACAAAGCCCGCCGGGCGGTCGCGCTCTTCGAGTGGATCGAGTCCCTGGACGGGGTCGACCTCGCGCGGCGGCTGGCCCGCGTCGGTGAGGAGACGGCGCGGGCGGTGCGGGCGCTCGTGCAGGTGGACCTCGCGGGGGAGGACGCCAAGTCCGGGCTGCCGGAGGCGGAGCTGATGGCGAGCCTCGAGGCCATGCGCGGCCTCGCCCCGCTGCGGGTCGAGGGGCTCATGGTGCTGCCTCCCTACTTCGACGATCCCCAGGCGGCGCGGCCCTTCTTCCGTCGTCTGCGCGAGCTGCGCGACCAGGCGCTGGCGGCGGGGCTGCTGGCGGGGGGCGAGCTGTCGATGGGCATGAGCCACGACCTGGAGGTCGCGGTCGAGGAGGGGGCGACGATCGTGCGCGTCGGTACCGCGATCTTCGGCGAGCGCCCGCCGCGGGAGGCTTAGCAAGCATGTTCGTCCTCGGCAACGCGCTCATCGGCTTCGCCCGGGTGCTCGACATGTTCCTCACCCTTTACATGTGGATCCTCATCGCGCGGGCAGTGATCAGCTGGGTGAGCGCGGACCCGCGCAACCCGATCGTCCGCTTCCTGTACGTGGTGACGGAGCCCCCGATCCGCGCCGTCCGCCGGCTCCTGCCCACGTCGCTACGGTACTTCCCTCTCGACATAGCCTTTCTCGTCCTCTTCGCCTTCGTCGTGTTCGCTCAGTACGGGATCGTCCCCTCGATCGTGCGGCTGGGCGTCCAACTGCAATAGCCTCACACCCCTTGAGAAACACCTTGAACCGTGACACTCTAAGCCATCGTCACGGAGGCCGAAACCGATGAAGATCTCGCCCATGGACATCCAGCGGCAGGGCTTCAACCGCCGCTTCCGGGGCTTCGATTCGGACGAGGTGCAGGCCTACCTCGCCCTCGTCGCGGAGGAGGTCGCCGCCCTGCAGCGGGAGCACGACGACCTCGAGCACCAGGTCCGCCACCTCCAGCTCATCGTGGACGAGCACCGCGAGCGCGAGGGCATCCTCAGGAACACGCTGCTGACGGCGCAGAAAGCCTCCGACGACATCCGGGAGACCGCGCGCAAGCAGGCGGACGCGGTCGTGAAGGAAGCGGAGCTGCAGGCGGACAAGCTCCTCGAGCTCGCCCAGAGCCGCGCCCACGAGGTCGAGCGTGGCATCCTGGACCTGCGTGCCCAGCGCACCGCCCTGCGGACGGACATCCGCGCCCTCATCACCCGCCTCACGAGCCTCCTCGACCTTCAGGAAGAGGCGGAGCTCGAGGACAACCTGCGCTTCCTCAAGCGGCGCGAGGAGGCGGGGGGCAGGGGATAGGGCGGCTTGAGCGCCGGGGGGCTCGAGCTGCGGGAGACCGAGACCGGCGTCTGCTTCCGCGTGCGCGTCCAGCCCCGCTCCTCCCGCGAGGCCCTGGGCGGGGAGCGGGAGGGGGCGCTCGTGGTGAGGCTGCAGGCGCCACCGGTGGCGGGGGCCGCGAACGAGGCCCTCGTGCGGCTCCTGGGCCGGACGCTGGGGGTCGCCCCTTCCGCGGTCCGCGTCGTGCGCGGGGCGAGCGGCCGGAGCAAGCTCGTGGCCGTCGCCGGGATCGATGCCGCCTCGGCGCGAGAGAGGCTCGCCCTCGCACTGCGCCCCGCCCGCTGAGGCCGGGGGAATGAGCAGCGAGGCCCGCCCATGATCGAGGCCGATTTCGCCGTCCGCCGGATCGGCCTTCTCGCCACGCTCGCGGGGCCTTCGCCCCGTCTCCACTCCGCGATGCGCGAGCTCGCGGGCGTACACGACGCCGCGCTCGCCGCGTCGGGGGGCCGGGTCGCCTGGATCGGGCCCGACGCCTGGCTCGACTCGACGGTCTCCCTCCTCCCCCACGCCACCGTGCTCGACGCCGAGGGGGCGGCGGTCGTCCCCGGCTTCGTCGACGCGCACACGCACCTCGCCTTCGCTGGCGACCGGGACGACGAGATCCGGCAGCGCCTGGCGGGGGCCACCTACCAGGAGATCACCGCTGCCGGCGGCGGGATCGTGCGCACGGTGGAGGCGACTCGGCGGGCCTCGCGCCAGGAGCTCGCCGCGCTCATCACCGACCGCCTCGACGAGATGCTGCTCTGCGGCACGACCACCGCCGAGGTCAAGAGCGGCTATGGCCTCGAGACGGAAGCCGAGCTGCGCAGCCTCGAGGCCATCCGGCTGGCGGCGACGGGCCATCCCGTGGACGTGGTCGCGACCTTTCTCGGCGCCCACGAGGTGCCGCCGGAGCACCGTCCCCAGCGCACGCGGTACGTGGACAAGCTGATCGCTGAGATGATCCCCGCCGTGGCCGAGGGCGGGTGGGCGGAATTCTGCGACGTCTTCTGCGAGGAGGGCGTTTTCACCGTCGAAGAGAGCCGACGGATCCTCCTCGCCGCGCGCGAGCGGGGCATGAAGCTCCGGCTCCACGCCGACGAGCTGGCGGCGACGGGAGGGGCGGAGCTTGGGGCCGAGCTCGGGGCGCGCTCCGCCGATCACCTCGTCTTCGTCTCCGAGGGGGGGATGAAGGCGCTGGCGAAGGCGCGCTGCGCGGCCACGCTGCTCCCGAGCGCGGCCTTCTACCTGCGCCTGGGCCGCTTCGCCCCCGCGCGGGCGCTGGTCGAGGCGGGGGTGCCCGTCGCCCTCGCCTCCGACGCGAACCCGGGCGGGGGGCTGTCGCCGTCGATGCCCTTCGCGATGACCGTCGCCTGCTTCGGGATGGGCCTCGCCCTCGAAGAGGCGCTGACGGCGGCGACGATCAACGCCGCCTTCTCGCTCGACCGCGACCGCGAGACGGGCTCGATCGAGGTCGGCAAGCGGGCCGATCTCGTCCTTCTGCGCTCGGCGCGGCTCCTCGACCTCGTGCGCGTCGGCGTCGGGGCCATCCGCGCGGTTGTCAAGGGCGGCCGCGTGGTCGTGAGCGACGGGCAGATCGTGCGCACGTCGTCCTGAGGCGGTGGACACCGTCGGTCGCGTGGTAGGATCACGGCGCCGCCGCGGCCGCATCGCCGTCACATGAGCATCCTGGTCGTCGAGGGCCTTCGCAAGACCTATCCCGGTGGACGGCGAACCCCGCCCGTGGAGGCGCTGCGCGGCATCTCCTTCGCGGTCGAGCGCGGCGAGTTCTTCGGCCTCCTCGGTCCCAACGGCGCCGGCAAGAGCACGACCATCGGCTGCATCAGCACTCTCGTGCGCCCCAGCGCGGGCCGCATCCTCGTCGATGGTGTCGACGTCGCCCGCGCGCCGCAGGAGGCGAAGCGCCGCCTCGCCGTCGTGCCCCAGACGCGCAACCTCGACCGCGACCTGACCGTCCGCGAGATCCTGACCTTCCACGGCCGCTACTTCGGCCTGCCCGCGGCCGAGCGGGAGGCGCGCACGGATCGCCTCCTCGCGGAGCTGCAGGTCGCGGAGAAGGCGCACGTGAAGCCGCTCGAGCTCTCGGGCGGCCAGCAGCAGCGGGTGATGATCGCGCGGGCGCTCATGCACGACCCGACGGTCGTGCTCCTCGACGAGCCCACGACCGGCCTCGATCCCCAGGCGCGGCGGCGGCTGTGGGAGACGCTCGGGGCCCTGCACACCCGCGGCATGACCTTCATCCTCACCACCCACTACATGGAGGAGGCGGACCGACTCTGCGAACGGGTGGCGGTCGTGGACCATGGACGGATCCTCACCCTCGACTCGCCCGCCGCCCTCAAGAAGGCCCTGCCCGGGGCCCAGGTCCTCGACCTCTGGGTCCGCGCGCCGCGGCCGCTCGCTCCTCGGCTGACCGCCCTGCGGGGCGTCCTGAAGGTGGACCCGATGCGGCTCGAGGGGGAGGGCGACGGGCTCGAGCGCCTTCGCCTCTTCGTGGACCCCGCGGACGGGCTGCTCGACCGCGTGCTCCACGCCATCCGCGACGAGGGGGCCGACCTCCACCACGTCAACCTCGCCCAGCCGAGCCTCGAGGACGTCTACATCCATCTCACGGGGAAGGAGCTGCGCGAGTGATCGCCTTCCTCGCCCTCCTGCGGCGCGATCTGCTCGTCTCCCGGCGAAACGCGGTGCCTCTCCTCGTGGCGACGCTGACCCAGCCGATCCTGGTCGTCCTCGTCTTCGGCAACCTCCTGCCGAGGATGAACCTCGTCGCGCCCGAGTTCCGGACGGTGATGGTGCCGGGGCTCATGGCGATCACGATGCTGATGGCGGGGGTGCAAGGCGTCCTCCTCCCCCTCGTGCAGGACCTCTCCGGCAGCCGCGAGGTGGACGAGCGGCTGCTGGCGCCGATCACGGTGCGGGGCGTGGCGTTGGAGAGAATCGTCGCCGGCGCCCTCCACGCCTCGACCGCCGGCATCATCGCCCTGCCGGCGATGATGCTCCTCATGCACCAGGTGGGCGGGGTCCAGGCGCACCCGCGCTGGACGGTGCTCCTGCCGCTCGTCGCCGTGTGCGGGCTGCTCTCCGGTGCCTTCGGGCTCACCCTCGGGACCCACGTCCAGCCGCGCTTCGCCGGCCTTCTCTTCGCCGTCGTGCTCGGGCCCATGATGCTGTTCGGTTGCGCCTACTACCCGTGGGCCTCGCTGGGGGCAATCGGCCCCCTGCGCTATCTCTTCGTCGTGAACCCCCTCGTCTTCATCAGCGAGGCGATGCGGCTCGGGGTCACCCCCGACGTGCCGCACATGGCCCTCCCCGCCCTGCTCGCGGGGCTCGCCGGATACCTCGCCCTCTTCACCCTCGCCGGGACGCGCTCCTTCGAGCGGCGCACAATCCTGTAATTGGGCGGGGTAGGATAGCGAAGGCCCCGCCGGGGCCTCATGCCGTCGCAGCTTCTGCCCCTCGTGCGAGAAGAAAAAGCAGCTCCTGTGGGCCGAGTGGCTGCGGGACGAGCTCATCGCTCCCGTCCCCCACCGTCACGTGGCCTGGCGACACCTCATGGCCCCGCTCGCCGCCGCCGCAAGATTCCGCTCCGCCACCTCTAGCTCCAACGGGGCGGATCCTGGCACGGCGAAATGGACAGCGAAGGTCCGACGCTGGACGGCGAGACATCGCGAGCTGTAGGCATGTCTTCGTTACCTGCTGCATCACAGATGATGCATAATGACTCATGACATGCATCGCAGGGAGGTACCCGTGAACGCAATCACCGTCAGGAACCTGCCGCCCGAAGTGGCCAGGGCAGTCAAGGAGAAGGCCCGCAAGGAGAGGCTCAGCCTCAACAAGGCGATCCTCCGCCTGCTCGAGGAGGCTGCCGGGGTTGGCAAGGGGAAGAGGAAGGTCGTCTACCACGACCTCGATCGGTTCTTCGGGACTTGGACCAGAGAGGAAGCCGACGCCTTCGACGAAGCGATGCGTGAGCATCGACAGATCGATCCCGAGATGTGGAAATGAGCCGCCTGCTCCTCGACACCTCCGCCTATTCGGCGATCAGGCGCGGGGACGAGCGTCTTCGGAAGCCCATCCGCGAGGCCCAGGAGATCTGCCTCAGCCCGATCGTCCTGGGGGAGCTCAGGGCGGGCTTTCTCAAAGGCGAAAGGGCGGCCGAGAACGAGACGCTGCTCCAAGAGTTTCTCGCCTCACCCCGATGCCACGTCCCGGCGATCGACGAGGAGACGGCCCACCGCTACGCGGCCATCTACGACTACCTGAGGCGCCAGGCCACGCCCGTTTCCCCGAACGACCTCTGGATCGCGGCGTCAGCGGCCCAGCACGGGCTGCGCATCGTGACCCTCGACGGCGACTTCGACCGTATTCCGCAGGTGCTGGTGACGAAGTTCGAGCCCCCCGCACGCCGGGCCTGACATGACCTCGGCGCGTTTCAGCGGCGCTCAGATGGAAGGCGCGGGTGGCGGCGCGTCCGCCGAGGTGGTCGAGGATCCTCCTGATCGAGAGCTGATCGGTGAGGGAGGCGATCATGGTCATCCTCTGGCCGCAGCGAGTGCAGACGAGGGGATCACCTGGTAAACCTTGGCGATGAGGCGTGCCCAGCTGGAGGAAGATACCTCGCCCTCTTCACCTTCGCCGGGGCGCGCTCCTTCGAGCGGCGCACGATCCTCTAGCGGAGCGAGGTAGGATAGCGGCTGGCCCCGCCCGGGGCCTCATGCCGCAGGAGGGAATCATGTTCAAGAGCCCCAGCCCGCTCTCCGAAACCGCCCGCAAGAAGATCGCCGACGCCCTCAACGCGCGTCTCGCAGACGGAATCGACCTGCACGGCCAGATCAAGGTCGCCCACTGGAACATCAAGGGCCCGCATTTCGCCGCGCTGCATCCGCTCTTCGAGACCTTCGCGGTGGCGCTCGCCAACTTCAACGACCAGGTCGCGGAGCGTGCGGTGACGCTGGGCGGCAAGGCCTACGGCACCGCCCGTCACGTGGCGAGGGTCTCGACCGTACCCGAGTACGACCCGGAGGCGGCACGCGACCTCGACCATGTGAGGCTGCTCGTGGACCGTATCGAGGCCTATCTCAAGGGTGTCCGCGAGGCGCGCACCGTGGTCGAGAAGGAGAACGACCAGGACACCTTCGATCTGCTGACGGCGATCGTGCAGGAGTTCGAGAAGAACGCGTGGTTCCTTCGCGCCTCGCTGGAGTCCTGAGCAAGGTCTTTTAAAACCCCATGCCGAAGAGGTCGCCCCGCAAGACCCCCTCCCCGATCCGCCGCATCGCGATCAACACCGGCGGGGGAGACGCCCCCGGCCTCAACGCGGTGATCCGGGCCGTGGTCCTCGCCGCTCAGAACCACGGATGGGAGGTCCTCGGGATCCGCGACGGCTACAACGGGATCTTCCTCCCCGAGAGCTATCCTGACGGGGGCCTCATTCCCCTCACACGTGAGCGGGTCCGGGGCATCACCCACCTGGGGGGAACGATCATCGGCACGACCAACATCGGCAACCCGCTGCGATACCCGGTCAAGCAGCCCGACGGACGCATCGTGGAAGTCGACCGCACGACCGAGCTCGTCGCCGCTTTCGCCGCTCACCGCATCGATGCGCTGGTGGCGGTCGGGGGCGACGGATCGCTCACGATCGCCGACGCGCTGGCGAAGAAGGGCGTCCGGGTCGTCGGCGTCCCGAAGACCATCGACAACGACCTCAGCAAGACCGTCATCACCTTCGGTTTCGACACCGCGGTCTCCTTCGCCACCGAGTGCCTGGACCGTCTCCACTCCACCGCCGAGGCCCACCGTCGTGTGATGGTGGTGGAGGTAATGGGTCGCTACGCGGGGTGGATCGCCCTCAACGCCGGGATCTCGGGGACCGCCGACGCCATCCTCATCCCCGAGATCCCCTACGACATCCACTCCGTCGTGGCCACGATCAAGGAGCGCGTGGCCCGCGGCCGCAACTTCGCGATTGTGGTCGTGGCGGAAGGGGCTCAGGCCCGCGGGGGCGCCCGCTCGGTGATCGAGAAGCGCGTGGGGGCGGCGGAGCGGCTGGGCGGCATCGGCGAGAGGGTCGCGGCGGAGTTGGCGACGCTCACGGGCAAGGAGACGCGCCACGTCGTCCTCGGTCACCTGCTGCGGGGCGGGACCCCCACCACCTTCGACCGGCTGCTGTCGCTGCGCTTCGGGGCGGCGGCGGTGCGTGCGCTGGCGGAGGGGCAGTCGGGGGTCATGGTCGCCCTGGATCCTCCGAGGGTCCGCTACGTGCCGCTGGCGCAGGCGACCAGGCGGATGAAGACCGTGCCCCTCGACAGCGACACCGTGATGACCGCCCGCGAGCTCGGGATCTGCCTGGGGGACTGACCCGATGGCTGTTCTCGAGTCGCACCTCGACACCACTTCCGCCGAGTTCCGGGAGAACCGGGAGCACATGGGCGGGCTCGTTGCCGAGCTGCGGACGCGGCTGGCCGAGGCCCGGCGGGGAGGGGGCGAAGAGGCGGTGCGGCGCCACCGCGAGCAGGGCAAGCTCCTCGTCCGCGAGCGCATCGAGCGGCTGCTCGACCCCGACACGCCCTTCCTCGAGATCGGGGCCCTGGCCGCCTTCGGCATGTACGAGGGCCAGGCGCCCTCGGCCGGGCTCGTCTGCGGCATCGGGCGCGTGGCCCGGCGCGAGGTCATGATCATCGCCAACGACGCGACCGTGAAGGGCGGGACGTACTTCCCGGTCACGGTCAAGAAGCACCTTCGCGCGCAGGAGATCGCGCTCCAGAACCGCCTGCCCTGCCTCTACCTCGTCGACTCCGGCGGGGCCTTCCTGCCCCTGCAGGCCGAGGTCTTCCCCGACCGCGACCACTTCGGGCGCATCTTCTTCAACGAGGCGCGCATGAGCGCGGCCGGGATCGCCCAGATCAGCGTCGTCCTCGGCTCCTGCACCGCGGGCGGGGCCTACGTGCCCGCGATGAGCGACGAGGCGGTGATCGTCAAGGGGCGGGGCACGATCTTCCTCGGCGGCCCTCCGCTCGTGAAGGCGGCCACCGGCGAGGAGGTGAGCGCGGAGGAGCTGGGGGGGGCGGACGTCCACACCCGCATCAGCGGCGTGGCCGACCATTACGCGGCGGACGAGGAGGAGGCCCTCGTCCGGGCCCGTGACATCCTCCGCGGGCTCACCTCGCGCAAGGAGCCGCCGTGGGAGGTCGAGGAGCCGGAGGACCCGGCACACGACCCCGCCGAGCTCGGGGGTGTCGTGCCGAAGAACGTTCGCCACGGCTACGACGTTCGCGAGGTCATCGCCCGCATCGTCGACGGGAGCCGCCTCTCCGAGTTCAAGGCCCTGTACGGACGCACGCTCGTGACCGGCTTCGCCCGGATCATGGGCTACCCGGTGGGCATCCTCGCCAACAACGGCGTGCTCTTCTCCGAGAGCGCGCTCAAGGCGACGCACTTCATCACGATGTGTTGCCAGCGGAAGATCCCCCTCGTGTTCCTTCAGAACATCACCGGCTTCATCGTGGGCAAGGAGTACGAGCAGCGGGGGATCGCCAAGGACGGGGCCAAGATGGTCCACGCCGTCGCCAACGCCGAGGTGCCGAAGCTCACCGTGATCATCGGGGGCAGCTTCGGGGCCGGGAACTACGGGATGTGCGGGCGCGCCTACGAGCCGCGGCAGCTGTGGATGTGGCCCAATGCCCGCATCAGCGTCATGGGCGGCGAGCAGGCGGCCTCGGTGCTCAGCCAGGTCAAGCAGGAGCAGCGCGCGCGGCAGGGAAAGCCCATGAGCGAGCAGGAGGTGGAAGCCGTGCGCGCCCCGATCCTGGCCAAGTACGAGGAGGAGGGCAGCCCCTACTACTCGACGGCGCGGCTCTGGGACGACGGGATCATCGAGCCCGCCGAGACCCGCACCGTGCTCGCCCTCGGGATCTCCGCCGCCCTCAACGCCCCCATCCCCGAGACCCGCTTCGGGGTGTTTCGCATGTGAGCCTTGGCCCACCTCGTCCTCTTCTTCACCATGCTCACCTGGTCGTTCTCCTTCCTGGCCGCGGCGCGGCTGCGACAGGACCTCTCCCTGACCGAAGCGCTCGCCGCGCGCTTCCTGCCCGTGGCGCTGGGGACGGCGGTGCTGCTCCTGTGGCGGCGGCCTCGACGGCTCCCACGGGAGGCCTGGCTGCGGCTGCTGGCCATGGGCCTGCTTGGCGTCCCCGCCTACAACGTCTTCTTCCTGCACGGTCTGAAGACCGTGCCCTCGGGGACGGCCGCCCTCATCATCGCCCTCAACCCCGTGTTCACGGCTGCCCTGGCGCGGATCGCGCTCGGCGAGCCTTTCGGGCTACGCCGAATGGCGGGCCTCACGCTCGCGCTGGCCGGCGTCTTCGTGGTCATCCGCTTCGGAACCGACAAGCCGGTCGACTGGCCGTATCTCTCGAGCGCGCTGCTTCTCGCCCTCGCCCCGCTGTGCTGGGCGGTCTACACCGTCATCGGCCGCCGCCTGCCGCCCGACGCGGAGACGTTCGACGTCACCTACGTCCTCCTCTTCGTCGGGAGCCTTCCTCTTCTCCTCTTCGCCACCCCCACCCTCGGACGCACGCTTCTCGTGCACCCCGGCGCCGCCCTTGCCGCGCTCTACCTCGCCGTGCCCTGCACGCTGCTCGGCTACGCGGGGTGGATATGGGCGCTCAAGCGCCTGCCGGCGGGGGAAGTGGCGGCCTTCGTCTTCCTCAACCCCCCGCTCGCCAACCTCTGGGCGTGGCTCTTCGAGGGGGCGACGCTCCACCCGCCGTTCATCCTCGGTGCGCTGATGCTCCTCGTCGGGGTGGCGGCCATCGTCGCGCCGGCACCGGACGGCCTGCCCGCGCTCGTGCGCCGGTGGTTCCCATGAGAGGCGAACCCTGCGTCGCGGCGACATCTCTCCCGCCGAGGCGCGGGGCGCGGAAGCCGTGTCATACTCGCGTCGCCGCGGGAGGATCGCCGTGACCCTCGAACGGCTCCATCTCGAGATCGACGGCCCCGTGGCCCGGGTGTGGCTGAACCACCCCGAGATCCGCAACGCCTTCGACGGCCTCATGGTCACGGAGCTGCGCACCGCGCTCTTCGACCTGGGGACGGTGGACGCGGTGCGCGTGATCGTCCTCGGGGGGCGCGGCCCCAGCTTCTGCGCCGGCGTCGACCTCCAGTGGATGCGGGCGGCGGCGAGCTTCACGCGCGAGGAGAACCTGCGGGAGGCGCAATCGCTCGCCGACCTCTTCTTCACCGTCTACAACTCGCCGAAGCCCGTGGTCGCCCGCGTCCACGGGGCGGCGTTCGGCGGCGGGGCCGGCCTCGTGGCCGCCTGCGACATCGCGGTGGCCGCCTTCGGCACGCGCTTCGGCTTCACCGAGGTGCGGCTCGGTCTCGTCCCCGCCGTCATCTCTCCCTACGTCATCGGGAAGATCGGCGAGTCCGCGGCGCGGGAGCTCTTCCTGACCGGCGAGCGCTTCGAGGCGGCGAAGGCGGCCGAGGTCGGCCTCATCCGGGCGACGGTCCCGCCCCACGAGCTGGACGCGGCGGTGGAGGGACGCGTCAAGGAGCTGCTCGAGGCGGGACCGCGGGCGGTCGCGGAGGCGAAGGCCCTCATCCGCGAGGTGGCCTGGCGGCGGGTCGAGGACGTCCAGCGCTACACGGTCGAGCGCGTCGCCGACCTGCGCGTCTCCCCCGAGGGGCAGGAGGGGATGCGGGCCTTTCTCGAGAAGCGCAAGCCGTCCTGGTCCTCGTGAAGCCGGCGGGGCGGCGCCAGCCACCCTTCAACCTCCGATGAGGCCCAGGATCGCCCGCGCCTCCGCTAGCACGGGGGCCGCCTGCGCCTCCGTGAGCACTCCGGACCTCTCGAAGGCCTCCAGCTGGTGGACGAAAGCGCCCAGCACGCCACGCGCCGGGGGCAAGTGGCCTCGTGAGAGGCGACGACGGGCGGCCGCCAGCTTGGCCAGCAGCGCACGGCCCTGGCCGCCGCTGAGCGCGGCGGCGGCGATCAGCGCCTCCACGTCGCCTTCCAGCAGCGCCACCTGGTCGGCGGCCGGTCGCGGCGCGACGAACACCGCCGCCGTGCGCGCGGGGACGATGAACGAGCCCGAAGCGGCGTCGAACACCGCCGTGCGCACGACCGGATCGCCGGAAGCCGCCCGCACCGGGTGCAGGACGAGCGGCTGGCCGGCGACCTCCGGCACCTGTAGCGTCTGCGCCTCGTCGTTGGCGTTGAGGAGGACGGCGGCAAGGGAGTGACGCCGATCGACGGATCCGGCCTCATCGGAGAGGCTGAACGCGATGAGGCCGGGCAACTGCGCCGGCCCCGTGTTGTGGAACCGGAGCCGCTGCTGGACGTCAGCCGCGGTCCGTAGCCGGAACAGCGGCGAGCTCCTGCGGATGGCGAGTGCCTCCTGCAGGTGCGCGAAGGCGTCCTGGATGTCGGCGCTGGCCGGAGCGAGGGTGGGGTTAGCCAGCAGCCGCCGAATCAGCGGCCAATTCGACAGGTTGTCGCGGGCGGGCGGCAGGCCCACTCCCCAGTTGTTGCTCCGACGAGTCACGTCGAGCCGGTTGAACCAGTCCCCCGAGTTGTAGCTGTTGCGGTCGAGCGACTTCGAGCGCAGCAGCTCCACTCCGGCGTGGAAGAACGGCACGCCCTGGCCGAAGGCCAGTACGCTCATGCCCAGGCTCTGCATCCGCACCCGGTCGGCCATCGGGGTGCCGACGGGCGCCTTGAGCTGGATGGCGTCGAACAGCGTCTCGTTGTCGTGTGCGTCGACGTAGTTGATGACCTCCTGCGGGTCGGCCGTGTAGCCGGCCTCCTGGCCGTTGTAGTCGATCTCCCGGCCGGTGACCAGGTTCCCGAAGCGGTCCACGAAGGCGTAATCCGCCAGGTTGCCAGCCAGGCCGATCCGGATCCAGTCGCTCCGGCGGAGGAGCTCCGCGCGCTGCTCGTCCGGCGAGCCCTGGCCGGTGACGTTGGGGTCGTACCAAAGGCCGGTCAGGAAGCCCTGCTCCTGGAGCCCGCTGAACGGGCCGCCGCCGCGCGCGCCGTCGCGCAGTCGGTCGTTGAAGGTGCCGATGCCGGTGCCGGCCATGTTGCGCTGGATGGCGTTCTCGCCCCGCGCGCCGTTGGCCACCTCCCCGAAGTTCCAGCCTTCACCGTAGAGGTAGACCTTCGAGCCGTCCACCCGGTCCTGCTTGAAAGTGAGGGCGTCGAGCGCCTGGCGCAGCGCGAGCATGTTCCGCTTCATGTGATGGCCCATGAGGTCGAATCGGAAGCCGTCCACCTTGTACTGCTTCGCCCAGGTGACGGCCGAGTCGACCAGCAGCTTCTCCATCATGTGGTGCTCGCTGGCCGTGTTCGCGCAGCACGTGCTCCTCTCCACGTCTCCGTTCGCGTTGAGCCGGTGGTAGTAGCCGGGCACCACGCGGTCGAGCACCGACTTCTCGTTCTGGCCCGAGGCAGTGGTGTGGTTGTAGACGACATCCATCACCACGCGAAGGCCGAGACCGCTCAGGGCCTGCACCATCTCGCGGAACTCCAGGATGCGGGCGGCACCGTCGGTCTCGCAGGCGTAGCTGCCCTCCGGCACCGTGTAGTGCCAGGGGTCGTAGCCCCAGTTGTAGGCGTCTTCGTCGGCCAACGCCAGAACCCGCGCCTGCTGTTCCTCGGAATCCGGCGGGAGAGCGGAGAGGTCACCCGGGTCCCTCCATTGGGTCTTGTCTTCATTCACGGTGGTGATGTCGAACGAGGGCAGGAGGTGGACGTGGGTGAGCCCCGCTCGGGCGAGGGCCGCCAGGTGTCGCGTGGCGTCGGAATCGAAGGTGAAGGCCTTGAACGTGCCACGCAGCGCCTCCGGCACCGTCAGGTCGTGGGCGCTGAAGTCGCGCACGTGCAGCTCGTAGAGCGCGATGTCCTCAGGGGCGATCAGCGGCGGCTTGGCCAGCGCGTCCCAGCCCGTCGGCTTCCAGGCCGCAGAGGCGAGGTCCACGATCTGGCTCCGCCGGCTGTTGCGGGACAGGCTGAGCGAGTAGGGGTCGGTCAACAGGTTCCTTTCCACTCGTCCGCTCGAGCGGACCCAGACCTCGACCTTGTAGAGGTAGAAGCGGGTGTTCCAGGACGGCTCGCCCCGGATACTCCAGACGCCGGTGGCGGGGTCGAGGGTCATGTCCTGGACGGTCGCCGCCGTCGCCGGGTTGGAATCCGCGAACAGGTGAAGCTTCACCGAACGGGCGGTCGGGGCCCACACGCGCAGCACCGGCACGCCGTCCTCGAAGGACGCCCCGAGAGGCCCGTCGTAGGCATACAGGTCGTCGAGGACGCCGGGGATCTGCAGCGACGTGGCATCGACCGGCACCCCGTCGCCGTCCAGGGCGGAGACGGCGAGCTGCGCTTTGAGCGCCGACGGCACCTCGCGCAGCCGGTCGTCGGGGAGGAGGAAGGCCGCGTAGCCGGCGAGGTGCGGAAAGACGTCCCGCAGCTCGGCCGGGAGGCCCGCCGGGCCCAAGGTGAGGGGAATCGCAGTTCCGCCACTGACTCCGTTCGGCCCGAGCGTCAGGGCGCCGTCGGGCGCGTAGTGCAGCTGTACCGTCCAACTCGACTGCACGCCAGGGATGTTCCAGGCGATCGTGTCGGCACGCAACCAGTGGGCGTGCGCCCGGCTGAGGTTGCCGCGGAGGGGGATGACGACCTGCGTCGGGGGCGGCGTGTCCGAGGCCCGAGCGGCGGCCCCGAGCAGGAGCAGGGTCCACAGAACGAGGGCGGGGCGAACCCATAGGCGTTTTCTTCCGCGACGGCGGTGGCCCAGAGTTCCTTGACCGGCCGGGGGACCGGGGGTAGAGTTTCGCTCGCCCATGCGAAAAGACTACATCGTCGTGGTGGCGGGGGCCCTAGCGCTCGTGACGAGCAGTGTGCGGGCGCAGGAGCCCGGCGCAGCTCCGCTCAAGATCGCCTTCATCGGCAAGAGCTACGCGAACCCCGTCTTCACGGCCGCGCACCGGGGCGCCGAGGAGGCGGCCCGCGAGCTGTCGGGCAAGCACGGAATCCCCATCGAGATCGTGATCCTGACCCCTCCCGGCGAGGACCCGGCCCTGCAGGCGCAGCGGGTCGCCCTAGCGGTCACTCAGCGCGTGAACGCCATCGCCATCTCGGCCTCCGAGGAGGCTACGCTCACGAAGGCGATCAACGACGCGGTGGACCAGGGGGTCGTGGTCATGACCTTCGACGTGGACCTGCCCAGAGCGAAACGCTTCGTCCACTACGGTGTGGACGATACCAAGTTGGGGGAGCTTGTGCTGGAGGAGCTGGCGCGGCTGCTCGGCGGGGCGGGCAAGGTGGCCGTGCTGGGCGGGAACCCAGACGCGCCGAACATCAAGATGCGACTGGCCGGCGTCCGAAAAGCCGCCGCCCGGCATCGAGGGATCAAGATCGTCGACGTGTTTCATCACCGGGAGAGACCTCTGGACGCGGCCGAGGAGGTGCTTAGCATCAACGCGGCCCAGCCCGACCTCAAGGGATGGGCCATGGTAGGCGGCTGGCCGCTCTTCGACTCCACCCTGAGCAGGAAGCTCCAGGAAGATCTGCTGTCACGCAACCTCAAGGTGGTGGCGGTGGACGCGCTGCCCGAGCAGCTCCCCTTCGTCGAGAAAGGCATCGCCGTGCTGCTGGCCCAGCCCGTCTATGAGTGGGGCGCCGTCTGCGTGCGCACGATCGTGGACAAGGTCCACTTCGGGAAGGACATTTCCGGCCCCATCCGCATGGAGCCCGTGCGCGTCTCCCGCGAGAACCTGGGGTCGTGGGCCCGCCAGCTCCGCGACTGGGGCTTCAGCCCCTTGCCCGAGGAGTACCTGAAGCTGCCGTGAACGCGCGCCCTAGCGCAGCGAGGCGAGCGCCGCGATGTGGTCGGGTGTGGTGCCGCAGCAGCCGCCGAGGATGGCGGCGCCCATGGCCTTCCAGCGCGCCGACTCCTCGCGGTACTTGTCCGGGGGGTACTCGTCGGTGAACATCCACTCCGGTGGGTTGAACCGACCGATGTGCGCGTAGGTGCCGATGGGGACCCGGGCCCGGGGCGCCAGCTCCTTCATGCCGGCGGTGATGTCGTCGGGCGGGGCGCAGTTGAGCAGGATGGCGTCGACGCCAAGCGGCTCCAGGGCGGCGACGGCCTGGGCGAGGGTCTCGCCGCTGAACAGACGTCCGCCCTCGTCGGGCACGAAGGCGACCCAGCAGGGGAGGCCGAGGCCCCGGGCGACCTCCGTCGCGACCGCCGCCTCGCCGACGCTGTTCACGGTCTCCAGCAGCACGAGGTCGGCGCCCGCGTCCTTCACGACCCCGAAGATCTCCCGGTACTCCTCGCGCGCCTGCGACGGGTTGGGCGCCAGGTCCGGACGGAAGCACCACTCGAGCGTGGTGACGGAAGCGGCGACGGCGACGCGGCCGGTGGCGCCCGCACGATCGCGGCCGTCGATGGCCAGGCGCACGGAGGCGGCCAGCAGCCGATCCGCGCGCTGGTCGAGGTCGCGGGCGCCGATGTGGCGGCGATGCGCCTCGTCGCGGAAGTGGTTGTAGAGCGCCCGCCGGCAGAGCTGGAAGCTGTTGGTGCTGATCACGTCCGCGCCGGCACGGATGTAGTCCTCGTGGATCCCGCGCACGAACTCCGGCTTGCTGGCGAGCTGGTGGTCAGCCCAGGTGACGTTCCGACGCAGGATCTCGGTGCCGATGCCGCCATCGAGAACCACCGTGCGCCGGGCAGCGAGGGCGCCGCGGATCGCTTCGTAGCTCATCCACGCCCTCCGTTTCCCAGGAGCCGGCGCAGTGCAGCCGTGTGCCCGGGGCCGGTGCCGCAGCAGCCGCCTACGATCGTGGCTCCTCTCTCGCGCCAGCGCTTGGCCTGCTCGACGTAGCGTGCCGGCGGCCACTCGTCGGTCTCGACGAACTGCGGGAAGAAGTCGAACTTCCAGCTCGGGGGCGAGAAGCGCCCCGCCATCGCGAACGCCCCGACGGGCAGGCTGGTGGCCTTCTTCAGCCTGTCGACGGCGAGGGAGAGGTCCTCGGGCGGAGCGCAGTTGACCAGAATGGCCTCCGCCCCGCCCCTCTCCATCTCCTTGGCGGCCTCGCCCAGGAGCTCGCGACCGAGCAGATCGCCTTCGGGGCCGAGGACGAAGCTGACCCACACCGGCAGGCCCGCGGCGCGCCCGGCGGCGAGCGCCGCTCGGGCTTCGCGGATCGTGTTCATGCTCTCGAGCAGCAGGAAGTCCGCCCCTTCTTCCTTGAGTATCCGCGCCAGCGCCTCGTGCTCGCGGCGAAGCCCCTCCTCGCCCGGCACGAGGTCCGGCCGAAAGCAGTGCTCGAGAGGGGACAGAACGCCGGCGATGGCCACGCTCGACTCCTTTCCCGCCTTGGCCCGCGCCTGCCGGGCCAGCTGCACGCTGCTGCGATAGAGGTGCGGAACGAGATCCTCCAGACCGGGGGCGCCGATGTGGCGCATGTGCTGGACGTTGCGGAAGACGTTGAGGTAGACGCGGGGGTTGAGCTGGAACGTGTTGGTGCGCAGGACGTCGGCGCCGGCGCGGGCGTACTCCTCATGGAGCTGCTGCACGGCCGGGGCGTCGGTCAGCAGGCCGTGCTTGCGCCAACGGATGCCGCGACGCACCAGCTCGCTGCCCATCGGGCCGTCGAGCAGGACGCCTCGGCCCTCACGCAGTCGCGTCGCAAGTATCTCGTACATGGTGCCCATCCTCTTCCGCCCTCGGATTATAGTGGCGGACGGTCCCCTCGTCTGACCGCGTGCTGAAGCCGTGGTCTAATTGCGGGAGCATGGGCCTCTTCCGCAAGGTCCTCATCGCCAACCGCGGCGAAGTGGCGGTGCGCGTGGCCCGGACCTGCCGCGCGATGGGGATCCCCACCGTGGCCGTCTACTCCGAAGCCGACCACGGCGCCCGCCACGTGCGCGAAGCGGACGAGGCGGTCGGGATCGGTCCCCCCGAGGCCGCGCGCTCGTACCTCTCGATCGAGGCGATCCTCCGCGCCGCGCGCGAGACGGGCGCGGAAGCGATCCACCCCGGCTACGGCTTCCTGAGCCAGAACGGCGACTTCGCGGACGCGGTGCGCGACGCGGGCCTCGTCTTCGTCGGCCCTCCGGGGGACGTGCACCGGAAGATGGGGGACAAGAGCGGGGCCCGGCGGCTGATGGCGGCGGCGGGCGTTCCCGTCCTCCCCGGCTACGACGGGGCCAAGCAGTCGGACGAGCGCCTGCTCGCCGAGGCCCGACGGATCGGGTGGCCGGTGATGATCAAGCCCTCGCGTGGTGGTGGGGGCAAGGGGATGCGGGTGGTGAGGGGCGAGGGGGAGTTTCTCTCCGCCCTCGCCGCCTCGCGCCGCGAGGCCCGAGCCGCCTTCGGCGGGGAGACGATGGTGCTGGAGCGATTCGTGGAGCGACCGCGCCACGTCGAGGTCCAGGTCCTCGCCGACGCCGAAGGCGGCGTGATCCATCTCGGCGAACGCGAGTGCTCGATCCAGCGCCGACACCAGAAGGTCGTGGAGGAGACACCCAGCCCAGCGCTCACGCCCTCGCAGCGGGAGGCCCTGTGCGCGGCGGGTGTCGCTGCCGCCCGCGCCGCGGGTTACCTCAACGCCGGCACCGTCGAGTTCCTGCTCGACGGCGAGGGGCGCTTCCACTTCCTCGAGATGAACACGCGCCTCCAGGTCGAGCACCCGGTGACGGAGGCGGTGACGGGGGTGGACCTCGTCCGGGCCCAGATCGAGATCGCCGCCCGCCGCCCGCTCGCGCTGCGGCGGGAAGACGTGGTCGGCCGAGGGCACGCGCTCGAGTGCCGGCTCTACGCGGAAGATCCCGACAACGACGACATGCCTTCGCCGGGGCGCATCCTCCACCTTGCGGAGCCCGAGGGACCGGGCATCCGCTGCGACTCCTGCCTCGCCGTCGGCGCCGAGGTCACGGTCCACTACGACCCGCTGCTCGCCAAGGTCGTCACCTGGGGTCTGGACCGCGGGGAGTCGATCGCTCGCATGCGCGACGCGCTCGCGCGCACGGTGGTCCTCGGGGTCGTGACGAACCTCGCGCGGCTGCGCGCGATCGTCGAGCACCCGGCCTTCGTCGCCGGAGATCTGCACACCGGGTTCCTCGAGGCACACCTGGGCGAGTTATCGCCCCCCCCGTGCCCGCCGCTCGAGGGGATCGCCGCCGCCGCCGCCGCCCTGCAGCTCCTGCGTCGCCAGGCGCCCGCGGGCGGGGCGAGCCCGCGCGCCGCCGACCCCTGGGCCCGCCTCGGCGCCTGGCGTCTGGGGGAAGTCTTGTGATCCATCTCCGCTGCGGAGAGGAGCGGTTCGAGGTTCACCTCCGCGAGGGTGCGGGCGGGGTCGAGGTCGCCGTCCGCGGGCAGGTCTTCCGCTTCTCGGTCGCGGAGGCGGGAGCGGGCGCCTTCGCCGTGACCAACGGACGACGCGGCGACACCCTCCACCTCGTGCGGGAAGGCAACGCCGTCCATTTGTTCTGGCGTGGCGCCGCCTACGCGCTCACGGAGGAGCGCGAGTCCTCGCGCGCCGCGCACCGCCACGACCCGGGCACGCTCGAGGCGCCGATGCCGGGCCGGGTGGTCGCGGTGCGGGTCGTGCCCGGTCAGAGGGTCTCCAAGGGCGAGGACATGCTGGTCGTCGAGGCGATGAAGATGGAGAACGCGCTGCGGGCCCCGCGGGCCGGCATCGTCCGCGCGATCCATGTGGCGGCGGGGGACATGGTGGCGCCCGGACGTCCCCTCGTGGAGATCGAGGCCGGCGCGGGGCCGCAGTGAGGAGCGCGGGAGAGGACGATGAGGCTCCCCCCGCACGTCACCGTGGTGGAGGTCGGCCCCCGTGACGGGCTCCAGAACGAGGCGACCCCGCTCTCGGTCGACGAGCGGGTCGCGTTCTGCAATCGACTGGTCGCGGCCGGTCTGCCGGTGGTGGAGGTCGGGGCCTTGGTATCGCCGAAGTGGGTCCCGCAGATGGCGGGCTCGGACGAGGTCCTCCGGCGGGTGGACAAGCCATCCGGGGTGCGCCTGAGCGTGCTCGTTCCCAACCGCCAGGGCTTCGAGGCGGCGCGGGCGGCGGGAGCACGGGAGATCGCCGTCTTCACCGCCGCCAGCGAGACCTTCAATCGGCGCAACATCAACGCGACGATCGACGAGTCGTTCGCCCGCTTCGCGGAGTTCCTCCCCGAGGCGCGGCGGGAGGGGATGAGGGTGCGCGGCTACGTCTCGACCGGCTTCGGCTGCCCCTACGAGGGCCGGGTGGGGCCGGAGCGAGCGGTGGCGGCGGTGCGGAGGCTCCTGCAGGCGGGCTGCGACGAGGTCTCGGTCGGAGACACGATCGGGGTGGCGGTGCCGACGCAGGTGGCGGAGGTGCTCGGACGCCTGCGGGAGGAGGTCGCGGGGGGGCGGATCGCGGTGCACTTCCACGACACGCGGGGGACCGCGCTCGCCAACGTCCTCGCCGCGCTCGAGGCAGGCGTCACGACGGTGGACGCCGCGGCGGGGGGCCTCGGCGGCTGCCCCTACGCCCCGGGGGCGGCGGGCAACCTCGCGACCGAGGACCTCGTCTACATGCTGAATGGGATGGGCATCGAGACCGGCGTCGATCTCGAGGCGCTCGCCGCCGCCTCCCGAGCCCTCGGGGAGCGGCTCGGCCGCGTTCCTGTCTCGCGCTACGTCCAGGCGGGGCCGCCGCCGGGGGCGAGGAGCTCGCCGTGAGCACCGGGGGCGACACGGCGACGATCCTCGTCGTCGACGACCTTCAGGCCAACCGCGAGCTTCTCACACGCCGGCTGGAGAAGTCGGGCTTCAAGGTCCTCGAGGCTGCGGACGGGCACGGGGCCCTCGAGGCGATCGGTCGCGGAGGGGTCGATCTCGTGCTCCTCGACATCATGATGCCGGGAATGACCGGCCTCGACGTCCTGCGGCGTGTGCGCGAGACCTGGTCCTCGGCGACACTCCCCGTCATCATGGTGACCGCCAAGTCGGAGACCGAGGACTTCGTGGAGGCGCTCGGGCTCGGCGCCAACGACTACGTCACCAAGCCCGTCGACTACCCGGTCGCGCTCGCACGCATCCAGGCCCACCTGCGGACGCGTGACGCCACGCGCCGGGAGGCCCCGGCGGCCGCCGAGCCCCGGACCCCCGCGCAGGCGCTGCCGGGATCGATCCTCGGGGGACGCTACCTCCTGCAGGCGCGCATCGGGGGCGGGAGCTACGGCACCGTGTACCTCGCCCGCCACCTCGAGCTCGAGCGGCCGGTGGCGGTCAAGGTGCTGGCGACGAGCGCGGGCACCGATAAGGAGGCCATGGCGCGCTTCCGGCGCGAGGGCGCCTCCGCGTGCCGCGTCCGGCACCCCAACGCGGTCACCGTCCTCGACTTCGGCGTCAACGCGGGTGGGGTGGCGTACCTCGTGATGGAGCTGCTCGAGGGGCACTCGCTCGACCACGAGCTCGAGCGGCAGGGGAGGGTCGACCCCGTGCGGTGCGCGGAGATCCTGGTCCCCATCTCCTCCGCCCTCGCCGCCGCCCACGAGGCGGGTGTCGTTCACAGGGACGTGAAGCCCTCGAACGTCTTCCTGCACCGGGGGCCGCTGGGCGAGGTGCCCAAGATCCTCGACTTCGGGATCGCCAAGATCGTCGGAGAGGCCGCGCTCGGCCAGAACCTGACCGTGGACGGCTCGCTGCTCGGGACCCCGGCCTACATGGCCCCGGAGCGCTTTCGCCGCGGCCCCTTCGGCCCGCCATCGGACGTCTACAGCCTGGGCACGATGCTGTACGAGATGCTCTGCGGGCGCCTGCCGTTCATGCCCGCCTCCGGGGACCCCCTCTCGCTGGTCGCGATGCAGACGGGGGAGGAGGCGGCACCGCTGCGGCAGCTCCGCCCCGACGTGGCGCCCAAGCTCGAAGCCCTCGTCCACGCCGCGCTCGCCAAGAGCCCGGAGGAGCGGCCGACGGCGGCGGAGCTCGCCCGGCGGCTGGCAGCGGCGGTGGCCGGCGGCAGCACGGCTCCTCCCACGTGAACGCCCGAGAATCGGCTCCCTGAGGGCCGGCCTGGGTACAGGGAGAACGAGATTCGCTCACCCCCGGCCAGTTGGCTGGGTCGGCGCGTTTGTGATCTAGATCTCTTGACGACCGCCCGCGTCCGGAGGGACGATCCCGCCACGTCGTTCCAGTAAGGAGAGACGCATGGCGGCGCCGGAGAGCGTGTCCGGCGAAGGGCCGGAGACGGTCGTCCTTCACGACGAGGCCGGGCAGGCCTTCGCCTTTCGCGTCCTGCGCGCGCTCCGGGACGGCACCGACGTCTTCCTCCTCGCCGAGCGTGCCGAGACGGGCACCCTCCACGTCCTCGCCGTCGAGAGAGGCGCCCTCGGCCTCGTCCGCGACGAGGCGACCCTCGCCCGTGTGGCCCTTCGACTCGAGATCCTGCGCCGGGCGATGGAAGGCGAGCTCGTCGAGTGGCACGAGGGGACGGAAGGCGCGCGCTTCTTCGGTGTGATCCACCGCGGGGAGGTCGAGGGGCAGGCGTACCTCCTGGCCGCGGACCTGGCGGACCCGGCGGAGGTGTGGGCGTTCGACATCGGGCCGGAGGGCCTCTCCCTCGCCGACGAGCGGCGGGTCGTCCTCATCCGCGAGGAGTTCCAGCAGGCGCTCGCGCGGTGGGATTCCTCGCGGCCGGGGATCGAGGCGGCGCTCGTCGGTCTGCGGGGCGAGCGGGTCGAGGTTCGGGACAGCACCGGCCAGAGCCGCGCTTTCGACACCGCGGGCCGCTTCTTCTTTGAAGGGCGCGAGCTTCTCTTCCTGAAGCGCCCCGAGGCGCCGGGGGAGGCCTTTGCCGCGGAGGTGAAGGCCGGCGGTCGGCTCGAGGCGGTGGCGGACGAGGCGTATCTCGGACGCCTGCGGGGTCATCTCGACGCCGCGCGGGCCCGGCCATGAGCCGCATCGATGGCGGCGACGGCTTCGCCTTCGAGCGCGCTCGGCTTCTGGCGGAGGAGGCGGCGCGTCGGGCGGCCGAGGAGGCGAAGAAGAAGGCCGCGGAGCAGGCGCCGGCCTCGGCCGAGCGTCCGGCGCAGGCCGACGTGATGGAGCGCGAGAGCGCCTCGCGCCTCTTTGCCCCGGACGCGGTCGAGGCTCCGCGCGTCGAGGCGAGGGCGCAGGCCACTTCTCCGGCTCCCTCTCTCCCACCGCCTCCCGCGAGTGTGATCACCGAGGCGCGGCCGGCGACGATCGGGCTTCCTCCACACCTCGACGCCCGCGATCTCGATCTCGACCGCCAGGCGCTCGCCGAGGCCTTGGGGGCCAGGCCCGCGGTGCAGTCGGTCGACGCCCGCGCGCGTATCCTCTCCGCCGCCGCGGCCGCGGCGCGGGCAACGGCGGAGGCGCTGCCCACGGCACCCGCGTTGATCGGGCGTGTCTTCCGCGTCGCGCCCCTGCGCTTCTCGGAAGCGGCGCCGCGTCTCCTCGAGGGTCCCCTCAAGGCCGTCATCGAGAAGGCGGGGATGCTCGAAAAGAAGGCGGGCTTTCTCCAGGGCGTGCTCGAGAAGGTCGAGACACGCAAGGCCCTGCTGCGTCTGGGCCTGGACGAGGCGGCCTCGCATCTCCAGGAGGCCTCCTTCCACGGTGGTCTCGTCCGCGAGGTGCTCTCGCGCGAGGGGCGGGTCAAGGGGCCCGGCATCGGCGTCTTCAAGGCGATGGTGGCGGCGCGTCAGGAGCTTCGGGGCCTGGGCTTTGCGGCCGGCGAGGCCGAGGAGGCGCTCCTTGCGGCCCGCTCCGAGCGTATGCGGCCGGCGCTGGCCGATCTCGGGGGTCTCGAGCGGGAGGCGTGGGGTACCGAGCGCGAGCTGCGTCTTGTGGAGGCCAAGAGCGAGGCCCTCGCGGGGATGGAGGGTGCGGCCTTCGCGGAGGCGCCGGCGGAGGCCACGGCCGCCGAGCCCGCTGCCGCGGAGCCCACGGCCGAGGAGCCTGGGGCCTTCACCGAAGAGGACCTGCGCCGTCTGGGGAGCGCCCTCGATCCCTCGCGTCCACCACCGCAGACGGTCTGGACCGAGGAGCTCGTCAACACCGTCTCGGATCTCGGGCGAAGACAGGGGGGTCTCACCGAGGAGCAGGGCGGGAGGAATGCGGAGCTCGCGCGGATGGCGCTGGTGTCGGAGGGCGGGGCGGACGGTCCCGCTCAGGAGCTCCAGGCGGCGGACCTCGCCGCGATCTTGAAGATGTCGGGGGTCGATCTCGCCAAGGTCGACCCCAACCAGCTCCACTCCGCCACACGCTATCTGGGGACCGCGACCAGCCTCTCCGACCAGAGGGAGAAGCTTCGAAAGACACTCGACAACTTCCAGGTCCTGGACAAGACCGGGCTTCCCAGGCTGGATCGCCAGCAGATGGTCAACCAGCTCTGGGCGCTCGCGAAGGTCCCCGGCCATGCCCTCCAGAAGCTCTCGGACGCTGAGATCCAGAAGAAGTTCCAGGAGGTCGCGGCGGCCCTCAACGGGGGCCCCGGCCAGGCGCAGATCAAGATCGGCAAGCACAACCTCAAGCTGACGGTCGGGGAGAACGGACAGGTCAGCAAGTCCGAGTGCAAGAAGCCGGGGTTCTTCTCGAAGCTTTGGAGCGGGATCAAGAAGGTCGCGCCCATCGTGCTCACGGTGGCGAGCTTCATCCCGGTCACGGCGCCCTTCGCCCGCGCGATCCAGGCGGGGATCTCGCTTGTCAAGGCGATCAAGAACAAGAGCATCCTGGGGATCGCGACGGCAGCGGCGGGGATCGTCGGGGCGGGGGCAGCGATCGCGCGCGGGGCCGAGAAGGCCCTCGGCACCGTCGAGAAGCTGGCGAACGCGGCCTCGCGGGGTCTTCACGGTGTGGCGAGCCTCAGGAGGGGGAGCCTCATCGGGGGCCTGGCGAGCATCGGGGGAGCGGTCGCGGGCGGGCTGGGGGCGGTCGCCAAGGGGGCGGAGACCTCGCTCGGGAAGTTCGCCGATCGACTCAACAGCGTCTCGACCCGGCTCTCGGCGGCGGCGACGGGGGCAGCGTCCTTGGAGGCCTACCGTTCGGCGGGCCGGGCGGTGGAGCAGGCGAAGGCGGCTCTGGCGGAGGCGCAGGCCTCGGGGGATCAGCGGGCGATCGCGCTCGCTCGCCGTCAGCTCGATCAGACGGAGAGACAGAAGCGCTCGGCCCTCATCGGGGGTGTGGCGGGCTCGCTGAGTGCGGCCTCGATGTGGGTGGGTGACCGCAGTCTCTTCGCCGGGGAGAGTCGGCAGCAGAGCCCGGCGCGGACACGTCTCGAGTCGAATCTCCAGCTTGTCTCGCGCGGTCTGGGGGTTGCGCAGGGGGTCGCCTCTCGGGACTTCGCCTCCGCGGCGGTGAGCGCGCTCTCGGTTGGGGCCACGGTCGGCAGCGCGCGGCGCGGAGGTGCCCCGAACACACTCAACGATGCGGCAAACCTCGCCCAGGCGGGTCTCGGCTATTACCAGGCCTCGAGGGCGGAAGCGGCGAGCGGCCAGGCGGTCCAGGCCGCGCAGGCGCGTCTCGAGGCGGCGCGGCGCTCCGGGGATCCCGAGGCCATCCGCCAGGCGGACCAGGCGCTCAAGGCGGCGCGGAAAGAGGCCGAGGGCGCCTTGATGGGCGGGATGGCGGCGGCGGAGAGCCTCCTCGCAACCGCGGCCGACATCGGTCAGCAGCGCCAGGCGCGGGCGGAGGCGGCGAAGCTCGCGGAAGCCTGGAAGACGGAGGCCCAGGCCGCGGACAGGACGGCGAAGGATGCGGCGGGTGTGGACGGCCAGCTCCTGGCCAGGGTGAAGGACACCGAGGCGCCGCTCTCGCAGCGCGAGGCCGCAGCAGGGGCGCTCGAGCGGCTACGCGCGGCGGATCAGGCGTTCGACGAAGCGGCGAAGGCGGCGGCCGGCGACCCGGCCAAGCTCAAGGCCGCGCGGGAGACCTACGAGCAGGCGGTGAGGACGGCGGAAGCGGCTCTCACGGCGCCCATGGCGCCCGCGCGTGCTTCTGCACCCGCGACGGCCCCGGGCCGGCCCGAGGCCACGCCCGGCCACGCCGCAATCATGGACCCGGCCAAGCTCGGCACGGTCACCATCGCAAAGGGCATGACCCTGTGGGAGATCTCACAAAGGACCGGGGTCCCCGTCGAGAGGATCAAGGAGATCAACGCCCAGCTCGGCCAGCCCATCGTCAACGAGAGGAAACTCCAGCAGGGGCAGGTGGTGGTCGTCCCGCTCGGCGATGAGGAGGTCAAGTTCCCTCCCAAGAGTGCGGAAGAGGTCCTGGCCATGCAGCGCGCGGCGCTCGCGGCCCGGCAGGCGGCCGCGGCACCCGCGGGCGGGCTCAGCGCAAGCGAGCACGCCGCCTTCACCGCCCCCCTGCAGCAGCTCAAGGGCGGCAAGCTCGCGGAGGGGATGCAGGCCCTCGCCCGTCTCGTCGACTCCGGCAGCCCCGCGCAGAAGATGCTAGCCCGACAGATGCTGGGCGAGATCGAGGCTCAGCACCTCCAGGCCGTCCAGCACCTCAACACCGAGCGCATCGGGGACGTCGGGAAGGCAGTGGCGGAGGGGACCGAGACGAGCGGCTTTGCGCTCCTCAACCCTGCGCGCAACCTCATGCGTATGCTGGGCTATGACGACAACATCCGGACGATCGGCAACGAGATGCAGTCCCGGATCCAGGACCACTCGAACGGGCTCGCTGCGGTGCAGCAGATCAAGCGGGAGACCGGGCTCACCTTCTACGAGATCGGGCGGATGCCCCCCGCGCAGATCGACGAGGCCCTGAGCAAGGCCTACCCGCAGGCCGATGCCGCTGGGATCGCGAATCTCCGCGGCAGCATCCTGCGGTCGAAGGGAGACACGGACGTCGCCGCGCTCGCCAAGGCCAACTACACCCCGGGCAGCTTCTCCTGGGAGCGGGGCACCTCGCGGATCGACACTTCCTTCGCCGACGGCCTCCTCATGACCGCGTCAAAGGCCGTAGGGACGACCGTGCGCGACGCTCGGGACTACGCCGAGGTCATGAAGACTTCCTCGAGTTTCACCGTCAACTTCCTGGGTCAGTTCTCGGCCAGCACCCTCGATGCGGTCTCGACCGTCAACCGCTTCACCCTCGACAGCATCCGTACCGCGCAGGAGTTCTACACCCAGCAGGGGGGGGTCCTGGGCAAGGTCGGCGGCGGGCTCACCTTCGCCGGCAGCGTCCTCTCGAGCGTCGTCACTGCCCCCCTCACCCTCGTCGATCACCGAGCCAGCGACGCCGAGCGCAGCCAGGCGCTCGTGGACACGGCCCTGTGGGTGGCGGGGGGTGCCCTCGCGCGGGCGGCCATGCCGGTGGTGCGCGAAGCAACGGGTGTTGCCTCGCGGCTTGGACAGCGGGCGCTGCAGTCGGAGCTGGCGGCGAGCGCCGCCGCGCGCCTCGCCGGCCTCGGAGAGCGGGCGGGGGTCCTCGCCTCGCGGGCCGCGGCCTCCTCGGCGGGCCAGGCCGCCTCCCAGGCCGGGCGGGCGGTCTGGTACACGGGCCGCCGCGCGGCCGATGCGCTCATGGACTCGGCCGCTGGACGCACGCTAAGGGCCGCCAACGACCGGATCCTCACCCCTCTCGCTCAGTACACCTCCCGCACCGCCAGCACCCTCGGCCGCACCGCCGACGCCGCCAAGGACTACTTCAACCTCGTAAGTAACTTCGGCCGCGGACCCATTCTGGAGACGGGCCAGCGCCTCATCCAGAACGCCTCGCTCCAGGCCAAGCACCAGGCGGCCAAGCTCTACGACGGGATCCGGAACTCGGTCGACGACGTCGCCCGGATCGCCAAGAACACGGGGCTCCCCGAGTTTCAGGTCGGACGAATCAAGGACCACGTCTTCCAGAAGCTCCACGACCTGCGGAAGGGGCTCTCTCGCTTCGACCCTGACCTCGGGATCGCCCAGGCCTGGAGGAGAGTCGAGAAGGGCGCCTTCCTCCCCGAGGACCTGCGCTTCCTCAAGCATGAGCTGTTCGAGTCGAAGTTCGGGGGGATCTTCAAGAAGGACTACTTCACGGCCCATGACGCCGCGGAGCGGTTCGCTCAGCGCATGGCCGCGAAGCCAGCGGGCAACCCGGCTTGGCGCGAGGTGGGGAGGTTCCCGCGAGAGCTGCTAAGTCGGGGTCCGGAGATTCCTCTCGTCTTCCGGAATCCCCCGCCCGAGGCCAGTCCGACGTTCCTGCACAACGAATACGTCAACTGGGTCCGTCCCGGGGCAACCGAAAGGGTATTCAAGACTCCCTGGGCTGCGAGCCGGGGTCTCGGGACACGTAGGTTCGACGATTACAATCGCCTTACGAGGACGGGCTTCGAGGGAAACACCACTCCCTGGAGCGTTGGTCTTCTAGAGCAGCTTTCGCGAAAGCTAGGCCAGGTCGCTGCCGACATGGTCCTCTTGAAGACCAACGCCAAGGTCCAGCGAATCATCTGGTTCGGAACGGAACCTCTGCCGATGACGGGCCTTGGGGCGCAGCTGCGCGAGGCACTTAGGCAGGCAGGTATTCCCTATTTCGTGGTGAGGCCATGAAGGTCGACGCCTCTCGCCTCTTGAGCTTGCTGGGCGGCAAAGAGGGCTTCGCCCTGGCGCGGCGGGAGCCTGACGAGTTTGCCCTAGTGCGGCCGAGCACCCTCGACGGCCTCTTCGAGCACATCGAGATCAGCGGCGCCGGCAAGTCTGGAGAGGCCCTCGGCTGCGACCTCGCTGTCTCCGTGGTAGGCGGCCAGCTGGGGACGAAGGGGATGTGCGAGCTCGAACTTCTCGCAGAGCTCGCCACCGATCCTGAGCGAGGAGTGACGATCGTGCAGACCGCAGAGCAAGCTCAGGACTGGGAGAGACGAGTCGTCGAGATCGCTCCACCAGGTGTGAGGGCGCTTGCTCAGCGGGAGGGGCCGGCGCTTCTCGCGCGAACAGCGAGGGCACGCGCGGCAGTACAGGCACACCTGAAGCAGCTTCCCGACACACATGATTTGGACGTACTGAAGAGGTTGCTTCTTGGGCGCCTTGAGCCGCAGAGGGCCGACGTAGCGCGTCGTCTGGCGGGCAGACCCGGCGTTCTGCAGAAGGCAGGCGCGGAGCTGCTTTACGAGGTCGCCTGCATGGCGATCGTCCTCTTCGAAGTGGGGAATCAGGCTTCGGCTGAGGTGAAGCTCGATCCGCTGGAGGACAGGGAGCTCATGTGGCGGATTCAACTGCTCGTCGACCACATCGAGGCACGGAAGAGATCCGCGGATCGGCGCACCGCCAGGGCTGGAGCACGGTAGCTCGGAGAGGACCCGCGCTGCCGCTATACGGGCCACAGAGGGCCGTTCGCGCCAGGCCGCGCGGCGCGGGAGCCGTTGGATCTACATCTCTGGTGAGCTAGGCATCCGCCACGAAGACACCGTGGCCGTCACCGAGAACGGCTGTGAGAACCTCGCCCCCAAATGGTCGGGAACGCCGGAGGAGCCGGCGGTGGTGCAGAGACCATCAGCCCTCGACAACTGAGGGACAATTCTCCGTTGTGCGGATGTCGAGGTGCGATCGTGGGCAAGGCTGAGGAGGAGCGTGAGGTGTTCGAGGAGTTCGCTGCCGTAGCAGGACTCGCGATCGATGCTGGGTCAATCCGATCGGAGAAGCCTCCGCTGCCTGATATCTCGTGTCATATCGGCGGCGACGCGCGGTACTTCGAACTGACCCGAGCTGCCAATCAAGGCGTTGCCGACGAGGTCGGCCGCCTCTTGGTCAAGGGGCGTAAGACTGGCGAGGGTGGCGTCGGTCGGCCGCAGGTCTACAACGACGAGAAGACGCTCCGGGCAGCCGTCGAGCAAAAGGCCGCTGCCAAACACGAGACCCACGGGGCGCCTCTGGACTTGATCGTGTACTACGACGGGATGTTCCACCCGGTGCCTTCATTCGATTGGGTGGAGTCGACGTTCCGGAGTCTCCAGGCAGAGTACCGACACCGATGGGGCGCGATTTGGCTGTACAACCGGACCAGCAAGCAGATACTCCGGTGAGCGAGGAGTGAAGGGTGCCGCAGAAGGGGATGAAGCTGAGGCCCGTCCAGATCGCAGCTTCGCAGCCTATTCTCGGTGTTAGACAAGGCGAGGGGAGAGACTCGTGTTCGAGATCGTGCTGAAGGGCCTCATGGGCGGCTTGGTGGCTGGATTCGCCATCCTCGTGGCCAGAGCCCTGGTGAATCCGAAAGAGAAGCCAGGTGCCTACCGGGCCTTGATGGGCTTCCTCTTTCTCTGCAGTTTCTATGCGGCAGACCAGACACTCGCGCCCCAGGCGCGTGCTTGGAAGCGAGCCTACGATGTCGACCAGTTCTTGAAGAGAGACCCACTCTACAGTCTTCTCCTTGCCGATAACCCGACGCTCAGAGAGCCATTACAAAGGGCGGTCGTGAAGGCGCTTGAACCGGGCCAGCGAGAGCAGGGTCGCGCCGCGATTCGAGAGTTGGTCGCCACCGTGCTTCCTACGTACCTTCCCAGGGCCTCCGACGAGGCACTCGTCAATTTTGTTAGGCAATTGACCCGCACTCTTCGCACGCTGGCTTCAGCTGATCCAGACCGCTGTTACCGTTACTTGTTCCCAAAGGTGTCTGGACCAGCAAATCTTGGCAAGGACGATGGCCTGGAGGAGCTCGATAAGGCCGTGCGTGGTGTCGTCGAGAGCGCTCTTTCACGGCCGCTTCAACCGCTCGAGCGGAGCGGCCCGGACTCTACTCTTGAGGACGTGGTGGCTCGCCTCGCTACGCGGTATGGGAATGACGTTCTCGTTCTGCAGCGGCCTGAGGCGCCGGGGGTCGATCGTGCCAAGGTCTGTGCTCTGTCCATCGATCTCTACTCCGAGGTGCTCAGCCTCCCGACACAGGAGGCAGGCCGAGTGCTGAGGTTCTTGTTCTCGCAGTGAGCGGCGTCTCACACGGAGCTGCGAAGCTCCGAAGTTAGCCATGCTTCGTCAGCTTCAACTCCTTGTTCGACGGCCTCTTCGCTCACGAGCACGGCGACTGAATCCACGTCGCGAGCTAAGACCCGAGCGCGCCCATGATGCAGGCGGACAAGATGCAGAGGATCCCGAGGTAGAACATCGGCTGGTTGAAGGACAGAGACGTGCCGCCTTGTTGCCGGAAGAACCACTGTATCTTCGCCGCCACGCCGGCGGGCGGTGGCACCAGTCCCTTTGGGGTGAATGACGAAGCCCAGAGCACGGTTCCTTCCATCATTAGCGCGAGCGTGACTGCCTGGCTGGTCGAAAGAGGCTTCAGTTGGCAGACGACTCCGGCGGCGACCAGCGACGCGATGCTGGCGGAGACGCAGATCGCGTTGCCTGGATAACGGTAGCCTCCCTCGAATTGCATCCGCTCCTCCTGTTCCCCCTAACGGATCCAGGCACCTGACTCAGCGACTTTGTACGTCATGCCCGAGGGCGCAGAGTCAGCGCCTTCGGCGCACCTCCGTTCGGGCCGTCGAACACCGCTTGGCCATCACGAGCCCTCCATGTGTGAGGGCAGGCTACCGCGCGCCTGAGCTCTCCGGCTGTCTGGCTGAGGCGGTTGATGCTGGCGTTCGAACTTCACGTCAAGCAGCCACAACCGCTCGGGCGTTCCATCTGGGTCTGGCGACGAGAGCGCGCCTGTGCCCAGCCTCCAGGCGGCGCGCTCCTTCGGCAACTCCAGCCCCGAGGAGTCGCGCACAACGTAGCCCGCGCCGTCGCGTGTTCCCCACACTGTGTATATCTGGTCGGGGGCGTTAGAGAGCCGCAGCGTGAACCACGCTGGCGGCGGTGGTGGGTAGCCCCACAGCGGGTAATGAGCACAGTAAGAGATGCGGGGCAACGACACCCGGACAGGCTCTCTGCCAAGCACGCTCTCCGCCTCGTGCGGCTTGTTCAGCTCGTCCCAACCCTCGCGCCGCTCGGATGCACTCAGACCGTAGCCCCGTGGCAAGGCGACAATCAGCGTTACAGCCTCAGCGGTGGGAGATTCGAGTGTCGCCAGGATGCCTACCCGTGCGCGGGGTAGTCTCTGGACGAATGCAAGCGAGAGGAAGGCATACAACCCCAATGCCCCAAGCGTCGCCACGATGATGAACCATCCCTTAGTCTTTGACGACATAGCTCACCGCCTTGCAATGAATCGAGCCGCAGCGTGGACGGAGCGTGCGGCCCGCTGGGCCAAGGTGCAATGCGCGTGCCCGCGATGTCGCCCTTGGGATGTGCTGCGGTTTCAGCGGGCTAGGGCCGCTCGCCACGGCGCAGGAGTGACAGGAATTGTCGCTGCTGACAGCGATTGTCGGAGGTGGGACGGCTGCGGTAGTTTGTGGAATGCAAGGATCGGGACCCGAAGGACGCCTTGGCGCGCCCGCACCCGAGAGAGCGGGGGCGCAGGTGATACCTAGGGCGAGTTAGGTATCCGCCTCGAAGACACCGTCGCCGTCACCGAGAACGGCTGCGAGAACCTCGCGCCGAAATGGTCGGGGACACCGGAGGAGCCGGCGGTGGTGTAGCCTCCCGTGTGGAGGATTGACGACGACACGATGCTGCGTCTACAATTGTGGATACGTGTTCGCCATCCGGCTCGCCCGTGGCGTCTTGGAGGATCTGAAGCGTCTGCGTGCCCATGATCGCGCGCGCGTCGTCGCGGAGATTGAACGGCGTCTGACGGACCATCCTCAGGAGCCGAGCCGCAACCGGAAGGAGCTGACGGCCCTGGTGCCACCGTGGGAGCAGGTGCCGCCGGTTTGGGAGCTGCGAGTCGGTGTTCACCGCGTCTTCTACGACGTGGACTCAGAGGCCCAGCAGGTCATCGTGAGGGCCATCCGCCGTAAGGGGCGCTCGATGACGAAGGAGATCCTATGAAGGTCGTGGCGCTTCGCGAAGCAAAGCAGCAACTGAGCGGCTGCGTGGTCCGGGCCCAGCGTGAGCGAGTGCTGATCACCAAACAGGGTCGGCCAGCCGCGCTCATGATTGGCGTGGAAGGCCACGACCTCGAGGACGTCCTCCTCATGCAGAACCCGCGCTTCTGGAAGATGATCGAGGCCCGCCGCGCCGAGCCGACCGTCAGTCTCGAGGAGGTGCGGAGAGTCCTCCGGGTACCGGCGAGGGCGAGGCGTCACCGACAGCGCTGACCTGCCAGCGTTCGCCCCGGGAGGTCAGTGCCAGCTTCTCCGGGATCTCGGACCCGGCACCCTGGCACGTACGCACCCGAGGGAGCGGGGCGCAGGTGATACCTAAGGCGAGTTGGGGATCAGGCACGAAGACGTCATCACCGTCACCGAAGACGGGGCCGAGAACCTTACCCGCTGGTCGGGCAGCCTCGGAGCCGACGGTCGTGTAGGGGGAGACGGCTACTACGAGGCGAATGACCCGGGACTCGTCTCACGGACGCTCTCCAGGATTCGCTGCGCTTTTCGGAGAGCGTCTCCGGCCTCCTCGGGTTTGACGTGAGCCTCGCCACCATAGTCCCCGGTGTGCCGGAGGTTCGCCAACCAGGAGAAGTCCGCTCCGACTTCCGTAGGCCATCGACCTGGCTTCACGAGTCGCGGTGGACGGCGGCCTCTAACGCTCGGCTCCACCAGTCGCGGGCTTCGGGATTCAAAGGTAGGTCCCGTCCCGCTTGGCCTCGCGGTAGAGAGCGTACTCTGCCAGCTCGAAGGCGGAGGCGGAGACGGGCAAGGCGTGGATGGGGGCTTCGAGGCGAAGCTGGACCGGGTAGACGGCCCGCACGATCGTCTCAAGGTCGGCGCCAAGGTGGACTGGCTCCTGCAGCACGACGAGGAGATCGAAGTCGCTCCTCTCATCGGCAGTGCCACGCGCGTGGGAACCGTAGAGGACGACCCCCTTCAGCCGCGAGCCAAAGGCTCGCTCCAATCTCGAACGCATCCCGGCGAGCGCTTCTTCCCTTCGCATGCCCCTTACAGCCTATCCTACCCGCGTCTCGCTCTGAAGCCCCGCGGTCACTGCTTCGGCTGCTCCGGCGCCCCGGGGCTCACGGCAGCACCGCGGTCGACCAAGTCCTCAAGGTGATTACGAACGATCCCGCGGCCGTCGCTGGGCTTCGGGGCTGTGCTTGACGAACGAGCCGATGATCTACATCGAGGGCGAGTTGGGCATCAGACTCGAAGACGTCATCACCGTCACCGAAGACGAGGCCGAGAACCTCACTCGCTGGTCGGGATCCCCAGAGGAGCCGGCGGTGGTGCAGGCTCCCAAACGCCGTATGCAGACGCGGGTGGTCACGGCACTCCTCGTAGCCGCGTTCATCTACTTCGCGTTTCTCTTGCTAGAAGCGGACGCGGAGTGCGGCCACGGTCTGAAGCCCTCCGGCGTCGATGCGGACCGTCTCGCCCCCCGGCGCGGTGAGCTCAGGCCGGGCGTCCACGTAGCGCGCCTGGAGGGCGAGCCCGAGACGGCGGGAGAAGCGCCACTCGAGAGAGGCGCCCGCGTTCCAGCCGAAGGCGAGGTCGGACGAGACCCGCCGCGTCGCCACGGAGCGGAAGGACACCTCGTCGTAGGGATACTCGTGGGCGTAGTCCACGCGCTCGACGAGATCGGCCTCGGCGCGCAGGGCCGTCGCGCCCGCGAAGACGGCAAGCTCCACGCGGCCCTCCACCGCGAGCCACTCGAGGTCGAGGTGGCTCGCGCGCTCGGTCCGCTCGAGGCCCGACGCGCTCGCCTCGATCCGGCGCGGCCGATCGAAGAAGAAGGGGTGTGGCAGCTGGGCGTCGATGGCGGCCTCGCCGTTCCGTCGCGTCCAATCGAAGGCGGTGGCGAGGCGGAGCCTCCGGGTGATCCTCATCGCCAGTGAAGCCTCGAGGGCAACTCCCGGACCAGGCTCGTAGGCCGCGTCGATGCGGGCCGCTTCCGCGAACTCGGCGTACGACGACGTAGCGCTCCAGCCCGACGAGAAAAGAAGGGCCCCGCCGGCGACGGCGGCGACGAACCGCGGCTCCTCTGCGGCCGCGGCGTCAGTGGGGGTCGCCAGGAGGGCAAGCCCTATCGCGAGGGCGCGCCTCACTGCACCCCCACCGCAGCCCAGGCCGAGGCCACTTCTGCCGCCTCCGCCTCGCCATAGAGGTCGAGCGCGGCCCGGATCGTGGCCGCGCGCGCGTCGGCGAAGGTCGCGGAGGGGGTCAGGTAGGAGGTGAACCCGCGGTAGAAGATCCGCTCCGCCTTGTCGCGGTGCTGGGGACCCAGCCCAAGGACGCGCCGGAGCGAGGTCCGGTTGAGGCCGCCCTCGACGAGGAGGAAGAAGGCCTGGCTGGCGATCCCGCCGTTGTGGTGGACGCCGCCCCCGTCGAGGGGCCCGCGGTAGAGCCGCGAGTAGTGATCGGGGTCGCAGATGCCCAGCGTCTCCGAGCAGAACGCCGAAGGGTTCTGCATCGATCGCACCGCGCTCCGCGGAGGGTCGAAGCCGAAGGCGAGGTCCTCGCCGAGCCAGTAGTCGGCGCGCATCCGTCCCTCTCCCGCCGGCTCGTGGAAGAACTCGGCCGCGGTCCCCATGATGTCGGAGAAGGCCTCGTTGAGAGCCCCTGACTCCCCGGCGTAGATCCCGTCCCACGTGTACTGGGTCACGCCGTGGGTGATCTCGTGGGCGACGACGTCGATCGCCCCCGCGAAGGGGGCGTAGACCGCGTCCCCGTCGCCGTAGTAGACCGCGTTCTGGAACGGGTCCCAGAAGGCGTTGGCGAACCCGAGCGATGGGGGGAGGAAATGGGTCACGCTACGCAGGGGCAGGTCGCGCCCGTCTATCCCCCGACGTCCGTGGCGCTTGAAGTAGTAGTCGTAGGTCCAGCCCGCGTACACGTGCGCGTCTACGATCGCCCCGTCCATCCAGTTGTTGTCCGCGCTCCGCGCCACCCGTGCCGGGTCGAGCAGGCCGCCGGTGAAGGTGACGCTCGAGGCGGAGAGGCTCTGGCCGAGGTCGTAGGTCGTGAGGGCGGGCGGTCGCAGACGGTCTTCCGCCCGGAACCCGCCCGGACCCGAGTCGGCGGAGACCTTCTTGCGGTCGCCCCAGACCCCGGTGCCCGTCCCCACCGCCGCCTCCGTGCGAAGGTCGTCGTAACGCCAGGCGATGGCGCCCGTGCGCGCGTCTACGAAGATGCGTTCGAGGTTTTGGTCGAAGCGGACCCACAAGGCGAAGACGAGGCGCGCCCCCGCCGGCAGGGGCAGGAGCACGAGCTCGGGCTCGCCGACGGCCCGCGCGCCCCAAGGCGAGGCAGCCTCCGCCGCACGCGCGGCCTGCTCGGCGCGGAGGGCAGGAGTGGTGTCGGCGGCCAGGCCTTCGAGGAACCGGCCGTGGACGCTCAGCGTGCGCCCCTCCCCGTCGATCTGGCGGACGAGCTGTGCCCCGACGACGCGCGCCCCCCCCACGACCTGGTCGTAGCGCAGGTGGCGGCGGCCGGGGAAGTCCGCGTCCTCCTGCACCCGCACGAGGCGCAGCTCCCCCCGCGCGGCGAGGGCGTCGATCCTCGCGCCCGCCGGGCGTGTCTCGTCGTCGCCGGAGGTCGCGCCGGCGCCGAGCCCAGCGAGGGCCAAGGCCATGAGCAGCAGTGCGTTGCGGTAGGCGGGCGGCATGGCGACCCGTTTATTCTAGAATGACAGCGTCAGCTCTCCCCAGGCCCGAGCCGGCGGGGTGGGTGGTCGAGGTGTTGTGATGACGCCAGGGGAACGGTGGGTCGAGGACGTGGCGCGCACGCTGCGGCCGAATCGGGTCGTCTGGTGTGACGGGTCGGAGGCCGAGAACGCGCGGCTCGTCGAGGGGATGCTGGCCGACGGCACGCTTCATCGGCTCCACCCCGAGAAGGCGCCGGGATCGTACCTTCACCGCAGCCACCCTTCGGACGTGGCCCGGACCGAGCACCTCACCTTCATCGCCAGCCGCCGGCGCGAGGACGCGGGACCGACCAACAACTGGATGTCGCCCGAGGAGGCACGTCAGCGCGTCCAGCCGCTCTTCGACTCCGTGATGAAGGGCCGGACCATGTACGTGGTCCCCTACGTGATGGGGCCTCTCGGCTCGCCCTTCTCCAGGGTCGGGATCGAGGTGACGGACAGCCCCTACGTTGTGGCGAACATGCGGATCATGACCCGCATGGGGAAGCCGGCCCGGGACCTGCTCGGCTCGGGCGAGGAGTTCGTGCCCGGGCTGCACTCGCTCGGCGATCTATCACCCGACCGGCGATTCATCGTCCACTTCCCGGAGGAGCGCGCGATCTGGAGCGTGGGCTCCGGCTATGGCGGCAACGCCCTCTTGGGAAAGAAGTGCTTCGCGCTCCGCATCGCCTCCACCCTGGCCCGCGACCAGGGCTGGATGGCGGAGCACATGCTCATCCTCGAGCTCGAGCTGCCGGGGGGCGAGACGCACTACATCGCCGCCGCCTTCCCCTCCGCCTGCGGCAAGACGAACCTCGCCATGCTCGTCTCTCCCTTCGAGCATCTCGGCTACCGCGTGCGCACGGTCGGGGACGACATCGCGTGGCTGCGGCCCGGGCCCGACGGTCGGCTGTGGGCGGTGAATCCGGAGGCGGGCTTCTTCGGCGTCGTGCCCGGCACCGGTCCCGACACCAACCCCAACGCCATGGTCACGATCGACCACGACACGATCTTCACCAACGTGGCGGTGACCCCGGACGGGATCCCGTGGTGGGAGGGTAAAGACAAGAGCCCCCCCGCCGGGCTCATCGACTGGCAGGGCAAGCCCTGGGACCGCACGGGCAAGGCCGCCCACCCGAACTCCCGCTTCACCGTCGCCGCGCGGCAGTGCCCGAGTATGTCCCCGCGCTGGGAGGACCCGCAGGGCGTTCCCCTTTCCGCCATCGTCTTCGGCGGACGCCGCGCCCGCCTCGCTCCCCTCGTCTTCCAGAGCCGTGACTGGGAGCACGGGGTCTTCGTCGGCGCGACCATGGGGTCGGAGACGACCGCAGCCGCCATCGGCCAGGTCGGGGTGGTGAGGCGGGACCCCATGGCCATGCTCCCCTTCTGTGGCTACAACATGGCCGACTACTTCGGCCACTGGCTCCGGATGAGACGTGCGCTGGCGACGCCTCCCGCGATCTTCCACGTCAACTGGTTCCGCACCGACGAGAGGGGCCGGTTCGTCTGGCCTGGTTTCGGCCAGAACCTGCGGGTGCTGCTCTGGATGATCGAGAGGGTGAAGGGTAAGGGGGGTGCGGCGGACACGCCCATCGGCTTCGTTCCCACCCCCGCCGCCCTCAACTGGGAAGGTCTCGACCTCGGGCCGAAGGAGCAGGAGGTCCTTCTGCGTGTCGACCGCGCAGAGTGGGCGGCGGAGCTGCCGGAGATCCGGGCCTTCTTCGAGCGCTTCGGAGAGCGACTCCCGGGCGAGCTCCGCCGCGCCCTGAGCACGCTCGAGCACGAGCTCGCGCGGGTCGCCGTCTAGCCACGCGCAACGCTGCCGTGAGCGGAGGCGGCGCGCGGGCCCCCGCGAGCGCGCGAGCGGGTGTCCTCTGGCACTTCGCGGAGGTCCCCCGCTGTCCCCTTCGAAGCGGCTCCGCGGACGCCCGCGGAGGGGTCACACATGAGTGAAGACATGCGAGCGCGGAGCGGGGTGCGCGACGCCTCCGCCTCCCGTCTACACGCTTGCGTCACGCAACACTAGGAATGAAGTAAGCTCGGGTCCTCCGGGGGCGACCGCCGCCCCCGTCGAGCCCGGGAGAAGGCCATGGCCTACAGGATCCGCCGCGTCGAGTACTTCCACACCACCGTCGTCGACCAGCCGGGCGAGGCCTACAGGGTCCTCTCCGCCCTCGCCGGCCTCGGAGTCAACCTGCTCGGCTTCACCGCGGTGCCGGTCGGCCCCGACACGACCCAGCTCACCCTCTTCCCGGAGGACACCGGCCGCATGGCGGGCGAGGCGAAGAGGGCGGGCATGGTCCTCGACGGACCCCACCGGGCGCTGCTCGTGCAGGGCGACGACGAGCTCGGCGCCCTCGCCAAGGTGCACGAGAGGATCTACCGCGCCAACGTCAACGTGTACGCCTCGAGCGGGGTATCGGACGGGTACGGCAAGTACGGCCATCTCATCTACGTGCGGCCCGAGGACTACGAGCGCGCGGCGAAGGCCCTCGAGGTGTGACTACGCCGCCGTCTCCCTCCTCGCCGAGACGGCGCTGAGCGCCTCGAGCAGCTCGTCCATCCCCTGCCAGCGACGGGCGGGGTCTTTCTCGAGCGCACGGAGGATCACCGTCTCCAGTTCCCGGGGCAGCGTCCCGTTCAGCGTACGGGGCTTCGGGGGCGGCGTCTGGATGTGGGCCATGACGACCGCCATCACGCTGTCGCCGGTGAACGGCAGCCCACCCGTGAAGACCTCGAAGAGCACGACCCCCAGCGCGTAGATGTCGGAGCGGAAGTCCGCGGGCCGACCTTGTGCCTGCTCCGGCGGCATGTAGTCGGGTGTCCCCATCACCGTGCCCGCGGTCGTGAGCCCCGTGGCCTCGCCCTCCACCGTCGACACCCGCGCGATGCCGAAGTCCATGATCTTGAGCTCGCCCGACTCCGGGATGATGAGCATGTTGTGCGGCTTGATGTCCCGGTGCACGACACCTCCCGCGTGCGCGGCCTCGAGCCCGTGGCACATCTGCTTCGCGATCGAGAGGCCCACTCCCAGAGGCAGCGCCCCGCGGCTGCGGATGAGGTCCTTGAGCGTCACGCCCTCGAGGTACTCCATCGAGATGTAGGGCACGCCCTCCGCCTCGCCGAAGTCGTGGGTCCGCAGCACGTTGCGATGGGTGATGCGGCGCGCGAGCTTGATCTCCTGCTTGAAGCGGTCGAGGAGCGACGCATCGCTCGCCAGCACCTCCGGCCGCAGCAGCTTGAGCGCCACCACCTCGTCGAGCTGGCGGTCGCGGGCCCGGTAGACGACCCCCATGCCCCCCTTGCCGACGATCCCGAGGATCTCGTAGCGATCGGCGAAGACGCGGCCGCGCTCGAGAGCCACCGCCGCACCGGCCGCGCGCAGGGCGGTCGTCGCCTGGCTCAAATCCCCCGCGCCGACCGTGGCCGCGGTGGTCGACGTCCCCGCCCCGCCGCGCAGGGCGGTCATCCCCTCGCGCAGGAAGTGGATCATCTGGTCCTTCTCGCGGAGATCGGCCACGAGGCGGTTGAACGCGCGCGCGAGCACCCCGATCTCGTCGCGGCTCGCGACCGGGACCACCCCCGTGTACGAGCCCTCGCGGATCCGTTCGACGAGGCCGACGAGCGTTCGCACGGGACCGGCGATGCGGCGGGAGGCCACCCCCGCGAGGAGGAGGGCGATGGCCGTCACCCCCAGCGACACCAGCACGAGGCTGCGGCGGAACTGCCGGAAGGCGGCGGTCTCGGCGGCGAGGCTCCGGAGCGCGAGCACGGAGCCGATCTCGGCCCCGGCCGCGGTCTTGAGCGGTATGCGGACGCCGATGTGGCGCTCACCCGCGAGGTCGAGCTCGAAAGGCGCCATCTCCGCCCGGGCGAGATCGGGCGAGGACAGGGCGGCGCCGAGCGCCTCCTCCCTCGGGCCCAGGGACGAGACAGCCAGCCGTGGTGGCGGGCCCGCCTCGTGCACGAGGTAGGCGATCTCGCTGCGGGTGAGGCGCCGCAGTTGCGCCGCCACCGCTTCGTCGATGCCGTACCCGGCGACGAGCACGCCCACCAGCTCGGGTCCCGTCTGCATGGGGACGGCGACGGCGGTGGAGAGTCGGTCCGCCTGTCGCCACACGGTGGCGGACTCCTCGCCCTCGAGCGCGCGCTTCACGATCGGATCCGCGGAGAGATCAGCGCCCGCCTCCGGCCGGTCGGTGCGCGCCACCACCACCCCCCCGGGGTCGGTCGCGAGCATGAAGTCGGCGGCGAGATCCTGTCCCCGCTCGCGGAGCGAGTCGAGCGTCGTCGCCTGGTCGCGCTCGGCGAGCGCGGCCTTGAAGTAGGGGTCGTTGGCGAGGACGCGCACGCCCAGGCGCAGCTTCTCGAACCGGTCGGCTTGCCAGGCCTGCAGGATGTCGCGCGTGTCGTGAAGCCCCTCGTCGATCGTCGCCCGCGCGAGCCGGTCCGCCTGGGCGGTCGTGAACGCGAGCGTGATGCCCACGAGGGCCACCACGAGCGCGCTCGTGAAGAGCAGGATCTTCTGCGTCAGGCCCATCGCGCGCTCTCTTCCATCCTCATGTCAGTATTTCTCGCCGCTCTTGTAGTCCTTGCCGTACTTGTTCTTGTGCGGAAGCCGCTTGTAGCGCGAGGCGTCCAGGGTGAGCGTGAGGGCGGTCGCGTTCTCCGCCCCCACCGTCGCCGTCTGCGAGGCCTCGCCCGACCGCTCGTGCCAGGCCTTGACCACCCAGGTGCCGGCGGGCACGTCCGGGATCGCGAAGACGCCGTCGGCCGTGGCCCGCGCCCAGAACGGGTTGTCGCGGACGAGCACGATCGCGCTCATCTGAGGATGGATGTTGCAGTAGACGCGCACGAGGCCGGGGGCTTTGAAGGTCCAGCCGCGGCGATTCGGCTTCTTGTACAGATCGAGGTCGAAGCGGTTCTCTCCCGAGACCGAGAAGGCGTTGTGGAAGATCCCGTCCTCGTTCGGGAAGTCGACCGTGCCTCCGACCGGCACCACGACCATGTGCGGGGCGAAGGCCTTGCCGCGCATGACGATCGTCGCCCCCGAGGGCTGGGGGCGGTCCTTCGGGCCCTCGACCCAGACCACGACGTCGGAGACGTCGCTCGCCCTGCGCCCTCCCTTCTCGATGAGCTCGACCCGCCCGTGAACGGTTCCTGCGAAGCCGGGGACGGCGAGGGTCAAGGCGGGGACGAGCAAGGGGACGGCGAAGCGCATGCGAACGGTCTCCCGGGGACGGCGAGAGTCTAGCACACGGCCTCCGCGCGTCCCCGCCGCTATACTGGCTGCCCTATGACCGCCTTGCTCGGCCTGCTGCTCGTGACGTCGATCGACGGAGAGGCGGCTCTTCGTCACGCATCCGCGCTCGCCGCCCTCGGCCCGCATCCGTGGGGCTCGCCCCGTGTCCAGGTGGCCGCGCAGTACGTCGCCGCGCAGTTCCGGGAGGCCGGTCTGACCGAGGTCGAGCTGCAGCGCTTCGAGCGCGCGGGGGTGGTGGGCACGAACGTGATCGCAACCCGCCGCGCGGCGGGGGAGGAGTTCGTGCTCGTCGCCGCCCATCACGACACCGCACCCGGAGCGCCCGGCGCCTACGACGACGGGGGCGGGGTGGGGATCCTGATCGAGCTGGCCCGCTCGCTCGGGCGGGAGCCGTCGCGTACACGGACGATCGTCTTCGCCTCCTTCGACGCCGAGGAGTCGTGGGCGTCGGGCAAGGGCCGGGCCCTGGGCTCGCGCGCCTACATCGAGCGGCTCGGGCCGCGGGCCCGCGACCTCGTGGCCGCCTTCGCCATCGAGATGTCGGGCTGGAAGGGCGGGACGCCGATTGCGCACCCGATCGCCTACGCCGACCCGCGGGAGAAAGGGCGCACGGTGATCGCACCCGCCTGGCTCGTCCGCGCCGCGCTCGAGGGATCGCGGGAAGCGGGGGCGCCGCTCGGGCTCGGCGACCCGCTCCTGTCCTGGCTCTACCAGCCGGCGGTGCGGACCTTCCGGGTCGCCCTGTACGGCGACGACCTGTCGTTTCTCCAGGCGGGGCTGCCCGGGCTCTTCGCGTCCGATTCCTCCTTCTCCGCCTTCTATCCCTCCTACCACCAGCCTTCGGATACCGCCGACCAGCTCGACCCAGCGGCCCTCGAGAGGATGGGGCGGTCGGCCCTCGGCGTCGTGCGTGCGCTGGAGCGCGGGCCCAAGCGCGGTCCGGAGGAGCGGCACTGGTTCGCCGCGTTCGGCCGGGTCGTCGATCTGCCCGCCCTCCTCGCGATCGGTGTGGCCAGCCTCCTGCCCGGGCTGAGGCTCGGCCTCGTGGGCGGCGGCTGGATCCTCGCGGCGCGGCTCGCGCAGGCGGCGCTCTTCGCGGTTCTGCTCTGGCGCCACCCGGTGCCCGCGCTGTGGCTCCTGCTGCTCCCGCACGTCCTCGCTCCCTGGCGCCTCACCCGCTGGACGATCGTCCTGTCGCTCGCGCCGGCCGCATCCCTCCTGGCCATCGGCGCCGCGGGCGCCGCCCGCGGGGTCGTCGAGGGGGTCTGGCTCGCGCCCTGGGAGGTGGCGGTGGCGGTCGTCGTCGTCGTCTTCGCCTTCGTCGGGGCCGGACGGCGGGGAAAGAAGGCGGATCGCGGTCGAGGTCGCCTCCGGCGGTGAGCGGTGCCCGTGCATCGGGATCCCGGCCGGGGAATGCGGGGGCGATCGCAGACGATGGATTTCACAGCGGGACCAGGACTTCGGCCTGACTCTCCCGCCGACACGGAGGCTGTCTCATGGACCTGCCACAACCCGTCCTCAAGGCCGTGGCCGTGGGCCGGAGGCTCGCGGCCGCCCTCGCGTTCCTGCCCTCTCTGCTGACGCGGCTCGTCATGGGGATCGCCTTCTACCAGACGGGGAGCGGCAAGCTCGCGAGCCCCGACAACGTGACCTCCTTCTTCAGCGAGCTCGGGATCCCGTTTCCCGAGCTCAACGCCGCCTTTGTCTCGCGGCTCGAGTACTACGGCGGCATCCTCCTGGTCCTCGGCCTGCTGACGCGGCTCGCGGCCGCCCTCCTGGGCTCGACCATGATCGTGGCGCTCATGACCGCCGACCGCGCGTCGCTTCTCGAGGCCCTCGGCTTCTCGGGCGAGACCGGCCTGACCGACGTCGTGCCTCTCGTCTACGGCCTCTTCCTGCTCTGGCTGCTCATCTACGGCGGGGGCGCCGTGAGCGTCGACCGCCTCTTGGGCCGCTGGCTGGGCCCCGATCGCGGAGCGAGGTGGGGCGCGGATGATCCTTCTCCGGGCGAAACCCCGGGGTGACGGAGCCCTGGACTGCGGCCTCGGTCAGCTTTTCGCCGTGCTCCTTGGGGCGACCTCGGTGGG
>Ga0209342_10000319_pt1 | contig 54187 bp, 46 predicted proteins | sample RifCSP16_2_FD_184023 | JGI IMG/M metagenome (GOLD analysis project Ga0209342, IMG submission 184023) | Soil microbial communities from Rifle, Colorado - Rifle CSP2_sed 16_2 (SPAdes) (version 2) | ecosystem: Environmental > Terrestrial > Deep subsurface > Rock core/Sediment | place: Rifle... | reverse complement strand
CGGCGACGGGCCGAGCCGTTGAAGATGACGTCGGCCATTTCCTTGCCGCGGAGGCTTTTGACGCTCTGCTCGCCGAGAACCCATTTCAGGGCGTCGACGATGTTGGACTTGCCGGAGCCGTTGGGGCCGACGATCACGGTGATGCCGGGGGGGAACTTGAAGAGCGTCTTCTCGGCAAAGCTCTTGAAACCGACGATTTCGAGGGCTTTGAGCATGAGAAGGGCCGCTTAGGGGTGGGGACGACGACGTGGCGCGATGACGGAGTTGGAGGTTCTTGAGGATGTTCGGAGACTCACGCTTAAACAAAAATCCGAGCCGCGCTCTGTGAGGGAGCGGTTGTGAACGGCACGGACCACAACCGCTCCCTCACAGAGCGCGGCTCGGTAAATAGGCTCCGATCTTAATCCGAATCCTGACCCGTCATTTTAGCAAAAAACGTTCTCGCCGGATGGTTGTTCTCGGATGAATCGCCGTCTTCGGCCGGGTTTCGGTCCGAAATGTTCACGGGATCCGTCTCGGAAGGGGTGCTTTTCTCCCTCGATCGCGTGAAGAAAGCGAACGGCGAGTGGCTTTCGGCATTGGGGGCGCGGCCGGCGGCCGTCGCGTCGGATTCGGCCGTGCGTTCGTAGCGGCGGCCCGCCGCGGGCAGGGCGTCGACTTCGAGTCGGCTGGGCAGAACGCCTTTGACCTTGGCCTGTTGCAGGGCTTGGACGACGTCGGGATAGGTCCCTCCGAGTTCGGCGACGGCGCGGATCACGTCGTCCAACTTCGTTGAGACGATTCGCTTCTGGTCGGGCTCGCCGACGGCGAACCGGCTGACGGCGATCCGGTCGGCGTCGACGTTGCGGAGGCGGATCCTGGGGCCGGCTTCGAGCAACAAGGGCGTGGCGAGCCGTTGTTCCTCGCCGAAGAGGACCAACTCCGGCCGATGGCTTCGCGTGACGTGGATCATCGGCGGGCCGGACGTGGCCAGGACGTGATAGTTGAAATCCTCCGCGAGTTTCTCGCCCAGGACGCGATGGTCCGTCGGATTCATCGTCCAGAGGGCCCGGAACGCCCCGTAGCGCGTCTCCGCGCTGGGCGAGTCGAGCAGTTTGCAGAGTTGTTCGTAGGCCACCGGATCGTTCATCGCGGCCAAGGCCGACAAGGCGAACACGCGGAAAGCGGGCTCGTCGCGGGCAACCCGGCCGAGCGTTTCGGCGGCGGCGCTATCGTCGAGATAGGCCAAGGCCTCGGCCGCGCGGAAGCGGACCTCGACGTCGTCGACCGTAAGACCCTTCTTGATCGCGTCGATGCCGTCGCGGCCGATGGCCTCGAGCTGGAGGGCCGCGTGGGCGCTGGTGATCGGGTCGAGCAGTTGTTTTTCGAGCAAGGCCATGCGCTCGATGCGCCTGACGGGCGATTCGCGCAGGGCGATGGCCCGAACGACCTGCATGTAGCGAGGGATGTTGTCCTTGTACCGCGCATGGACGGAAATCTCGACGTACTGGTTGGTATGGGCCTTGGCGACGCCTTCCTGGATTCCGCCGGGCGTCGTGTTATAGAAGCGGCGGTTGATGGCGTTGGCGATTTGCGCGGCATAGTATTCGTTTTGTTTGCCTTCCCGGAGGACGAGGCCCAACGAACGGGTTTTCGAAGCTCGTCCGCCGCCGAGGATTCGACCGCGGCACGACAAGATGGGATTCTTTTCGGCGCCGGCCGAGGGATCGACGAGGATGGCGCCCTTGGCTTGACCCCAGACACGACCCTCGTGGATCTGGTTGTCGTCGAGCAGTTTCATTTCCTTCAGCCGCGTTTCGAGCAGCCAGCCGCCTCGTAGGCTGGTCGTTTCGCTTCCGTCGAGAACGCGGACCTCGATGTCGAACGGGTCGCCCGATTGAACGCCGGGCGGCAAAACGCCGCGGACCACGACGAGCGACGTTTTCTTGCTGGCCAGTATGACGTTGGGATTCTCGACGCCGCGGGCCTTCATGTCGTCGCGCAGTTGGGAACGATGAGGCGACGGGGCCGGATCGCTGCCCGTGTCGGGCAGACCGGCTATCATGCCGACCCCCTCGACCGTGACGGGGAACATGCCGTAGGGAACCGCGAGATCGCTGATCAGCGGATTGCCCGACTCGATGACCAACGTGCCGTCGGGACTTTGGAATCGCTCGGAAAAGAGACCCAAGGACGAGCAACCCCATGAGCAGGCCAGCAAAACGGCGCCGAGCAGGAGCCCCCCGGCTCGCTTTTTCGGGGATTTCGTCATCATGCCTCGATCATCCTCCAGAGAATGGCCGCCGTGGGCCGGGACCAGACCGCGCAGCGGCGCGGGCCGACTCCGGCGGTCGTCAGGCATTTGGTGGCAATCCGGAAGGTCCGGCGCCCTCATGGGAAAAGGTAATTGCGGGCGGGACAATAGAGATTTTGGCGCGACCCGTCAAGGCGGATCGTCCCCGCCGGAGTTCCAGGGATTGCAACGGCAGATCCGCCAGAGGCCTTTGGCCGTGCCCCGAAACGCACCGTATTTCCGCACGGCCAGGACAAAATACTCACTACAGGTGGGCTCAAACCGGCAATGGGGGCCAATCATGGGGCTGATCCAGGTTTGATAGAGGCGGACCAGGCGAATGACGGCCCGGCCGGGCAGGGTGGCGAGGAAGGCGGCGAGGCTTCGCAATCGGGACATGGGCGATTTTCTCACCACGGAGGACACGGAGGTCGCGGAGGAGAAGTGAGTTGGGATTTAGGGAATGTTGGGTGGGGTTCTAATTGATTATTCGTAGGTCAGGCTGTGCCTGACAAAATTCGCCAAAATCGTCAGGCACAGCCTGACCTACGAATTGTGTGGGGCTCGCCGCAGTTTCGCCGCGAGGCGATGGGCCAATTGCGGCAGCGACTCCATGAGGGCGGGCAGATCGGCGGGCGCGGCGGCGCGGGGGATCACGATGAGATCCATGCCCGGGGGAAAACCGGCGTGCGTTTTGCGGAATGCCTCGCGGAGCAGTCGCTTGTGGCGGTTTCGCGCGATTGCATTGCCGAGCTTCTTTGATACCGAAAGTCCCAGGCGGCAATGGGCCAAGCCGTTTTCGCATCCGTAGACGATCAACCGGGCGTCGGCCGCCGAGCATCGCCGGTCGTAGACGCGGCGAAAATCCTCGCGACGCCGCAGCCGATACTCCGGCAGGAGTCGCTCGTGGTCCGGGTTGGTCACCATCGCAAGTCGGCCCGGGGGTTGGGCTGCGGGTGGCGTTGGGCGATTTGTTCGAGCATCCGGCGGCTTTCGTCGTCGAACTGTTTGGGCAGGACGACTTGGATTTCGACGAACAGGTCGCCGGGACCGCCTTGAGAGCCGTTGATCCCGTGGCCTTTCACGCGCAGCTTGGTTCCGCTTGACGTACACGGCGGCACCTGGAGCGAGACGGTTCCCTTGGGCGTGGGCACGTCGATTTTGGCGCCTAGCGCGGCTTCGGCCAAGGTGACGGGCACCTTGACGTGCAGATGTTTGCCTCGCCGCTGGAAGTGCGGATGGGGGGCCACGCGAATCGTCAACAGAATGTCGCCGGCCGGCTGGCCTTCGGAGCCCGGCTCGCCCTGGCCGCGAAGGCGGATTCGCTTGCCGTCTTCGATGCCGGGAGGAATCGTGACGGTGATGGTTTCGGTTTTGCCCGAGGCGCGGCGGACGGAAATTTGTGCCTTGCCGCCGGTGATGGCCGTGGTGAAGGGCACCGTGATTTCGTGTTCGATGTCGCGTCCGCGTCGGGGCCGCGCGCAGCGGCCGCGCGGCGGTGGCGCGCCGGCCCCTTGTTGAAATTGCTTGAAAAATTCGGTGAATCCGCCGGGGCCTGCGGCGGTGGCTTCGCCGGGCTGGGCCCCGAAACGCTCGCCGAAGAACTGGGTGAAATCAAAAGACTCGTCGCCCGGGCCGCCGAATCCACCGGCGGGCCCACCCCCCCAGGAAGCACCCCCACGGGGCCCTCCCTGACCCATCGACTCGAACGAACTGCCATAACGGTCGTACAGATCCCGCTTTTTCTGGTCGTTCAGCACGTCGTAGGCGGCCTGAACCGCCTGGAATTTCCGCTTGGCGTCGTCGTTATCGGGATTGACGTCGGGGTGGTATTTTCGGGCCATGTCCCGATAGGCGTTCTGGATCTCCGCCTGGGAGGCATCGCGACGCACACCGAGTGTTTTGTAGTAGTCCTCAGCCATTTTTCGCCGCCGATCCCTTGAGTCGCTCGTTGCCGACAACCTCACGCGGATTATCGTAAGTTATTGTAGCGCCAAGGGCCTGGGTTCTTCAAGACGGGGCAAAGCCAAGAGAAACCGAGCCGCGACCGTAAGGGAGCGGTTGAAAGCCTACTGAGCCACCACCGCTCCCTCACGGTCGCGGCTCGGTAAAAATGTGAATATCCGTAATCTTGCGAGTCCTGTTTCCGAAAGGCCTCAGATATTTGAGCCTACCCAACGAAGTCACCCATCGAGTGTAATGCCATGATATTTCGAACGCCGGCGGTCCTACTGATGACGGTTCTGGCGGCACTGCTTGCGGTTTCCGGCGGGATGGTCCGCGCCGGCGGGACGGGCCAGCTCGTGTTGACGGTCGTCGATCGCCAGACGCACAAGCCGCTCGCCTGCCGGATGCACCTGTACAATGCAAGGCAACGGCCGCAAAAGGTCAAGGGCCTGCCTTTCTGGAACGATCACTTCGTCTTCAACGGCGAAGCCACGCTTCGGCTACCCTTGGGCCAATATACGTTCGAGATCGAACGCGGGCCGGAGTACCCGACCACCAGCGGCCACTTCGAGATCGAGGCGTTTGCCGACGACGCGAAGGAAGTGACGCTGAAACGATTCGTCGATATGTCGGAACATGGGTGGTGGTCGGGCGATCTGGACGTGCGCCGGCCGGTCAAGCAGATTGAGTTGCTGATGGCGGCCGACGACCTGCACGTGGCCGTGGTCGAGGCGGCCTCGAACCGCAAGACGGCCGGCCGGATCGAGATTCCGAAGGACCAGCAGGCGGTTCGGTTCGACGGAAACCGGTTTTATTCGGGCGGGGTTGTGCATGTCTGGCCGGGGGCGACGGCGGCGTATTTCAATCTCTCGAAGCCGCTTGCACTGGCGGCGCCGACGGCCGAGTTTCCTTCGCCGCTGGACGCGATCGGCAAGGCGCGCGAGCAGACGGACGTCTGGGTCGATCTGACACGGGCGACGTGGTGGGATTTGCCATTGTTGGTGGCAAACGGACAAATTGACTCGATTCGCATTGCCAACGAACAATGGTGCCGCGACCGCGTGCTGCCCGATCCGCGGGAAGCACGACCGCGCGACAAGAAGCTGTTTCCCGAGGCTCGGGGCGCGGCCGAGTGGCCGCAGGAGGTTTATTTTCGGCTGTTGGAATGCGGGCTGCGAATTCCGCCGTCGGCCGGGAGCGGCAGCGGCGCGAGCTCCAACCCGGTCGGCTACAATCGCATGTACGTCCACGTCGACTCTCCGATGGATTGGGAGAAGTGGTTCGCCGCGTTTCGGGCCGGGCAAGTGACCATCACCAACGGGCCGCTCTTGCAGCCCGAGGTCCACGGTGAGTTCCCCGGCCACGTTTTTTCGATCGACGGCGGCAAGGCCACGGAGTTTGAGATTGGCTTGACGCTTTCCACTCGCGAGCCGATCAGCTACATGGAGATCATCAAAAACGGGCAGGTTTATCGCACGATTCCGTTGGCCGAGTACGCCCAATCGGGCCGGCTTCCGCCGGTGGCGTTCGACGGCAGCGGGTGGTTTTTGGTCCGCGCGGTGACGGACCTGCCCGGGACGTATCGCATGGCGATGACGGCGCCGTGGTACGTCGAGTCGCGCTACGAGCGCCGGATCAGCCGCCGGGCCGTGCAGTTTTTCCTCGACTGGGTTTACGAACGGGCGAGGCGGATTCAGGAGGTCGGCGATCCGGAAGCCCGGCGCGAACTGCTGGCCGCGCATCGGAAAGCTCGGGATTTTTGGCGGGAGCTTTTGTCGAAGGCGAATACGCCGTGAGCGGGGGCGCAGTAATTCTCAGTCGTCATAAAATAGGAAGACTCTGGGCCGAAGGCCCTTGGTTCACCCAGCCCAGGGCAACGCCCTGGAAAACGGATCCCGTCCTCACCCGGCGGTCGGCCCAAAAGGCCAGCCGTTCTCGCCCGAAAAAAAAATGATTGGGCCGTTGGCCCGACAATCCCTTCCGTGATTTCACGGTTCCTCAGGGCGTTGCCCTGGGCTGGGCGAACGGCTGCTCCTTCGGAGCGACTCGGCTCTTCATGATGCCGCCATAATCCGTTACCGCGCCCGTGAGCGGGGGTCCCTTTGACGGCGGGCGATGGAATCTTCATACTGACGCCAGAGCGTTTTAGAAGGTTTCACAAACCTTCCCCTGACACGCATGTGGGCCGCAGCCGTTTCTCTTCCGTTTTAGATGGAGTGTTCCGACATGAAACCAATCCTCCAGGCACTTCTGCTTGCCGACTACATGTATGAAGATCGTCGCACCGGCAAAAAAGTGCTGGCCGGGATATTCAGTTCGCTTCTGATGGTCAAGGGTCGTCCGAAGGAAGAAGCCGCCGACAACACGCTCGCCGAACCGGCCGAGACCGGCAAACGGCCCTTGTCCAACGTCGAGCAAGCCGGATCGCCGTGGGTGTATATCAATCTTACGGAATTGCGAGGTCGAACGGAATTGAAGCTCCGTTACGTTTCCTTGGACAAACACGAAGTCCTGTTCGAGACCAGTCCTATTTCGGTCACGTCACAGTCGCCCTTGGACAGCGTTGAAATGATTCTACCCATTCCTTCGTTGCCTCGCGTTCCCGGCGTTTACGCGTTGGAACTGCTCTCGGGAGACGAACCGCTCGGTTCGCATCGCATCACGGTGAGGCAGATGGAGCAACCGAAGTGATCTTATGTCAATAGGGGGAACCGTCCTCTACTCGGGATGTCTCTCCCAGGGTATACTGGCCGAATGGCATCTTCAGACGAATCTCGATCCTCCGCGTGGCGCGAGCTTTATCCGTTCGAGTCGCATTACCTCACGATCAACGGACTGCGCTATCATTATCTCGACGAGGGCCGCGGGCCGGTCGTGCTCATGGTCCACGGCAATCCGACGTGGTCGTTTTATTTCCGCGATCTGGTGCTGGCCCTGCGCAATCGCTATCGGGTGATCGTGCCGGACCACATCGGGCTGGGATTGTCCGACAAGCCGGCGCTGGGCGAGTATTCGTTCCGGCTGGCGCGGCGGTGCGACGATCTGCGGGCGCTGGTCGAGCGGCTTGACTTGAAGGACGTGTCGCTGGTGGCCCACGATTGGGGCGGGGCGATCGGCATGGGGGCGGCCGTGGACGCGCCCGAGCGATTCAAGCGGTTCGTGCTGATGAACACGGCCGCGTTTCGCTCGGACCACATTCCGTGGAAGATCAATCTGGCCCGCATACCCGTGTTCAACCGCGTTGCCGTGCAGGGGTTGAATTTGTTCGTTCGGGCGGCGACTCGGCTGACGGTGATGCATCGGGAGCGGATGACGCCGGCGGTGCGATCCGGATATCTGGCCCCCTACGATAGCTGGGCCCATCGGCTGGCCGTGCTTCAGTTTGTGCTGGATATTCCGAGGACGCCTCGGCATCCAACATATGCTACGTTAGAGAAGATCGAGCGTGGACTGGCCCAGTTCGCCGCGTCGCCCATGTGTTTGATTTGGGGGATGCGCGACTGGTGTTTCGACGCGCGTTTTTTGGAGCGGTTTTTGGACTTCTTTCCCGAGGCCGAGGTCCATCGCCTGGAGGACGCGGGCCATTACGTGGTTGAGGACGCCCACGAGCGGATCGTGCCGATCTTGGAGCGGTTTTTAGAACGGTAACGGCGGGAGCGGATCATGGAATCTTATGGGGTACGCATTGCCAAGGCCAATCTGACGTTCAGTGCGGCCCATTTCATCACGCTCCACGCCAAACAGTGCGAGCAGTTGCACGGGCACAACTACCGGGTCGGGGTCGAGGTCGAAGGCCCGCTTGGAGACAGCCAATTTGTCGTCGATTTCGTGACGCTGGAACGTCTGTTGCGAGCTTTCGTCGAACCGCTGGACCATCGGGTTCTGTTGCCCACCGACCACCCGACGATCCAGATCTTCGAGTCCGATACGCAGATCGAGGCCATTTGGAAGCAACGTCGCTGGGTCTTTCCCCGGTCCGACACGGTGCTGCTGCCGGTGAGCAACACGACGGCCGAACTGCTGGCGTGCCACATTGGGCGGCAGTTGATCAAGGCGCTGCGCGACACGGCCGGTTTCGAGCCCCGCTCGCTGCGCGTCGAACTCCAGGAGATCGACGGCCACTCGGCGTTTTTCACCTGGCGGACGGACTAGCGGTAGGGTGCGTCTGGACGCACCGAGGAGAACCGTAGGGTGGGGCGGGAATCGGGACGGGACGACGCCCCCGCGTTCGACGTGGTCGGTTCCCGCCCCACCAAGCCACGCGGACGACGTTTCGTACTCATCACGCTCCGCGTGATGCCACGTTAAATCCTAATACAACGTCATCCGCGACCTCACGCGGAGCGTGAGGAGTACGTGTTGGTGCGTCCAGCCGCACCCTACGGTTTTTCGGCGGCCAGACGGTGTTTCCACTCGGCCAGGCGGCGCATGGCGTCGAGCGGCGTGGTGTTTTCGAGGTCCAGCTCTCGCAACTCGTCCAGCAATGGGTGCTCAGCCGGGCCGAAGAGGGTGAGTTGAATTTCGGATTGCTTTCGCCGGGCCATGGGGCGGGCGATCTTCGCGCGGCCTTCGGCGTCGAGGTGTTCTTCCTCGAGCCGCGCTAGAATCTCCTTGGCTCGACCGATCACCTCGCGCGGGACGCCGGCCAGTCGAGCGACGTGGATGCCGTAGCTCTTGTCGGCCGCGCCTTCGACGATCTTGTGCAGGAAGACGACGTGGTCCTGCCATTCGCGGACCGCGACGTTGAGGTTCTTCACGCGGGCGAGCGACTGTTCGAGGTCGGTCAGCTCGTGGTAGTGCGTGGCGAACAAGGTGCGGCAGCCGAGGCGCTCGTCCAGGTGCTCGATGATGGCCCAGGCAAGCGACATGCCGTCGTAGGTGCTCGTGCCGCGGCCGATTTCGTCGAGGATCACGAGGCTTCGCGGCGTGGCCAGATTGAGGATCCGCGCCGTCTCGATCATCTCGACCATGAACGTGCTTTGGCCCCGAGCCAGCTCATCGCTCGCGCCGACCCGGGCAAAGACGCGGTCGGCCAAGCCGATCCTCGCGGAACGGGCCGGAACGAGGCTGCCCAACTGGGCCATGATCGTGATCAGCGCGACCTGGCGGATGTAGGTGCTCTTGCCGGCCATGTTCGGGCCGGTGATCAGCAGGATCGGACGTTCGGGCCCTCCGGCCACCGTGTCGTTGGGCACGAACGTGCCCTCGGGCTCGGTGAGGTCGAGCACCGGGTGGCGGCCGTCGAGGATTTCTAACAGCGGCTCTTCGACCATCTCGGGCCGACAGTAGTTTCGCTCGCGGGCCAGATCGGCCAGCGCGGCCAGCACGTCCAACTCGGCCAACGCGGCGGCGGTCGCCTGGATCCGCGGGCGCTGGGCGGCGGCCGTCTCGCGGAGTTCGACGAAGAGCGTGTACTCCAGATCCTTCGCCTTCTCCTCGGCCGTGAGGACTTTTTCCTCGTACTCCTTCAGCTCGGGCGTGATGTAGCGTTCGGCGTTTTTGATGGTCTGCTTGCGGTGATAGTCGTCGGGCACTTTTTCGCGGTGGACGTTGGTGATTTCCAGGTAGTAGCCGAAGACTTTATTGAAGCCGACTTTCAAATTGGGGATGCCGGTTCGCTGGGTTTCCTGGGCCTGATACTGGGCGATCCACTGTTTGCCGCCGCCGCTGAGTTCGCGGAGTTCATCGAGCCGTGGATCGAATCCGGTGCGAATGAATCCGCCCTCGCGGCTCACCAGGGGACACTCGTCCACGAGTGCCGCCGCGAGTCGCTCGCGGAGTTCGATGCACAGGTCGATCTGGGCGCAAAGCGCGGCGAGACGCTCGCTTTGGCATTCAACCAGGCGGTTCTTGATCTCCGGCAGGCAGGCCAGCGTTCGGCCGAGGAAACTCAGGTCGCGGGGCGTCGCCCGGCCGGTGACGACCCGGGCCAGCAGCCGCTCGACGTCGTACACGCGGCGCAGCGCCCGGCGAAGATCGTCGGCTACCGCGGGGTTGTCCAACAATTCCTGGATCGCCTCGTGCCGCGCGACGATCGGAGCCAGTTCGACCAACGGATTGGCCAGCCAGTCGGCTAGCCGCCGGGAGCCCATCGGCGTGATCGAACGGTCGAGCACGGCCAAAAGCGACCCCTCGCGTCCGCCGTCGCGGATGGTGCGAGTCAGCTCGAGGCTCCGCCGGCTGGATTCGTCGATTTCGAGCGTGCCGGCCGCGCGATAGGGCGCCAGACGATCGACGTGGCCGAGCGAGCCTTTTTGGGTTTCGACCAGATAGTCGAGAATCGCGCCGGCCGCGCGGACGGCCTGGACGTCGCCCGAGGAATCGTCGAAACCAAAGCCTTCGAGACTCGTCGTGCCGAAATGCTTGGCCAACGCCCCCTGGGCCGCCTCGTGCGAAAAGGCCCAATCGGGCCGGCGGGTGACCATCATTCGCTCGCCGAGCGACTCGGCCAGCGGCGGCGATTGCTCGGCCAGAAGGCACTCGGCCGGGGCGAGTCGGGCCAACTGGTCGGGCAACTGGTTCGCCGCAAGGCCGGCCGCCACGAAACGACCCGTGGACAATTCGACCCAGGCAAGGCCCAAGGGCGACGTGCGATCGTCGGGGTTGCCCGCCACGGCCGCCAGGTAGTTGCTCGCGCGGGGGTCGAGGAGTGCTTCGTCGGTCACGGTGCCGGGCGTGACCACCCGAGTCACTTCGCGGCGCACCAGGCCCTTGGCTTGGCGCGGATCTTCGACCTGATCGCACACCGCCACGCGAAAACCGGCGGCGATCAGCCGGCCGAGGTACGTGTCCAACTGATGATGCGGGAAGCCGGCCATCGCGGTCGGATTGTCGCCTTTTTCGCGGCTGGTCAGGGCCAATCCGAGCACCCGGGCCGCCGTTTTGGCGTCGTCGTGGAACAGCTCGTAGAAGTCGCCCATGCGGAACAGCAGGATGGCCTCGGGACAGGCTTGCTTGGCCTCGCGGTACTGTCGCATCATGGGCGTGGTGGCGGCGTTGGGCATGACGTCATGCTAGCAAATGGAGTAGGCGGAGGGCAGTAGTCGGTAGGCGGTAGGCGGTAGGCGGTAGGAATTTTGATAGCCGCGGGCGGAAGCCGGCGGAAATGGCGGCTTTATATTGCGATCCACAAAACCCGGGGGAGTCGCGGTTGACAAGCGGGGGGGCACCGGGTAGGCTTGATAGAGTTCTAGAATTGGTTTCATAACTGGGTCGTCGGCTGGTTCGATTCGCCGAATTCGGTCCTCAGTTATCAAACCGCTTCTAGGTGTGCCGCAACGACCGGGAAGTCGTCACTTCTGCTCTCGGGTCGTTCGGATGTTGCCGGTTGGGAGGCGTCCCGCCCTGGGCGCAACTTTCTCCCGGTCGGTGTTGCCACCGTTAGGAGCGAGGATCTCTTTTCATGCTTCACGCAGGCGTGCCCGAGCCGGACGCACAGACGCTACCCCTCATGGAGGATTGCGAGCGTCGGCTCGGCGTTCAGTTTTCCAACAAGATGCTGCTGCTGGCCGCGCTGACCCATGCGTCGGGCGCGTCGCACCGGCTGGCCTCGAACGAGCGGCTCGAGTTTCTCGGCGACGCGATTCTGGGGGCCGTGGTGTGCGATCTTCTGTACCACAATTATCCCGACTATCTCGAAGGCGATCTGACCAAGATCAAGTCGATCGTGGTCAGCCGGCAGACCTGTGCGCGGATCAGCCGGTCGCTGGGACTGGAAGAGTGTCTGATCCTGGGCAAGGGCATGACGACCCATCCGAGTGTGCCGGTCTCGCTGTTGGCCGACGTGTTCGAGTCGTTGATCGCGGCGATTTATCTCGACGCGGGCCACGAGGCGGCGCGCCAGTTCATCGTGCGGTTCGTCGCGCCGGAGGTCGAGCTGGCCGTCGACGGCACGCTGGGCAGCAACTACAAATCGTTGCTCCAGCAATTGGCCCAGCGCGAATACAACACGACGCCGACCTATCAGTTGATCGACGAGAAGGGACCCGACCACAGCAAGTGCTTCAAGATCGCCGCGCGCGTCGGTGCGAACCAGTATCAGCCGGCATGGGGCCGCAATAAGAAGGAAGCCGAGCAACGGGCCGCGCGAAACGCCTTGTGCCAGTTGAAAAACGAGACGCCACCCTATCCGGCGGATTGACGTTGCTCGCCCGACATTCCGAAATCGTGTGCCCGTAGGTCAGGCTGTGCCTGACATCCTTGCTAAAAAAACCATCGCCGCACTACTAACGTCAGGCACAGCCTGACCTACGAGTTATGAAACGTTTGGCGATCGTTCTTCTTTCCGGCGGGCTGGACAGCATGTTGGCCGCGCGCGTTTTGCAGGAGCAGGGCGTGGCGGTCGAGGGGCTCAAGGTGCAAACCCCCTTCGACGCCTCGCAGCAGCCGGCGATCGACGCGGCGCGTGAATTGGGCGTTTCGTTGACCATTCGCCGCGTCGAGGAAGATTACGTGGAACTGCTGCGGCGTCCGCAATTCGGCTACGGCAAGGCTGTTAATCCGTGCCTTGATTGTCATCTCTACATGGCCAAAATGGCCCGGCGGGTACTCGACGAGCGCGGCGCGTGCGTAGTGGCCAGCGGCGAAGTGCTTGGCCAGCGGCCCATGAGCCAGAAACGCCAGGACTTGAATCTCATTGCGCGGCGGTCGGGTCTTGAGGGACGGTTGCTGCGACCGCTGTCGGCCAAGCGGCTCGATCCGACCATTGCCGAGTTGGAAGGATGGATCAATCGGGAACGTCTGTATGATTTCGCGGGCCGGGGACGCAGGCCGCTGATGGAGCTGGCCGGGAAGCTCGGACTGCATCGCCTACCCGAGCGGTCGCCCGGGTGCGCGTTGACCACGACGACTTTTGCCCCCAGGGTTCACGATCTTTTCCATTTTAACACCAATGTGACGCTTTGGGACTGCGATCTATTGCGCATCGGGCGGCACTTTCGGATCGATCCACTTCACAAAGTCGTTCTTGGACGTGACGCGGAAGAGAACGCCGCGTTGAGCGAACTGGCCGCGAGGGCCGACGCCGTCGAGGCGACGTTGGTCGAACCGAGGAGCTTCATCGGTCCCCGTGCCATGTTGTGCGGCCCGGCGACGGGCGACCTGCTGCAAGCGGTGGTCCGGCTCATGATCGAGTACACGCGGCAGGCGGACTCGGAGTGCCGAGAGGCGCTGGTCTGCATTCAACAAGGGCAGACGCGACAGGACGTTCGGCTTGAGGTAGGCAACGTCTCGTCGGGCGATCCTCTGCCGCGGCTCATTGCGTGAAACATTCTAGGCAACGCCGGCGAGATATCGACGTCGGGCCGGCAACCGTCACCGTAACCAATTGTCCCGCAAGGCTTTACATCACCTTCGATCGCCTCTCGACGCTTGCCTCAATCAAAGGGGACAGGCACCTTTTTCGGCTGTTAGGCGTGTTCGAAAGACATCGCGAATCGAGCCGAAAAAGGAGCCAGTCCCCCGGGTCGTGAACGGTCAAGAAAATAGAAACGCCCGGTCAGCCGTGCCGGGCGTCTCTTTCTCGTCGTGTCATGCGCCGAACGAAAGCAACTCATGCGGCTTCCGTTCGGGGTTTTCGGCGGCGGAATGCCGACTACTTCTTGGCGACCTTCTTACGCTTTTTGGCCACCTTCTTCTTCGCGACCTTCTTGGCCGCCTTCTTCTTCGGGGCCTTCTTGACCACCTTCTTGGCCGCCTTCTTCGCGACCTTCCGCTTTGCCTTCTTTTTGGCCACCTTTTCGTCCTCCTAACAATGTTCTGGGCGAAGCGCTCGCCTACTCATCAGGCTGGGGCCTAGAGTGGTTTGACGCGCCGCCGCGAAAACAAGACAAACCGAACAAGCCTCCTTGGCACTCAAAACAACGATCCTCGTCGTCTCGCCGCGCGGCCGTTCGCATAACCTCCGATCGAATCCGTTGAGGGACACGACAAACCCAACTCGCGCGAACCAACAGCGCTCTCGCGCTCGTTGAGTTTTTAGTATCGTAACGATTTTCAAAATCAATTCAAGCGTAATTTTGCATTCTCCGTTCATTTTTTTCAAAAATATTTGTCGTTGTCGCGCGGCGCGGCGCGTTGACGAACCATGATGCGCGCGTTGCGTCGTCTTCGCGCGAGTACTTCTCGCCGCTTGCGCGCGTCGTCACGCGATGAAGCATCACGACGCGCCGTTCCTCGTGACCGACACTTGCCATCGAGGCGATCGCGCGGCCGCTTCACCAAGAATGAATTCGCTTTTCACCCGAGAAATATAGGTGTTTACGCTCACGCGCTCAACGACGCCGCGCAACTTATTCTTGAGCGCCGCCTTGCCGTTCGTTCCTCACGGTCAGCCGTCATTCTCGCGTCTCGCCGCGCCGAACGACTTCGTCGGAAGCGATGAAGCGTCGCGCCGACGAACGCTTCTCATCTCCTGCGCGCGGAGGATCACAACGCCAACAAAAAAATGTTCACCACCAAAGCAACACTCAACGTGCGAGCGTATCCATACTTCATAAAACAAAACGGCTTCACCTCGAACTAAAGGCGTTGTTGCATGTTTTGCGAGGCTTCTTTTCTGATCGCACAGGAAGCATTTCTCGCCACGAATGTGTGAAACTGCGGTAAATGCAAGCGTTCCGGAAGGATTTTTAGCGTGAAAATGCGTTAAATGCGCAAGAAAGAACCGCGGCGGCCTTTTTCCTTGGCCGCCGCGGTTTTCTTGCTAAAACTCATTCTATTCCTATCCACGACGCAACGTCGCGGATACCGCGAGCGGATCAATCGACGTCGCGTAACTCGGTCAAGGTGTGGACGACCGTCACGCCGTTCTCCATGTAGGCCTCGCTCGTCACGCAGCGCAGCACGGACAGTAACTCCAACACGGTGTGGACTTGGTCCGTGATGGCTTTCGCTTGCTCGTCCGGCGCGTCGGGACCATATTCCCGTGCAATCGCCTTCTCGACGGCCATGTTGACCCAGGGCCCGGCCGCTTTGACCAGCGAAGCCCAATCGAACACGACGGCCACGCCTAACGGGCGATCGGTTTTCGCCAGCACGCCGCCGGCGGCCAAGGGCGTTTCGCTCAGCAGCCGTTCGTTGTGCGACTGAGTGAGCGAGAAGACGCACACCGAGTCGTTCAGGCCGACCGTGGGGGTGATTTTTTTATCGACCGGGCATTCCTCGGGCGGCGTGAACACGAACATGTCGCCGAAGGGTTTTTCGACCGTCGCCGGCTCGGGCAATGCAACGTCTTGCATGTCGGGGTTTTCCTCGCCGATCATGTCCCAAACTTCATGGATGACGGCCCAGTATTCGTCCAACGCCTCGTTCATCCGTTTCTTGTCGCGCACGCCCAGCACCAGCGCCGGCTCGACCATCGGCATGGCCTCGTCGGTGGCGGGAAGCGTGTTGAGAAACTGCTTGCTGGTCAACTGGGCGTCGAGCACCAATCCGATCTGGCCGTCGATCGCGGCGAGGAATTTTTCGCGGGTCGTCTCATGGGCTTTCTTGAGGATCGGCTCAGCTTTCCCGACAAATTCCTCGAACTCCTCGCGTTCCGAGTCGGACATGTTCGGAAGGCCGAATTGGCGGAAATAGCCGTAGCCCTTCTTGAGCCATTTCACGCCCAGGTCGTAGTCCTCGACCGAGACCTTCGTCCGGGCGACGGCGGCCAGCAGGGGTGACCCGCCGACATGCGACAACAGGCCCAAGGGCTTCGTCGCGTCGAGGCCCGGATGGGTGCTCCAGTCGTAGCGGAAACTTTCGACGCCTTGCGGCGCGAGAAACGACGCCTGGGAGACCGCGCCCATCTCGGGCAGCTTCTCTTTGAGGGTTGTGGAGAGTTCGGCGGCGTCCTTTTGGATTTCGGCCCGTTGTTCGTCGGTCAGTTCGAGCGACGGGAGGATTTGTTCGAGGAAGTCGACCATGTCGTCAATTTGCCGCTGGTTGCCGTTGGCGGCCGTCATGAACGGCTTGCTGACGTAGTCGATCGCGATCAGTTTGCGGTCGGCGTACTTGGCCAAGGGGACCATTTCCGGACGATCGACCAGGCCCGTGCCCTTGCCGAGTCGGGCCAACGGTTCGGTCGAGGAGCCGATGGAGACCATGAGGTAGTCGTCGTGCATGCCGAAGGCGATCACCAGGCTTTCTTTCTTGATCTTGTCGAGCACCTTGTCGACGCTGCCTTTCTCGAACTCGGCCTCCTTGAGTTTGTCGACGGGCATCTGGTCCCAGGGGATCATGTCGCCGCGGATCGTCAGGACGAGGTAGTCGCGTCCTTCGACGGTGGCGTGCTTGAGGGCCTCGGCCCATTCGGGTCCGCCCTGGCTCGACAGAAGGATGCCCACGAGTCCCTCGAGCTTGCCGAGGTGCATCATGGCGCGGCCCTTGTCTTTCACTTTGAATCCGAACACCAGGCCGGGCACTTTGACGCGATCGACGTTTTCGGCCAACACGGCCATGAGCAGGGCGGTCTGGAGTTCTTGGTCGCTGAGGTTGTGCGTCTGGCCGCTGATCTGGAGCATTGCCGGGCCGTAGCGCATGGCGGCGGCCGTTTCTTGCATGAGCTGGAGCGAATCGACCGTGTCGGCGTCGCCCCAGACGAACACGTCGGTCGAGAACATGTCGCCCAACAGGGCCAGGAGTTCATGGACCTGGGGATTTTCCATCGCCGTTTTGAGCATGGCTGCCTGGTTGCCCGGCTGGGCACTTTGGGCCTCGTAGGCTTGTTGCGCCATTTTCACGACGGGCAATTCCATGAGCTTGGCCCAGGCGCGGCTCTTGCCGATCGCCTCGACTTGCTCGCCGTTGCGGAGCATGGTGCTATAGAACGCGGCGTCGTCGGGAATCAGGTTGAGCGAGGTGTTCAGGGCTTTGAGCGAGTCGGCGGCCGGTTCGGCCCGGGCCGGGGTGAACGTGGCGACGGTTAGGACCATGGCCGTCAGCGCCGCGATCGCGAGTACACAACGTCGCGTGGACAGGGAGTGTCGAAAGTTCATGGATGGATCTCCTGAAAGTTTGAGTTCAGAGGAGAGGCCGGTGGCCTCTTCATGCCAAACATAGCTTACCGGGGGTGCCCCAAATCGGCCAGCCCAGGGTGTTTTCCGAAAACGGGGACTGGCTCCCGGATAAGACCGATGGAATAGAAAATAACCGCTAGACGAAGGGTGCCTGTCCCCGTTTTCGGATAGGCTCTTTGCTACGATGGGTCAGGTTGGATGGTTCGAGAGGATGCGGCGGTTCCTGGTGGGACGGGCACAAGGTGGGACATGTTTGTTGAGAATGGGAAATGCATTGGTGATTCGCCGCCCCACCCTACGGAGGTTGACAATCCTGCCAGGCGTGGTAGATTGAGAGCCGTTTCGTGCCGGCGGTTTCGGAACGCCGCCGGCGGATCTCTTCGTTTCACGCCAACCTTTTTTGAGAAGGGGACTCGTTATGTACGGGAACATGCGAGCGGTTGCGGTTGCGCTGATGGTAATGGTCGTCGGCGCGGGAAGCGTTTGGGCCCAGATTCAACCGAGCGATCCGGCGGCGCAATATCCATTCAGCGACACGGGGCCGAGCCGGTCGGCCGCTCCATCGCCGGTCTCCAAGCAGGAGACGGCAGAAGATCGGATTCGCTGGGCATTGGAACAAAAGACCACGCAGAATTTCACCGACGCGGAACTGGGCGAGGTCGTGGCCCAACTGAAACGCGACCATAAGATTGAAATTCAACTCGACAAGGAATCCTTGGAAGAATTGGATTTGGGGACCGACACGCCGGTCACGTGCGTGGTGAAAGACGTCTCGCTTCGCAACGCATTGAAACTGATGCTTCATCCGATGGAATTGACCTTCCTTATCAAGGACGAGGTCATGCTCATCACGACGAAGGCAATGGCTGAGGAATTCCTGATAACAAAGATTTACGACGTGGCCGATCTAGTCAGCTTCCGTGATGAGAAGGGTAAGCCTTGGAACGACTACGATTCACTTATCGACACAATCAGCGGTGCCGTTCGGCCCGATTCGTGGAGCGATATGGGTGGCACGGGGACCATCAATGGCAACACGTTCAGCACGGCGAAAGTGCTGGTCATCTCGCAAACGGACGAAATTCACGGCGAAATCGCCCAGTTGCTTGCCATGATCCGCGAAATAGCAGCCCGAACGCCCGGCGACGGTAAACCGCCGATAAAACCACGCCCGAAGGATTCCCCATCGAGTGGTCCCAGGCCAAGTAGGCAACCGATTGCCGAAGGTTATCCAGGCAGCGCTCCCGCCGGCGGCACATCCGGCGGATTCGGTGGGATGATAGGCCCGAGCGGGGCGAGCGGCGCGCCCGGCAACGCACCCAGCGCTCCGGCCGGTGGACCTTCCGGCGGAATGGGCGGCGGTATGATGTAATAGCCGCGGAGAACGGCATGGCCTTGATGACGTGAGGCCATCCAGAATTTTGGGTTCCACGAAAATACCGAGCCGCGACCGTGAGGGAGCGGTGGCGGCTCGATAGACGTTCAACCGCTCCCTCACGGTCGCGGCTCGGTTTACTCGTAGCTCGGTTTTTTTGAGACGTCTGCTATAACGGCCCGCAAAAGCGGATACCCATAATCAATCCGTCCGCGCGGGAGCGGGGCCTCATGGTCAAACGCGACAATCATTACGAGGCGGCGTTCGAGGCTTATCTGCGAGCGCTGCACGTGCCGTATGTCGCGGTGGACGAGTTGCGGCGGAGCCTGACGGCCGACGGGGAGTCGATCAAGAATCTTGATTTTCTCGTCTCGTCGCCGGTCGGCGGGTCGTGGCTGATCGATGTCAAGGGCCGTCGTTTTCCAAGCGGCGAGGACCAGCGGCATTATTGGAAGAACTGGTCCACCGGCGATGATCTGCGAAGCCTGGCCCGATGGGAGACGCTTTTCGGGCCGTCGTTCGTGGGGCTGTTGGTGTTTGCTTTCAACATCGTGGGCGACCAGTCGCCGCTGCCCGTCGAGCGGCTCTTTGAATATCGCGAGGCCCTTTATGGGTTCGTGGCGGTGCGGCTGGCCGACTACGAGACGGCGGCCCGGCCCATCTCGCCGGCGTGGGACACGGTGGCGGTGCCCACGGCCGAGTTTCGGCGATTGGCCCGGCCGGTGGATGAGTTTTTGCGGAGTGGGTGAGAAGAAGGGAACCACGAAAGACACAAAAAACACGAAAAGGCACGAAGGATGCCGAATGGAGATAGCCACGAAAAAGCACAAAAAGACACAAAGAATGAATAATGGAAAAGCAAGATTAACAGGGGGTATGTTTGGTGGTCCGTGAACGGTTACGCGTTGGCTTTGTCCTAAAGGGCTTTCGTGTTTTTCGTGTCTTTCGTGGTTTGCGGAACCTGCCGAGGGGGGGTATTTGGTCGTGCTTTTTCCTTGGGCGGTTTCCTTTGCCCGGGCGTCGAGATTACAATAGGGGTTTGATGTCTCTGGAGGTGCGACGCATGAGTTCTTTGAAGGCCGTTTCTCGACGACTTGGAACCTGGGTGATGGTGTGGGCCTGTTGGCTGGCGATCCAGGGGGCGGCTTGGGCGGGACCGCCCGTGACGACTAACACGGAGAAAGCCGGGCCGGGCAGTTGGGTTTTACCCTACGTCATCGTCATTCTATGCATTGCCCTGGGCATGTTGGTCGTGTGCCGCACGGCGAGGCGCGCGGAACGCGCCAGGCCCGAGAAGTACGAAGCGGTGAAGACGGCCGATTAGGACGGATTTCTCGCCATGGAGTCCAGGAGGGCGCGGAGTTCGTGGTGAACATGCCCACACCGGACGGTGGGGATTCTTGAAGGTGGAAACCGTGTCGCGGCCAGCGTGGGCATGGCACCCGGTCGGTTACGACGCTTTTCGGCAGCAAGCACATTCCGATTTGGAATTGCCTTGCCGGGCGACGCCGTAGAAGCGGGCGATCTCTTCGACCACGATCCGCTGCTGGTCGGCCACCAGTTCCGGATAGATGGGCAGGGCCATCACTTCGAGGCTCGCGCGGTCCGTCTCGGGCAGGTCGCCCTTCTGATAGCCCAGGTATCGGAAGCACTCCTGGTCGTGCAGGCCCAGCGGATAGTAGACCTCCGTGCCGACTTTGACGCCGGCGAGGTGTTCGCGCAGGGCGTCCCGTTTTCCATCGGGCACGCGAATGACGTACTGGTTCCACGCGTGCCGGCGATTCGGTCCGTCGGGCGGCAGGCCGATCACCGTGTCGAGGCCCGCGTCGGTGAACATCTCTTGATAGCGCGCGGCGTTGGTCTGGCGTTGTTGGGTGTAGCGGTCCAGATGGTTCAATTTGACGTTCAACACGGCGGCCTGGAACGAATCGAGCCGGCTGTTGACGCCGATGACGTGGTGGTAGTAGCGCGGGCGCATTCCGTGACCGCGCAGCAGTCGCAAACGGTCGGCCACGGCGTCGTCCTGGGTGGTCATCATGCCGCCGTCGCCGGCGCCGCCGAGATTTTTGGTGGGATAGAAGCTCAGGCAGCCGACGAGGCCCATCGAGCCGGCGCGGTGGCCGGCCCATTCGGCGCCGATGGCCTGGGCGGCGTCTTCGATGATCGGAACGCCGGCCCGGCGAGCGATCGCGCCCAGCGCGTCCATGTCGGCGCACTGGCCGAAGAGGTGGACGGGCAGAATGGCCTTGGTCGCGCGAGTCAGGCACGCTTCGATGGCCGCCGGGGCGACGTTGAACGACTGTGGGTCGATGTCGGCGAAGACGGGCGTGGCTCCCAGCCGGGTGACGGCGCTGGCCGTGGCGAAAAACGTAAAGCTGGGGAGGATCACTTCGTCGCCCGGCCCAATATCGCACGCCATCAGGGCCAAGAGCAAAGCGTCGCTGCCCGAGGCGCATCCGACGGCGTGCTTCGCCTGGCAATACTCGGCCAAGCGTCGTTCGAGCTCCGTGACTTCCGGCCCTAGGACGAAGGCGCCCGACTGGCAGACGCGACGCAGCGCCGCGACCATTTCGTCCATGAGCGGCTCGTGCTGCGCGGCCAGATCGAGCAAAGGGACTCCTCGGGCGGGGGCGGCGGGGGGCTCGGGCGTGGACGGTTTCATGGGCAGACCTCCGGAGTGGGCAAAGAAAAGGGCAGGGCCGGGTCGTTCAAACGGCGGTGACGGTAGACGTTTTCCATTCTTGCGTCAAGAGCGGACGGGGGGTGGAACCACGAAACCACGAAAGGCACGAACTATACGAAATCCCCTTCGCCCCAATCCTCAGCTAGCCAGATAACCGCTCGGCGGGATAGAATAAGGGCGTTATGAATCCCGCGAATGAACACGAACGACACGGAATCCCCCATTTGCGAGGGGTTTTTCTGGCTGCATTGGCCGTCGTTGGGCTGGTGATTGCCGCGGCGTTGATTTTTTCGGGCGGCGGGAACGAGAACCACGCCGAGGCGGCCGTCTCGCGGTTGGCGCTGGACGACATTCCTTTCAACGGTCGTCGGGCGTTTGACTATCTCAAGCAGATTTGCGAGTTGGGGCCCCGGCCGAGCGGCTCGAACGGCATGACGAGGCAACAGAAATTGCTGGCCGACCATTTCACGAAGCTGGGCGCGGAGGTCCAGTGGCAGAAATTCGCCGTGGCGGATCCGCGCACCGGCGAGTATGTGCCGATGGCCAATCTGATCGTCCACTGGCTGCCGAAAAAGAAGGACCGCATTCTGCTGTGCGCCCATTACGACACGCTGCCGTATCCGCTGCGCGATCCACGGAATCCGGGAGGACGCTTTATCGGGGCCAATGACGGGGCCAGCGGGGTGGCCCTGCTGATGGAACTGGGCAATGAGATGCCGAAGCTCCGGTTGAAGTACGGCGTTGACTTTGTCTTTTTCGACGCGGAGGAATACGTCTTTTCGGGATACGATCGTTATTTCCTCGGGTCGGAGTATTTCGCGCGGAAATATCGAGATCGCGAAAAACCGTCGGACTATCGCTATCGTTGGGGCGTGCTGGTGGACATGATCGGCGACAAGGACCTGCAAATCCACCAGGAACGCAACAGCATGTTCTGGCGCGACACGCGGCCCTTGGTGGACGATCTTTGGGCCACGGCCCGGCGGCTGGGCGTGCGGGAGTTCATTCCGCGCCAGAAACACGAGGTCCGCGACGATCATCTTCCGTTGCACAACATCGCGGGCATTCCGACGTGCAACGTGATTGATTTCGACTATCCCGACGAACAAAATAGTTACTGGCACACGACCGAGGACACGGCGGACAAGTGCTCGGCGTTGAGCCTGGCCAAGGTGGGTTGGGTGCTGCGCGAATGGCTTCAAACGGCCCGGTAGGAGTGAACAACGTGGCACCGTGGATCGTGAGAATCGTCGCCGCGATGATTTTTTTAGCGGCCGGCGCGTTGGCTTGGTGGCATCTGCGCGTGCGGCGGGCGCATCATCAGGCGGACCATCCGCCGGCGCAATACGACTACGTCCGCCGGCAATTCCGCCGGCGGATTCAAATCAGCATGATGATCGGCACGCTGGCCGTCTTGCTCGCCGTCGAGACGTGGGTCCGGCCGCCAATGGTGCAAATTCTCGTCGGCGTCGGGATGCTCGTGCTGACGCTTTGGATCATGTTGCTGGCGTTGTTGGACGCGGTGGCCGCGCGGATGCACTTCGGCCGCTTGCGGAATGATTACGTCGTCGAACGGGCCAAACTCGAAGCCGAGGCGCGACGGCTCCGCGGCGCCGGCGGCAACGGCAAGCCCCGCGGAGAGCCGATCGGACGCGGTGGCGATAATTCCCATTGAGGTAAGTGGATGAACTTCCCGTTCGATTCGTTTCAGACGTGCCTGGCTTTTGCGCCGCCGGCGGTTTATCTGGTGGCGCTGGCCTGGGTGAATCTGCGGCGCCGGCCCACGCTCGTCTCGGGGATGCGCGACATGGCGGCGCTGGCTTTGGCGCTGGCGGGGCTGGTCATGGTGGGGCCGATGGAACTCTGTTTTCCCGAGTCGGCCGCGCTGCACCTATTGGGATCATTAGTCTGGATACCCTTGGTGTCGTTGTATGGTTTGTGCGTTGTGTTGGTGCTGTTGACGATGCGGCCGCGGCTGGTGGTTTACAATATCTCGATCGAGGAGCTGCGCCGCGTGCTGGCCGACGTGGTGGGGCAGTTGGACCCGGAGGCTCGTTGGGCCGGCGACAGCCTCTCGCTTCCGCGGCTGGGCGTACAGCTTCACCTCGACGCGGCGGCCCGAATGCGAAACGTTTCGCTCGTGGCCAGCGGTCCGCATCAGGACTATCTCGGATGGCAGCGGCTGCACCGAGGGCTGGCCGAACCGATTCGCAAGTTGCGTGTGGCGCGGAATGCCCGAGGCCTTCTCTTCGGCGTCATTGGGCTAGGCGTGATTGGGCTCTTGGTCGGCCTGATTCTTCAAGACCCCCAGGCCGCGCTCCAGGCGATGCACGAGATGTTTCGGGTGTGAAGCTGGAACCGTAGTATTCCGAGCCGCGACCGTAAGGGAGCGGTGGCGGCTTGTTGTGATGCTCCCACCGCTCCCTTACGGTCGCGGCTCGGATTTGGAACTGGCGGCCTTGTCCTTCTTCTGCTCCTCCGGCGGCAGGACGTAGAAGACAATGCGGAACGCCTGGTGGCCCTCGGCTAGTTGTTCCGGGTAGAGTTGCGTAATCTCTTCGCGCAGGGCGTCGGCGGTCGCGAAGCCGTCGGGCGCGGCGTCCTCGTCCGTCAGGTCGTCCAGGCGGACCGGATCGACGGCCGTCACCCGGATGTAGCCCACACCCGGGATGTAGCTCCGCTGGCCGGGTCGCATCCGCGCGTATTTCCACAGGCGGATCGTCTGGGTCTTTGTGCCCTCGCGGATGGCCGGCAGGAACTTCTTTTTGAACAGGAGCATGAACGTAGCCTAACGTCTTCGACCCGTCGGTCAAGGGCCGAGCGAGGTAGGGTGGGGCGATGACCGGCCTTGAAACGGCACGACCTTCTCCAAACGCCAAGGCCGATCGTCGCCCCACCATGCGCGCGATAATGGTGGATGGTGGGGCGATGACCGTCCGGAAAGCGTTGCGGTTCTTCAAGCCTTTTCGCGGACGGTCATCGCCCCACCCTACCTCTCATCGCCCCTACCTCTCATCGCCCTACCTCTCATCGCCCTACCTCTCATCGCCCTACCTCGCTGCCCTCGTTTGCGCTTCGGGTTAGTATGCGGTGATCCGCGTTCGAAGGCGACCGTTCACGACGTATCGAGTGTAGCGAGGAAACGGTCCGATCGGTCTTTGACGAGGCTAGCGGATAGTCGGGGCGGCTCAAAAGGCTTGTGACGACTGTTCGGACCGCATGTCGCGCGGGGCGTCGCGCGGGGGTGGTTTTGTTACGGTTGTGCGTCCGGCGTGGCCGATCGGTTGAAACGTAGGAGAAGACCCGGCATGGAGACTGGGCCATGCCTGCCGTGCGCCAAGGAAAGCAGCCTGGGCGCGAAGGCACGTTTGCAATGGATTTGGGGACACGGACGTATGATGGATCGATCCCAACGCTTCCTGCCGGTCGTTCCGGTCCTAGCGGTTGTCGCGGCTATACTGGCGGCAGTGGTCTGGCTTGGATTTCGGCTGGGTCAAGACGGGTCGGCTCGCGTGCTGCCGGGCGGGCCCGAACAAGGGGTTCCTTCTCACGCCACGGCCGACAACGCCGTCGCGCCGCGGCTTTTGCCCGAGGACGAAACGGCGTACTGCGAGAGTCCGCTAAAGCCGCGCGGCGAGACGGGCCACGATTCCCGGCCGGGGTCCGAGGGGAACGCCACGGCCGCGTTCGATCGGCCGGACGAAGCAACGAATTCGTCGAAAGAACCGAAACCGATCGCCGCGAATGATCCAGACGCCGATTGGCGGCCTCTTGCACCCAATCCGTCCGCGCCGGCGGCGGCGACTTCGGAGCCGAGTGCATTCAGCGCGTTTTCGCAAGAGACGGCCGCCACGCCCTGGGCGACTCGCTACGAGGCCGGAGCCCGGTCGTCGCAACTCGAACAAATGGCCCGGCAGGCCGATTTTCATACGCGACGCGGTTTCGATCTGGCCGGCCGCAAGGCCTATCATTCGGCCCGGTCCGAGTTTGTTCAGGCGTTGCGCGTGATTGCCCAGGGACTCGACGTCGAACACGCCAGCCAGGTTCACAGCCAAGCCCTGGCGGCCGGTCTGACGGCGTTGGACGAAGTGGACGACTTCGTGCCGGTCGGATCGGGATTGGAAGGCAACTTGAACCTGGCCGAAATCATCGCGGGCCACGAGACGACCGTGTTGAAACTGGCCGATCAGGGGCGGCTTGCGCCTTTGGAATGCGTCGAGCGTTACATGGACTACGCCCGGGAGCGGCTGGCCGACGCGGCGGGAGGCGAGGTGGCCGGTTCGATGGCCTTGCAGGCGCTGGGCAAGTTGCATTGGACGCTGGCCGAACGCCAGGAGTCGGGCCGGGCGATCGACGACACGAAGGCCGTGGCCCTGTTCGAGGCCGCCGCTCAGGTCTGTCCCGAGAACTATCTGGTGCTGAACGACCTGGGCGTGTTGCTGGCGCGCGGGGGACGCACGGCCGACGCGCGGGCGGCGTTGGAGCGAAGCGCCGCGCTGGCCCACGACCCGACCGTGTTGGCGAATCTGGCCGGGGTTTATCGGCAGTTGGGCGATCCGCGGCGCGCCGAGCAAATCCAGCGCGGGGCGGCCGCGATTCTGGCTTCGCGGGGCGCGCCGCGCCGCGATCCGGCGCGGCCGGCGCCAAACGTGGTTTGGGTTCCGCCCCAGGAATTCGCCAAGTCCTATGCCTCGGTGGCCGGACCGTGGCAACCGGCGCCGATCAAGCGTGAAAACCTCGATACGACGCCGTCCAGCGCCGCGCCGAACGCGACGCCGGCCCCGGTCCAACAGGCCTCGCGTGGGTGGCCGCTGGACTGGTTTCAGAAAAGCCCCGCCGCGACCAAACAACGTTAGCCAAACAGCGTGAGAGAAAACTGAACCAATCTACCATCGGGAGGCCAGACATTCTTGTCTGGCTAGATAAAGAGAGATAAAGATCGGGTAAGAAAGACAGGCAAGAATGCCTGTCCTCCTGATGGTTAGGGTGATTTAGAAGGAACCGAACCGTGTGGGCCAAGAGACTCTATCGAATCGCTCCCTGGTGCGTTGTCGGCGGGGCTTTGCTGCTGGGCGTGGCGGCACTTTGCGGCACGGCGGAAGACAAAGTCGCGGCGATTTCGGCCGGCTCGGCTGATTGCGTCGCGCAACGCCCACACGTTGACCCGATGGTCCTGCGGTGCCAGTGCCAAGCGTTGGGCCCGGCATCGCCGTATCCAATTTGTGGCGTGGATTGCTGGGACTCGCGCACATCGTGTGGCGGCTGCAACAATGGCTGCGGCTCGGGCACGTTCCGCGTGGGCGTCAACGGCCTGACGTGTCCGGGGAGCGGATGCCGTCCCGGCGCGCACGGCCCGGAGCCTTGCGGCTGGGAGGCGGCGCGGCTGATCGACTGGCAGCACTACGCCCAGGGCGAATACTGCGGCCCGGCCCGGACGCGGCACGTGGATGAATATCGCCTGCGCGTGGACGACGAGTTGGACCTGGTCTATCGACTGACGCGGGAGGAGCAGCCGAATCCCTACGAGTTGAACGTGGGCGACGAGATTCAGGTCGAGAGCGCCACGGATCCCGACCTGGACCGCAATCTGCTCATCCAGCCCGACGGGACCATCACGCTACGGCTGTTGGGCCAGGTGAAAGCGACGGGCCGCACCATTCCGCGGCTGCGCGAGGAGATCGAGGAACTCTATAAGAAATACTACAAGGTGCCGGCCATTACGGTCTCGCCGCTTCGGGTGAACAGCAAGCTCGACGACCTGCGCAACGCGGTGGACAGCCGCTTCGGCCCCGGTGGTCAGAACCGCTCGGCCCGAGTCACGCCCGAGGGGAGCATCTCGCTGCCGGCGATCGGCGTGGTCCAGGCCCAGGGCTTGACGCTACAGGAGTTGCGCGTCGAGCTGCGCGAGGCTTATCGCAAGGAGGTTGAGGGGATCGAGGTTATTCCGGTGCTGGTCAACCGGGCGCCTCGCTACGTCTACGTGCTTGGCGAAGTGGGCGTCCCGGGCCGCTACGAGCTGAGCGGTCCGACGACGGTGATTCAAGCGTTGAGCATGGCCGGCGGTTGGAAGATCGGCGCCCATCTGCGTCAGGTGGTCGTGCTCCGCCGCGGCGACGATTGGCGGTTGATGGCGACGATGTTGAATCTACGTCCGCCGCTCTATGGCGATCAGCCCTGCCCGCCGGACGAAATCTGGATCTCCGATTCCGACGTGGTGATCGTGCCGAAGAACCCGATCCTCGTGGCCGACGAGTTCATCGAGTTGGTCTTCACGCGTGGGATCTACGGCGTGTTCCCGATGACCTCGACGCTGACGTTCACGAAGGTGAGCACGTTGTAGTTGTATTCCTCACGCTCCGCGTGAGGTCGGCAACACGCGTTCGGTCGGCGTTTTCGTGTCATCACGCGGAGCGTGATGAGTACGAACTACTGGACGTCGTTCAAAAAATCATCCAGCAGTTCGTCTTCGGGATCTTTCTCGGCGTCGCCCTTGGATGCCGCCGGTTTTGGTTTGGAATTGTCTTTGGATTTTTGCGGATCCACGGCGGGCCGCGCGAAATCCTCGCCAAGATCTTCTTGAAGGGCCAATTCGAAATCGTCGTCTTCTTCCTCGACGATGATGAAATCGGGCTCGTCGTCCGGGACCGGGGCCGGCTTGGGCGGTTCCTTGGCGAGTTTTGCTTTCGAAGGTTCCTTGACCGGTTCGGTGACGTCGTCGGGCGCATGGACGCCGGTTGGGGCTGCGTTCTTGGGGGCGTCGCCGTTTGACGAAGGTTCGGCCGGAACCACGGGCGGCAGCTTGGACCGGTCGCCCGAGAACTCGTAGCTCACGCGGAACGTGATCGGTCCGATCGTGAATTTTGAGCCCGGCAGCAAAGGGGCCTCGCGGATGCGGCGTCCGCCGACGTAGGTGCCGTTGAGCGAGCCGGCGTCCCGGATCATCATCACCCCGTCTGCCAGATAGGCCTCGCAGTGCTGGCGGCTGATCATGCGGTGGCCCACCGTCAGATCGGCGTCACGGCTGCGGCCGATCGTGGCGGGCAGGTTGAGTACAACCTCCCGCTTGTTGGCCTTGCCGCCGACGACAATCAGCTTCGCTTGCATGACGCGGGCCTGGAGGGAACGGTCGGGGAAAACATACGGAGGGCGCAAAACGGAGGGAATCCGAGCGACACCGGCCACCAATTCGATAATACTTTGGCGGAAAAGACTTGCCAACGGCTAAAGTCGGCATGATCGAGAAAGTTGACTGCAATAGAGATAGTCGCCAATAGACATTGCCCAACGGGGGGGGTGTTGGCGTGGGTAGCTGAAAATCTTTGACGATAAGGTGTAATGGATGGCTTTTCTTCGAGGAAAACACAATTAATCGGTTTCGACAACCCTCGATGTCGGGCTTCTCCTAGGCGGAGAATGTGACTAAGATCCCTGGATCATCACGGCCTATATGGCGAGGAAGTTGGCGGAAGGAGAGATCGAATGGGAGAAAAGCTGACTTTCCAATACGACCGCGACGCGGACATCCTCTATATCAACAAACGTGAACCGTACGCCGAGCAGGAATCCGAAGAACTCGGCGATGAGGTTATCGCACGGCTGAATCCGACGACGGGCGAGGTCGAGAACGTGGAAGTCTTGTTTTTCTCGACGCGGCTGCTGAGAAAGGAGCTTTTCGAGCTTCCACTGTCCGCGGAATTGCATTTAACCGTCGGCGGATAAGTAGCCCCCCTGGGGAATCTCGGTACAGGTTTTTCTTCTTGTGCCCCCCGGCAACCCTTTCCAGTTGCGGGAAGTTCTGGTAGGATTCATCGCCCGTGGAAAAATGTGGTACCCTTGGGATGAGCGTCGCCGGCGGTGAGTCGGCGGCCGAGTGGCGAGCGCACGCCGCAACTCATTGTACCACAACAAGATAGAACGCCTTGCGGGTGTAGCTCAGTTGGTAGAGCACGACGTTGCCAACGTCGTTGTCGTGGGTTCGAATCCCATCACCCGCTCTTTTTCATTTCCATTCCCCCTCTGATGCATTTGAAGCCCATGGCTCACAAGACCCCCCCCGAGTCTGATCTGGTATCAGCCGACCCAATCGATCCGGAAACCGCCGCTGCCGAAGAGGAAAAGGCCGAGGAGACACAACCCCTCGAATTGGAGGTGGCCATCGAGAAAAAGGGCGCCTGTGAGCGGCACGTCACGGTCACGATTGCCCGGGCGGACATCGACCGGTATTTCGACAAGGAATTCACCGATCTGGTCAAGAAGGCCGAAGTGCCCGGTTTCCGGCCCGGCCACACGCCCCGCAAGCTGATCGAGACGCGGTTCCGCAAGGACGTGACGGATCGGGTCAAAGGGACGCTGTTGATGGACGCCATTGGCCAGGCGACCGACAAGGAGGATTTGTCGGTGATCAGCGAGCCGGATCTGGACGTTGAGGCGGTCAAGTTGCCAGACGAAGGGCCGATGACGTTCGAGTTCGACGTCGAGGTGCGGCCCGAGTTCGCCACGCCGCAGTGGAAAGGCCTTTCGATCAAGCGGCCGGTGCGCGAGTTCAGCGCGGCGGACGTTGACGTGCAGTTGAAGCGAGTCTTGGCTCGTTGGGGTCGGTTGATCCCGAAGGACGGGCCGGCCGAGACGGGCGACTACATCACCGTGAACCTCAAATTCACCGACGGCGATCGGGTTCTTTCGAACGCCGAGGAAGAAGTGATCCGCATTCGTCCGACGCTGAGTTTCCGCGACGGCAACGTCTTGAAATTCGACAAGCTTATGGCCGGCGTCACGGCCGGCGAGACGCGCGAAGGCAAGGCCAAGCTGAGCGACGACGCGCCGAATCTGCCGTTGCGGGGCAAGGAAGTGACGGCCACGTTCGAGGTGCTCGAAGTGAAGCAGCTTGAACTGCCCGAGCTGACCCCGGAATTCCTGGAATCGGTCGGCGAGGTCGAGTCGGAAGCCGATCTGCGCGACATGATCAAGGACAACCTCGTGCGCCAGTTGGAGTATCAGCAACACCAGCAGGCCCGCGAGCAGGTGACCGCCGCGTTGACCGAGGCCGCCAAGTGGGATCTGCCCCAGGAGATGCTCAAGCGTCAGAGCCGGCGCGAGTTGCAACGGGCCGTGCTCGAACTGCAGCGGAGCGGCTTCAGCGAGGAAGAAATCCGCCGCCACGAGAACGAGCTTCGCCAGCACAGCATGGAATCGACCGCCCGGGCGTTGAAGGAGCACTTCATCCTGGAGCGGATCGCCGAGGACGAAGAGATCGAAGTGGACGAGGCGGACTACAACGACGAGATCGCCTTGATCGCCACTCAGACGGGCGACAGCGCTCGCCGGGTCCGCGCGCGGCTGGAGAAGGGCGGCATGATGGACGCCCTGCACAACCAGATTATCGAGCGCAAGGTGATCGACAAGATTCTGGCCGCCGCCACGTTCAAGGAAGTGCCCTACGATTTTGAGACGGGCGAGACCGAAGCCATCGATCGCGCGGCCGCGGGCCACGACGAGGACATTCCCGAGGCCAAACCGGAGGGCCATGAAGAACACGCCGAGGACGCATCGCCGACGGAGGCGTAGGGTGGGCATCGCCCACCGGGCCGACGCGACCCGCAAAATCGTTCTTGAAATTGCCCGTGGTGGGCGGTGCCCACCCTACGGTCGCGGCTGCCCCAACTGTCGAATTTCTTTCCGGCGCGACGGTGCTCCCCGGGCTATTCTTTAGCAGGATTTCAACGACACCTATTCAATCCCCATACGATTTGGGTTTTTCGCTCATGAGCAATTATCAACGTCCGCCTTTGGCCAATCCCTCGCTCGATTACCGCGACTATCAACGCCAGCGTCAATTGACGTTGGGCGACTTGCTGCTCGAAAATCGGATCATCCTCTTGCAGGGCCCGATCCACGATGCCAACGCCAATGAATTGGTGATGAAGCTGCTCTACTTGCAGAGCGAGAACCGTCGCAAGGACATCCACTTCTACATCAACTCGCCCGGCGGAAGCGTCACGGCCACCTTGGCCATCTACGACACGATGCAGATCCTCAGTTGTCCCGTGGCCACGTACTGCGTCGGCCTGGCGGCCAGCGGCGGGGCCGTGCTGTTGGCCGGCGGCACGAAGGACAAACGATACGCCCTGCCCCATGCCAAGGTGATGATCCACCAGCCCTACGGCCAGGTCGGCGGTCAGGTCTCGGACATCGAAATCCAGGCCGAAGAGATTCTCAAGACGCGCGAGGTGCTCAATGAAATCCTCGCCCAGCACACGGGCCAGCCGATCGAACGGATCGCCAAGGACACGAATCGCGACTACTACATGACGGCCGGCGAGGCCAAGGACTATGGGCTGGTCGACGGCATCCTCACCACGCAGAAAGTGGCCGAGGACGAGGAAGAAGAGAACAACAAAAAATAACGGGTAGGGTGGGCATCGCCCACCAAAGAACCGCGTCAAGTTTTTGGTGGGCGATGCCCACCCTACAAGAATTTCTCCAATAACGAGAAACGACCCATGACTTTGATTCCGTTTGTTATCGAGCGAAGCGGCCGCGACGAGCGGGCGATGGATATTTACAGTCGTCTGCTGAAGGACCGAATCATCTTCCTGGGTTCGGCCATCGACGACGACGTGGCCAATTCGATTGTGGCCCAACTGCTGTTCCTCCAGGCCGAGGACTCGAAGGCCGACGTGTATCTCTACATGAACTCGCCCGGCGGAAGCGTGACGGCGGGCCTGGCTATTTACGACACGATGCAGTTCATCAACTGTCCCGTGGCGACCTACTGCCTGGGCCAGTGCGCGTCGATGGCCGCCGTGCTGTTGGCCGCGGGGGCTGAGGGCAAACGCAGCGCTCTGCCCAACGCGCGGATCATGATCCACCAGCCCCTGGCCGGCATGGAAGGCACGGCCGAGGACATCATGATCCACGCCAAGGAGTTCACCAAGATCAAGGAACGGCTGAACAACATCCTGTTGAAGCACACCGGCCACCCGTTGAAGAAGATCGAAGAAGACACCGACCGCGACCGCTTCATGACGGCCGCCGAGGCCCGGGATTACGGGCTGATCGACAATGTGATTGAGCACATGGGGTGAGGAAGAAGGGATTTAGGGATTTAGGGACGGCGGGAGTGATTGAGGGAATCTGGGATTTCAGATTTGAAATTTGAGATCCTTTTGATTGGCGCGAAATTCTCGTCTGCCTGTTCTTCCTCTCTTAACTCACTCCCCATTGCTCTGCTCCACTGCATTTGACGCAGATTTCCTAGATTCCGTATCTGTCATCCGGTGCGTCCAAACCTCTCTGGACGCCGGATTAGGGCATCGCTATATTCCGCGAGCTTGTCTAGACCCCGCTTTCGGTGGGAGAGTCGCCGATGCGCGATTGGTTGAGGATTGGATTTTTACTCTTGGCATTATCCGCGCTGGCGGTCTGCGCCGGCGCGGCCGTGGCACAGCAGTATGAACTGCAGGCGAGCTATCCGGTTCAAACGACAAGCGATCCGAATTCCTCGGCGACGTATCCGGCGGGACCGTCCACCTATCCAAGTGGACCATCGAACGATTCGGCAGCGTCTTCGAGTTATCCGGCTGGACCCTCGTCGGACGGCGGCTATCGCGTGGCCAACCAAGAAGCAGTCTCGCTCGATGCGTCGAGCGGCGTCAGCCAGACAATAACCACAGTGGGCGGAACGTATCCGATCGAGCGTCTTCCGCCGATTGATTCATACTTGCCGCAGCCGGTCGATCCGGCGGCGAAACTGACGCAGCAGTTTCCCGGCGGGTTGATGTTGCCCGACAATGAAGAGATTCAGTCGGCCGAAGGTCAACCGGCCAAGAAAACCCTTCCGCCCGGCTTGCGGCGCGAGGGGTGTTTTCAAGGGATTACGCTAGGCGGCTCGTGGCTGGCCACCGGCTCGGGCCACGACGCCTTGGGATTAGCCGAATCGAGCGTCGAGGCCGAACTCGTCCTGCCATCGCTCGTGCCGGAATCGTATTTGACGATTGCGCCCAGCTACGGGATTCATCGTTTCGACAACCCGGGCGGATACGATATTCCCGACGAGGTCCACGACGCGGCCGTCGCGTTCGGCATCCGTGGACGCGCCAACGAGCGGCTGAGCTACCAGGCGAAAGTGGCCGTCGGCTGCTACAGCGATTTTGACAACGAGAGCAGCGAGCAGGTCCGCGTGCGGGGATTCGGCATGGGCCTGTGGAAATGGAACTCGACGGTCGATTTGATGTTCGGCGTGGCCTATGTGGATCTTCAAAATTGGCCCGTCGTGCCGATCGGCGGATTCGTCATTCGACCCGACGACGGCCAGGAGTGGCGCGTCACGTTTCCACGAATGGCCTACGCACGGCGGCTGTGCGCGTCGGGGGCGTTGGGTCGGCCGACGGAATATTGGGGGTCGGTCGGGCTGGAGATGGGCGGCGGACGTTGGGCGGTCCGCACCGAAAGCGACACGACCGACGACACGACCGACGACATGACCTACAGCGACTGGCGGCTGGTACTCGGCTTGGAACAGAAAACGCTCGACGCATACAACCTGAACTTCGACGTCGGCTACGTTTTTGGTCGCCGGATTGAATACGACGACGAACACGAGTCGTTCGCTCCGGACGACACGATTTCGCTGACGTTGACGGGACGATTTTGAGAGGGTGTCCAGGAATTCGGACTCCATGAAAAACCGAGCCGCGACCGTGAGGGAGCGGTTGAATGCCTACTGAGTCACAACCGCTCCCTCACGGTCGCGGCTCGGTAAAATTGCGAATTTCCAAACGACCGCAGACGATTTTAAAGACTCGAAAACACGACGAGGCCCGACATGGAAGTCCGGCGATCGGTTTATTTGTTGCTGGGCGGCTTGCTCCTGCTCGGCGGCTGTCGAGCGGCCCGGCATAATGCGATGCTCGAACAAGAGCTTCGCATGTACGAGGACCGCATCTACGAGTTGCAGGACTGCCTGCAAGAGACGCGGTCCTCGCTCGAGGCGCGTTCCCAGGAGAACGAATCGCTCCGCCGGCAACTGGCCGAGGGCCGGGGATCGGAATCGAGCGAACGTTCGTCGGAGGCCGTGCCTGCGCCGACGGAACTGAAGATCGAGATCCCTTCGGCCGGTTCGTCCGGCAGCGGCGTGCCGAGCTTGCTGCGCGGCAGCGAGGCGCCGAGCGAGCCGGCGGGCGGGTCTTCGCCAGCGTCGGACCGCTATGGCGTGCCGCCGGGCATCGAAGGCCCGTCGACCATCCCTTCGCCCGCTTCGCCCTCGGAGGAGATCGCGCCGCCGGCGACGTCGGGCGCGATTCTTGACGCACCGGGCCGCGAGGGTCCGTCGATCGAAACCACCGACCACAGCGCCCAGGCCGCGGGCATCGACGTGGGCGAGCTGGCCATCGAACAGATCGACGGCGGCCCGGCGACGACGGACGGCGACGGGATTTCGCTGGTCGTCGCGCCGCGCGACGCGAGCGGGGCACCGCTGCCGGCGGCCGCGCCGATCTCGGTGGTCGTGGTCGATCCGGCGATTTCCGGTCCGGCGGGCCGCGTGGCGCGGTGGGATTTCACGCCGGAAGAAGCGTTCGCTTTGCGCGAGGCGTCCTCCCTGGGCGAGGGTTTTCGGTTACGCCTGAAATGGCCTCGGCAGCGTCCGGCCCACAAGGAACTCCATTTATTCGTTCGCTACGAGACGGCCGACGGGCGAAAGTTGCACGCCGAGACGCCGTTCGACCTCGGACAACTGACCGTGGCCGGGCCGCGACAATCTGACGCGCCGACAGCCAACTGGCAGCGACGCAAGGCCCAGCCCATGCCCCGGCAATACGCGGACGGAACGCCGGCATCGCAATGGTCGGGCCGGTCGATGTCGTCCTCCGAAGCGCCGGGCTGGGGAACGTCGCCGGCGGCCGCGCCGGGTTTTGACGCCCCGGAATCTCGCGTGCCCGAGCGACGATCTCCGCAAAGTGTCGCGTCGCAACCCAAGGCGCCTAGCTGGTCGCCGGAGCGGCGATAGGCGAATCATAGGCCGTGGCCGGCTCGCCTTCGCGGCCCATTGCGGTAGAATGCCTGATGGAGAATCATACACCCCCATAAGACATTACATTTCACAGGGAGCCGATCATGAACGCCAATCCGCTGCAAAAGTTGGCCTCGTTGGGTCAGAGCATCTGGCTCGACTTCATCCAGCGGAAAATGCTTATCTCGGGCGAACTGGCCCAAATGATCGAGCGGGACGCGGTGACGGGGATCACGTCGAACCCGGCTATTTTTGAAAAGGCCATCAACGGCAGCAACGACTACGACGAGGCGATCCGCGAGTTGGCCGCGGCGGGCCACGACAAGTTGGCGATCTACGAGCGGCTGGCCATCGACGACGTTCGCGGGGCGACCGATCTATTTCGGGGCGTTTACGACCGGACGCACGCGCGAGACGGGTACGTGAGCCTCGAGGTTTCGCCCCACCTGGCCAACGACGCCGACGGCACCATCGAAGAGGCCCGGCGGCTTTGGAAGGCGGTCGGTCGGCCGAATCTGATGATCAAGGTGCCCGCCACGACGGCCGGTCTCACGGCGATCGAGCAATTGATCTGCGAAGGGATCAACGTCAACGTGACGCTACTGTTCAGTCTGGAACGGTATCGCCGGTCGGCCGAGGCGTATCTGGCCGGATTGCGACGCCGCGTTTCGCGGGGCAAGCCGCTGGATCGGATCGCGTCGGTCGCCAGTTTCTTTTTAAGCCGGATCGACACGGCGATCGACCCGATGCTCGAACAGTTCCTCTCGGCGGGCGGCGCGAAAGCCGACGCGGCGGCCGCCCTGCTGGGCAAAACGGCCGTGGCCAGCGGCAAGGCGGCCTATCGGATCTATTGCGAAGTCTTCGCCCCAAAGGCATTCGACGAACTGGCCGCGTGGGACGCGAAGCCCCAGCGGCTGCTCTGGGCCAGCACGAGCACGAAAAACCCGGCCTATAGCGACGTGATGTACGTCGAGCCCTTGATCGCGCCGGAGACGGTCAATACGCTTCCACTGGAAACGCTCACGGCCTACCGCGACCACGGGCAGCCCGCCGCGCGGCTCGAGGAGGGGCTGGACGAAGCCGAGCAACTTCTCAAGCGACTGCCCGAGCTGGGCATCAATCTCGACAAAGTCACGGCGCGGCTGGAGACCGAGGGGATCCAGAAATTCATCGACCCGTTCGACAAGCTGCTCGATTCGCTTGAGAAACACCGGCTGACGGCCGTGTAGGGGCACGTCGTCGTTAGGCTGTGCCTGCCCCCACTCACGGACGGGCCCGGAACGGAGACAGTCGCCTCCGCGGCGCCCGCGTCACTCGACCGTGAACACAAACTGGTTCTGCGAGTCGGTCTTATACGTCTCGTACAGCGGGCTGTAGCTTTTGGCCTGAACCGTCTTTCCGTCGGGCAGGAATTCCAACAGCCGCAACCACGCGCCGCCGCCGATCGGCTGGACTTGGTAGTCGACCAGCATTTCGTTGACCGGATTGCCGTGGTCGCCCTTGCTGACCTGGAATCCAAGACCGTCGCCGCAGACGTGGCCGTTGATCACCAGGAAGACGTTCGCGTGCTTTCGGATCAGCTTGTTCCATATCTCTTCGCCGTCGTTCATGCCGCCCGCCGTCTTGTAACTGTGCGGATTCCACCGCTGCCGATTGCTCTTGGCGGCCCAATCATATCGGGTCGAATCGTCGTAGAGATAGGCGTGCGTAAAAACAATCGCCTTGCGATCGGCGTACTTGCGGAGGATGCCGTCGGCCCACGCAAGCGTCTTGTCGCGCGGCCCCCATTCCAGCCCGACGACAACCCATTTCTTGCCACCCGCCTCGAACAGATGAAAATTGTTCTCGATGCGTCCCGGCGTCATCGTTCCGCCGAAGGTGGGCCACTTTTCAAAACGGCTCGGGGGGAAATAATCGTTCATCAGGATTGTGCGGGCCGCCGACTTTCCCCCGTTGGGATAATCGTGATTGCCCGGCACGATGGCGTAAGGAACGACGCCGTCGAGAATGCCCATGCCACGGCTGGCCCGTTCCCATTGGATCCGCGTGCCGCGATTGGTGATGTCGCCGTTTTGAAGCACGTAGGCGATGTTGCGTTTGTCCCGATGGTCCACGATCCATTGCGTCTGCAACCGGAGCAGGCCCGGGAACGTTTCGGAGTAGTGCTGTGTGTCCGGCAGAATGACCAGCGTCCACGAGCCGGGCACAAACGGCAGGGGCGGCTTCGGACGAGCTGCTTTCTCAGCGCCCGTCGCGATTTGAACGCACAACAGAAGCCCGAGAAAAACGCCCGTGCAAACCAGAAAACCGCGGCGGTCCATGATTTGATTTCTCCTGGAAAAAACACGCGAAGGAAGGGGAGTCGGCACTTCGTCCAGACAAGCCGCCACGAACGGCGGCCCGCAAAAAGGGAGGGAATATCAACTGTTTACGATCATTATACCGCCTGCCATCCCGTGTCGCCAACTCGTTCGCCGAACCGTCGGCGTCTTGCAGACCCTTGTTCCAGGGGGTAGGATGATGGCTACGGCGTTTTGTGTAATATAAATGCGGCCGAGTGCTCCAAGAACCGATGCCGGCCGGCGAATGGCTCATGGCTGTGTGCGCGTGAATCGATCGTGCAATAGACAATTCTTCCCATGAATCTCCTGACCTTATCCTGGGCTCCATGCTCGACAGCCGGCCGACAGTCCCCTTGGCGAACGGGACTCATAAAAAGGACTTCCTCATGTTCTCTTCCGACTCTCCACAAAACCCGGCGATCGAACCGCGCGAACTCAAGGCCGCGATGAAAGCCTTCCGCAAGCGGCTCAAGCTGACGTGTCTCGACGACCAATCGCGAATCGGCGTCGGGCCCATGTCCAGCGGCCGAAAATCAGGCATTGTCGGCATCACCCCGCCGAACCAATTCCCCCAGGCCGTCTGGGACGAACTGACCCGCCAAGGCCAACTCAAGTACAGCGGCAACGGCCAATACGAGCTGCCGTGACGCAGTAGGCAGAGGGGCAGGAACTTGTAATAGCCGTCGGCGGAAGCCCACGGTCTCGAAAAACCGTAGGGTGTGTCTGGACGCATCTCGTAGGTCAGGCTGTGCCTGACGGGATCGACGTGGAGTGCCGCTGTCAGGCACAGCCTGACCTACCATCTACCGACCGCCCCGCTCCGCTAGCACCGCCGAAATCGCGTCCGCCACCTTGCGGCCCAAAAACTCCGAACCCTTGGGGTTGAAATGCACGTTTCGACGATACTGATACTTGGCCAGGTGGGGCGCGACGTATGTGCATAGATCGTTCACCTTCACGCCGTGCCGCTTCATAATCTTTGCCGCCGCGTTGTTGAAGAGGATCTCGTCGCCCGCGACTCTGTTTCCGGCGCCGGCCGGCACGGGCGTGGTCGTTGCCCAAATCAACGTCGCGCCCGTCGCCTTCAATCGCACGACAAGCTTATCGAGGTTCTCGGCGTATTCCTCGGGCGATCGGACCTGATCGCCGCGAGGGTCGGCCCGTCCGTTTTTCATGTGCTTCAGGTCGTGCAATCCAAAATTGAAATGAATCACGTCCCACGGCTTCTCGCCCAGCCAGGCGTCGAGTTGATCGAGCCCCCGGGCCGTGTCGCCGCCGTTCATCGGAACCCGATGCACGTTGGCCTTGCCGGCCAACATCCGGCGAACCGGAAACGTATAGCCCATCGAAATCGAGTCGCCGATCAACAACACGCGCGGCAACTTGGGATCGTCCGTGATTTCGGCGAACACGGCGCTGGGGTCGGCTTTGGGTTTGACGGCATTTCGTGCTCGCGATGGCGGCGGCGCGGCACTCGCGGAAATCGCCGATAAAACAAGAACCAACGCGAGAGCCATAAGCACGAAGCGGTATTTCATGGGAAGACCCTTGGGACGGAGAATATTGCGGAGTGAAGATTACCATATTGTCTCTGATTCACCGGCCCAAATCAAGTTGGTGTCTTGGACGGGGCAGTAATAAATTGTGGCGATGGAATTAGGATATGGAACCAGGCCGCTCCGAAGGAGCAGCCGTTCACCCAGCCCAGGGCAACGCCCTGGGGAACCGTGAAATCACAAAATGGATAGTCGGGCCAACGGCCCAAACGTTCTTCCCAGGCGAGCGGTTGGCCCGTTGGGCCGATGCAGCGGACCGGTCTTCACTTCCCCAGGGCGTTGCCCTGGGTTGGGTGAACCAAGGGCCTTCGGCCCGGATTCATCCCCTTTTGAGCGCGGCGTCTTACGGTGTTCTCTTGGATGCGTCCTCGGATGAACACGCTTTCGGATGAATCGGCGGATCGGAAAATAGCAAGACAATCAGGGCTGCAGCCTGGAAGACCCCGGCAAGGACGAGGTCCATCCAGGCCACATAAGTCACCGGCTTGAAGCTCGAAGAACACCAGTCGGTTAGAGAAAGCGTCATCAAAAGGAAAAATGACGTTGCCCAGGCACAGATGCGAAAACGCCGGGCCCTCCAAAACACAATGCTAGCCACCACGTTCAAACCTGCCAACGCCAGCATTGCCACCGGCCATGTCATTGAGGCGAAAACCGAACAGACCACCGCGACAACCACGGTCAATCGAAGCAGGCGGCTCAGAGTGAACTGATACTTTTGCCCTCTTGTCCGATGCGGATCAGTCACTGTCCGCCCCGTTCTCCTCGCCCGTCGCTTGGGCCAGCACGTGTTCCGTGCTCGTCGGATCAACCGCGCGGCAGCATTCGCTCAGCCGCATGGTGATGTCTTCCATCTCGCCGCGCCACGCCTCGTCGGTCGTCTCGGGCGGGGTGAGCTGCACCAATTCGGCCACGAGCAGGATCAGCCGCAACAGGTGACGGAAAACCATGCCCTCTTGCTTCTGAAGCTGTTTGCTGGTGACGTAGTTGTTGAAGTTGCCGCCGAATTCCAACACCTCGCCTGCCGCCCAAACGGCCGTGGTTCGCAGATCGTGGACGCCCGGAAATTCGAAATCGAACAGCCGCCGCAGCTTCTGCGCGAAGGGCAGCACGTAAACCGGTTCCTCGTCGAACGTGCGTTGCGGGCGGAAATCCTGTTCGTCGCGCGGCTGCTCGACCAGCTCCTCGGCCGTGGCCAGTCCGAGCCGCAGGAGTTGCTCGTCCAATCGCGTGGTGGCCAGCGGGCCGGGCGGAAGCTCGTGCTGCCGAGGCACGCGAACAAAATGAGCCACCGAACCGGGCAACTCCAGCACGCTTTCCATCGCCTGGATCCGCTCGGCCCGATCGGCAATGCCCAACTGGTTGATCAGAAACACGGCGTAAATCGGATTGATTCCTCGAAACAACAGCAGTTTGCCGAGGTTGCCCGTCGCGTGGGCCAACTCAGGCCGATACGGCGGCGGGCCGGTGGGTTCGGTCGCTTGATCCTTGCTCCGCGGGCTTCCGCCGGCGGCTAGGATTTTTGAGGTCTCAATACGGTCCGATGTGCGTTTCGATTGACCCAGCGTCAAGGCAGACGGCGCGGATGACCTCGACTCCTTGTGCTCGGCCGACTCCGACGCGGGCTTCGGCGCGGAAGCACTGGCCGAGCCGGCGGCACTCGATGACGCCGAGCCGGCGGCGCCCGGCGGTTCCGGCTCCAGCCGCACGAAGCCGGCGCGGTGCAACGTAATGAGCATCCGGTCCAGTTCGCGTTGGCCCGCTTCGAGTTTCTTGGGATCCATCAGCCGTTGGCCGACCAAGTGGCGAATCCGATCCACCTCCGGCGACGCGTCGAGCATGTAGGCCAGCAACCGCCAAGGCAACGGCCCGCGGCTCGACAGTTTGGCCGGGCTGGCCTCGCACAGCTTCTCGAACTGCTCGCGGTTCCAGTACTGCTCCCCGGCCCGTCGCGTGGGCTGTTTCTTCTTGAGCCGCTTCTTCTGCTTCAGCAGGCCTGGGTCTTTCGTGTCCTCGGGAATCTGGTCGTACTCGACCTTCCACCGCTGGATGCGCACGTCGTCCTCGTGGGCCAGGACGTAGACGAACCCACGGTCGTCGAACTGGGGTCGGCCCGCGCGACCGAAAATCTGATGGGCCGTCGTGGCGTCGAGCAGTTTTCTCTTGCCCGGCGGTCCTTTGACGAGGCTCGGCACCACCACCGACCGGGCCGGCAGATTGATCCCGGCCGACAGCGTTTCAGTACACGTGGCGACCGACAGAAGTTTTCGCTGAAACAGATCTTCGACGATCCGCCGATACTTTGGCAGGACGCCCGCGTGATGTACGCCGACGCCGCGTTGTAGGATGGCGCGGAGCTTCGGCCCGGCCCCGCCCGACCAATCGTGCTTGGCCAGTTCGTCGGTCAATCGGGCCTGCTGAGCGGCGTCCACCACCTTCTTGCCTTTGAGCGTTTCGGCCACGCTCCAGCATTCTTCGCGGTTGAAGCAGAAAACCAGGGCCGGCGTCATCCGCACGCCCTCGCCGCCCTTGGCCATCATCTCGAGGTGCTCGGTCAGCAGCCGGTCGGGCACCCACTCGTAGGTCAGCGGCACCTTGCGCTCATCGCCCTGGACCAGCTCGATGCTCCGATTGTGGGTGCGCCGCAGCCAGCTACAAAATTCGTAGGCGTTGCCCACCGTGGCCGAAAGCAACAGCGTCCGCACGTGGGCCGGCAGCAGGGCAAGCGACAGTTCCCAAACCACGCCCCGTTCGTAGTCGTTGAAACTGTGGAACTCGTCCATCACGACGGCCGACACGTCGTCGAAGTGGAATTCCTCGCCGTGCAGTAGACGATTGAAGAGAATCTCGGCCACGACGACCAGAATCTTCGCGTCGGGATTCTCGCGTCGGTTGCCGGTGACCAGTCCCACGTCGTCGGGCATGAACCCCCAGTCGGTCGCCCGATGTTGCATTTCGCGGAATTTCTGCTCGGTCAGCGCGATGAGCGGGGTGGTGTAATAGGCCCGGCGGCCCGAGTGCAGGGCCTCGAACAGGGCCGCCTCCGCGATGAGTGTCTTGCCGGTGCCGGTCGGGGCGCAGACCATGAGCCCTTGCTTGGCTTCAAACCACGCGAGCAGGGCATCTTCCTGGAGCGGATAAGGATCGTAAGGAATCGCGTCCAGGTAACGCGCGGCCAGTTCGTCGCGAGAAGGTGTCGGCGTAGTCATGTTTGTCGTGAGACCTTCCGCGAGTAAGAATTGCGACAATTTTACCAGTCAAGCTTCTTGTCGCATCGTTCGACGGGTGTCCGAAGTCCCTCAACAATCGAATTTTTCATTCCTGGAACGGATACGAGGCACAACGTCTCCTGAATAGCCCGCCAATCATCTTCGGAGACCAATACTCCGCCGTGACGCTTGCCGACAATCCGAACAACTTCATGCGTTTCGGCCAGCCTATCGAGAATCTCCTCCAAACGTTCCATTGTCTCGTTTGTTGTAAGGATCATCACGCGCTCGCTGTTCTCTGTTGGGAGAAGATACCCTTTTAATGCACGGGAACTGGAATGGAAGCATTTCCCGAGTTCTTTTCCAGCGGAGCGGCTTCGTAAATCTCAAACGTGAACTGATCCTCGGGCCCGGTCCTGTATTGTTCATAAAGCGGGCTATAGGTTCTAGCTTGAACCGTCTTCCCGTCGGGTAGAAACTCAAGCAGCCGCAGCCAAGCCCCGCCGCCGATCGGTTGGCGTTGATAATCGACGGCCATTTCGTTGACCGGCGTGCCGCGCTTGGTTTTGCTCACTTGGAAGCCCAGGCCATCGCCGGCGATGTGTCCGTTCATCACAAGAAACACGTTGTCGTGCTTTTTGATGAGTTTTTGCCAGATTTCCTCGCCGTCGTTCACGCCGCCGGCCGTCCCGTAGACATGGGGATTGTGCGGCTGCGACATGCCTTTCTTGGCCCAGTCGAATCGTGTCGAATCCCAATCGAGATACGCATGAGTGAAAACGATCGCTTTTCGATCGGCGTATTTCGCGAGGATTCCGTCGGCCCATTCGAGTGCCTTGTCGCGGGGCCCGAATTCGAGGGCCACCACGACCCACTTCCTTCCGCCCGCCTCGAACAGATGATAACTATTCTCGATCCGTCCCGGTTCCATCGTTCCGCCGAAGCTGGGCCATCGATCGAACCGGCTCGGCGGAAAATAATCGTTGATTTTGGTTCTGCGATCCTTGGTAAGCCCGTTGGTGCGGTGATCGTGATTGCCCGTCACGATGGCGTAGGGAACCACCGCATCGAGCGTCGCAAACGCCCGGCTGGCCCGTTGCCACTCGAACGGCAGATTGTTGTTCGTCACGTCGCCCGGCTGCAAGACATAGACGATACGACGCGAGTCCTTGTGATCGACGATCCATTGCGTCTGGAGCCGTGTCAGGCCGGGAAAGCGTGTCGAATAATTCTGAATATCCGGCATGATGACGATCGTCCACGAGCCGGGCACGAAGGGGAGCGGCGGCTTGGGTTTTGGCCGTTCGACCTTTTTCGTCGCGGTCTTCTCGACCTTCTTCGGCAAGTCCTTCTTGGCCGCCGTTTGCGCCGCCGCCCGCTTCGGCTGGACTTGCTTCAAGGCGGCCTGTCCGGCGTTCGCCGACAAACCAAGCAGAAGAACAAGCCCCAACGAAAGAACGATTTGCGTCAGAAAGCTGCGACGATTCACGGTAGAATGCCTCTAGAAGAATAAAAAAACCGCGGTAGGTCAGTCAGTAGTCAGTAGGTCAGGCTGTGCCTGACAATCATCCAGAGTTCGTTTGGCGGCGTCTTGGCTTTCTTCCGCGGGCTTACGCCCGCGGCTATTAGAATGATCTCTTCCAGCTGCGGCGATTAGGGGGCAACCTGTCAGGCACAGCCTGACCTACGTGCCATGATCCTAAAAACCTCCGCGTCCGTGGTGAATAAACCCGTTAAAAAAGACCCCGCCCTACTCCTCCTCGCCGTCCGGCGGGAGAACGTCGTCCAGTCGGGCAAACATCGGCCGCGGCGGCTGGGCGTGGGAACCGTCGTAGCGGAAACGGGGCGGCCGCGGTTCGTCGGTCGGTGGGTCGTGCGGCGTTTCGGAGGGGCTGAAATCCATGCCTTCCATCTTACCACGATGCCCGGCCCGACGACAACGTGCTGCCGCAAAACACGCCCCCCGGCTGGTCGAATTTGCGGAAGTCTGCTATCTTGGGGGGTTGGTCAGTAATCGTATTTGACGAATTGTGTCTCAAGGATTTACCCCATGCCCACGGCCACCTGCCGAAAACCGACGCCGTGCAACCGGCGGCCGCGACGCGAAGATCTGGGCCCGGACGAGGTGCTTTGCCACCATTGCCCGGCCAAGTGCTGCTGCTATTTTGCCCTGCCGATCGACAAGCCTGAGGATTGGGAGGATTTTGAGTTCATTCGCTGGTTCCTTCTTCACGATCGGGCGACCGTGTTCGTCGAGGAGGACGACTGGTACCTACTTGTCCATAACCGGTGCAAAATGCTCGGGGACGATAACCTTTGTAAAGGCTACGAAACGCGGCCCCAAATCTGCCGCGACTACGGCACCGACAAGTGCGAATACGAAGACGAATGGGTCTACGACCAATATTTTGAAACGCCCGACCAGGTTCTCGAATATGCCGAAGCCGTGCTTGGGCCGAAAGACGGCGAGAGCATCCGCGGCCCGCGAAACCAATAAGCAGCGGGCAGTTGAACGCTGGCGTCCACCCTTTTGATAGAAAGGTGAATCATGGGCTATCTAAGCTCAGTTGGGTCTGTCTTGGTTGGACTTACCTGTATTGGTTGTGGTGGCGCACCATCACAACCCCCTGAGGCGTTAAAGAACACGGAGACACTGCCAGTTGTTCCTGAAGAATGGATCGCTAGATCGAGTCGAGAATGGCCGCAGATTGTTCTAACCAACGACGCGCAATTCAATGGCCACACATCATTACAGGGAGCAAGCAGTTTCCTTGTCAAGACGGATGACAATCGTGTATTGGCAGCCACGGCGGCGCACTTGATTGGTGAAGCGGGTGGTGTTGAGCCGCCGATCTCTGTCAGTCAGCTCTCATCAAAGATTCGCTCGTGGAAGATGTTTCCAAGAACCGTGCCTGACCATTACATTGAGGCTAACGCTATTGCTGTTAAAGGGCTAGACAAGAAAAATCTTGATTGGCTGGTTTTGTCTATCAAGGACACACAGAATTTGCCTAGTTATCCCCTCAAGATACGAAAAGAACCCGCTCAAGTCGGCGAATCGGTGTATCTGATCGGTTGCCCCTACTGTGAGCCGTCGGCCAGACAAAACGTCTACACGGGGAAGGTAACAGAACGCCATTTCGGCGATCGATTCCGTTACAGCATCACTCCTGCGGTAGACCTCCACGGATTCAGCGGTGCGCCGATAGTTGACGCAAATGGACTTCTTGTTGGCGTAATGACCATTTGTTTCAGTCCGCAAATGTCGGGCGAAAAGTTTTTCGAAGCGGGTGGCGAGGACATTGCCTCTATTCTTCCATTGCTTGAATCAAGTCCCTGACGAAGCAACTTAACTGCAAAGTGTAGAATCATCGTGTCCAAACCCGATCGCATCACGCCTCGTACGTTAAAAGGTTTTCGCGACTACTTGCCCGCGGCGATGATTCCTCGCGAGCGGTTGATTTCCACCGCTCGTCGGGTCTATCGGAGTTATGGCTTCAGCCCGATTGATACGCCCGCGCTGGAGTACCTCGAAATTCTGGCCGGCAAGGGCGGTGAGGAGACCGACAAGCAGCTTTACAAGTTTCAGGACCACGGAGGACGCTGGGTCGGCCTGCGGTTCGACCTGACGGTGCCCCTGGCCCGATTCGCCGCCGAACATCTGGCCGAGTTGGGCACGCCGCTGAAGCGTTATCACATCGCGTCGGTCTGGCGCGGCGAGAACACCCAGCGAGGGCGCTATCGCGAGTTCATGCAGTGCGATTTCGACACGATTGGCACACGGTCGATCGCCGCCGACATTGAAACCGCCCTGGTGATCCACGACCTGTTTCGCGCCTTGGGCTTCGAGGAGTTCACGATCCACGTCAATAATCGCAGCGTGCTCACCGGGTTGTTGGAACGCCTGGATCTGGCCGATCGGGCCGTGCCCGTGCTCCGGGCGCTCGACAAATTGGCCAAAGTCGGGCCCGTGCCGGTGGCCGAGGAGATGAAGGCCATGGCCGGCGCGACCGACGCCCAGGCCGAAGAGGTCTTGCGTTTGGCCGCCATCGAGGGGAGCAACGATTCGATTTTGACGCAGCTTGAACCGCTCGTGGCCGGTAGTGAAACCGGCGCCGCGGGCGTGGCTCGTCTGGCCGAACTACTCGCCGGCGTCCGCGCCGTGGGCGTGGCCGAGGCCCGCGTGAAACTCGACGTGGCTATTGCCCGAGGACTGGATTACTACACCGACACGGTCTACGAGACATTGTTGGACGCCCTGCCGGGAATCGGCAGCGTCTGCTCGGGCGGGCGTTACGACAACCTGGCTGAACTCTACACGAGCCAGGAATTGCCCGGCGTGGGCGCCTCGCTGGGCCTCGACCGGTTGCTGGCGGCCATGGAAGAACTGGGCATGGTCGAAAAGGTGGCCACGCCCGCGCCGATCTTTATCGCGATGTTCGACGCCAACCGCCTGGGCGACTACCTCCGCCTGGCCGCCGCGCTGCGTGCCGCGGGCCTGGGCGTAGAACTCTACCCCGACGCGAAAAAGCTCGGCCAGCAACTGAAATACGCCGACCGCCGCGGCCACCGCATCGCCCTGATCGCCGGCGAAGATGAATTCACCGCCGGTGTCGTGCAGGTTAAAAACCTCGCCACCGGCGAGAAACAAGATGTATCCTGGACGGGCAAGGACGCCGAGGCGTTGGTCGAAGCCATCACCCGGATACTCAACCCCTGTTAGCCATCGTAGCACTCGAATCGCCGGAATTCTCCACATGAACCTCGGTGACATCTACCTCAAAACCGCACTGCTCATCCTCGCCGGCTCCACCCTATTGCCAGTCGTTGTGGCCTGGACCATTCACCGCCTCAAAAAATGGTCATGGAACATCTTGCTGCCGATCGCCCTGCTCGTTGCATGCGTTCTTACCATCGTCGGACTCAATACGCTTCACCATCCCCTGTTCGTCGCTTGGCATCGGGCACAAAACACCACACTGCCCCCGGCCGGCTGCGTGCGTTACGAACCCACCGCCACGCGATTGCTTGCGGCCTACAGAATGAGCCGCCCGGCATTTGACCGGTGGGTGGCCGATTACCCGTGGAAACTCATGTCGCTCGACCCGACTGACGGGCTCATCCTCTGGGACAGCCAAAACCTCGGCTTCAGCAAACCGGAAGCAACCTTTGCGACCGAACGGGCTCCCAACGGAAAACAGCTCAGGGTATACTACGAACGCGGCATAATGTACTTATCATACAACGCGATGTGAGCGACTGGGGGCGTGTATGAGCCCATCATTTGTGCAGTGGAATCGGATCGCTAGAGCATTTGTTGCGATGATCCTTGTTGCCGTTTCCTTGTTTTTAGCGAATATGGTGGGCTTCGAAGGCGGGAATAAAATCCGTGGGTACTGGTGCTTCGGCTGGCCATGCATGTATCACATGCGAAGCCAAACGTGGGAGAACGTGGATGGGTCGCTTGAGCCCAACAGCCGATGGTATTTTGGGTCCGACCTGTTTGGCGGCGAACAATTTTCCGAACTCGCCACGATGCCCTCGCTCGAATTCTCCGAGCCTAGCGTTGCTCGGATGAACGCCTACCTGGCCATCCTCATCCTCGGATGCACGTGCTTCGTCATGATTTCGACTGAGTTCTCGCGATTCCCTCGTCAGTGGACGCTTCGACAGTTGATGGCTGTCGTCGTCCTGGCGGCGGTGCTTCTTGGGCTAATTCACAGCGGACCGCTTCCTTGGTGGCCGGTTGTGACCTGGAAGCCGCTCGTTTTCTTCCCCATTCTCTTCGGCCTGATCTGCACCGCGATGACAGTGGATTTACTGCTCGCCCGGTCCATCGGCTTCATCGTCCGCAGGTATCGCGACCGTGTAGGTGGGTAGATCCGGCGCTACGTGCCCGACGGATCGCTGCCGCCGCGGCCCGCTGTTTTTTGTAGGCCGCCTTGCCGCCGGCCACCGCCGTCTTGCCCAACAGCACGGTCGCCGCGTCGGCCTTCGCGCCGCCCGCCGCGACGCACCCTATACGTTGGCCGAGTGAAGAACGAGTTCGGTTACTTCGGGCGGGCAGTTCAGACGTACCGGCACTTCGCCCGATAGGCCGCGGCTGACGTGGAGGATCGTCGGCGGGCGGTGGAAAACGCCCGAGGCGTAGCGCACGCCCTGGCGGCTTGGGGCGAGGATGGGCCCGATGAGCGGCAGGCGAATCTGGCCGCCGTGCAAGTGGCCGGCCAGCATCAGGTCGAAATCGTGGGCCACGGCCCAATCCAACTGGTCGGGACTGTGCGAGAGCAGAATCCGTAGCGGTCCGTCGCTCTCGTCGCGCGGCGGCGCGCCGCGCATGTCGGCGGCCGGCGCGAACCACGGCAGCTCGTTGCCGGCCAGAACGACCGTGGCGCCGTTGATTTCCCGCTTGATCCAGCGTCCGCCGAGATCGACGAGACCCATCTCGCCGAGCGTCGCCCGCAGGCGGCGTGAATCGACCCGGCGATCGTGGTTGCCCAGCACGAAATAGACGCCGTGGCGGGCCGTCAAGGGGCCGAGCAGTTCTGACACCCAATCGATGCACTCGTCCGCGTCGACGATGTCGCCGGTCAAGGCGACCAAGTCGGGCTTCAGTTCGTTGCTCAGCTCGACGACTTCGCGGAAAAAAGCTTTGCCGACGCGGCCGGTGAAGTGGAAATCGGACAAATGCACGATCGACAGCCCGTCGAGCCGAGGGTCCAACCGCGGCACTCGCAGGCCGCGGCCGGTGAAGTCGATCTGGAGGATCTGGTTGCCCGGCAGTTGCGTTAAAAAGTGATGCGAATGTTCGTCGTGGTTCTCGGCGGACTCGGCGGCGCGAACCAAGTCCACGATCCGGCCGCGATGGGACCACAGCAGGTCCACCGGGCGACGGCCCAGGCGGTTCCAGAGCCAGACCGCGCAAATCGCCGCCGCCAGCGCCCAGCAGAGGACCACGTAGACCAGCGCGATCGCCGGGAGATCATTCCAAGCGAGGGGCTTGCCCGGCCGATACTCCAGACGCACCAATTCAACCGCGAAGACGACGGGCACGAGCACGGCGGCCGCGAAGCCCGCGGCGCTTACGGCATGAACCGCCTTTCGCGGAAGTCCCGTCGCATGGACCCGATTGGCGAAGCCGGCCCAAAGAACCGCGTGTCCGAACAGGGCCAGCGCGAGGAGGAGAAGGTCCATCGGTCTAGCCCACGTTCATCACCAATGAGGTCACCACGGAGATACTTGTTTGATAATAAGAACATGGAACCACAGATGAACACAGATACACACAGATAAAGATCAATAAATCCATCTGTGTGTATCTGTGTTCATCTGTAGTTTCAATAACTCTCCGTGTTCTCCGTGGTGAAATATCCCGTTCAAGTTTTTAGAGAGCCGGACGCGGCAATGACTGTTTCGACCGTATCGAGCAACTGGTCGAGGCGGAACGGTTTGTAGAGCACGGCCTGCAAGCCGGCCTGGCGCGCCTTGACGATCGAGTGGCCCGGGTCGTAGCCGAAACCCGTCATCAGCACCAACGGCACGGTGTCCGCGCCCAGGATCTCTTGCAGCTTGACCATGAAGTCGTAGCCCGAGAGATCCGGCAGGCGTATATCGGCGATCACGACGTCGTAGCCGCCTTCGGTGAGCATGTTGCGGACCATGAAGACGGCCTGGGCGCCGTTGGGGGCCGTCTCGACGACGCAGCCGTAACGCTCCAACAGGGCGTGGCCGGCGCTGCGCACGCTGCTGTCTTCGTCGACCAACAGCACACGGCGGTCGCACAGGGCGGGGCGCGGCTCGAACGCCAAGGGTTGCGGGTGGGCTTGAATGGGCGCCATTTTCTGGCCCACGCTCTGGATCACCTGCTTGATGTCGCGGGCGTGGCGGAGGATTCGCTGCAACCGTTCGACGACCTCGGGTTCGTGGCCGATGTAACGCTCCATCAGGTTCACGGCCTCGCCGAGGATTTCGTCCACCGGCAGCGCGACGGCCGCGTGGATTTGCTCGACGCTCTGGGCCGTGGCCGTGGCTTTTTCGGCGACCAAAAGCTCCAGCGTATTGAGCGCGACGGCCACGTCGCGGGTGAATATCTCGAGGAATTGCAGGTCGCTTTCCGTAAACGCCCGGGGCTCGGGACTCTCGACGTTGAACGTGCCGATCACGTCGTCGTGCAGGACCAAGGGAACGGTGAGCGAACTTTTCGCGCCGGCCGCGCCGCTGAGATAGAGCGGATCCTCGGTCGTGTCCTCACACAGGTAGCTCTTGCCGGTCGCGGCCACGAAACCGGTCACGCCGTTGTCCTGGGGTTGGGCATACAGCACGCGGCCGGCGGCCTCGGACGTCATGCCGACGGCCAACAGCGGTTCGAGCCGTCCGGTCTTGGCGTCCAACAAACGGACCTCGACCACCTCGAACTTCAACAGGTCTTGGGTGTAGTGCAGGATGTTGGACTTCAGCAGATCGATCCGTTCGTGGATGGACATCCGCGAGAGTTCCTCGGGCGACAGATCGGCCAGCTCCAGGCCCGCCTGGTGAATGGCCGCCAGCTTCTGTTGCTGGAGCATCTCTTGCGACACGTCGCGCACCGTGACGATCAAATGATGGGCCGGCCCGCGAAGCTCGCGGACGGGCGCGGCGTGAACGTGGAAATACCGGTGATCGCCGGCCCGAAGGTTCGAACCGCTGGCGCTGCCCGTGGCCAGCGCGGTGTGGAACGGGCAGAAATCAGGGCCCAGGATTTCGGGATTTCCCAGGGCCGCGTAGAAATTGGTTCCGAGCAGGTTCTCTTGGCCGCTCCAGCGGCGGATCTGATCGTTTGCCCAGAGAATGACATTCTCGCCGTCCAACAGGACGACGCCGTCGGGCATTCCGTCGAGGATTTGCTCGTTTTGGAGGAACTTGCCGATTTCGAGCGTCTGCTCCAGGTAGTCCTTCGAGACGAAGACGCCCTCGAACGGCTCGTGCTTCAGATAGGCGAGCCCTCGCACCAGACTGGTGGCCGTCACCGGCTCGAACTGATCGGCCAGCGGACCCAAGACTTGCTGGGCGGTTTCGCGCGAATCACAGACAAACAGGATCTTCGGTTTATCCGACAATGCCCAAGGGCTCCTCTGTCACTCGTCGGGTAGCCCCGTCATTCGGGGAGGCAATGCACCGCGGTCTCATCATTATTATAGGGCCGGTCGGGCCATTCTACAACCGGCGTCCATCGCCCCCTTTTTGCCTATGTCTTGCATCGGACGGCGGCGGGTGAAGATTAACTGTTGCCCGCGGACGGAGCTGTTTTCCGAAGACACCGATTTTTCCCACGCGGTTTGTCCGGAATGTTCCTTACAGGCCGTTGTGGATCGGTTCGGATGGAGTGGGGCGAAGTCGCGAAGGTCCTGGTGGGGCGAGTGCGGCGGCGCGGGCCGGAATGGTTCCTTCGAGCGGATGAAGTTCGCCGCACTCGCCCCACCCTTCGATTCCGCACTCGCCCCACCCTACCTGGAGAAAAACCCGTGCAATCCGTCCGGGTTTTTCGTCGGACGACGGGGTCTCGGCCAAGTCGCTTCAGTTCCTCGCGCGTCGTCGTCGATCAACACCAACAGCAACGTTTCGAGGGCACTCGAGCCGGTCTGATACCACGGAGGTTCGACGATGTGGCGCGCCTTTTTTTTGGCGGTTGGAATTACGCTGTGCATCGTGGGCACGGAGTGCCTTGGCCTGGAGCGCGTCGTCCTGAAATTGCGAGACGACCCCCCGAAGGTGGCGGCGGGGTTCTTCGATTCCACCCCTGCCGCGACCACCGGTCCGCGCAAGACGATCGTCGTGCGGCCACACACGCCGTGGAGCCTTTTGGCGCTGGGAGCCGTGGTGATTCTTTACGCCTTCGACCTTCCGCGGCGGATCAACGGGTAGCGCCGTTCTCGAAAACCGAACCATCAGAAAACCGAGCCGCGACCGTGAGGGAGCGGTGTTATGCGCCAAGAACGCATTTGAGCGACGTTGGCCAGGAAAACCAGTCCGCCCGCGTCCGCTCCCTCACGGTCGCGGCTCGGTTTTCTGAAAAATCCCGCCTCCCGTCCCTCGCCCCCCGTCCGCTCGTCACTTCCCTTCGCGCAGCCGCTCCAGATATTCCTGCGCGTTTTGGCGGTGGCTTTTGGGCATCTGCTGATCGGTCAGGGGGTCGGCCTGGCCTTGCTTGACGGCCTCGAATTGTTCGTGGATGGCCTCGCCCACCGCGTCTTTGCGATTGGGGCCGTCGAGATATCCGGCGACGGTCATGGAACCCTTGCGGACGTCTGAGGAGCGGACCTGGGAGTTATGAAAGGTGGCGTCCGCCTCCTTTCCGTGGGCGCCGCCCGGCAGGTGACCGTAGCCCGCCTTCAGCCCGTGGCCGCTTTTGTTGACTTCGACTAGCATCCATTCGCTCTCCCCATCGCCGTCCCCGTCGTCGTCGCCGCACATCTGGCCGCGGCATTGGGCCATTTGGTCCATGGCCTCGTCGAGCATTTCGACCTGGTCCATTTGCTGCTGCATTTCGCCGAGATTTTCGGCCAACTGCCGCATGGCCTCTCCGGCCTCGCCGGGTTGGCCTTCATTGCAGCATTTCGAACACTTGCCCAACTGGTCGGACAGCTTCTCCATCATGTTCATCTGGGGCATCTGCTGCTGGAGTTTGGCCAGTTGTTCCTCAAGCTTATTGGCTTTTTCGAGGTCTCCGGCGTCGCGCCGCTTCTGGATTTCTTGCTCCAGCTTCTCCCGGGTCTTTTGATGGGCCTTGGCGATTTTCTCCAATTTTTCGGCCATTTGCTTGAGTTGATCGGCCATTTGCTTTCGCTGGGCCTCGTCGAGCTTGTCGGACGCGAGTTCCTGCTGAAGCTTTTTCAACTCTTCCATCGCTTTGCCCAAGTCGCCCTGCTTCATGGCGTCGGCCAGGAGATCGGCGGGCCCCTTTTTTAGATTATTTAACTGGCGAAACTTGTCCTTGAGCCGCTCGGCGCCGCCCAGGCGGTCGCGTTGCTCCTGGACTTGCTTGGCCAGATCGTTGAGTTTCATTAACGCTTTCTTGCGGTCGGACGGGGGCGCCTGTTGGAGCTTCTTGAGGTCTTGCTGAACCAGCCGCAGAACGTCCTTCACTTCCTTGAGGCCCTGACGCTCGGCCTTCTTGCGCTGCTCGGCCAGCTTCTTTTCGAGTTTCTTCGCGGTCTTTTTGACCTGCTTTTGCACGTTCGCGCGGTTGGCATTTGCCTGGGCTGAACGGCTCGGCCGGGCCGGACCGACCAACACGATCAGTAGGAGAACGATTACCCCGGGAATCAACGGGTAAAGCAACGGCCGCGACGGTTGGACCCGTAGTTGGTCGGCCACGTTGATCCGCTCGACTCGCCGCGTGGCGTCGTTGACCAGGGCTTGGCCGGGCGGCGAGTGGCGTTCGTCGTCGGATAGGGCCAGACTGCTCGACACGCGTTCCTTGAGCCCGAAACGCCGGTCGAGTTCCACGGCCGCGTCGAGTCGATCAGCCCGGGTCGCGATGGTCCACGCCCAGGCCGCGATAAAGCCCAAAGCCACGGCGGCGGCCGGCCATGCCCAGACAGGCACACCCAGCGACCAGAACCGTCCGACCAACACCAGCACGATGGCGACGCCCAATGCCGCGGTACACGTCCAGCCGAGCACGGCCACGAACCGCTGGACGCCCAGCCGCCGTTGGGCCCGACGAACCTGCCTTTCGATTTTGTCCATGGCCGATGCTCCTGGGTAGCGATGTCGAAAATCGTCTTTCCATGAAAAAACCGAGCCGCGACCGTAAGGG
>Ga0209342_10000318_pt1 | contig 54196 bp, 48 predicted proteins | sample RifCSP16_2_FD_184023 | JGI IMG/M metagenome (GOLD analysis project Ga0209342, IMG submission 184023) | Soil microbial communities from Rifle, Colorado - Rifle CSP2_sed 16_2 (SPAdes) (version 2) | ecosystem: Environmental > Terrestrial > Deep subsurface > Rock core/Sediment | place: Rifle... | reverse complement strand
GCCCAGATCAACCTGCAGCCGCGTCGCGTCTTTCCAGAGTGGAACTACACGATCCGACCGCATGGCTCGGCCAGCAAAAAGTGATCAACTTATTTTTGGACAGAACCTAAGAACTCCGACACATACGTATGCGATTAGTGGTGCATATTCCATATCGCTAACTATCGCCGGATTACCAGGGATTGATGCAAGAAATGCCTTCGTAATTGTCGACGGATACCGAGCGAGTCTGCCGATCGTTCAGAAGCAGTTTCCGTAAAGGAGCCTCTCATGTACAAACCACACTTCACTCAAAGCATCCGTCTGTCTCTGCGAATGCGGGCCGCGCTGGGGCTGTTACCCCTGGTTGTATTGGCGCTCTGGCTGGCCCTGCCCGTATCCATTGGGAGAGCCGCGCCCAACACCGCCGTTTGCGGCCCCATCACCAGTGACAGTACCTGGACACCGGCTGGCAACCCCTACATCATTACCTGCACTGTGCAGGTGATGAGCGGGGTGAGGCTGACCATTCAACCAAGCGTGACGGTGGTATTTAGCCCTACCACCTCTCTGCAAGTGGGTGGCACGCTGATTGCCCAGGGCGCGACTTTCACTTCTGGCAAGGCTACCCCAGCCAAAGGTGATTGGGGTCATATCTTTTTCACCGTCACCAGCGTGGATGCTGTATTTGACAGCAACGGCGCTTACGTAAGCGGTAGCATCATCCAAGATAGCCTGATTGAATGGGGCGGAGGAGGCGGCGCGAGTGTAAATGGGGCGATAGAGACATCCGCCGCCTCACCCTTCATTAGTCAGAACACCATCCGCAATAACGGGGATAGGGGCATTTATGCGGTGGCTCGGTCCTCTGGCCAGCCGGTCGTTATGAGAAACAACAGCGTGAGCGGCAACACAGGAGGGGGTATCTATGCTTCCATTGGCGACATCATTAGTAATACCATTCAGGGTAACAGCACCAGCGGGAATGGCGGGGGCATCAGTGCAGTTAGCAGCACGATCGTCAGCAATACGATTACCAACAATTTCACTTCCGCTGATGGAGGGGGGATTTACGCAAGCGACAGCATATTGACTGGTAATACTGTAAGTGGAAACGGCTCAACATTTTTTGGAAGGGGGGGCGGCATCTACGCTTCCGGCGGAACGATGACAGGGAACACGGTCAATGGCAACAGCGCCTCTCGCCACCTTGGCTACTCCGCCAACAGCTATGCTTACGGTGGTGGCATTTATGCTAACGGGGGCACGTTAACAGGGAATACGATCATCGGGAATAATGTATCCGCCTCTGCTTTCAGCTACCCTGGTTTCACATATGGCGGCGGCGTCTATGCTTCTCTCAGCACGCTCACAGGAAACACTGTCGATGCCAATGTGCTAAATAGCACCTACACATACGGTGGAGGTATTTTCTCGGACGGCAGTCTCGTTACCGGCAACACAATCATAGGCAACTCGTCCAGTGCAACAGGCGGCCCAGGCTACGGCGGTGGTATGTTCGCCGATGGTGGAATGGCGAGGAATAACACGATCAGCAATAACACTGCGACAGGCGGAAGTGATAGCCTTGGGGGCGGTGTATATGGGGATGTGGCTACGCTGGAACAGAATATCGTTACGAGCAATAGCGCCAATCGAGGAGGCGCGATTTATGCTTATGGGGGTACCACGGCGCGCAACACCATCCTCACGAACACCACCACCCTCACTGGCACCCTCTACGTGGATGCGGGTATAGCGACCCAGAATGCCGTGCGTGGCAACACGGCCAACTATGGTGGTGGACTGTATGGCTTCAACGCCAGTCTCACGGGCAATATAGTCCAGAACAACACCGCCAACCTGGCAGGCGGCGGCATTTATGCAACAAACAACAGCACGCTGAATGGCAACGTCGTGCAGAGCAATAGCGCCCAGAGCGAGGGCGGCGGCATTTATGCCAATGGAGGTTCAGTCACCTATAACAAGGTGAAATACAACATTGTTCCCTCCTTTGGCCGTGGCTCAGGCGCCTACTTGGTCGGAACAGTCGATTTCAGCTACAACAGCGTGACGACCAATACGGCCTCAGGTGGCACTGCCGGTGGTGTTTCCATTAACGGCCAACCCCAAGTGCATTTCAACAACCTCTACAGTAATCAGCCCTACGATGCCGAGATCGTCTCTTCAGGCAGCGTAAGTGGTACGCTCAACTATTGGGGGGCGTCCCCCTGCACCGCTATCCCCGCACAGATTTACGATGGCAACGATTTGCCGGGCCGAGGGCAATTACTCTATGCGCCCAGCCTGTATAGCCCTTTACCATTGGCCCAACTGCCCGCGCCCACCAGCCTGTCCATTGTCACCAGCACCACTGGTATAACGCTGACTTGGGCCGGCATCTCTGCCCTTCCCGACGTAGGATGCACCAGCACAGGCTCTACCGGTCCCGACGCGAGTTATCGGGTGTATTACGACACCGACGACGGCTGCGCGCCTTACGACGGGCAGGGGCTTCCTTTGGGTAACTCGCCTATTGACGTGGGTCTGGCCACCACGGTGGTATTGAGTGGGCTGGCAGAGGGCAACTACTACTTCGTGGTCACTGCCCATGATTACCTACGGCGCGAGAGCGCGTACTCGAACCAGGTGATGTGGCCGCCTCTTCCTTGGAGGATCTATCTGCCGGCGATTTTGAAGGCGAGCTAGCAACGACGGAGTCTCAGCGATACTCACGCCGCCGATGGTGCCGCGGCACCACATCTACCTGCCGGTCGTGCTGTGTAATCACCAGCGAATTCAGGAGTTGACGCGCCTACCAGCCAGTGCTACAATGTGCGTCACAACGACGGCGAACGAGAGGAGTAGGCGTCCAATGCCGCAAGAGATCGAGGGTCACCGGCTGAAAGCCCTCGTCGGCTCAAGACGCCGAACGTCGCTCGGGAGTCGATCGACCGAAACGGAAGACTTCCGAAGTCTTTGAGACTTCGGAAGTCTGGAAGTAAGTCGATCCGGGCAAGCCCGTTACAGCGAAAGAGTGCGGCAACGGATTGCTTCGCACAACGAATAAACGGATGAAGTGATTCGCATCCGTTTATCCCCTGCAAATCCGTTGCCGAACCAAGGTGGCACCACGGGGGGTGAATGTCCCTCTCGTCCTTGAGGCGAGAGGGATTTTTGTTTTCCGATAAGCTCCCCGCTGAGACTTTAACTCTAACTCCCAACTCTAACTGGAGGGGGAACATGTCCGACCACACCATGCCCAAGACCTACGACTTCAAGACGACTGAGCAGCGGCTATACGCCTGGTGGGAGAAGAACGGCTGGTTCAAGCCGGAGATCGCTCGCAGACGCCACGCGGAGCGATTTGTGATCTCGATGCCGCCGCCGAACGTCACCGGCGAGCTGCACATCGGACATGCGATGACCGCTTCGGTCGAAGATTGCCTGATCCGCTACCACCGCATGCGCGGCGACAAGACGCTGTGGCTGCCCGGCACGGATCACGCCGGCATCGCCACGCAGTTACAGGTAGAGAAGCACATCCTGCGCACGGAAGGCGTGACGCGTGAGCAGCTCGGGCGCGAGGAGTTCATCCGGCGCACGTGGGCGTGGAAGGAGAAGTACGGATCGACCATCACCGAGCAGCATAAGCGGCTCGGCGCTTCCGCGGACTGGGAACGCGAGCGTTTCACACTCGACAAGGGCCTCAGCCGCGCGGTGCGCGAAGCCTTCGTGCGGCTCTACGAGAAGGGGCTGATCTATCGCGGCACGTACCTGGTGAACTGGTCGCCCGGCCTGAAAACCGCGGTGTCCGACCTCGAAGTCGAATACAGCGAAGAGCAGGGCACGCTGTACTATTTCAAGTACCGCCTGGCCGGGCATCGTGACGCTTACATCCCCGTCGCGACGACGCGCCCGGAGACGATCCTGGGCGATACAGCCGTTGCGGTGCATCCCGACGACGAGCGCTACCGCCACCTGATCGGCGAGACTGTGCTGGTGCCGATCCTCAACCGCACCATCCCCGTGATCCACGACACAATGGTCGATCCGGCGTTCGCTACTGGCGCCCTGAAGATCACGCCCGGCCACGATCCGACCGACTACGAGATCGGCCAGCGCCACGGGCTGCCGATCGTCAGCGTGATGAACCCCGATGCGACGATGAACGAGAACGCTGGGCCGTACCACGGCCTGGATCGCTTCGAGTGTCGCAAGCGCATGTGGGCGGACATGGAAGCGGCCGGGCTGACGATTAAGACCGAGCCGTACCCGATGACCGTGCCGCGCTCGCAGCGGGGCGGCGAGATTATCGAGCCGCTCATCTCGACGCAGTGGTACGTGAAGATCCAGCCGCTGGCCGAGCCTGCCCTGGAAGCCGTGCGCTCGGGCAAGATCCGCATTATCCCGGAGCGCTTCGCCAAGGTGTATTTCAATTGGCTGGACGCTTCGCGCATCCGCGACTGGTGCATCAGCCGCCAGTTGTGGTGGGGGCATCGCATCCCGGTGTGGACGTGCAAGGACTGCGGGCACGAGTGGGCCGCCCGAGAGGACCCGTATTCGTGCGCCAAATGCGGCCGCCACAACATCGAGCAAGACCCGGACGTGCTCGACACGTGGTTTTCGTCGGGATTGTGGCCGTTCTCGACACTGGGCTGGCCGGACGAGACGCCGGACTACAAGGATTTCTATCCCACCAGCGTGATGGAGACCGGCTACGACATCCTATTCTTCTGGGTGGCGCGCATGATTATGCTCGGCCTGGAGATGACCGGCAAGCCGCCGTTCCACACGGTGTACCTGCACGGCTTGATCCGCGACGAGCACGGGCGCAAGATGAGCAAGACCCTTGGCAACACGATCGATCCGACGACCATCATGGACCAGTACGGCGCCGACGCGCTGCGCTTCACACTGCTCACCGGCTCGACGCCCGGCAACGACATGAACTTCAGCTCGCAGCGCGCGGAAGCCAACCGTAACTTCGCGAACAAGATCTGGAACGCCGCCCGATTTGTAATCGGGAATCTGGAAGTTGGAAGTTGGAAGTTGGAAGTTGGAAAGGGCTCCTCTAACCTCCAATCTCCACGCCCGCGAAGCGGGCAATCCAATCTCCAATCTCCAACCTCCAATCTCCAATTACTCGATCGCTGGATCCTCTCCCGTCTCAACCGGCTCATCGCCGACGTGACGAACCTTTTTGACGACTATCAACTCGGCGAGGCCGGACGCCTCATCTACGAGTTCCTGTGGAGTGAGTTTGCCGACTGGTACATCGAGGCATCTAAGCTGCCGCTCCATAGCGGCGACGCCGAGGCGCGAAAGCAAACGCTGTCGATCCTCGTGCACGTGCTCGACCGGGCGCTGCGCCTGCTGCACCCGTTCCTGCCCTTCGTCACCGAAGAAGTCTGGCAGCACCTGAAGAAGGCCGCCGGCGACAAGAACTGGCCCGCCGCGCTGATCGCTGCGCCTTGGCCCGAGCCGGGCGCGACGGACGAGGCCGCCGAGGGCGACATGGACATCCTGATGGAGGCCATCCGCGCTATCCGAAACGCGCGCGCCGAGAACGACGTGAAGCCGGAGAACCGGCTGGCGGCCATGTTGATATCGGGCGACAAAGCGAACCTGTTCGAGTCACATCGCGAGGTGATGGCCCTACTCGCGCGCCTGGACGCCGACGGCCTGCACATCGCGCCCGGATTGAGAGCGATACCCGACAGAGCCTTGTCACTGGTGATGGCTTCGGCGACGGTATACCTGCCGCTGGCGCAAATGGTCGACCTGGACGCGGAGCGATCGCGGCTTAACAGAGAGCTTGCCGACGCCGAGGCGCAGATCACACGCAGCGCGGCGCTGCTGACAGGCGATTTTGTCACGCGCGCGCCGGCCGCCGTCGTCCAGAAGGAGCGCGATAAACTCGCCGCTCTTCAAAACAAACGCGCCAAGCTCGAAGCCCAGATCGAATCCCTGCCGCGTTAGCCAGGTGACCGGCACTAGCGGCATGGTATAATCCCGCCGCGATAACCCCTGGAACAACCCAATGAACCGCGACGTCGCGTGGATACTGGTCACCGAATGGACGCAGAGCGACAGCCTGCGCAAACACATGCTGGCCGTCGAGGCCGGCATGCGCGCCTACGCGCGCCGCTTCGGCGAGGACGAAGAGAAGTGGGCGACGGTCGGCGTGCTCCACGATTTCGACTACGAGCGTTATCCGGACGTCGCCGCCGAGGGCCACCCCGTCGTCGGGTCGCGAGTGCTCCGCGAGATGGGCTGGCCGGACGAGATCGTCCGCTGCATCCTGTCACACGCCACCGAGGTCACCGGCGTCGAGCGGCGCACGCTAATGGAGAAGGCGCTGTACGCAGTTGACGAATTAACGGGCCTGATCACAGCCGTCACGCTCGTGCGCCCGGGCAAGAACATCGCCGACGTGCACGTCTCGAGCGTCAAGAAGAAGTGGAAAGATAGAGCCTTCGCCGCAGGCGTGCACCGCGAGGAGATCGAGCGGGCCGCGGCCGACCTGGGCGTCCCGCTCGACGAGCACATCGGCGCCGTGCTGGCGGCGATGCAAGAAGAGGCGCCGGCGCTGGGTCTGGACGGGAGCGCTCGGTGAAGCTGCCGGGTCGAGAGCGCGCAGAACCCGAAGCGCCCGTAACACACGAGAAATCCCGGCTGTGTCCGGAATGCGGCACGCCGGTGTCGATGCGCGCAACCACGTGCGCGATCTGCGGCTACGACTTCGTCGCTGCCGAGCAGGCCGAGCAGGCCGAGCAGGCCGAGCTGCGCGAAGAGGCGGCGCAGCGGCCCGTCCGGGCCATTGCCATCGGCCTGACAGCCGCAGTCGCTCTGCTCTTGATTGCGGCGCTCTATTTTCGCAACCGGGCCGAGGCCATCGCCGCGCTGACGCCGACCACCACGCCGACGCCGACAACCACGCCGACGCCCTCGCGCACCCCAACCCCAACGCCGACGCCGCTGTTCACGCCGACGCCGATCCCGCCGCGAGAATACCTCGTCCAACCCGGCGACAATATCTTCTACATCGCCGACATTTTTCAGGTCGATTACCGTGATCTTCTCGCGTTCAATAACCTGACGGAGAATTCCGTGCTTCAGGTCAGCCAGAAGATCTTGATCCCGCCTCCGACCGCCACGCCGACGCCGAGTGCGACGCCGCAAGATGCGACAGCCGCGCCAGCCCCCGGGTCGACGGGTATCGTTCACGTCGTGCAAGCGGGCGAGACACTGATCGGCATCGCGCAAAAGTATGGAGTGACCGTTTCGGTTATTCTGCAGGCCAACCAGATCGAGGATGCCAACCAGATTCGAGTCGGCGATCAGCTCATTATCCCGCAGGCGAGCGCGGCGACAACCACGCCGGGATCGGTCGTCGAGACGCCCCAGCCGAGCTACGGGCCGGTCACACTACTCCAGCCCTTGAACGGCAGCCGCATCACCGGAAACCAGAGGAATGTGCTGCTGCAGTGGCTGTCGGCGGGGATTCTGAACGAAGACGAAACCTATCGCCTGACGCTCGAACAGGTCGACGGCGACATTCGATACGGCCCGGTCTACATCAAAGCAACCGCGCTTCACGTTCCGCTAGAGCTATTTCCCGCGCCGGACGATCCACATCGCACATTCCAATGGGCGGTGACCATCATGCGCCAGGTTGGCGTCGGCAGCGATGGCGCGCCGCTTTACGCCGTGATCAGCCCCCCCTCGTCGCGCATCTTTCACTGGATGCCGGCTCTGCCTACACCTACGCTGACGCCCATTCCTCCATTCCTTCTCCTTAGCGCCTGCCTATTCGGCTTCTTGCCTTGTCACGCGCTATCGTCAAGTTTGCAAAAAGTATGCAACCTCCCAACTGATGCCAATCTATCCCTCACCGATCTTCCAACTTTACCGTCCCAATTCGCACAGTATGATGATGATCGAGGAGGCTGAGGCTCTAGAACAGCAGTCGCAGTCATCCGGAGTATTGCGCTCATGATGCCTCAAACTGTCCAGGCACCCCGCACGCAGGTGCAGTTTCGGCCTCACCTGACGGCCGCGACGAGCAGCGAGACCGCGCGCGAGCAGTGGGTCGCCTTCATCGGCAAGCTATCGCTTGAGAAGGGTGTGCACTGCCTGATCGCCGCCATGCCCGCCATCGTCGCCAAGGTGCCCCAGGCTCGGTTAATATTGATCGGCGACGGCGTTGCCCGCGCTCACCTCGTCGCGATGCGGGATGCACTGTCGGAGGGCGATTTGGATGCCGCAGCCCAGGCGATGCAGCACGCGGCTGAGACCAGCCCGGAGCCGTACGCAGAATGGGTTGCGGAATATTGGGCCGGCCTGGACTTGCATCAACACTGCAAAATGGCGGCGGCGGCCGACCTGCGCAAGCGCGTCGTCTTCACCGGGTATCAACCCGCGCCCGGCGTCGCCCACCTGATCTCGCATGTCGATCTCGTGGTGATCCCGTCGCTCATCAAAGAGGCATTCCCCCTTGTCAGCGTCGAGGCCCTATCGACGGGCCTGATGTTCGTCGCGCCGTACGTTGGCGGCCTGGCGCCGGTTCTGGATCAGGTCTCGGCGGAGCTCGATCCAATCGGCAGGCTCGCCAGCCTGCGCTACCGCCCTCAGCACCTGATACCGGACATGATCGACCAGGTGAGCATGCTGCTGCGCTACATGTCGCAAGAAGCCCGGCGCCGCGAGCTGACGATGCAGTGCCGCAACTTCGCGCTGCGCCACTACGATTGGACGAACATCGTCAGTCGAATTGAGAGCGTGTACGTATCCGCCTTGTACGGCTACCACTGATAGGCCGCGGGGCATCGCCCAAAGGGCACGGCCCAGAAACAGCCCGTAGTGGCGACTTCAGTCGCGGGTGCAACGACTGACCCCACTCCGCTTTCCTTCGACTGCCCCTTCGCTTGCACTCAGGGCAAGGCTCAGGACAGGCGCTACGGGGGCAAGTAAGTCGTTACTACTTGTGACTACCAACTCTTGGGATAGCTTCCAGGCCGGAAGTGCGTGACCTCCCCAACGGGAGGTCGCTTTTTGTTTGCATCTCTGGGCCAGGTTGGCGGGTGCCTGTCTGCCCCTGTCGCAAAGTCTGCTTTTCGACTTCGGGAGAGGGGGTTGGAGGTGCGGCAGAATGCTTGACTTGGCGCTTGATATGTCATAGACTCTTGCCAGAACGAGCACGTGTCATACGGCACAACTACGGTTAGTTACTGGCAAGTGAGATGGAGTCAGACAAGCATGGATCACGATATGCAGCTCTACCTGCAGCCTGGGCGATTCATCGACAGCGATAATCCCAAGGTGATAGCGTTCGCCCGAGAGCACGCCGGGAACGGCGACAGCCGCGGGCGCGCGGTGCGCCTGTATTATGCCGTGCGGGACAGCATTGCATACAACCCGTATCGGATTGAGCCTGTGACGGAGTCGTTTCGCGGCGGGCGGACCCTGGAAACCGGGCATGGCTGGTGTGTTTCCAAGGCCGCGCTGCTCGCTGCAGCGGCGCGCGCCATCGGAATTCCGGCGCGCATCGGGCTTGCCGACGTGCGCAACCATTTGACGTCGCCACGACTGCGCGAATGGATGGAGGGCACCGACGTGTTCGCCTACCACGGTTTTTGCGAGCTGTCGATCGATGGAAGCTGGGTGAAGGCTACGCCCGCATTCGACAAGGCGTTGTGCGCGCGCGCCAACGTCGCTCCTCTGGAGTTCGATGGCATGCACGATTCGCTGTTTCAACAGTTCGATGCAAGCGGACGCCGCCACATAGAGTATCTCACCATGCGCGGCGTGTTTGCTGACGTCCCGTTCGAGCAAATCATTGCCGACTGGAGGGTGCTGTATCCCAAGGTTTTCGCCAGATCGCATGACGCCGCTCCCGATTTTGCCGACGAGCTTGAGAGACAATAGTCGGGCGGGCGAGGCAAAGGTTGACAATTGCATTTCCGAACGGTATAATCGTGACCAAGTGAATAATGCAACCTTCGGGGCAGGGTGAGTAGCTCGTCATACGAGCTGCAATTCCCGATCGGCGGTACAGCCCGCGAGCCTCAAACTGAGGCATGATCCGGCGCAATTCCGGAGCCGACGGTATAGTCCGGATGAAAGAAGGTCACGCGCTTGCGCGTTCCGTGCATGTGCTCGATTGCCTGCCCCGGAGCCAGTTTTCATGGCTTCGGGGTTTCGATCAGGTTCGGGTGCATCGCGGTTGCGCTGCGTTAGCTCGCCCCGAAGGCCGTCTCTGCGCTTCGGGTTTTTTGTTGCGAGGTGACTCATGGCACTCTCAAGGCCGCTACGCTCAGGACAGGCTGTGACGACCAAGTTAGATCAGGAGCCGCCACACCGCGGACCCCACGTGCGGCGAAGACGGATCAGGCGCAGCCTCCTCGCGCCGTTGACGCTGCTGGGATTCGTCGTCGCCTGGGAGGCGCTGGTTCGCATTCGCGACTATCCGGCTTTCATTCTCCCATCGCCAGGCGCCGTGCTGGCGGAGCTGGCGCAGTCGGTTCTGACGCCGTCGTTCTGGGCGCACATCGGCGTCACGCTGACCGAGGTCACCGGCGGCCTGCTCATCGGCGCGAGTCTTGCGATCGTTCTCGGCTACCTCGTCGCCAAGTCGGCGACGCTCGACGCGATGCTGTCGCCCTTGTTCGTCGCCTCGCAGGCCGTCCCCATCGTCGCCGTCGCGCCTCTCTTGACCATCTGGTTCGGCTACGGCCTGACACCCAAAATCGTCACGAGCGCGCTGATCGTCTTCTTTCCGGTGCTGATCAATGTCTCGGCCGGCATCCGCTCTGTCGAGCCGAACCTGCGCGACCTGATGCGCAGCCTGCAAGCCAATCGCCGCCAGATGCTGTCCAAGCTGGAAGCGCCGGCGGCGCTGCCGATGGCGTTGAGCGGCCTCAGAGTCGGCGCGACGCTGGCCGTGATTGGCGCGATCGTCGGCGAGTTCGTCAACTCGGACAGAGGACTGGGCTTCCTGATCAAGCAGGGTATCGGCGAGTACAACACGGCCGCGACGTTCGCCACTCTGATCGCGCTGGCGGCGATCGCCCTGTCGCTGTACGGGGCGGTGGCGCTGCTGCAGCGGCGCTGGCTGACGTGGAGACGATAACTTATGAGACGAATCTTTGTGTGGCTGGCAGTCGCATCTATCGTGCTGGTGGGATGTGCGGGCGCGACGGCGACGCCCGCGTCGCCAACCCGGATCCGCGTGCCGATGGGCTTCATCGCCAACGTGCAATACGCTCCGTTCTACGTCGCCGTCGACAAGGGCTATTTCGCCGAAGAGGGCATCGAGATTGAATTCGACTACCGCTTCGAGACGGACGGCATGAAACTGGTCGGAGCCGGCGAGCTGCCGTTCGCGGTCGTCAGCGGCGAGCAGGTGCCGCTGGCGCGCGAGCAGGGCCTGCCCGTCGTGTACGTGATGCAGTGGTTCCAGAAGTTTCCGATCGCGGTCGTCGCGCCTGCGAGCAAAGGCATCCGGACCCCTGCCGACCTGGTCGGCAGGCAGGTCGGCCTGCCGGGGTTCTTCGGCGCGAGTTACGTCGGCTGGCGCGGGCTTCTGAACCAGGCTGGCATCAGCGAATCGGACGTCAAGACGCAGGACATCGGCTTCACCCAGGTCGCGGCGCTGCAGCAGGGCGCAGTCGACGCCGCAGTCGGCTACGTGAACAACGAGCCGATTCAGCTCGAAGCGGCCGGCATCGACGTCGACGTAATCGCCGTGAGCGACTACGTGTCGATGGTCGCCAACGGCATCGTGACGAACGAGAAGACGATCGGCGAAAATCCGGGACTGGTGCGCGGCGTCGTGCGGGCGCTGCTGCGCGGCCTCGAAGACACGATCGCCGACCCCGAAGCCGCGTTCACGATTTCGACCAAGTTCGTCGAGGGGCTCGGCGCGAATCCCGATTCGGACAAGATTCAGCGCGAAGTGCTCGCCAAATCGATCGACCAGTGGCGCGGCGAGCCCCTCGGGCGATCGGACGCGGCGGCGTGGGACACGACGCAGGACGTGCTGATCGGCATGGGTCTGCTCAAGCAGAAGATCGACCACGCGCAACTGTTCACCAACCGCTTCGTGGACGAGGTCAGCCGGTGAGCGAAGCGGCGCTGCGGGCCGAGCACATCAGTCACGTCTTCCACGACGCCAACGGCCATACGGAAGCGCTGGACGACATCTCGCTCGAGATCGCGCCGGGCGAGTTCGTCTGCCTGGTTGGGCCGTCGGGGAGCGGCAAATCGACGCTGCTGCGCATCCTGGCCGGGTTGATTCAGCCGGTAGCGGGCCGCATCTGGCTCGACGGGCAGTTGGTGCAGGCGCCCAGCCGCTCGGTCTGTATCGTCTTCCAGAAAGCCAACCTGATGCCGTGGCGCACGGTGCTCGACAACATCGCGCTGCCGCTGGAAATCGAGGGCTTACCGCAGCCGGAGCGCATAAGCCGGGCGGCGAGCTGGGTCGAGCGCGTCGGCTTGGGCGGCTTCGAGTACGCTTACCCTCACAGCCTCTCCGGCGGCATGGAGCAGCGCGTCGCCATCGCGCGCGCGCTCATCTCGGACCCCTCCGTCCTCCTCCTCGACGAGCCGTTCGGCTCGCTCGACGCGCTCACCCGCGAGCGCATGGCGCTCGAGCTGACGCGCATCTGGAGTAAACAGCGCACGACGGTATTCATGGTCACACATAGCATCCAGGAAGCGGTCTTCTTGAGCGATCGTGTCCTGGTGCTGACGCAGCGACCCGGCCGCATCGCCGCCGACGTCCCGAGCCCATTCCCCCGGCCCCGGGATCTCAATCTGCTCCACCAGGAAGCGTTCGGTGAGATCGTCGGGCGGGTGCGCGCGACGATCGAAGCGCACGAGGGAGCCGCGGCGATCGTTTAACCGGCTCGTCGCGTGATCACAAGGCGTTGCTTCACCGCAAAGACGCAAAGTCCGTAATCGGCGCTACTGTCACTGCACAACCCTATCGCCCACGCACACCTCACGTTTGAGTCCACCGTTACTGAATCAACCGGTCAGATCGTGCTACAATCCTTGTGGGCAAGGTCACTTCTATCTATGCGCAACCTTGCTCAGGCGATTGGCCGATACGCATATGCTGGAGACGAGGACGATGACGATCTCGCAGACCGACTTTCGGACGATGACCCAGGCAGAGGCACTCGACCGCATCCGGGGCGACCTACTGCGGGCACGCCCGGGCGTCGTCGGCATCATCGCATTTGGCTCGTTTGCGCGCGGCGAAGACTGGCGCGATGTCGATGTGCTTGCGGTGCTGCCAACGCTGAGGAACGATCCAGCCGGGTGGGTAGAGACCACGCACGCACTTCGGCAGGCCATCGATCTGCCGCGCGTCGAAGCGATCCCTTATTCACAGGCGGGGTTTATCAACGGCTTGCGAAATCATTCGCCTTTCCTGCTGGATGTGGCGGTGGACGGAATCGTCCTGCACGACCGGGCCAATCTGGCGGAGGCAATCGCAAGCGTCAAACGCGACCTTCAGGAACGAGGCATCCGCCGCCTCCGACCCGGCAGCTGGCGATTTCCGGTGCAATAATCGCTCGGCGAATGGGCGGATCGCCTGAGGCGCGTAGCGGCCGTTGCCGAGCGCCTGGAACCTCATGTCGCACGCGCGCGCTACGTGATTGAGGATGCCGAGGGCGAGAAGTGGTGGGTTCCGGCCGATCAGTACAGCGATTCAGACTCGGCAACCGCGTTGAATGAGACGCGCGAGGCGATCCGTATCGTGCATGATTTCGTAGATTGGTGGTTTGCTCCGAAGAGGTAGCGCCTACGGATGGAAGGAACTGAGGGAACAGAAGGAAAGGCGAAAGCATCCTGAGCGGAGCGCAGCGAAGCCTGCCCTGAGCACAGCCGAAGGGTCGAAGGATGCGTTCGACAACCATGAGAATTGTCGCACTAGCAGGCGGCGTCGGCGGAGCGAAGTTCGCAGATGGACTGGCAAGAGTTCCTTCATTTCCTTCAGTTCCTTCGCATCCTTCGACTGCGTTTCACTCCGCTCAGGATGCGTTAACCATCGTCGTCAACGTCGGCGACGACTTCGAGCATCTCGGCCTGCGGATATGTCCCGACCTCGACACTGTGCTGTACATGCTGGCGGGCATCGCCAATCCCGAGACGGGCTGGGGCATCGCCGGCGAGACGTGGCATGCCATGGAAATGCTCGATCGCTTCGGCGGCGAGACGTGGTTCCGGCTGGGGGATCACGATCTGGGCATGCATCTCTTTCGGACGGCGGCTTTGAAACGGGGCAAGCGTCTGACCGAGATCGTCGCCGAGGCATGCGCCGGGCTGGGCGTAGCGGCGCGTGTGCTGCCCGCGACGGATTCGCCCGTCCCGACGATCGTCGAGACCGATCAGGGCGCGCTCGAGTTTCAAGAGTACTTCGTCCATCGGCGTTGTGAGCCGGTCGTCAAGCGCCTGCGCTTCGATGGAGTCGAGTCGGCGCGGCCCACGGACGAGGCGCTGGCGGCAATCGAGGCCGCCGATCTGATCGCGCTCTGTCCCTCGAACCCGTTCGTGAGCATCGATCCCATGCTGGCGCTCGGGGATATGCGCGAACGGCTGAAGCGCAAACCGGTCGTCGGCGTGTCGCCGATCATCGGCGGGCAGGCGGTCAAAGGCCCGGCGGCCAAGATGCTGCGCGAGCTGGACTATGAGTCTTCGGCGCTGAGCGTGGCGAAGCATTACGCGGACTTCCTGGATATGTTCGTTATTGATGAGGTGGATGGAGATCAGCGATTGGAGATTGAGAGATTGGGGGTCCGCGTGCTTACGACAGATACGCTGATGAAGTCAGTCGACGACCGGGCGAGGCTGGCGAGAGAGGTCATTGCGTTCGCAATCCTCCATGACCGACCGACTACAACGGCTGACGCCACTGCCGGAGCGCCTCGTGAGTTACCCGCGTCGAATACACGGCATTGACTTCAGCGGCGCTGCCGACGCCGGCAAGTGCATCTGGATCGCGAGCGGCACGATCGATTCAGGTCGTCTCCACATCGACGCCTGCCGCCGGGCAGACACCCTGCCGGGTTCGAGCCACGAGCGCGACGTGTGCCTGGCCGCGCTGTGCAGCCTCATCATGGCCGAGAAAGCCTGCGCGGTGGGGCTGGATTTTCCCTTCAGCCTGCCGAAAGACTTGATTCAGACGCGGAGTTGGACCGGCTTTATCCGCTCGTTTCCGAATCGTTACCCTACTCCAAGACGATTCCGAGCAGCATGCGTGCGGGCAGCGAATGACCGGGAGCGAAAGCGCGCGACCGACATCGAGTGCCGGGCGCCGTTCTCCCCCTACAATCTGCGCCTGTACCGGCAGACGTACCACGGCATCCGCGATGTGCTTCGCCCGCTCGTGCAAAAGGGACAGGTGTGCGTGCTTCCTATGCAGCGCGCCCAAAGCGGGAAGCCGTGGCTTCTCGAAATTTGCCCGGCATCGACCCTGAAACGTCTGGATCTGTATGTTCCCTACAAAGGCGCCACGAGTGCACATCGCCGTGCGCGGAGACGCATCCTCGCCGGACTGCAGCGAGAGAACGGGCTGTCCCTTGCGCCAGTCCTGCGGCCCGTACTCATCGGTGAGCCTGGCGGCGACGCGCTCGACAGCGTGATTGCCGCCTATGCTGCGTACCGCGCCGTCCTTCGACCGGGCCTCCTCAGCGCCCCAGCCGTCGGCGTCTATGCCCTAGAAGGCCTCATCTATGCATAGGCGCGGGCGGCGCCGCATCCCGTTGAGTTGACTTGTGTGCCATGACCGACTTCGGCATACCGGTAGTCGAGCGGTTCGCCCCACACAAATGTGTTACAATCGCCGCCAGCTCCCACATCGGCCCGTCTCTCATGCTGCAACAGCGCATGCACCAGCTTGCCACAGCGCCTGCGAAGATGGCGCAGGTGCGAGCGGAATCGATCGTATTGGGCGCCGCGATCGCTGCCTGCGCGGTGCTGTTTGCGTACTTGTCAGTCGCCCGGCATCACGGTTTCCACACATCGGCTTATGACCTGGCGATGTACGACCAGGCCGTGTGGAATACGAGCCAGGGTCGCTGGTTCGCGATCAACCTGCTCGAAGACACGATGCCCGGCCTGACGAACAAGTTAGGCGATCATGTCGAGCCGATCCTTCTCCCGCTGGCGCTGCTCTACCGCATCCGCAGTAACGCAGATGTGCTGCTCGCCGTTCAGGCCATGGCGCTGGCCGTGCTTATCTGGCCGCTGTTCCACAGCGTGCGCTGGCGAAGCGAGAGCGTCTTTCTGGCCGCGTTGGCCGTGGCGCTCTATCTGATCCATCCGGCGATGTGGAACGCGTTACTGTTCGACTTTCACCCGGCGGCACTGGGGGCCGCCTTTCTCGTCTTCGCGCTGTGGATGATGGTTCAGCATCGGCGCGTCGCGTGCGTGGTCTTCGCCGTACTGGCCATGGCGTGCAAAGAGCAAGTCGGGCTGATGGTCGGCATGCTCGGTGCGTATGCCGTGCTCTTTTACAAGCCCGAGCGGCGGCTGGGTCTGGCGCTGATTGGCATCGGGCTGACATGGTCGATCGTCGCCTTCGCGGTAATCATTCCTGCCTTCCAGCCCTCCGGCGCATCATACTATCTCAATCGATACGGAAGACTCGGCGGCAGCGCGGGCGAAATATTGCTCGCGCCCATCCTGAAGCCCGACGTGGTCGTGTCGATCCTCACCAGCCCGAACCGCGTCTCGTACTACGGCAATCTGCTGCTCCCGCTGGGCGGACTGCCGCTGCTCGGTCCCGAAATGCTGCTGCCTGTCCTGCCCGACGTGCTGCTCAATACCTTCTCAGCCTTCCGACCCGCGCGCACCCTCGATGCGCATTATGCCGTCATGATCGCGCCATTTCTGATCCTGGCGGCGATGTGGGGCATCGATCGGCTGGCGCGCTGGTTGCAAGACAAGATCGACCGGCGTACAGTGATCGGCATCGCTACGGCATGGCTGCTGGTGTTCATGGCAGCGTACCAGATCAGGCAATATCAGGGTTTCCTGCCGCTGTCAGCCCGCTACCTGCCGACGTATGCGCCCGAGCTACGCAGCGCGACCGGCCTGCGCCTCACCGCGCAGATACCGGTCGATGCGATCGTCGCGGCCCAATTCAACCTCGTCCCTCACGTCAGTCAGCGGCAACGCGCGCACGTCTTCCCGCGCATCGACGACGCCGAGTGGGTATTCCTCGATACGCAGGGCAGCCTCGAGCCGTTTGAGAGCCAGGGCGAGTATCGGGCGGCGGTTGAAGCCTTACGCCGCGACCCTTCGTTCGAAGTCGCCGGCGAACGGGACGGCTTCATCCTGTTTCGGCGACGATGACGCACATGGTGCAGCGCGCACGCTTCCGCTAGCAGCCGACACATCCAGGGTCGAGGATGGCGCGCTGTACATCGGTGAATTCACTCATCCCGTCCCCTGACGAGCCGCGGTATGAACCAATCGACTACGGCGACCTCCCGACGGTTGCGGGAAAACCTGCTATGCTTGTGCGGATGCATCGCGCTCGGGATGATCCTGTATGGCATCAGCCTAACCTATCCGTTTGTCTGGCATGAAGCTGACGACCTATCGCGCACCCTTCGTTACTCGCCCTCTGAATACTTCACCGGTATGTCGAGCTACGAATATTACCGGCCGATGATGTTCCTGGTGTGGCGCATGCTCCTCAACGCGTGGGGACCTGACTCGGCGCCGATGTTCCACGCGCTCTCAATCTACTTGCACCTGCTCAATGCCGTGCTGCTGTTCGCGCTCGCGCGCGCGATCACGGGCAGCCGGCTCGTCGGCTGGGCCGCTGCCTTTATGCTCGTCGCCTACCCATTCAGCTACCAGGCCATCACCTGGTCGACGGCGCACTTCCACCCGACTGTTCTCTTGCTCGTGCTGGCCTGCGTAACGACGTACGCATGGGCGCGGCTGAAGACAGCACGCTGGCCGGCTTACACGCTTGCCGCCGCGTTTCTGGTTGAAGGCATTCTGGTGCACGAAACGGCCTTCGTAGCGGCGCCGATTCTGGTACTCATCGAGTCGTACCTGGTCGTCAACCGGCGAGTGCCGCGCTGGAGTCGCTGGCCTCTACTGTACGTGGTGGTCACGCTGGCAGTGCTGGCTCTGTACGCGACCGCCGACAAATCGCCGCCGGTTGAGCAGACGTTTCAACTCCTGTCCAGTCTGTATCTGCTCCAGGGCCTGATCTATCCTGTCGCCATGCTTCTGCAGCGTGCGTGTGCCTGGGTGGGTTGCGACAGCGTCGCGCTGCTGCTGCCGGCGGTCGCCGTGACGCTCATCGCGTTGCTCCTGGTCTGCCGAACGCGCCGCGCGCTGACGCTCGGGCTGTTGGGCCTGGCCTGGTTCCTGCTTGGCGCAGCGCCTGTGTGGGCGGGCCGCGACTACGTGTACATCGAATACGCGCCGCGGCTTCTCTATTTCGCCGGGGCAGGCGCGGCGCTGGCGCTGGCGGCAATCGCCGACGTACCGGGAGAGATGACCTCGCCCGACCGCCCATCAATCGGCCTGGCACTCCGTCTCGGCATCATCGCGTTGATCGTCCTCCAGAGCAGTCTGTTCGTCGCCGCGCGGCAGCTACTGTACGCCGAGGGCTTTCGCGTCGTCGAGCAAGAGAACCAAGCCACCTTCTCGCAGCGCGACGGAATGGCGCTGTTCATTAACACCATCGATCTTCAGGACTACGCACAGCGCGATTTTCCGCTTGGCTGGTTCGGCGTGCTCGTCGCACCATGGCACAATCGGCTGGGCGCTGTGCCCCATCTGCGATCCGAGAACGCCGAATGGATTATCGAGCCAGGGCAGGCACAGTATCTGCAGGATCGTCATCCGCGCAAGCTTGAGTTCCACGGCCGCACGGTCACGCCGGAATTGCGGCGCGATCTGCTCGCCCAGACGAGCCATGTCTATCAACTCCGGGCGCTGCTGCCAATGCCGAATCTGCACCTGTTCCAGATTGCAGAGATCGAACGCGGCGAAAGGTCGTCATCGTCGGCATGGGCAGAATGGCCAAACGGTGTCCGCCTGGCATCGGCATCGATCGAATACGAAGCCGGCATACTCGTACTCAACCTCGACTGGATTATCAACGGACCGGTCGACGCGACCCAAACCGTATTTGTCCACGTCCGAGACACTGCCGGCAACATCGTCACGCAGGCAGATGGCGATCCGATCGCCGGATTGGCTCCCTTCAGCGAGTGGGCGGTCGACGATCGGATCCGCGAACGCCGGCCGCTGGACCTGCCTGTTCACCTTCCTGCTGGCGCGTATATGGTCGCTGTCGGCCTGTACGATCGCGGCTCGCTCCAGCGCACAGCGCCCGCGCAGGCAAACGGCGCCGACGTGGTCGACGGCGCCGTCGTCATCGGCACATTCAGGCGAGAATGAGGCGAATCGCTTATGGCCGCACCTGTACCCGCATCGAGCAAGGCCCGCCTTAGAGCGCGTGTCACGCGCAACATAGCACGCCACCAACACTTTCTACTTGTCCTGCTCGTCTTCCTCGCCTTCCGGCTGCTGATGCCATTCGTATTCCGCAGCGGATCGTATTTCGTCGAGCAGGCGCCCGATATCGGCGACTACTTGCGCTGGGGCACGCTGTCCGACAGCGGCTTTTATCCATACCTCGATTATTGGTCGGAGTACCCGCCGCTGTTCCCGTGGTCGATGATTGTCCTGTATCGAATCAGCACGCTGCTGCCCGCCTGGCCGTTTGACCAGCGTCTGTGGTTCGCGATCGTCACCCAGACGGCGACGATGCTCTTCGACACGGGCAGCCTGATCCTGTTGTACGCCATCAGTCTGCGACTGGGCAGCCGGGCGCGAGCCGTGCGCACAGCGGCGCTGTTCGCCGCCGCGTTCATCACGGCCTACGCCGCGTCGACCTGGTACGAACCTGTGCCGCTGTTCTTCTTGCTTGCAGCGCTTTACCTTGCGCTTCGCGATCGCTATGTGGGAAGCGCTGCGGCTGCCGGTGTGGGCATCATGCTCAAGATTTTCCCGATTGTCGTCGTGCCCGTTGCACTGCGGCGCATGACGACCCCCCGGCAGGTGGCTGGCTATCTGCTCGCGCTCGCCGTGACCAGCGGGGCAATCCTCTTGCCATTCCTGCTCGCCCGGGCCGATTTCGTTTTGGCCTCCGTCCAATCGACGCTGAATCGGCCGACCTGGCTATCGATCTGGGCCTTGTTCGACGGCAACTACCTGTACGGCGTCGCCGAACCGATCATCGAGCGCTTCACAACCGAGAACATCGGCGCGCCACCGAACAGCACGCTCCCCTGGCCGCTCATCCATGCCAGCTTCCTGGCCCTCTATCTAGTTATCTACACGCGACGCGTTGACTGGCGGGCGCCGGTCAAATCGATTGCGTTGGGCGGCTTGACAGTGAACCTCTTCCTGCTGTGGTCGAAAGGGTTCTCGGGACAGTTCATTTCCTACGGCTTCCCTTTCCTCATTCTGCTCATGCCCGATCTGCGCGGCGTGGTGTATACCTTGCTATTGAGCGTGCTGTGGGTGGCGGAGTGGCCGATCGCGTTTAACATGCTGGACGGGCAGAACGGCTTCGTCATGTGGATCGTGATCGCGCGCACAGCCGTTCTCGTCGCGCTGTGCCTCGATTACGCGGCGCGACTCTTCTCAGCGACGGCCGAGACTCGACTTGCTCGCTTCGCGCAGGCGGCGCCACGCCTCGCCTCTACCCTGCTGGTGGCGGGATGGATCAGCGTGATACCGGCCGGCGTGCTGGCCGTGCACACGTACACCGAAACACGGCTCGCGGCCGACTCTGCGGCGCCGGCGCTCGAGGCGATCCGTTCGGCCAGCACGAGCAGCTCGGATATCATAGCCATCGCGCAGCCACGGCTGTTCCGACGGCTGTACCCCCATGTGCGACTGATAGGTGAGCCGACGCTGCTGCCCGTATTCAGGCACACGCCGGAGGAAGCGCGCCTGGCCTGGTTGAGCGAGATCGCCGCGCATGGTCCGTTTTGGTTCATCGCCGACGAAGGCGATCCCGAAACGCTCGAAGAGAACCGCCACGCCGAGAAGTGGTTATCGGATAACGCATGCAAGATCGTGACTACGCTTGCCGGCACAGCGCGCCTGTCGCGCTTCATAGGTGTGGGCGATGCGCCGGTTGAAGTGGCCGTTGAAGCGACATTCGCCGACGAGATCGAGCTGAGCGGGGCGCGTCTCAGCAGCCGGAGCCTGCATCCCGGCGATGGGCTCTGCGTGGAAATAAGTTGGCAAGCGATCGAAACACCTTCATCTGACTACACGGTGTTTGTCCATCTCATCGACGCACAGGGTTGGCTGGTCGCCCAGAACGACCAGCAGCCGGTGGGCGAATTCGCGCCGACAAGCGACTGGGACTCTGGATCGGCGATCGCCGACAGGCATGGCATCCTCTTGCCGGCCAACCTTCCGCCAGGCGCGTACATCCTGCGCGTCGGCATGTATCGATCGAATGATCAATCGCCGGTACGCATCACTCGCGGCGAGGAAGTGTCGCCGGACGGCAAGGCGATCGTTCTCGGCAGCCTCAGCGTAGTTCCGTGAGATGGGGTCGATTTACTGCGAGCGAAACGGCCCGATGCCAATCTGATCATCATGCGAGCCATCGGGCAGGGTCACAAATGATGTCCGATTTGGGTGAGCGGTGCCGGCTGACACCGCGTCTCGCTTATGGTGTCTCGTGCACTGGCAGCGAAAGCCAATTACTGTTCTGGAATTGCCCGTTTGCAAGGACTTGGTACATGCCAATTCGAACCGCAACCGGGTCAGAATCCGGCGGCACGCTTAGCGAATAGTCGTCGCGCACGATTTCTCCGTTCACCCAGCGGGCGGTTGGATACCATCCATAGACCGGATGAGCCTGATCGGCTTGCGCAATGATGTGCTGTGGATCCGTGGGCGGATCTTGAGTGATCAAATGCACGGCGACGCTATAGTCAGCGAGATGATCTTGCTGCGATTGCCATTCGACAGTCATCCGTAAAGTGTCTTTAGACGCCCATGACAACTCGGCGTGCCGAATCGCTATCCCGTTTCCCAACGGGAACGGCTCAGAAGAGGTCGCATCTGCAGACGACATCGAGGGTCGGTCGGAAATCTCGACGATCCCGTAAGCCCTGGATGACAAGTGTACGGAGATGCCGAGTAGTTGTTCCCACCATTCTGGCGGCCTCAGGTAGAAGGTGTAGCTTAGCGTCAGCAAATGGGTTCCTTGATTCAAGACGTTGCCAAAATTTCTATCATGCTTTAATAGCCTGATCTCGGGAAACTGATTTTGAAAAGTTTGCGCATAGGCCAGTTGCCAGTAATCATTTCCCCACAGCGCCATGATTGCGCTCGGGCGTCCGTCCTCAGCGGGAGGGACGCCGGCAACCAACTGTATTATTTCTTGAGCACTCGGGTCACGCGTCACCGCCAGAACCGGAGGGCTGTTCCGAAGGTATGAAAAGCCGACTGCGGCGATGAGCGACGCCGCCGCGAGTTGCCCGAACAGCGGCCTGCGATCCCACAGGGCTTGCGCAAGAAGCGCCAGGCCGATGATCGCTATCGCCACCACGGCCAGGTTGGTTGCCAGGACGGCCTCGCCGACACGCCCGATCCAGATAATGAGGCTCAGGGCGATGTAGATCGCTCCAAGCAGCGTCAGGCCGAATCTTTCGACTCCCTTCACTCGCCGCATCGGCAGCAACAGGCCTGCTAGCCCGAATAGCAATAGAAGCCACGGCATGTCAGCGGCCAGCAATTCAAACACACCCTGCATCCGTGAACCCAGTTCAGCCGGCGATTGTGGTATCTCAACAATTCGATCGGCTTTGGTATCGAGGAACAAGGCCCAAAAGCCATTCCATGTACCCGGCGAGCTGAAGACCCAGTCCGCTCCTTGCGAGGCACGCATTGGCAAGTACACATATGTGAGCGGCCCCAGCAACGCCAGGCCGGTAATCGCAGGCAACTTGCGCACGACGATGCGCCATTGGGGCATTTGGCGGGCCACGAAGACCAACAGACCCGGACCCAGGAAGACGAAGGCGCGCTGATGGGCAACCCCCTGGCCGACGAGGAAGGCCAACAAATACAGATCGCCTGTGCGGCCTTCCCGCCCATAGCGTAACGCCACCAGCACGGTGGCAAAGGTCAACGCCATTGTCATGGTATGGACTTCAGCCACAGAGGCAAATGTCCACATCGAAGTCGTCAGCCCGAACAGCACGGCCGAACTTGCTGCGATCACGGGCTGAACACCGAACGCCAGGATCAGGCTCGTTAATAGACCAATGCTGATAGCGCCCCAGGTCGCAGAATATAGCGAAGCCCCGGCTGCTGGAGGTAGCCCCACGACGCGCAGGCCCGTCACGAATGCTGAGCCAATCGCTGTGTACAGCGGGTATCCGGTGAAATGAATTGTTCCCCAACGAGGAAGTGCATTCTGAATCTCGCCGATATCTGTGGCATAGGGGTGAGAACTGCCATTCACGTCCAGTTGCAGCGTGGTCAAGAAGAGCCCCAGGGCTAGGATGGCTGCCCCAATGACCGCCATCCTGGGCGATAGTTTCAACTCAAAACGCGACAAGCTGTGCGCGATACTAGAGGCCATCAACCCTACTCCGCTTCGCCACGAGAGTTTCGCACACGACGCGCACGCACCCTGAGCCGGCCGCCGTAGAATCGAACAGCCATCCATGCCGCTTCGCCTTACGCCAATCCGAAGCGAGCATGCAGCGGCGAAGCGCGCCAGGCGGGGATGCATAAGGTTCATCCCGGCCGGCATATGCAGAAGAACCGGATTGAAAGGGCGGTAGGCCTGAGCGCCAGATGAAGCGTCGCGCTCACTGACGGCGTGGCTGATCGATGTGGCAGGTGCCCGCCCTTATGTAGCGGATGTCCTCGTATGACAGAGGCTAGGTCGCCGTCAACTGGTCGAGCACTCCCTTTGACTTGGCCTCAATCCTGGCGTGCAGGCTGTCGCCGTGGGCGTCCATGGTCACCACTGCCGGGAAGTCCTTAACCTCGATCACCCACATCGCTTCCGGCACGCCGAAGTCCAGCTTGTAAACCCCCTTGACGCTCGTCACCGTCTGTGCGATCAGCGCCGCCGCGCCGCCGATGGCGTGCAGGTACACGCCGGGCGCCTCCGCGCACGCGGCGAGCGTCTTCGCGCCCATGCCGCCTTTGCCGATGACCGCCTTGAGGTTGAAGTGACGCATGACGTCTCCCTGGTACGGCTCTTCGCGCGTGCTCGTCGTCGGGCCGGCGGCGACGAACCGATATTGCTTCGTATCCAGCCCCGCCACGACCGGCCCGCAGTGGTAGATCGCGCCGCCGTTCAGAAGCGGCCTGATCGCTTCGTAGACAGCCAGATCGTCGTCATCTGACAGGCGCGTCTTCTTGACGAACGTCTCGACCATCCACTTGTGGACGGTGTCGCGGCCGGTGATCATCACGCCCGACAGAAGAACCGGATCGCCGACCTTGAGATCGCGAATCACGTCGTCGCTGATAGGAAGGGTCACATTGCGCATAAGAACCTCCGCTCGGCGTCTGGAGACGACGAGCTCGGCGTCTGGAGACGCCTCCTACAACTTACTCGTAGATGACTTCCTCGCCGCACACGATCATGCGCCGGCGGCGGTGCGCCCAGCACATGTACGAGACCGAGACGAAGAAGCTGGCCGGCAGGCGGTGCATGCCCGTCATCTTCACACCGAGCACAGTCGTCTTGCCGCCGAAGCCCATCGGCCCGATGCCGAGCCGGTTCGCCTCTTCGGTCAGTTGCGCCTCAAGCGCGGCCAGCTTCGCATCCGGATGCGTTTCGTCCATCTTGCGGAACAGCACTTCCTTGCTGGCGTAAAACGACGAGCCGCGATCGCCGCCGATCGCCACGCCCAGGATGCCCGGCGCACAGCCCTGTCCCTGCGCCTTGTGTACGGCATCGAGCACGACTCTGCGCACGCCGGCCAGATCGCGCCCCGCGCCCAGCGCGCTGTTGGGCAGCGAATACTGCGCCCCGACGTTCTCGCAGCCGCCGCCCTTCAGCAGGAGATCGACGGTCAACCCGTCGCGCTCGACCTCCTCGAAGTGAATCGTCGGAAAGGCCTCGTCGCCGAGGTTGTTCCCGCTGTTCTTGTCGGTGAGTGCATCGACGGCGTTCGGGCGCAGATACGAGCGCTTCGTCGCCTCGGCGACGGCGGCCCGGATCTGCTCGCGCAGCTTGCGCGTGCGCCAGCCTGCAGGATGCTTCACGTAAAAGATCGGTGTGCCCGTATCCTGGCAGATCGGGATCGATTCGCGCCGCGCCAGCTCGACGTTCTGCAAGATCGTGTCGAGGGCGCCTTTAGCCGCCGACCCCGAAGCTTCACGCTCGCGCGCCTCAGCCAGCGCCTTTTCGACGTCCGGCGGCAGGTCGGTCGACGTGCGGCGGATGAGTTCGATCAACTCTTGAGTCAGGTCACGCATGAGTAGCCTCCTGGGTAGGGTGCGTTTCAATCAGTCCATAGCCCGTCTCGATCAGTTCCTTGAAGCGCTGGGTGAAGCGTGCGGCGGGAGCGCCGTCGATCACGTCGTGATCGAAACTCAGCGTCACGTCGAGATATTCGCGAATCTCGATCCGCCCATCGACGACGCCTGGCTTGACGGCAATGCCGCCGAGCGTGACGGTCAGCGTGAACGTGGGAAGGGGGATGCCCCACCCGCCGCCGTCGCCGAACATGCCGACCGCGCTCACCAGCACCGGGCTGGTCTGCTCGCGAAAATACTGCGGGAAGTTTAGCGTCGTCCAATAGAACAGCCGCCGGGCGAACGCCGGCAGGCGCAGAAACCAGCGCATGAACTTCGCCTCGACGCTGCTGCGCGGATGGGCCTGCGCCGATCGAATCTCGTCGTGAATCTCCTTCAGCGTCCGGCGGTTAGCCGCCTTGATCACGTGTGGCACGACGATCTTGCGGCCCTGCCACTCGGCCTCGATCAACACGTTGACGTTCACGTCGTCGAAGATGATCAGCCGGTTGCGCCAGACTCGATACGCTTGAACGCGCCGGTCAGCCTCGACAGCTTTGGCCAGGCAGACGACGATGAACGCCGTGAGCGACAGACTCTCGCCTGTCCGGGCCTCGTGCTCTCGGATCGCGCGCCGCACGCCGGTGACATCCACTTCGATCAGACCGTGAATGATGTGCTTGCGCCGGCCGAGGTAGCCCGCGTCGAGCATTAAGCGGCGCATGGGCGGGAAAGGCTCAATCGTGTAGCTGTCTCGCTTCTGACTCATGGCTGGCCTGTGGCGGACACCCCCTGAGCGACGAGTTGCTTTTCCAGCGTAGCGGCGATCGAGCGCGCCGCCTCGACCATCTGCGGGATCGTGTCGTACGCGGCCTCGCCTGCCCGGTCGGCTTCCTGAGCCAGCGGCGTGTAGGGCAAATGGCCCAGCACGGGCAGGCCGGGCGAGTTCGCCTCGACGAAGCCGCGATCTTCGGGCGTGCGCACCTTGTTGCCTACCAGCCACAGTCGCGTCAGGCCGATGTGCGACGCCAGCTCTTTGATCTGCGCCGCCGTGGCCAGGCTGCGCCGCGTCGGCTCGACGACGACGAGCATCGCGTCGACGAAGTCGACCGTCGCGCGGCCCAGATGCTCGACGCCCGCGTACATATCCAGGATCAGCACCTCGTCCTTGCGGAAGAGCAGGTGTGTGAGCAGTGTCTTGAGCATCGCGCTCTCCGGGCAGATGCAGCCCGATCCACCCAGATCGACCGCGCCCATCTCCAGCAGCCGTACACCGCGATGCGTCACGCTGAAGCGATCGGGGATGTCGTCGACGCGCGGGTTGATCTTGAAGAAGCCACCTACGGTCCCGGGCTTGGCGCCGGTGCGCTCCTCGATCAAGTCGTCCATCTCGGCGATCGGGCGCAGCCGGGCGCGCAGCTCGGCTGGGAAGCCGAGCGCCCCGGCCAGGCAGGGAGACGGGTCGGCGTCCGCGGCCAGCACCACGCGCCCTGCGTCGGCGTACACCTGAGCCAGCAGCGCCGCCAGCGTCGTCTTGCCCACTCCTCCCTTGCCGGTAATCGCCAGCTTCATCGAGTCACCTCTGTCCTTTGGTAATTGGTCATTGGAGGCCGCGTCGCTGTGCCTCACGGCGCAAGGCGAGCATAACCGCCTCGATGTCAAGGCCATTGCTGCAGACCTTCGGAGCCAAGGCCAGCGCGGAATCGGACCACAGCGTGCGGCTGGTGAGGGCTTCCTCGTCGTTCATCACGACCATCTGCAGCAGGGTCTCCAGCGTCACGTCCTGGTCGGGCGCGAGGCTCGTGTTGCACGCGTCGCAGTGCCAGCACTTGCGCACGTCTTGCCCGGTTGCCGCCAGTACGATCACGCGCAGCGGGCCAGGGCGGGGCGCGGTCGGCAGGTCGTTCGTCATTCGTCTTTCGCCCAATGTTCAGACGCCGACCACTTCCGTCACCGCCTGGTGATGCAGATGGCGCGCCGCCACGAAACTCAGGCCGTGCTCGGTGAGCGCTCGCGCCGTGTGATTCAGCGCCGCGTGCTTGTCCAGGTAATTGCGCTCGAGCAGCGCCATCTCGCCGCTCTGCAGCACCTCGGCCTTCTCGCGGAAATAGTCCAGGAGGTCCGACGGGTGCTCGCGCGTACGCTCGACTTCCGGATCGCCGCCTTCGTGCTTGGCAGAGATGTTGGCAACGTGCCCGGCGATCTCGACCAGCTCGTCGCGTCGATTGTAAGGCTGGCGCACGATGCTCTTCCAGGTCTCGACGATGTGATGCTCGAAGCGGACGATGTGCTCGAAGTCCAACGCCTTGCGGAATTCAGCCGTGATCTCCATCGTCTCGTTGTTGACCGAGTTGCTCCAGTTGAAGCCGATGAGCGGGCTGGTGCCACCGGGCCGTGAGAAGAGCCGCGCGCCGATCAGCGTCCACAGCGCGGCGTAGGGATTGTCGTTGCCCATGAAGACCGAGATCTTGAACTCGTTGTCCACGCCCAGCTTGTGTAGCAAATAGCCGAGCAGCACCGTGCCGGGATTGATGTTGAGCACCTGCTTGACGCCATAGGTGGTGTAGTAGTATAGAAACTCGTCCAGCCATTTCAGGGCGTGCTCGTTCGGTTGACCGATACCGCCGAAGTAACCGGTGATGGTATCGGGGCCGCCCAGGTGGACGTTGGAGCCGTCGGTGCCCTTGGTGTCGAGCGTCTCGACGTAGGTCGCGCCGACGATTTGCATGGCGGCGGCCACGGCCAGGATGTCGCCGTTGTCGGCTTCCTGCTCCTTCATCTTCCGCACGCGGATGAAGCGTCCCGGCATGAGTTCACCGTTGGCGATGGCCTGTTCGGCTTCGGCAATGAGCCACGGGAAATACTGGAAGGCGCTAATCTCCAGCGTGACGGCAAAATCGTCGGCAAAGACCATCGTATCGGCGCGCGACCCGAGGACATTGCGGCGATAGTCCGCCTCGCTGATGAATGCGCCCTTGTCTCGCTGCTCGATCAGCCATTCGAGATCGTCCACGTACGGCGAGCCAATGGCCTTCAGCCGAGCTAACAGATTCGGCAGCTTGCGCGCGTCCTCGGCCTTGCGGTTGATCTCCTCGGGCGTGCCATATTTGCTCACCACGTCGAGAAAGGCGTTGATCACCTTCGTATCCGGGTCGAGAAGCAGCGCGTTGATGTCGTTCAGGTGCGCTTCGGAAATGCGCAGCCGCTCGCGCAGTGGGTCTGTCATGGTTCACCTCCGTAAAGGGAACAGTTGTTGGTTATTGGTTATTGGTAATTAGCCATCAGTCACCAGTTATCAGTTATCAGTCATCAGTAATCGGTGGTCACTAATTACTGATTACCAATTACTGATCACTGACTACTGGTCACTGATTACTGATTACTGCTCACTGATCACCGAGTCGTTGCTTCAGCTCTTCCAGCTCTTCATCCCGGATGCTGAACCAGTGGTCGGGCTGCGGGAACTGCCTGCCGGTCACTTCGGCGACGTATTGCTTGAGGCCGTTGAGAATGATCTCGCCGGCATTGCCGTACACCTTCGCCATCTTCGGCTTGAAGCGCGGATACAGGCCGAACATGTCGTGGAAGATCAACAGTTGGCCGTGCGCGTGCGGCCCGGAGCCGAGGCTGATGATCGGGATGCCGGCGCGCTCGGTGATGATGTGCTGCACGCGGTCGGGGATCATCTCGAACAGGATCGAGAACGCGCCGGCATCTTCCAGGATCCTGGCGTCTTCGACGATGCGCAGCGCCTGCTCCCAGCCTTTGCCCTGCACCCGAAAACCGCCCAGAGCGGAGACGCTCTGCGGCGTCAAGCCGAGGTGGCCCATCACCGGGATGCCGGCGTCGGCGATAGCCTTGACGCGCGAGGCCATCTGCCGGCCGCCTTCGAGCTTCACCGCATCGCACCCGGTCTCGGCCATGAAGCGGCCCGCGTTGCGCACGGCAGTCTCGTCCGACGGCTGGTAGCTCATGTACGGCATGTCGCCGATCAGCCAGCTCGTCGGCGAGCCGCGCCGCACGGCCTGCGTGTGCCGGATCATATCGTCCATCGTCACGGGCAGCGTGCCCTCGTAGCCGAGCATCGTCATGCCCAGGCTGTCGCCGACGAGCACCATGTCGACGCCGGCCTTCTCGACAAGGTCGGCCATGGCGTAGTCGTAGCATGTGATCATGGTGATGGGGACGCCGTCCGCCATCTTCTTCATCAACGTCGGCAGTGTGATTTTTTGTCGGTTGGTCATGAATGTCTCCTGATTTCTACTGCTGCGCGAATAGCCCAACTACGCTTCCACCTGCCTCGACCTTCTCACTACAAACGCCGTGATGCCCAGCATGACGGCGATCAGCCCGATGAGGATCAAGACGTCTCCGGCGATGTCCGGCCACGTCCCGCCATTCTGGGTTATCTCGACGATGGGGCCGATCATGTAGTAAGTAGGAAAGAGCTTCGCGATCCACTGCGGAATCTCAGGGATGAGGTAGATCAAGGCTGGCGCGTACAAGATGATGCCGGTGCCCTTGATCGTCGCGAACAGCGTGTTGATGTCCTTCACGAACGCGCCAAGCAAGACGCCGAATACAGCGGCCATGATCGCCCCCAGCGCCAACACCCCGACCAGTAGCAGCGGCTGCGCGCCGAAGGCCTGGTTCATGACCAGGATCAGGACGCCCATCAGCAGGCTGAGGAGGGCGCCCATCAATCCCTTCGCCGCGAACACCTCTCCCAGGGTTGCCGGCGTGATGGTCACAGCGGTTAGCGTGCGTTTCTGTTTCTCGTCCACCAGCGAGGTCGCCGGAACCATGCTGCCGCTGACCAGGATCGCCATCAGCACGACGAATGGCAGCAGGCGATCCTGCCAGGGAATGTTCTGCGTGTCGCCCAGCGTCGTGGTGACGATTTCCACTGGCGACTCCTGACCGGCCACCTCCCTGATCAGGAAAGCTATCGTCGTTCCCAGGATGGCCCGGTTCTTGACCAGGCTCTCGCCCCAGATGTAGGCGAGCAGATCCGCCTTTTCGCCTTGTGTGACGAGGTTGTCGAAGCCCAGCGGCAGCACCATGCCCACGTCCACGGAGCCGGCTTCGACGGCTTTCTTCAGATCGTCTACCGAGACATATTCCCGGACGGTGAGGGAGTCCACCTCATTCGCCAGGCGCACGATCTGTGAGCGGCCCTCGTCGGCAATGCCCAGTTTGGGCTTCTCCGAGAACAAGGAGCCGAACACGAGCGATACGATCAACGAGAGGACGATCGGGACAATGACGGCAAAAATGAACATGAAGTTTCTGGAGCCGCGCGCCAGCTCGCGCCCCAGCAGTACTCCGATTCTCCTTGGACTCATCGGTACTTCCTCCGCACCGCGACCACGCCGAGCCAGAGAAACGCCAGGGCACACGCCAGTAGTACGAGCAGGTTCTGCCCGACATCGCCCCAGCCAGCATTGAAGTTGGCCGACCGGTGCACCGTGTCGACCAGGTAATAGGATGGAATGATCTTGATCCAGTCGGAGATCGTTCCCGGCAACAGGACGCCGAGAGCCGGAATGCTCAGAGCCACAATGGCCAGAACTCCCCAGGCAATCACCGACATCATGTCCCTGGCCACCGAGGCTATCATGAAGGCGATTCCAGTAGCCAGCAGCGCTCCCAGCAGCAGGGCCGTCAGGATAAGCAGGGGTTGTTGTTCCAGACCGCCGGTGACGCCCATGAGTAACAATGTCTGGACGAACGCCAGGCTGACGCCCGTAACGCCTTTGCCGGTGAACAGGCCTTCAACGCGCATCGGGGTGACGAGCAGCGCCTGGATCGTGCCGCCCTCGATTTCCGCGCTGATCAGGCTGGCCAGGCCCAGCGTCTCCATCAGGAGGACGAAGACGGCAAACAGCGGGAGCATCCGGTCTCTGGGCGGAATTTGCGCGCCGGCCGTGTCGATCCCCAGCACCTCTTCGGACGCTTCGATGTTCAGCGGCTGCCCGACCATGTTGAAGGCCAGTTCTTCAAACAGGATGACGTAGGCATCTTTGAGCTCATCGGGGAAATTGGGCGAGAAGTAGATCCTGACCTGGCCCTTTTGCCCTGCCGCCAGCTTCTCCAGGATGTCGGCCGAGAGTGCCACGCCGACGGGATACTCTCCCTCGCCGACGGCTGCTTTGAGCGCTTCTTCCGATGCCGCCGTTTGAAGGATCACGCCTTCTTCCCGCAGCTGCGCCGTGAAGCCGGATGGCATGCTCGGCGCATACAGGCCGATCTCGATCTCTTCGTCGACCCTGGCGGGCATCAGGAAGTAGATGACCGCGTAGGCCACCAGCGCCAGAACCGTGATCAGCGCGAAGAAGCGGTTTCGGAAGTACAGCGTCACGTCCTTGACGACGAGTGTGCGGACAATTCGCCAATTCATCAGGCCAGCCCTCGCCCCGTGATGCGGATGAAGATGTCTTCCAGGCTGGCTTCCTCGCTGTGGACGGTGACGACCTGTTCCCGGTCGAACAGTTCCCGCAAGGCCTGCGAGGTCTCGGGCCGGTCCAGTATGATTTCGCGCGTCTCCAGGCTGCCCGCGGCGGAAGCGACCTGGGCCTTGAGCGCGCGCTTGCCATACTGCTGCTTGAGCACATGCGGCGTGTCGAGTGCGACGATCTTGCCCTGGTTGATGAACGCCACCCGGTCGGACAACTTGTCGGCTTCGAGCATGTCGTGTGTGGTGAGGAAGATGGTCGCCCCACGCTCGCGCTCTTCCACAATGACGTTCCGAATGGCGTTGGCCGACGTGGGATCAAGCCCTTCCGTCGGCTCGTCCAGGAAAAGGATACGCGGTCGATTGACCAGCGCGCGCGCAACCATCAAGCGCTGCTTCATGCCCTTGGAGTAGCCTTCCACACGCTCGCGTCCCCGGCCGTCCAGCCCGACGCGCGCCAGCGACGAATGGACATCGAAGTCCTTCACGCCGAACAGGCGGGCGAACAGCCTCAGGTTCTCCTCCGCGGTCATCTGCTCGTAGAGATTGGTCGTCTCGAACGACACGCCAATCTGCGCCTGCACCTTCTTGGGCTGTTGGGCGACGTCCAGGCCCAACACTGTAGCCCGACCCTCTTTCGGCACCAGTTGGCCGGTGAGCATCTTGATCGTCGTCGATTTGCCTGCGCCGTTCGGGCCGAGAAAGCCCAGAATTTCGCCCTCGGCCACGTCGAAACTGATGTGATCAACCGCCGTTAACTGACCATACCGATACGTCAGCGCCTCGGCGACTATCGCCTTCTGCGCCATGTCGTCTCCTTCTTATGCCAACCTCATCTGGCCCGCAAGCCTCCCATCAGACGAGTCCGGTTGCCAGGATTCCGGACAACTGGTCGACGACCTCAGGACTCAGCGTCGTCAACCGCAGCTTGCGAGCCGGCTCGTCGTGGTCGTAGTGCAGGTGCTTGATCTGAACTCGGCCGTCGTTCCATACGGCGTACGTCGCATCGGGCGTCCCATATCTCGGCTGTCCGAGGCTGCCGGGATTGACGATCAGGCGGCCGCCGAACTGGCGAATCGCTGGCATGTGTGTATGGCCCAACACGATGACGTTGGCCGGAATGTCGTCGAATAGCGCGTGCAGCTCGGCCTCCGTGCAGGTTGCCGGGTTCAACTGCCCGCCGAGCGGGTCACGCGGCGTCCCGTGGGTAACATAGAAGCGCGCATCGCCCAGCGCGATCGACGCCGAGGTTGGCCATTGCCCCACGCGGGCCTGATCGCGCTGTGTGAGCAAGCGGCGCGAGTAGGCCAGCGTCTCGAGCGCAGCGTCCCCGAGCTCGGACGGCATCCCGACAATCTCCGCCGAGGCCATCGCCTGATCGTGATTACCCCTCACGGCCAGGGTCGTATGCGTGAGAAGCCACCGTACACAGTTGAGAGGGTCCGGGCCGTAGCCCACCGCGTCGCCCGCGAATAATATCGCGTCCGGCTTCGGCTCCGCGCGCTGCAGGCTGAGCAGCGCTTCCCAGTTGGCGTGAACGTCGGCAAGCAAGAGAACGTGCATACGCTTCTACACCGGCTGCCGCGCGGTCGCCTACCGCCACTCGCCGGCGCCGACTTTCTCCTCGACCGGCAGGCTGAGCAGGTATTCGTACGCCGACAGCGCCGCCTTCGCACCCTCGCCGATCGCGATCAGCACCTGCTCGGCGTAGGCGTCGGTCACGTCGCCGGCGGCGAAGATACCCGGCGCCGAGGTGCGATTGCGCTGGTCGATCTTGATGCACCCCGCCTCGTCCAGCTCGACGAGGTGTTTCACCAGGCCGGAATTGGGCGTCAGGGCCAGCTCGACGAAGAACGCATCGGCGCGAATCGTGTGGCGCTCGCCGTTCTTCTGCACCACCAGCTCGCGGGCGAACTCGTCGCCCTTGATCTCCTTCAGCGTGCAGCCTTCCATGATGAGCACGTTCGGCGACGCGCGCAGACGCCGGCCCAGCGGGCTGTCGAGATCGCCGTGCGTCGGCGCGACGAGCGTGACGCTGCTCGCGATCTGCGCCAGCTCCGCCGCCGCGCGCAGTGCCAGGCCGGCGTCGCCGATGACGGCCGTGTTGCGCTCGACGAACAGCGGCGCGTAGCTCACCGCGCTGTAGCACAGCCCGCGCATCATGTACTCTTTCTCGCCGGGAATGTCCAGCCCGCGCGCGTTCGCGCCGGTCGCGACGATCAGCGTCCTCCCGGTGTAATCGAAGCCGCTGCGCGTGAACACGCTGAACCCGTCGGCCGTCCGCTCGATCCGCTCGACGCGGTCCATCACCCGGGCGAAGTCAAGATACTCGATTTCGTTCACGAAGCGGTTGACGATTTCCTCGCCCTTGATGACGAGGTGGTGCTCGACGTCGGGCAATTGCAGGCGGTAGTTCGTCTTTCCGCCGAGGTCCTTCGTGATGAGCAGCACGTTCAGGCGCTTGCGCAGCGCGTAGATAGTGGCCGTCAATCCGGCCGGGCCGCCGCCCAGAATGATCAGGTCATACATGGTTAGTCTCCCTCCTCGATATATCCGTCTTTCATCATTGTGTGCGTGATGTCGCGCGCGCGGCGAATGATGTCCGCTGCGTGATGGTACTCCTCCTCGTACGTCACCTGCCGGCGGGCGATACCCTGCTCCACCGCTTTCACCGCCACTGCGGCGGCCTCACGTGGGAAAACATCCCAGTCGTCCATTGACGGCAAGATGTGGTCAGATGTCAGCCCGCGCTCGACGGCCATGTCGGCCAGCGCCTGCGCGGCCGCCAGGCACATCTCGTCGGTGATCGTCCTCGCGCGCACGTCGAGCGTCCCCCGGAAAATGCCTGGGAAGCCGAGCGAGTTGTTGACCTGGTTGGCGAAGTCAGAGCGGCCGGTTGCGACGACGGCTGCGCCTGCTTCTTTCGCGTCCCACGGCCAGATCTCGGGGATCGGGTTGGCGCAGGCGAACACGATCGCGTCTTTCGCCATCGCCGCGATCCATTCCTTCTTCAGGACATCCGGCCCGGGCGTCGAGAGTGCGCTCACGACGTCGGCATCCTTCAAGGCTTCGGGGATGCCGCCCTCGCGCTGCTCTTCGTTCGTGATCTGGCACAGCCTCCACTTGTCGACGAACTCGGCCTTGCGCAGCTCGATGTCGCGCCGATTCTTGTTCAGGATGCCCCGGCTGTCCACCATGATGCACTTGGCGGGATCGCCGCCGGAGGCGAAGATGAGGCGCGAGCAGGCGACGTTCGCCGCGCCACTGCCGACGAACACGATGCGCGCCTCGGACAACTTCTTGCCGACGATCTTTAGCGCGTTGATCAGGCCGGCGAGCGTGACGGTCGCCGTGCCCTGCTGATCGTCGTGCCAGATCGGGATCTCGGCCTTCTCGCGCAGCGTGTCGAGGATGCGGAAGCACTTGGGCTGCGACAGGTCTTCCAGGTTGACGCCGCCGAAGCCGGGCTGGATTAGCAGCACGGCCTCGATGATCTTGTCAGGGTCTTTGGTGTCGAGCATGATCGGCCAGGCGTCTACGCCGCCGAGATACTTGTACAGCAGCGCCTTGCCCTCCATGACGGGCAGGCCGGCCTTGGGGCCGATGTCGCCCAGGCCGAGGACCCGCGTGCCGTCCGAGACGACGGCGACGGTGTTCCACTTGTGCGTCATCTCGTACACCAGCTCCGGGTCGGCGGCGATCGCCTTGCACGGCGCGGCGACGCCCGGCGTGTACCAGATGGCGAAATCTTCGAAGCCGCGCACGCGGCAGCGCAGCGTCGTCTCCACCTTGCCGTGGTAGAAACGGTGCAGCCGCATCGCGTCTTCGGCGGGCTTCTTCGCCTTGGCCAGCAGTTCTTCGACGGTTGGTGTTGGAACATCTTTCAGCATTGTGACCTCCGTGGTCAGTCATCAGTGGTCAGTGTTCAGTTAGCAGTGACCAGTGAACTGATCACTGATTACTGATTACTGATCACTGACAACTGGCTACAGCCTCAGGTACGAGTCGGTGTAGATCACGTTGTTTAACAGCACCTGCACGGTCTTCCAGATCTCGACCTGCCGCGGATCGCTCATGTCTACGTCGCTCGGTTCTAGCTCGGCGCCTGCGGCGACGGCGTCGAACAGCTTGAGATAGAACGCCCCGACCGGGGTCGATTCGTCGCGCTGCTCGACGCTGCGAATAGCTTCCATGAGTTCCCGGTCGAGCGGGTCGAGGATGGCCGCGTCGACGCCGGCGGCCATAAGCATTACCAAATATGTGCGGTTGAGCAGCGGGCGCATCAGGGCGGGCACCGCGTTCGACACGTTCGATAGTCCCACCAGCGTAAGCGGCGGCGGGTCGGCGACCATCTTGAGCATGCGCACGGCCTCAATCGCTTGAGGCACGTATTCCTGGCAGCCGGACACGGTCAGGATCAGCGGATCGATGAGCAGGTTCTCCATCGGGACGCCAACTTCCTGCGCACGCGGGATCAGCTTCTCCATGGCGATGCCGACGCGCGCGTCGGCGCTGACCGGGATGCCACTCTTCTCCATGCACAGCGCGATCAATTTCGCGCCGTACCTGGCGGCTAGCGGGGGCACCGTCGCCAGCCGCTCCTCCTCGGCGGACGTGGAGTTGATGATCGCATTGGCCTGCCCGTTCCTGGCGACTTTCTTCAGGCCGACCTCAATGGCTGCCAGGTTGGTCGTGTCGAACGACAGCGTCATATCGCCGACGCCCTCCTGCACACAGTCGACCAGCCAGTCCATCACCTCCGGCCCGGCTTTCTTCTGCGGCCCGATGTTGAGATCGAGCGCGTCGGCGCCGGCTTCCTTCTGCTTGCGCGCCAGCTCTACAAAGTAAGCGCCGTCGCGCCCGGCGAGCGCCTCCTTCACACGCGGCGAGATGATGTGGATGTTTTCCCCGACTTTTAACATGAATGTCTCCTGTCTCGAATGCAGAATGTGGAATGAAGAATGCGGAAGATCCAACCTTGAGGGCTCTTCATCCCTCATCCTTCATCCTTTAGCCTTCCGCTTGCGAACCGGATAGCGGATGATCGTCTTCTGCACTTTCGCTCGCGGCGAAGTCAGGTATTCTTCCTCGTGCACGCCGGCGATTTCGTATCCCTCGCGCTCGATGAACTCGTGGAGCCGCTGGATGGTCGGGCCTTCGGCCGCATAGGGGCCGATGTGCATAATCTCTGCGACGACGCCGCCGTAGTCCCACATCTCGATCTTCACCTCGACGCTCGCATCCTTCTGCAGCAACTTGCGCGTGCTCGACGGGATAGGCAGACCATAGATGCCCGTCCACTCGCTTTTCGGCAGCAGGTGCGCATCCGGCCAGCGGCCGAACAGCGCGCCGACCTTGAAGGTTTCTTTGCCGGCCTTCTTCAACGCGAACTTGAGGCCGTACACCGTGCCATACAGCGCGGGCATGAGGCGCGGCAGGACGTCGTTGGGATCGCCTTTCCCGACGACGACGGCCATCTTCTGCTTCGACTTTTTGACGAAGCGTGGGTCAGTCAACTTGGGTTTTGGCATCGCGCTCCTCCTGAAGCGAACGTATCCATCCCTATCGGAAGCCTCAGAGGCTGCCCAACGTTCTTCCATTCCCGGTCACCGCCTCGACTGTGGGGAACCGGCTTGCATCGGTGTGAGGCAGGAACAGCGCCGACGTGAATGCATCGTAGAAAGTGTTGTCGGCGGACAGCTCGATATACGTCATCCTCTGCGCGATGCTCCTGATCCGCGCGCGGGCCTCGCGCGACGCCAGCGCCATGTACGCGCCCATGACCGACGTGTTCCCCAGGAACTGGAACCGATCCCACGGCAGATCGGGCAGCAGCCCGATTTGCACCGCCTTCTCGACGTTGATGTATTTGCCGAACGCTCCGCCGACGAGCACCTGTTCGACGTCCGCCAGATCGACGCCGACGCTCTGCGCCAGCACGGTGAACCCGGCGTAGATCGCCGCCTTGGCGCGCATCAGGTTGTCGACGTCGACCTTCGTCAGGACGATGTCGCGCCCGTGCGCCGTCTCGCCGGCCCACGCGACGACGTACTCCGGCCCGTGGTCGCCCTCGCGCAGGCGCGGCGTGTTCAGGTCCATCTTGAATTTGCCGCCCTTGTCGACGACGCCGGTGATGAACAATTCGGCGACGAGTGCGATCAGGCCCGACCCGCAGAGTCCGCTCGGGCGCGTCTCGCCGATGACGCGATACGTCGGCTCGAAGGTCTGGCCGTTGATCCACACCTCTTCGATCGCGCCGCGCGTCGCGCGCATGCCGCACACGACGCCCGCCCCCTCGAACGCCGGCCCGGCCGAGCAGGCGCACGTGACGAGCCAGTCCTGGTTGCCGAGCACGATCTCGCCGTTGGTGCCGACGTCGATAAAGAGCGTAAGCTCCTCGGCGTCCGCCAGTCCCGACGACAGCACGCCCGCCGTGATGTCGGCCCCGACGTAGGACGCGACGCCCGGCAGGCTGTCCACCGTCGCCAGCGGATGAATGTTCAGCCCTACTTCCGAGGCCAGCAGCGGCGCAGGCTGATTGATCGCCGGTATGTACGGTGTCAGGCGAATCGTGGCGGGCGGCACGCTGAGAAATAGGTGCATCATCGTCGTATTGCCGGCGACCGTCGCCTTGTAGATACGCTCCAGATCGACGTGATTGCGCTGCGCCAGCCGGCCGATCACGTCGTCGATCGTGCCGCGCACCAGCGACTGCAGCTCTTCCAGGCCGCCGTTCCGGCCGGCGTAGATGATTCGCGAGATGACGTCTTCGCCGCGCGAGATCTGCGCGTTGTATTCGGCGGCGCTGTCCACCGCCTCGCCGGTCAGCAGGTTGACCAGGTAGACGCTCACCGTCGTCGTTCCAATGTCAATCGCGACCCCCCATACGGCGTCACCTTGATCGCCGGCGAGCAGGTCGATCAGTCGTGGCGGGCCATCCGGCCTGCGCCAATTGTCCGTCTCGACGACGGCGGTCACCTGCCAGTTCGCCTCGCGCAGCCGCGCGCCGATCTCCCGCATCAGGGGCAGCGGCGCGTCGAGGCCGCGCACGCCGTGCGCAGCCAGTCCGCGCTCGAGCCGGGTCAGATCGTCGACGGCGTCTGCCAGCGTCGGCTTGTCGAGCGTGACGAAGAACGCCCGCACGGTCTGATCGCGCGCGCAGTCGTATGGGAACGGCAAGGCGACGGCGCGCGCCGTCTTGTCGGTCACCAGCCGGCGCTCGACCTTCTCTTGCTCAGGGACGAGTATCGCCGCGTCACCTTCGACGATCGTCTGGCAGGCGAGCGCGTAACCGGCCTCGATGTCCGCCTGCGACAGGCGGATCGTCGAGCGCCGCCGGACGGCGCCGCTCTCGACGACGACCGCGCAGCGCCCGCAGCGTCCCTGCCCGCCGCACGGCTGTGCGACGTCCAGACCCGCTTCGCGCAGAGCTTCGATCACCAGCGCCCCGGTCGGGACGGAAACGGTCTTATCGGAAGGGTGTAGCGTTATCGAGTGAGTTGCCATTCGGGTCGAAAATCCAAATCTCAAACTCTAAACTTCAAACCTCCAATCTCCAACCTCGAACCTCCAATCTCCAATTACAAATAACACTCACACAATGCCCGCCGAACGAAGTCGGCGTCCGCATCGAGCGGCTCATCGAGCGGGAAGCCCAGCATCTCAGCGATGACATTGTCGGCGACGCCCAGGCCCTGCCGGCACGCCCAGGCACACACACGATCCGGCGGGCAGCCCTGGCAAAGATCCTCAGCCATGCCGTCGATCAGATCGCCGAGTATCACGCGCGCCGTCAGCATGGTCACTCCTTTGTCCCCACCCCTCACGCCAATCCTTTGGCCTGTATTGTGACCTGTCCTCTTTCGTGCTACAATTGCTCACAAACCACCCATCGGGTGAACTCCATGCCGCACACTGCACTTAAGTACGATGCCGAAGTCCAGGACAACGGGCGTCTGGAACTCACTGTGCCGCTCCCGGCGGGCGCTCGCGTTATCGTGTTCGTCATCGAAGAGCCTGATGGCGCAACCACCGATCTCGTCGCCGCTGCCGAAAGCAGTCTCGCCTTCTGGGACAACCCCTGGGACGACGAGGACTGGAACAATGCCTGAACAAGGCGACATCGTGCTCATTCCAGTTCCGTTCACCGATCTTTCCTCAGTCAAGCGGCGTCCCGTGATTGTTATCTCCAATAGCGCTTACAATCGCAAGAGCGCCGATATGATCGTTGTCGCTATGACCTCGAATCCTGCCGCTGTCGATCACTCCTTCGCCATCACTTCGTCCCACCTCTCAAAGGGCACTCTCAATCGCCCAGGCACAGTGCGTGTAGACAAGGTTTATACACTGTCACAGTCTATCGCCGTCAAGACATTTGGCCGAGTCAACGAAACAGTCCTCGATAGCATCCGCCGCGGCTTGCAAGACATCGTTGCCGCCAGTCCACGATCTCCTCTGCTCGAAGCGGGTCTGTGACCCGCATCCTCAAAGGCCAGGGCCACCAGGTCACAGACCCGGCGAGAGCAAGGGTCAAGGACGTATCTATCGTCTCGAAACCGCGTGTCACAGCACGCTCCATTCCCCGGCATGGGGATGCCGAGACTACTTTCAGGGCAGGTCTCCGCCTGCGCATCGATCGCCATCACTGACTGCTGCTCCTCCGCTGCGGCTTGACCCAATCGCCGCTCGGCGGGATATCCGGGCTGGTCGAGTCGCCCTGGAACATCGCGCTGCCCGTGACGATGTTCAGGGGCAGTACGGCGCCCTCGGCGTACTCGGTGTCGCATCGAAGGCACCTCAACACGTGCCCTGGACGAACCAGGGCGACGACGTAACCCAGCTTCACCATGTCTTCGCTCGCGGTGAGGATGCCACCACAACGATCGCACTTGAGCTGAATTTGCGACAGCATGTCGTGTCTCCCCGTGTCTGCTCACAGCGCCTCAGGATTTCCACATCACTTTCAAGTAACCCGGAATGTCGACGGCCTCCTTCGGGCCGACCATGATCTGCCAGCCGGGCAGGCTTTCCTCAAGCTCACCCGACAGCACCGCGACCTGGCCCGGAATGATCAAGCGCCTGTGGTCGATCTTGCCTTCCACGCCGAATGTCTTCACCGCCTTGGCGATACGATCGGCGTCGAATTTGCCAGCGGCCCACGCGGTGAGCACGCTCATGCCTTCGGCGTCCGCGACCACCAGCCAGGCCGGCCATCCGGAGCCTTCCACCTCGTTGTTCACTGCGAAATACGTGATCGAGAAATTGGTCGTCACCATCAAAGGCGAATCGGCTTTCGGCGAGTTGATCTCGTACAGCCCGGGCTGCACCTGGATCGGTTTCTGCGGGTCGGTGTAGATGTTCTGGCGCAGAACGAGCAGCGGGTACAGCGTCGCCGGATCGAACGATTCCAACACGACGAATCCGGCGTACTTAGCGATATGCTGCGCAGCCAGCACCGTCTCGTCCACGCCGTCCGCTTCGCCGGGGAAGGCAATCACCGGATAGCCGAGCGCCCGGAAGTTCTTCTTGAGCGCCAGCCTCCGAATTTGGGTGAGGGCCGTCAAAGACGCGCCGTAATCGCGGACCGCCGGATCGAGCACCAGGTCTTCGAAGCCCGCCTTCTTGATCTCCTCGGTCAGCCCGGCCAGCGCTTCGAGCGTGGCCGCCTTCACGGCCAGCGCAGCCTTCGCCGTCTTCGCCACCTCGATCATCTGTTGCCAGTTGGATGCGTCGGCGGCGTGCAGCAGCGGCCGGGTACCGTCAGCAGCCTTTGCGCCGTCGGCCATCGCGCCCGCGTCGCCCGCGATCAGGATGAGCGGCTTCTTGCTCGCCCGGCGCACCGCGCCGACGGCCTCCGCGAACTTTGCCCCGTCGCTCGACGCGGCCTCCACGGCGAAGCCGTCCACGCCCAGCTTGATGCCGACATAGTCGACCGTATACGCATCGGCTTCTGCGACCTTCGCCTTGATGCCCTCTGCGCCCTCCGTGTCCCTCACGCGAATGAACAGGCCGGGCTTGTGATAGAAGGTCTTCTCGTGGCGGAACAGCACCGTCTCGTTGCCCGCCTCGATCTTCGCGCTGTCGCTGGAGACCGTGACCAAGCGGATCGGCGGCGCCGAGGCGGCCTCGAGCTGCGTCTTCGACTCTTCGGTGACATACGGGCAGGCGGCCAGCTCGGCCTGCTTGGCGGCCAGCTTCATCGCAAACGCCAGGCAAGTGGGATAACCACATTCCTTGCAGTTGGTCTGTGGGAGCAACTTGTAGATTTGGAGTCCGGTTAACGCCATGGTCAATCTCCAGTCAGGCGGAACTGAGGGAACTCACCTCTCAGTTCCTTGAGTTCCTTTCAGTTCCCTGAGTTCCATTTCATCAACCCGCTCACCATCGCCTTCACGCGCGCCAGCGACTCAGGATGGCGCAGCACGACGACGTTCGCGCCGGCGTGAATGAGCGAGGAGGCTGTCAGCGTCTCCCAGTTGATCGCACGCCGCTTCCACTCACCCCATGCTTCCGGCACGCCCTCGCCGACCTTCGACTCTTTCGCCTTCCACGTTTCTTCGCCGGGCGTGACGATCATCGGCTGTTGGGTCATGCCGTCGCCCTGCAGCGCCGCCAGGCGCAGACGCTCCATGACCGAGTAGCCGTACTCGATCCCGTAGCCCAGCGCGCCTGTCGTGGGATCCATGATGACGCGCTCCAGCGGCATGCCCATATCGTGGATCAGGATGACGAGCTGCTTGGCCAGGTTCACGTCCATCGGCGTCTTGGAGCTGACCAGGTGATCGTTCGCCATTGCCGCCGCGACGATCGTGCGATAGTTTTTGTCCTCGCATACGCCGATCAGCAGGCGCTCGCCTTTCGCTTCTTCGGCGACGGGCACGATCAGCTCGTTGTCTTTCTCCGCCTGGCCCGGTCCGAGCACGGCCAGCGGCAGGCCGGTCGAGTTGAGGACCTTGCGGACGACGGCGCGCGCATGGTCGGGCGTGTTCGGGCTGCCGTCTGCCTTCGTGAGCGACAGCGTCAGGACGATCAGGTCGGCGCCGGCCGCTTCAGCCGCCTTCGCCCATTCGCCCGGATCGTTCATCGCATCGCCCCACGCTTCGTAGAGCAACGGCGACCAGTCGTCCGGCCGGCGATCCTTGATCTCGAACGCCAGTGCAGGCCGGTGCGGGATCGCACCGTCGAAGTGCAGGAACGGCAGCGTACTCTCGCCGCCGACGGTGACCGCCTTCGCGCGCGTGCCGCCGTCGGGCGCCGTCGCACCGAGCGTGACTTCGCGGACCTTCCCGGCCCATTTTTCTTTAGGAATTTCAACCGCAACCGGCATGAACGCCTCCCTCATCAAGTGAGATGAACCCGAACCACCACAATCAGTTATCAGTAATCAGTTATCAGTAATCAGTTCTCAGTAATCAGTCGCGATGTCGTCTTCAGTTCGGGGACAGCCGTTGCTCGATGGCTTCCAGCGAGATGACCGCCGAGGGGCGTGGCTCGCCGGGCCAGTCGTGCATCAGAAAGAGATACTCCACGCCGCGATCGCGCATGATCTGGGCAGCCGCCTCGGCCGGAATGTCGGGCGGCACGGTCGGTATGTCCTCCTCCATGACTTCGCCAACCGTGCGCGCCGCGTTGTCCGCGAGTCGAGCGCGCGATACCCAGCCGCACGCCGAACCGTCTTCGTCCAGCACGCCAACCACTTCGACTTGAACGGCTTGACGCGCCAGACGCACTTCGACGTCGCCACATGTCTCTGCCTCATGGCAGACCGGGACGCCGATGGTCATTACGTCGCGAACGAGCAGTGTCATGCCGCGCTGCCTTTCGCGTGTCCAAGCGGATCGACGTGAACGGAACAGAAGCCTCCGTTCGCGTTCTCGTGCACACGCGCCATCACTTCCTCGGCGATCGGCTCGGCTTCTTCAATCGGCGCGCCGGGTCGTATCTCCACGTGCATGTCGGCGTGCACCGTCTCCGGCCCGATATACTCGGCGCGCAGATCGTGCACGTTTAATACACCGGGGACCGAGCGAGCGATGCTCTCGATGCGCTTCATGTATTCCGGCCCCGGCGCACGCCCGAGCAGCATGGAAGAGTTTTACCGAAATAGACCAATCGCATTGACAGCGCATAGACACCTAACGCCAGTTTCAGACTTCGAATGTCAGCCGCCTCCTTCACGCTGAGTTCTCCCGTTGCCGACCAGAGCACAACCTACTTGCGACGGCGTTCCAGCTCCCCGCCGCGTTTGCCGGTTCGGGCGCCGGGCGCGCCGTGCAGGAAACCGACAAAGACAAGCTCTTCATCTGCGGCTCGCACTGTATGCTTCTCGCCAGGCTCGAAGATCAGCAAGGTGTTAGAGCCTATTTGTGAATTGAGCATTTCGTCATAGCCGGTGTAGACTATGCCCATGTTCACCAAACGCAAGCCCTACCCGTCCGATCTGAGTGACCCTGAATGGGAACTGCTGAAACCGTTGCTGCCCCCGGCCAAACGCCGAGGTCGGAAGCGTGCGGTCGATCTGCGCGAGATCCTCAACGCTATCTTCTACGTCCTGCGCACGGGGTGCGCGTGGGACTATCTGCCACATGACTTTCCGCCGTCGGACACGGTGTACGGCTACTTCCGTGATTGGAAGAACGACGGCACCTGGGCCAAGCTCAATGAGGCGTTGCGCGGACAGGTGCGTCAAGCCGTCGGCAAAGAGGTCGAGCCGAGTGCGGGGATCGTGGACAGTCAATCGGCCAAAACGACCGAGGTGCGCGGCCCGCGCGGCTACGATGCGGGGAAGAAGGTGACCGGACGCAAGCGGCATGTGGTGGTGGACACGCTGGGACTGCTCTTGTTTGTGTTGGTGCATCCGGCCAACCTTCAAGACCGCGACGGCGCGCGTTTGCTCTTCGAGAAGATCCGCCTGCGCTTTCCGCGCCTCGAATTGATCTGGGCGGATGGCGGTTACGCCGGCCCGAAGCTGGGTGACTGGGTGCGGCAGATGTGTCACTGGTTGCTCAGCATCGTGAAGCGTTCGGAGGACGGGTCCGGCTTTGCGGTCGTGCCCAAACGCTGGATCGTCGAGCGCACCTTTGGCTGGTTGAATCGTTCGCGGCGCTTGAGCAAGGACTACGAACGCTGGCCGGAAACCGAAGAAGCGTGGGTGTATGCGGCGATGACCCGCTTGATGTTGAAGCGATTGGTCCAGCCGCGCGCCGCGTAGTGTGGCGGACAAGGGTGAAGTCCGCCTCGTGACCGTCAGATCGCCCTTCGGCAGCCTAGCGCGGGTGTGATCTGAGTCTGAGTCGATTTGTCGTCGCGAGCGTCTCATAATCACTGTCAAAACCTATCAGCCTCTGAATTCCAAAATACGCTCTTAGGGCCAAAGCGCTGTTCGTTGCCGTCGCCGCCCGCGAACAGTCCGTGCCCTTGCAGCACGACCGCGTAGAAGGGCGAACTCGGCGCGCGGTGTTCCACGATGTGCTGCCCGGGCTTGAGCATGAAACGAAGCGCCCGGCCCTGCTTGTCGACAAAGAGCGGTTGGGCATACGGATCCGGATCGTGGAACTCCAGGTCTTCCAGCAGCCGCATCGTTTTCATTGCATCTCATCCCCTGATCGGAGCCTTCTTCATAGGTCAGTTCAACGGCTTATGGCTCTCAGTCTGCCGGTGAGCGGTCGAGCGCGACGGCTCGAGCACCAGCGAGCGCGGGTAATTCGTCAGCACGTCCGGCCCATCTTTGCCGGCGACGACCGTATCCTCCACCCGCACGCCCCACGGCCCGACGTACAGCCCGCAGTTGCCGACGGTGATGACTATGTTGGCCTCCAATGGCGGCGGCGCTTCCTCACCGTGGAAGAAGGCGTGACCGGCGGGTAGTGGCGCTTCTTCGAACTCGATGCCCAGACCATGAATCGGCGGGCCGAAGACATGTTCGCCATGTCCTGCTTCCCTGAGCATTCCGTGCACGCTTTCTTCCAGCTCGGCCATCCCGACTCCGGCTTTGACTTTGGCAATGGTCACCTGCTGGGCTTTGAGGAACAGGTCGTAAGCCTCCTGCTGTTCGGCGGTCGGCTTGCCGAGGCACACCGTGCGGCACATATCGGCGCTGTAACCGTTGACAACAGGATGCAGGTCGATCATCACCAGATCGCCCACCTCCAGCTTGCGCCGCGTCGGCAGCCCGTGGGCGATATTCGTGCGCGGGCCAGAAGATACGTAGGTGCGATAGAACTCCTCGGCCCCGGCCTGTCTCATCGCGTACTCGGCCTCGGCGGCGATCTGGCTTTCGGTGATGCCAGCCTTCACCGCCTTGACCGCTGCGGCCATTCCGGCATCGGCCACTTTCGCCGCCTGCCGGATGCATTCGATCTCGTCTCCATCCTTCACCATGCGCAGATCGGATAGGATATGCGTGCAGTCTTTGACCGCCACCTTCTCCGGCTTGGCGTGTGGATGCGTCATCATGCCCATCATCGACTGCGTCAGGAAAGTGTACTCCAGCCCGACCGTCCCTTCGCGAATGCCGAACCGCTCGAAGTCGTGCGCGATGCCGTGAATCATGCCCACTTCGTCGTCGAAACCGGAGATGTGATCGAAGTGCGCCAGTCCCTTCACGTCGTCGATGTCGGTCATCGGCACGCCCAGCGCCACCTTGCCATTCTGCGTGATCATCGCGTACGCGCACAGACGGCCGTCGCCGGTGAGATAGGCCATGTTGGCCGGCTTGGTGAGCAACAAGACATCCAGCCCGGCCTCCTTCATCACGTGGCCACAGCGTTCCAAGCGCTTCTCATAGTTGAACATCGCAGACCTCCTTGCTTCACCTCTCTCCCCCCTGGCCTTTGGTCAGGAGAGGGGAGAGGGTTAGGGTGAGGGGTGAGGACTACAACAACGACGCCATCTCCAGCGCCGGATGCCCTTTCTCGGTGACGTACGCCACCAGGCCCTCGACATCCGTCGCGATGCGCTCGTCGCAAATTCGGTCGACCAGGTCCGGGTCGCCCTCGCGCTCGGAGACCTTCTTCAACTGCTCCGCCATCTGCTCCTTCAGGATCGACGACATCCACACCACGCGCTTGAAGCCGCCGTCCGCCGACAGGAACTTCGGGCTGAGGATGTAGAACTTGCCGTGGCCCATGATGCCCGGCGTCTGCAGGCCGCCGCCGGCCATGCCCGCCAGCGTCGAGAAGGTCATGCCCGCCGGCGTCATGCTCGTGTCCTCGCGGCTGACGATCATCACGCCGTTCGCCTCGGGGATGACCATGGCGATGCACTCGAAGCAGCCGCAGGCCGTCATGGGGTTCTCCATGATCGAGTAGATGGCGACGGTCTGCACTTGCTGGTGCGACGCACCCTCGACGAAGTCGTTCGAGCCTTGCCAATAGCCCTTCTCCGGATCGATCGAGCCGCCCTTCTTGATCGGCTGGTTCGGGCCGGTCGGGTTGATCTGGTACGACGCCTTGCAGTCGAGCCAGTTGTACGCGCCGCACAGACCGAGCCGCTCCGGCGTGACGATGCACACGTGGTTAGGCGCAAACGACTGGCACAGCGTGCACGAGTAGAACTCCTCGACCGCCTCATCCGTCAGGCTGCCCATGCGCACGTTGCGCTCGTCATAGGCGGCGCGCGCGGTGGCTAGCCACTGGTCGAACTGCTCCGGGTCGGAGTAGATCGTCACCTGCACCTTGTCGACGATCGCGCCGAAGTCCTCGTGGAAGCGCGCGTGCAGGATGTCGCCGAAGTGGCGCAGGCTGAAGCCCTTATCGGCGGCAGTCTTGCCGATGCGGATCCACGTGATGTCGCGCTGGCCGATGTGCTGGACGCCCGACGCGCCGTTGACGAAGTGGTGAATCTGCCGCTCGAGCACCGGCTCGAAGTCCTTCTGCATCTGGCGCCCGGCCACTTCGACGACGATGCCCATGTTCATCGCCTCGCCTTCAGGCACGTGGCTGAAGTCCGGGCCGACGACCTCGATCTTGCCGTCTTGCACCGCGTCGAAGTCGAGCATGCGCAGATACTCGAAGCACCTGGCCTTCTTGCCGCCGAACTCGACGCGCATGTCCTGCTTGCGCACGACTTCGCCTTCGAAGGCCGATCCGTACGGAACCGGCACCGGCACTTCGGAGATCTTGACCTTGACGCCGCGCACCTCGATGCACTTCTGCACGAGCTTCTCGGCGCGCTCCAGGTCGTCTTTCCCTTCGATCTCGTCGAACGGCATCGAGACGACGTGCTCGTAGGTCGTGATGCCGGTCGGCAGAATTTCGGGAATAATCGTATCGGCGATGACCGGGAAGCCGAAGTTGATCGCGCCCGCCGCTGTGGCGTACTTCAGATCGTCCACCTCGCCCAGCGCCAGCACGAAGGCGAACACGCGGTTCTTGTTGTAAAGCAGGATGTCACGCGCCATGCCGCCTTTCATGCCGCCGAAGGTCAGCGCCGAGCGTACCGCGAAGCCGAGCGCGTAGATCGCGCTGATCGTGTCCGTGCCGAAGGGGACGGTGTAGGTGTCGTAGCCCAGCTCGACGCCTTCTTCCGTCAACTGGTGGATGACGCTCCGTCCGTTGACGTTGCCGGACAGGAAGCACAGGATATTTCGGCGCTGAAGCTCGCGCACGATTTTCACCGCGACTTCGTTCGATTTGGCGCAGCCAACGATCGCGGCGAAGCCGGGCATGCGCCCGTCGACGAGCTGGATGCCCCACGAGCGGAGCTGAATGTCGTCGATCGGCCCGTTCAGACGCCCGTCGCCGTTCCCTGAGAAGTCGGGACTGGTGAACGACGTACCGCCCGCCAGCTTGAATCCCGGCAGCAGCTCGGGTTGCTGGTTATAGACAAACCGCACCGCCTCGATGCCTTCTTCGGCGAGGAGCGTCGCCATGCCCGCGTCGAGCGTCTCGCCCAGGTAGGGCGTCCACCGCCGGTCGGGCGGGACGGGATGCAGCAGCCCCTTCGCCGTATCGAGCACCGGCTGCAGGTCGCCGAGCGTCTCGACCGGGCGGCCGGTCATGCCCAGGATGAGCGGCAGGTTGTACGCGGTGTTTGGAAACGCGACCGGCGTCTGCGGCCCCTTCTCGGCCAGGGCCTGGCCCAGCATTATCTCGAATTCGTTGACGACGTAGTTCGCGCCGCGAATCGCGCGCGTGGCAATGTATCGTGACATGATTATCCTCCCGTGAGTATGAACTAACGCGAATCGGCCATTTCCTTTTGCGCTTCAAGGACACAAATGCTATAATGTGCTTGCGCGCTGAACGTGAGAAGAAGGTAATCGATGAAAGTTGAAGCCTCGCCTCCCCCTGCACCTGCCCAGGCCGAAGTGGAGTACGCTGTTTCGATTAGATTCCGTTTCAACATCACTCCACCCGTCGCTCGCCAGAAGGTCAATGCTTACCTGCTGATGAATGTCGGCCATATGCTATCTGCTGGTGAGCCCTCTTTGGTTCTGGATGGCGGCGCCTATTGGAAAGTGCCTGTCTTCTGCGCTTACCCGGAACTCAAACGCCGCGAACACCTGGGCGATGTGCTCATGAACGCCGAGAGCGGCGAGATAGACCTTTCTAAATCCTCCTTTGCTTCTGCGGCTGATATCGAGGCGCGCGCCGATGCGATCTACCATTCTCCTTCATGACCCCAGGCTCGCGTCTGGCCCAACCGAGATCCCAAGCGACGATTTCTCCAATGCGTGGGCGCTTGCAGACCATCTCATCGCGTATATTCGACCGCGAGAGTAACGCGTCCTGAGTTCATTAGGTCCCTCCGTACAGTGCTTCGGCCTGCGCTTCGAGCGGCAGGGCCATCACCTGTTCGATGCGCCAGTCGCCGCTCCGGCCGAAGCGATTGGGATCGTATTCGGGCAAGCCGAGCGCGGCGCGCTTCTTGTCGATGTGCGCCAGCGTCTCGCGGAACATCGTCTCGTCGTCGCTCGCAAAGATCATCCGGCCGCCCAGCTCTTTCTCCCACACCTTGTCCATGACCCGCGTCACTTCCTCGCTGTATTCGACCGGCGACTCGATGCCGAAGATGACGCACGCGCCGGACGCCGCCGCATACGCGCCGATCGCCAGCGCCTTCTCGCTCATCCACTCTGGCGCCAAACCGACGGCCGGGATGTCGGAGATATCGTCGCCGAGGCCGCCCTCCTGCGCCATCTGCGTCAGAACGGTGAGGATGCGCGTGTTGTCGACGCACGAGCCCATGTGCAGCACGGGCGGCATGCCTGTCGCCTCGCACACTTCGCGCAGGCCGGGACCCGCGTATTCGAGCGCCGCTTCGCCGGTCAGGTAGCCCATCTTGCCGGCAGCCAGCGCGCCGCAGCCCGTCTGCACGACCAGCACGTCGTTTTTCAGGAACTCGCGCACGAGCCAGGTGTGCGACTTGTCCTGCGTGACGCGCGGGTTGTTACAGCCCACGTCGGCGACGACGCCGCGAATGCGCCCGGACATGATCGCGTCGTTGAGCGGGCGGAACGAAGCCCGGTACGAGCCGCCGAGCATGTAGTTGATGTACTCGTGCGAGAAGCCCGGCACCAGATCTTCGGCCTCGTCCGGGATCACGACTTCGCCGCGGTTGGGATAGTTGTCGATGGCGACTCGCAAAATCCGGCGCGCGATGTCGAGCGCGTGATGCTCGTCGAACTCGATGTGCATGCTGCCGGAAATCATCACCTTCGGCGAGGTGGTGATGAACTTGGTATGGAACTTCTCGGCCAGGTTGGGCAGCGCCTGCATGATGCACTGCACGTCGACGACCATGGCGTCGACTGCGCCGGTGATCAGCGCCAGCTCCTGGTTCAGGAAGTTGCCCGCCGAAGCCACACCCTGCCGCAGCAGAATCTCGTTCGAGGTGCAGCAGATGCCGGCCAGGTTGATGCCGTTCGCGCCCTTGCTCTTCGCGTACGCGATCAGCTCCGGGTCCAGCGAGGCTGCGACGATCATCTCGGACAGCGTCGGCTCGTGGCCGTGGAGCACGACGTTGACCTCGTCGTCTTTCAGCACGCCGAGATTGACCTGCCCGATCTTCGGCGCAGGCGTGCCGAACAGCACGTCGGATAGCTCGGTGGCGATCATCGACCCTCCCCAGCCGTCGGCCAGCGCGCAGCGCAGCGCGCCCTTGAGGATGTGCTCGGCGTCCTGGTCGTCGCCCATGTGCGTGCGGTGCAGCACGTCGACGACTTCGCGGTCGATGCCGCGCGGGACGATGCCGTACTTGCGCCACAGCTCCTGGCGCTTCTTCGGCGCGCGCTTGACGAAGGCCAGCTCGCCTTTCTGTTGGCCGAACTCGGTAATCGCTTTGAGCGCGACTTCCTTCGCGAGCTGCTCGACGGGCTTACCGTCCGGGGCGACGCCGTAGTGGCGCGCCACGGCGCGCAGCTTGGCGGCGTCGCGGATCTGATAGCCCTGCGCCTCGCCTTCGGCGGCCGCCAGCAGCGTGAAGGCGACGTCGCGCCCGTGGTCCGAGTGCGACGCCGATCCGGCGGCAATCGCGCGCGCCAGGTTGCGCGCGGCGATCGTCGACACCGTCGCGCCGCACACGCCGACCTGGCCCTCCTTGGTGATCCGGCACGGGCCCATGAAGCAGTTCTTGCAGCACAGGCCCGAGACGCCGGCGCCGATCGGGCAGGCAGCCATCGCGTCGGCCCGGCTGAAGGCCGTCTCCAGGCCCAACTCCTCGGCCCGCAGCAGCAACTGCTGGGACGCGGGGTCGATCGATCGTTCTTCGGCGGTTCGTTGTTTTCTAGCCATGCTGTCTCCCTCGCTTGCTGTTAGAGTAGCAATATGTGCTTTAACCACGGATTACACAGATGGCACGGATGGCTGAGAAGTCCGTGTAATCCGCCTGCCCTCGCCCGCTGTCTGCGGGGGGTGCGGAGGTGGAAATCCGTGGTTACCGATCGGCCGGATGCACGTCACCCGGCTGGCGAATCTCGAAGCCTGGACATGCGCCGAGCGGCGCGCCCCAGGCTGGCACGCGCTCGACGAACTGCTCAATGCCGCCGGGACCGACGGCGTACTCGGTCAGCGTCTTCGTGCGCGCCGAGACCAGCATCGGCGCCTGCCCGTCTGCCGTGTAGCCGCGCGCGCGCAGCGCCTGCTCGATCGCCGGCGGATCGATCTGGCCGGCGTCGTACTCCACGTCGACGCGCTGCCGCGCGGCGCTAGCGTACACCTCCGTCACACCGGGAAGCGCGCCCAGGATGCGCCGCACTTCCGTCACGTGGTGATCGCCGTACATCGCCGGTAGCGTCAAGGTAAGCCTTTCCATACGTTCCTCCCCATTCCCAAGTGGGTGTCAGGTGTTCAGGTGTCAGGTGTTCATGTGTCAGGTTGCTCGAATAGTTGCATCACTTGTTCGCGAAGACCGTTGGGACGGTTCGCGGCAAGCTGAGCCATGCGCTCGACCAGCCGCCTGCCGAGATGGGTCTGTGTTTGTATCAACTGGCGCAGATCGCTGCCCCGAACGGCCAGGGCAGTTGTCTCGCTGCGGCACGTAGCGTTCGCCGTATACTCCGCCCGCCCCAGCGCCGCCGACCAACCCCAAATGCCGCCGCGCTGAACGGTGGCGACGTCCATGTAACCGCCGTCGTGCAGCGGCACGCAAATGCCGACTTCGCCGGATTCGAGCACATACAGGTCGCTGGCTTCCTCGCCTTTTGAAAAGACGCGCGCGCCGGAAGGGAACGTCACCCGCCTGAACAGCGGAGCGATCATCTCCATATCTTCGACGCTGAGGCCCTCGAACAACGGAAGGGCAGCTACGCTCAATTCTTCAGACAACATGGCGAGTGTCTTCAGACTTCCGAAGTCTCTCAGGCCTAGAACAGCCCGACGACCTTGCCGCTCTCCAGGTCGAGATCGACGTCCATGAACACCGGCCGCGTCGGCAGGCCGGGCATCGTGCGCATCGCGCCGCACAGCGGATACAGGAAGCCCGCGCCGACGCTCGCCCGAATGTCGCGAATCGGCAGGCGCCAGCCGGCCGGCCGGCCCTTGACGTTCGGATCGTGCGTCAGGCTGAGGTGCGTCTTGGCCATATTGATCGGCAGCTTGTCGAAACCCAGCCGCGCGTACAGATCGATCTTGGCCTCGGCCTCCGGCATGTAGTCGACGCCATCCGCGCCGTAGATCTGGGTCGCGATCGTTTCGATCTTATGCTTGATCGGTATATCGAGTGGGTAGAGGAATTGGAAGTGGTTCTTCTTCTCCGCCGCCTCGACGACGGCCTCGGCCAGCTCGATCGCGCCCTTGCCACCGTGCATCCAGTTCGTGCACTTGTAAGCGCCCTCGGCTCCAGCCTCGATCGCGATCTTGCGCACCATCTCGATCTCGGCGTCGGTGTCATACTGGAACGCGTTGACGGCGACGACGACCGGCACGCCGAACAGCCTGGCGTTCTCAACGTGCTTGGCCAGGTTGGCCGCGCCCTTCTCCAGCAGCGCCAGGTTCTCTTCCGTGTAAGCCTTGTCGAGCGGCCGCCCGGCGACGACCTTCGGCCCGCCGCCGTGCATCTTCAGCGCGCGGATCGTCGCCACGATGACGACCACGTTCGGGATCAGCCCCGAATAGCGGCACTTGATATCCATGAACTTTTCCATACCGCAGTCCGCGCCGAAGCCCGACTCGGTGACGACGAAGCCGTCTGGGCCGACCAGCTTGAGCGCGATCTGGTCGGCGACGATCGACGAGTTGCCGTGCGCGATGTTGGCGAACGGCCCGGCATGCACGAAGGCCGGCGTGCCCTCCAGCGTCTGCATCAGGTTAGGCATGATCGCGTCTTTCATCAGCACGGTCATCGCCCCGGCCACGCCCAGGTCTTCGGCGGTGATCGCTTCGCCCGACTTGCTCGTGCCGACGACGATGCGGCCCAGCCGCTCGCGCATGTCCTCCAGGCTGGTGGTGAGCGCCAGGATCGCCATCACTTCGCTGGCGACCGAGATGTCGAAGCCGGTGAAGCGCTCGTTACCCCTTTCGTCCTGGCCGAGGCCGACCTGAATACCGCGCAGCAGGCGATCGTTGATGTCGACGACGCGCTGCCAGGTGATGCTATTAGGATCGATGTCCAGGCGGAACAGCCGGCGCTTGTCTTCCGGCGAGAGGTCGGAGAACGTCTTGCCGTCGATGCCGAGCTTCGCCATGCGGCGGAGTTGTCCCTCGGCGAACTGGCCGTCTTTCGTCAGCGCCTTCGCCAGGGACAACTCCGCCGCATGGC
>Ga0209342_10000317_pt1 | contig 54228 bp, 53 predicted proteins | sample RifCSP16_2_FD_184023 | JGI IMG/M metagenome (GOLD analysis project Ga0209342, IMG submission 184023) | Soil microbial communities from Rifle, Colorado - Rifle CSP2_sed 16_2 (SPAdes) (version 2) | ecosystem: Environmental > Terrestrial > Deep subsurface > Rock core/Sediment | place: Rifle... | reverse complement strand
AACAGTCATGAATTATGTAAAGCTCAATAATTAATCGAAAAGCGATAACCGCTGCCGCGCACGGTTTGGATCAGGCCATCCATCCCGGCCGGTTCCAATGCGGCGCGCAAACGGCGAATATGCACATCCACGGTGCGTTCCTCGACGAACACCTGCGTGCCCCATACCTGATCGAGCAATTGCGTGCGGCTATACACGCGCTCCGCATGGGTCATGAAAAAATGCAGCAGACGAAACTCCGTCGGTCCCAACTCCACACTGGAACCTTTTGCAGTCACGCGATGCGCCGCAGGCGACAACTCCAGCCCGCCCGCCGCCACCGTTTCATCCAGCATGGCCGGAATATGACGGCGCAAAACCGCGCGTATCCGTGCCATCAACTCTCGGGGAGAAAACGGCTTGGTGATGTAATCGTCCGCGCCGGACTCCAGCCCCAATATCTTGTCGCGCTCATCACCGCGCGCGGTCAGCATGATGATGGGGATATCCTTGCTGCGCGCATCGGCACGAAATTGTTTCGCCAGAATCACACCGCTGGTGTCCGGCAACATCCAGTCCAGCAGGATCAAGTCCGGCACATTGCTGCGTATCTGTTGCCACGCGCTATCCGCATCTTCGGCACGCAACGCCTGAAATCCCGCCTGCATCACATTGAACGCCAGCAATTCCTGGATAGCCGGCTCGTCTTCCACGATCAAGATCTTTGCACTCATCATCACTCCTTCATTCTATACACAGCGATGGGTTGCGAGGATATGAAGGAATTGTGACAGGAAGATGACACGCGCTAAGTTTTGGTATGCGCAGCATGATGGCTGCGCATCATGTTGGGCAGCAGCGAACCGGCCAGCATCCCGGCCACACTCATCAGCAAGCCGACCAGTTGCGGCGGCCAATAGGTGTCCGGCTGAAGGATCTCCATGGCCATCCACGAGATCAATCCCATCGCAATGGACAGCAGCGCGCCCTGATTGTTGGCGCGCTTCCAGTACAGGCCGAACGCAAGCGGCACGAACGCCCCGACCAGCGTGATCTTGTAGGCGTTCTCCACCATGTGGAAGATGCTCGATTCCGAATTCAGCGCGAACCACAGCACGAAACTGCCGAAGGTCAGCACGATGATGCGCATGGTGCGCAGCATCTGCTGATCGCCCATATGCTTGAACGCGATATGCTTGAGGATGTTTTCGGTGAACATTACCGAAGGCGCGAGCAAGGTGGCGGATGCCGTGCTCATGATGGCTGACAGCAAGGCGCCGAAGAACAGCACCTGCGCGACAAGTGGCGTGTGATTCATGATCAGGCTGGGCAGCACCATCTGCGGGTCGCTCTCGGTCAGTTCACTGAAGAACTTCGGATCGATCAGCGTCGCGGAATAGGCCAGGAACATCGGCACGAAAGCAAAGGCGAAATACAACACACCCCCCAGCACCGTGCCGCGCACCGCGGTCTTCTCGTTCTTCGCCGAAGTCATGCGCTGGAACACATCCTGTTGCGGAATGGATCCCAGCATCATGGTCAGCAATGCGCCGGCGAACGGAATCCACACTTCGATGCCGCCGCTGGGAAACAACTGCAACTTTCCGGAAGTCTGCGCATGGCTGACCACATGGCCCACCCCGCCGGCATCATCGCTGATCAACACGGCGATCAGCAGCATGCCCGCCATGATCACGGTCATTTGCACGAAATCGAGCAGCGCGATAGACCACATCCCGCCAAACATGGTGTAGGCCAGCACGATGGTCACGCCGATGAACATGCCAGCCTGGTTCGAGATCGCGCCATCGCTCACCACGTTGAACACCAGTCCGAGTGCCGTCACCTGCGCGGCCACCCAGCCCAGGTAGGAGATCATGATGCACAAGGTCATGATCAATTCTACCGTGGGGTTATAACGGGCACGATAATAATCGCCGATGGTGAGCAGATTCATCCGATATAGCAGCGGCGCGAAAAACATCCCGGCGATGATCAGACACATGCTGGCGCCGAACGGATCGGCGACCACGCCGCCCAATCCCTCCTTGACGAACACCGCGGAGATTCCCAGCACCGTCTCTGCGCCGAACCAGGTGGCAAATACCGTTGCGGTCACGATCGGCAAGGGCAGATTGCGCCCGGCCACCACGAAGTCCCTGGAATTGTGCACGCGCGTCGAGGCATACAGGCCGATGCCCACGGATAACAGCAGATAAAGAATGACGAACCAGATCAGCATGATGGACATCCCCCCTCAAAATCCAAATGATTGAATCGCAGTGCGGCGGATTTTAGCAGCCTTGTGCAAAATCGTGACAAACAAAAAGCCACCGAAAGGTGGCTTTTTGCATATATTAAGGTCAGGTGAATTTAACGAGTGCCTCTAAAAATCCAAAGTTCGCCCAAATGCAAGGCGTGGAAAACGAAGTTTCAGTATAGGGTAACCTTTAGGTTGGCCGGAACTAAAAAATTTGCGAGCATCCGCTTTGCGGATTGCCTGCATACCCCACTTCGCAGCGCCGCATATGGGGTATATGTAAGCAAGAAATTTTTTGCGAGCATCCGCTACACGGATTGCCTGCTTACCCCTCTGCCGCAACGCAGCATAACCAGCCACTTGGTTGCCGTTGTTTGGCAACTTAGTGGAATGGCTAGTTGTTCTATCAGTTGGGATGGAATCTGGATTTTTAAAGTTCTTTGGCGTGGCTGGCCAGATACTTCGCCACCCCTGCTGTAGAAGCATCCATACCTGCCTTGCCCTTGCTCCAGCCTGCCGGACATACTTCGCCGTGTTCCTCGGTGAATTGCAGCGCGTCCACCATGCGCAACATCTCGTCGATGTTGCGGCCCAGCGGCAGATCGTTCACCACCTGATGGCGCACCACACCGGCACGGTCGATCAGGAAAGAACCCCGGTAAGCCACTCCGCCGTCGGCTTCCACGTCGTAAGCCTTGCAGATCTCGTGTTTGATGTCGGCCACCATCGGGTAGCGCACTTGCCCGATGCCGCCCTTGTCGACAGCGGTATTCTTCCAGGCGAAGTGGGAGAATTGCGAGTCTATCGAAACACCGATCACCTCCACATTGCGCTTCTTGAATTCATCCAGCCTGTGATCGAAAGCGATCAGCTCGGAAGGGCAGACAAAAGTAAAATCCAGCGGATAGAAAAAAATCACGGCATACTTACCGGTGATATGTTTCTTCAGATTGAACGTTTCGTTGAAATCGTTGTTGCCCATCACGGCAACAGCGTTGAAATCGGGGGCGGCTTTGCCGACGAGTACAGCCATGTTCATCTCCTAAGGTTTATTGGTGCTGGGCTGCGCAATTTAGACTTTTGCCATCGTCGCGTCAACCTTCTGCGGGAAGTGGCTTTGATTTTCGCAGTTTTGCAGGGTGCGTTCCATGCACCGCCTTTGATACAACGATGGTGCGCAGAACGCACCCGATATTTCGCTTTTTTATTGTGAAATGGAATTACTCATCACCAACCATCGCAAACTGGATGCGGTGCAACTGCGCATACACTCCGTTCCTGGCAAGCAGCTCACGGTGGGTGCCGACCTCGACGATCTCGCCTTTTTGCAGCACCACGATGCGATCCGCCTTTTCGATTGTGGACAGGCGATGCGCGATGACCAGCGTGGTGCGGCCTTGCATCAGGGTCTCCAGCGCGGCCTGCACATGGCGTTCGGATTCGCTGTCCAGCGCGGAGGTCGCTTCATCCAGGATCAATATCGGCGCATCCTTGAGGATGGCGCGCGCGATGGCGATGCGCTGGCGTTGTCCGCCGGAAAGGCGCACACCTTTTTCGCCGACCAGCGTCTGCAAACCCTGCGGCATGTCGCGGATGAATTCCATCGCATGCGCGGCCTGGGCGGCGGCGATGATTTCCGCTTCGGGCACCTCGCGCATCTGGCCGTAAGCGATGTTGGCGGCAACGGTATCGTTGAACAGCACCACTTCCTGGCTCACCAGCGCGATATTGGCGCGCAGGCTGGCCAGCGTGAGATCGGCAAGGTCATGCACATCCAGCGTGATGCGGCCGCTGCCCGGCGAATAAAAGCGCGGCACCAGATTCGCCAGCGTGCTCTTGCCGCTACCGGATGCGCCCACCAGCGCGACCGCCTGCCCCGCCGGGATTTCCAGGCAGACATCGCGCAACGCCAGCCGGTCATCCTGCTGGTAGGACAGGCTCACATGCTCGAATCCTATCCGGCCGTTGGCGCGGCCTATCGCGGTCTTTCCGGTATCGATCTCGCTGTGCGTGTCGAGCAACTCGAATATGCTTTCCGATGCCGCCAAACCGCGCTGCATGAATTCGCTGACGCTGGTGATGCGCTTCAGCGGTGCGGTCAGCATCAGCATGGCCGCAACAAAAGAGAGGAACCCTCCGACCGTGGTCACATCGCTGCGCGTCTGCACGGTAGCGAGATAGATGATCACAGACAGCGCCACGGCGGCGATCATCTGCACGATGGGCACGTTGGCCACCGCCGCCGCCGCTTGCTTCATGGCATAACGTCGCACCCAGTTGATCTCCTCATCGAAGCGTTCGGATTCGTAGCGCTGCCCGCCGAACAGCTTGACCACCTTGTGCGCGGTGACGCTTTCCTCGATCACCTGGGTTATGCTGCCCATCGCGCGCTGCGAGTCGCGGCTGGAAGTGCGCAAACGGCGATTGATGGTGCTGATGACCAGTGCGACGACGGGCGCGACCACCAGCGAGAGCAGCGTCAATTTCCAATCCAGGTAGAACAACCAGCCGAGCAAGCCGATGATGATGATGGAATCGCGGATGGTGATGGTCACCACGCTGGTGGCGGCAGCGGTCACCTGCGTCACATCGTAAGTGAGCTTCGAGATCAACGAGCCGGTGGCGTGGTCATCGTAGAAGCGTGTGGGCAGCGAGAGCAGTTTGCGGAACATCTCGGCACGCAGATCCATCACCACTTTGTTACCCACCCAGTGAATGGCGTAGGAGCCGAAGAAACCCGAAACGCCGCGCACAAAAAAGATGACCAAGATAAAGATCGGCGTCCAGCGGATGATCGTGTCATCCTTGTGCACGAAGGTCCCGTCCAGCATGGGCTTCAGCAGAGCCGGCAACAGCGGTTCGGTGGCCGCGGTCACAGCCATGCCGAGTATGGACAGCGCAAAGACACGCCAGTAGGGTTTGACGTAGCCGAGCAGGCGCAGATAAAGCCGTGAGCTAGTCATGATGCATGGGTCATATTCAGGGTGCGCACTCCATCAGAAAAAATATAGTACACTGCGCACAGGTGCGATTAGCAACAACATCAAGGCCGCGCTTTCCACCAGTTCCACGCCCGCTCCCAAAGTATCACCGGTCATACCGCCCAATCGCCGCAGCAGGAATTGTTGCCATAGCCAGACCAGCAATGGCACGAATAAAAGGATGGGTGCTATCAAGCTGCACAGTGCCAGCACCCCGCCCCACAGCCACAGCGCGCTGCCCTTAACCTGATCGCCGAAACGTTCGCCCAACCCAGCCTTAAGCGAGGGCAAGCGTGCCCAAGCCAACGTACCCCAGCGTGCCCAAGCCGGAATCAGCAGCAATGCCCAATACTGCCCGCCTCGCGCCAACAACATCAGCAATACCAGTTTGACCATGAGTTGCAGCGCCAGACTGATCACACCGAATGCCCCCAGGTGCGGATCGGCCAGCACGGCGAGGAAGCGCGCGCGGTCGCGGTGGGACGCACCGAGCGCATCTGCCAGATCGGCCAAGCCGTCCAGATGCAACGCACCGGTGATTCCCACCCACAGCAATAACGTCAACAGCGCGCCCAACCACGGATCGATGCGACTACCCAACCACAATGTGCCTACAAGCAGCACACCGATCAACAAGCCCACCAGCGGAAACCAGTATGCTGTGCGTGGCACTTCCGTCGCGTCAAAGTCGCGTAATTGCGGTGTAGGCAGCCGCGTTAGGAATTGAATCGCAAAAATAAAACCGCGCATGTCAGTTTAGAGAAAGCAGAAAAGGCAGGTGTCCATCCAGCCACGAAACACGCAGGCAAGCGGCTTCTGGCAAGGCGATCTTAAACACTTGCGCGGGAGTGAAAGCAAACAGCTCCATCAACAGCGCGCGCATCACCCCGGCATGGGTGACCAGCAACCGATTTGCGCCGATGTCCTGTGCCATCCAGCGCTGCCACCCCTGCGCGACACGGGTGCGCAATGATGCCAGCGATTCGCCATTGGGTGGAGCCTGTTCGCCGAAGCCGGCGAAAAATGCCTGATACGCATCGGGGTCGCATACGGATGCTTCATCCGGTGTCAGCCCTTCCCAGTTGCCAAAGGCCAGTTCGCTGAATGCGGGCATCACCTGCAATGGCACGCCGCATTGTGCAGCCAACGGGGTAGCGAAGCTATGGCAGCGGCGCAGCGGCGAGGTAGCAATCGCATCGAATCTTTCCTCGGGATAGCGCCTCAGCGCCTGTTGCATTTGCGCCGCGCCTTGCGCGCTGAGCATGTCGTCCTGCGCACCGCGAAAAATATGCGCGCGCCCCTCCACCGCACCATGGCGCAAGATGGTCACCAGAATTGGCTCAGTCTTTTTCACTGACTCCCGCTTCCGCAAAAGTCGCCATGCCGTTGTGCAGGGCGCAAGCCAATTGCAGGATAGGCACGGCGACAGCCGCCCCACTACCTTCGCCCAAGCGCATGCCTAGTTGTAACACGGGTTGCGCGTCCAGTGCGTCCAGTACGCGCTGATGTCCCGGCTCGGCTGACGTATGGCCGAACAGCAACCAGTTGCGCACGGCAGGGTTGATGCGCACGGCAGCCAGCGCGGCGACCGAGCTGATGAATCCATCCACCAGCACAGGTAAATCTTGTTGAGCGGCGGCGATATATGCGCCGCACAATCCGGCAATTTCAAAACCGCCGACATGGCGCAGAGCCGCCAAAGGATTGGCGTGACTCAGGTGATGCAACGCAATCGCCTGCTCGATCACACGCGCCTTATGCGCAACCCCGCTGCTATCCAGCCCGGTGCCGGGTCCGGACAACAACACAGGCGCAATTTGCAACAATACGCAGCCGATAGCACTGGCCGCAGTCGTATTGGCGATGCCCATTTCGCCACCGATAAATAATTGCGCGCCACTTTGTTTAGCGCGCAGCACCGCATCACGCCCGCTTTGCAACGCGGCTGCCAACTGTGTTTCGGTCATCGCCGCCTGTTGCAAAAAATTCGCCGTGCCTGCGGCGATGCGTTCATCGCGCACACCGGGCAGCGCTTCCACAACTGATACCGTACCAAGGTTGATGACTTCCAGCGTGGCACTCAATTGTTTGGCCAGCACGCTGATCGCCGCACCGCCTCGCGCAAAATTGCGCACCATCTCCGCCGTCACGGCCTGCGGGAAGACCGACACGCCTTCTGCCGCCACTCCGTGATCGCTTGCAAATACACTGATGTGGATGCGCTGAAGTTGTGGACGCTCCACGCCTTGCAGCGCCGCAAGTTGCACGGCGATGTCTTCCAGGCGCGCCAATGCGCCGGGAGGCTTGGTCAGCTGTCCTTGACGGGCCAGTGCCGCAGCGCGCGCAGCTTCATTCGATGCAGCACAAGATGCTCTTGTCCATTCCATTCAATTTCCCTTCACGATGAGTGGCAGTCCTGCCACAGTTAAATATATTCGATCACATACTTGAGCCAGTTGCTGATGCAGCCGCCCCGCCTCGTCGCAATAACGCCGCGACAATTCGCCCATGGGCACGACACCCATATTGGTTTCGTTGCTGACCAAAATGATCTGTCCGGGCAAGCGCGGCAGCACTTCCAGCAACGCGGCGCACTCGCTGCGTAGCTCCTGTTCGCTTGCATCGCATAGCAATTGCGTCAACCACAGCGTCACGCAATCCACCAGCACGCAACGCTGCACTGTTGCCTCCCGCTGCAGGACTTCAGCCAGATTCCGGCCTGCCTCGACCGAGAGCCAGCTATCCGATCTGCGTGCCTGATGTTCGGCCACGCGCCGCTGCATCTCCACATCGCGCACCTGTGCGGTGGCGACATAGACCACCTGCAAGCCGGAGGCCAGCGCATGCTGTTCCGCCAGGCGGCTTTTGCCAGAACGCACACCGCCCAATATCAGTTCGCGCATGACATCTCTTCCAAAGTAAATAATTCCCGCAACTGCGCGGTATCCAGATATTGCTCCACTGCATCGGCGAGCCGCTCCAGATCGGCTTCGCGGCGCGCACGATAATCCAGCGTTGTCGCCTCGCGCAGCCCGGCCCAGCGCAACAGCGCGTCGGTCGCGGCGCTTGATTCGAACAGGCCATGCAGATAAGTGGCGAAGATTTGCCCGTCGCTGGAAATTGTTCCGTCTGCGCCGTGCTCAAGCTGCACTGCCGGATGCTGCAGCGCATGGCCCGCCGAAACCCCCGCATGTATCTCGTAGCCTGACACCGGCGCGCCTTCCAGCATCAGCGTGCCGCGCACATTGCGCAGTTGTTTTTCCGCTTGCAGCGTGGTGCTCAGTTCCAGCAATCCCAGCCCGATACTGCTGCCGGCTTCGCCTTCCAGCCCGAGCGGATCGTGAATCGACCGCCCCAGCATCTGCAAGCCGCCGCAGATGCCGATGAGTTTGCCGCCGTAGCGCAGATGATGTCGTATCGGGGCTTCCCAGCCTGCCTTGCGCAGGCTGTCGAGGTCGCCGCGCACCGCCTTGCTGCCCGGCAAGATGATCAAATCGGCGGCGGGAATAGCCTCGCCCAGCGCGACAAAACTGAACTCGATTTGCGGATGCAAGCGCAGCGGATCGAAGTCGGTGTGATTGCTGATGTGCGGTAACACCGGCACGATGACGCGCAGCTTGCCGCCCCCTCTGATGAAACAACTAGCCATTCGACTAGGCTGATCAACTACGTCAGCCAAGTCGCTGGTTATCCCGCAGGCGGGAGAGGGTTGGGGTGAGGGTTGATGAGCGAAGAGCGCAACCGGTAGCGCATCTTCCGCCTCCAGATGCAGCCCATGCAGATAAGGCAGCACGCCGAGCACCGGCTTGCCGGTATGCTGCTCCAGCCAATCCAGACCAGGCTGCAACAGCGCCAGATCGCCGCGAAAGCGGTTGATGACGAAGCCGACTACACGCGCCTGTTCGCTCTCGCTCAACAACGCCAGCGTGCCGACCAGGTGCGCGAACACGCCGCCACGGTCGATATCGGCGATCAGAATCACCGGGCAATCTACCGCTTCGGCAAAGCCCATGTTGGCGATGTCGCCCTCGCGCAGATTGATCTCGGCGGGACTACCCGCGCCCTCCACGACGATGACCGGATACTGCGCGCTCAGGCGCTGGTGCGACTCCAGCACCGCGTTGCGCACCGTACTTTTGTATTGGTGATATTCCAGCGCGTGCATGTTGCCGACCGCATGCCCGTGGATGATGACCTGCGCGCCGGTATCGCTGTTCGGCTTGAGCAGCACCGGATTCATATCGGTGTGCGGTGCAAGGCGCGCGGCTTGCGCCTGCACTGCCTGAGCGCGCCCGATCTCGCCGCCGTCGCTGGTGACCGCGCTGTTCAACGCCATGTTCTGCGGCTTGAACGGCGCGACGCGCACGTCCTGCCGCACCAGCCATCGGCACAATGCCGCGACCAGCGTGCTCTTGCCCGCATCGGAGGTGGTGCCCTGGACCATTACCGTGCGCGCAGTCATCGCTCGATCATCCCTAACGCTTGCGTCAAACGCGCCCATAGCATCTCATCGCGTGGCAGTCCAAAGCGCAGGCTAGATGGCGTATCGAACAAGCGCGTCAGAATGCCTTGTTGTGCGAGTTGCTCATGCACGCTTGCGGCATCCTCACAGCACACCCATTGAAACAGCGCGCAGCCGCCGTTTGGCGCCAAACCGGAGGCTCGCAGCAAATCCGCCAAGCGTTGCGCTGCCAGCGGCAGAGCCTTGCGAGCAGTGTCTTGCCAAGCCGTATCGCGCAATGTCAGTGTCGCCACATAGCGCGACGGCGCAGCAATCGTCCACGGCCCCAGCAACTCGGCAAGCGGCTGCAACACAGCCTGTTCCGCCAACACGAAACCGACTCGTGTCCCGGCCAGCCCGAAAAATTTTCCCAATGAACGCAGCACGATCAAACCGGGGCGCGGGTAGGCAGCCGCGAGGCTGTGTTCTGGCATGGCGTCGATGAATGCCTCATCCACTACCAGCCAGCCGCCGCGCACTGCTAGTTGCGCATGCAGGCGCAGCAATTCACCTACGCTAATAAGATTGCCGGTCGGGTTGTTAGGATTGACGATGACTACGACTTGCGCGGCTGGGCCGGCTTGCATAATCGCTGTCGCAGCCACGCTGATAACCTGATGGCCGTGGCGCTGCCATGCATGCGCGTGTTCCGCGTAACTGGTCGCCACCAGCGCCACTTGCGCAGGCGGGCGCAACATCGGCAGGGCCTGAATCGCCGCCTGCGACCCTGCCACCGCCATTAATTGTGATGTGCCGTAATAACCTCGAGCTGCGTCGTTCAGCTCATCGTCATCCTGCGGCAGGCGCTGCCAGATATCGCCCGGCACGACGGTCACCGGCCAGCCATTCGGGTTGATGCCGGTGGACAAATCCAGCCAGTCCTCCTTGGCGATTCCATATTGCCGCGCTGCGCGGCGCAGCCTGCCGCCGTGCTCAAGCATGTTGCCACCCTGAAGTTAACAGCGCCACCAACGCAATGACAGCCAGCCAAACATACAGAGCATGGCGCACCAGCCGTATAGCGCGCGCAATGTCGGAAGCTTGCGCCGCATTGCCCACACCCAGCACAGGGCGCGCCTCGCTCACTCCGTGATAATTTGCCGCCCCGCCCAACGTCACCATCAGGCTGCCTGCGCCGCTCGCCATCACCGGCCCAGCGTTCGGGCTGTCCCAGGCATGTGCCTGTTGCCGCCAGCAGTGCAGCGCAGTACGTGTATTGCCGAGCAGCGCATAGGTGAGCGCGGTGAGGCGCGCCGGGATGAAATTCAGCACATCGTCCAGACGCGCCGCCACCCAGCCAAAATAGTTATAGCGCGCATTGCGGTAGCCCCACATCGCATCCAGCGTATTGCTCAGGCGATACAGCAGCGCGCCCGGCGCTCCCGCGACAACGAACCAGAACAGCGTGCCGAATACCGCATCGCTGCCGTTTTCCAGCACTGATTCCACTGTGGCGCGTGCCACGCCGGACTCGTCCAATTGGCCGGTGTCGCGGCTGACCATCAAGCTCAACTGACGGCGCGCATCCGGCAAATTTCCGGCAGAAAAAGCGTCAGCCACGCGCTCGGCGTGCTCGCGCAGGCTGCGCGGTGCGATGGCGAAATACAGCAGGGCTATGGAAAATAGCATGCCGAAAATTGCAAATTGTTGCAGCAGCGACGCGAGTGCTACGAGCGGAATCAGCAACACAAACACTGCGGCGATGCCGCGCAGGTAGTGCGCGGCGGGAGCGGCATCCGCAGCACCGTAAAATATGTTCTCGACTCGCCGCGCCAGATTGCCGAAGCCAACCAGCGGGTGAAAACGGCGCGGCTCGCCCAGCAATCGGTCGAGCAATACCGCCGCAAGAATCATCAGCGGTATTGTCAGATGATTAAAAAATTCCAATATCTGCATTTATTAAATCAGGAACCAAAATGTAGGTCGGGTTAGCGCAGCGTAACCCGACAACGTCATATACATATCACGTCGGGTTACGCTGCGCTAACCCGACCTACGTCTGCTGCATCACAAAGCAATCAAAGGATGCAGTGCAAACAGGATTACAGCTCAATGCCTTTTTGCGCCTGTATTCCGGCATCAAACGCATGCTTGATCGGGCGCATTTCCGTGACGGTATCGGCGAATGCTATCAGCGCATCGGGCGCGGCGCGGCCGGTCAAGACCACATGCTGCATCGGCGGGCGGTTACGCAAGGCTTCCAGCACTTGCTCGACATCAAGGTAATGCAGCTTCAGTGCGATGTTGATTTCGTCCAGCACCACCAGCGCGATTTCCGGATTGCGCAACATGCTGCAAGCCGCATCCCATGCGGCTTCCGCCTTTGCGATATCGCGTTGCTTGTCCTGCATTTCCCAAGTGAAGCCTTCGCCCATCACGTGAAACTCAACTTCGGGGAAGCGGCGGAAAAATGCTTCTTCGCCGGTGGGAGAGCTTCCCTTGATGAACTGCACCACGCCGACGCGCATGTTGTGCCCGAGCGCGCGGGCAACCATGCCGAACGCCGAGCTGCTCTTGCCCTTGCCATTGCCGGTGTGCACCAGCACCACGCCGCGATTCTCCGTGGCGCGGGCGATTTTTGCGTCGACGATTTCCTTGTGGCGCTGCGTGCGGGTACGGTGCTGTTCGTCGGCAAAAACGGTGTTTTTATCGCTCATTATTTGCTGGTTGTTTTAGCGGCAACTGGCGCGCGAACCGTCAGTGCGACATACAACGCAGCCGCACAAGCCAGATACAGCAGGGCGCCGGTCATGTAGAGCGGAAAGTATTGCGCCATCTGCGCACCATATTCAGCTAAGCCCATGCCAGGTTGGCGCCCCGAAAACAGGTAGAACGCGCCTTCGGAAATAATAAACGCCACGCTTACCGCTGCGAATGCGATGCCTGAAAATATTCCCAGACTGCGCCAGCTTTGTTGATGAATGCGCGCATAGTAGCGGCCCGCAAACCACACTACCGCATAAGTCGGAATCAAAAATCCATAAGCAGGTGTAACGCAATAATCGTTCACGCCCAGATGGGCGATCGCCACATAATCCAGTGCACCCGCTTCAAGCAACAGGCCGGCAAAAAGCAGCGGGCTGGCGATGAAAAAACCCGCCAGCAGGAATACCGCCAGCGAAGCATCCGGCAAATGCAATGCGCTGCCGAAATGATGCATGCGCGTGGCCGCCATTAGTGCTGCCAAAACCAAACCGATTAATGCCGAACGTTGAGATAACAGTTTCATGTTGCGCTCCTTAAAAAATGAAGAAAAATGTTGTGCAGGCGCAGCCCACCTTGCAAAAACTGCTGCGCCGAATCATACCCCCGCAGAATCGTTGGGTTACGCTACGCTAACCCAACCTGCAAAAGCTTAGTTTTTTGGCTGGTAATTCAGCGTGAAGTATAACCCGCGCCGTGCCTGATTAAAGTACTGCGCGGTCTCATATTGCTTGTCCAGCAAATTGTCGATCCGCCCCTGCATCAGCCAAGCCGCTGCGACGCGATATTCGGCATGCATGTCGAGCAGCCCGTAGCCGCCCAATTGCTTGGTATTGGCAAGGTCATCAAATCGGCGGCCTTCGGCATACAGCGAACTGGCGAGACGATATGCGCCAAAGTCATGTGCCGCTTCGATGCGTATCGTTTTGGTTGCGCGGCGATTCAGCAGCTTGCCTTGATTCGCACCGGAGGTTTGACGCGGGTCTTGCAGGGTCAGTGTACTGTTGATGTCCAAGCCAGCCAACTGCGTTTGCAGTTGGCCTTCCAGACCTTTTAGACGCGCAGTATCGATATTGACTGGATTATATAAAGCATCAAAGCCAATCAAATCGCTGATGGCAGTTTGATACGCATTCAGCGACCAATTGCTGGCTGTGCCATGTCCCGCCACGCCGATTTCCAGGCTGCGCGATAACTCGGGGCGCAGCGTCGCACTGCCGAATCCGGGGTAATACAACTGATTGAAGGTCGGAGCTTTGAACGCTGTGCCATAAGAAGCCATCAGGCGCGTCGCATCGCTGACCGAATAACCGTAACCCAGACCGCCAGTGTTGTGGCCGCCGAACTGCTGGTTATTATCGCGACGCGCACTGGCTTGCAAACTATGTCCACCGAAGCCGCCCTGGTATTGCCCGAACAACGCATTATTGCTGCGCGCCGTTTGTGTATAGACTTGTGCCGGTGCTGTAACATCAGGCAACGCATCAATCTTGTCATTCAGATAATCAATCCCTGCACTGATCATCTGGCTTTCGCTTACTGCCACATCGTTTTGCCAAGTCAGGCTGTCGCGTTGGGTATTGAAGCGCGAGATATACAGCCCATTAAATAAGATGTCCGACTTGTCCTGGCTGCGCCCACCGCGCAAAGTGACGTTCCATGTTGTCAGTGGTGCAAATTTTAGCGTGCCGCCCAGAACTTGCTGCGCCGACTTGGCCTGGTTGCCCGCAAAAATGCTGCCGTCGGTTTGCACATTGCTGTTGGCTTGCAATGCATTGAGCTCAGCCGTTACGCTCTGCGCAAAGCGATAACCGCCATTCAGTCCCAGCGACGAGTTGTGATAGCCGTCTTTATCCGGCTCATCGGTATAACAGCCTGCCGCCAGATTGCCCCGGCACGCATTAAATCCCCGCGTGTTTTGCTGGTTGATTTTTGCGTTAAACCAGCCTTGCTCACCGCCGCCAGCCAACCCGAGCGTTGTGTTATACGTGCCGTAGCTACCCGCTGTGAAGCTGACTGAAGGCGTCAGCGCGCCGCCGCCCCTGCGGGTAAAAATCTGGATCACGCCGCCGATTGCTTCCGAGCCATACAGGCTGGCGCGCGGGCCGCGCACGATTTCGATGCGCTCGATTTGCGCGACCGGAATATCCTGAAACGATGCCGTGCCCAATGTGGCCGAGCCGACCTTGATGCCATCCACCAGTACCAATACGTGATCGGCATTGGTGCCGCGCAGAAACACCGAGGTTGCCTTGCCTGCGCCGCCATTGTTGCTGATGGTCAGGCCCGCCACGCCGCGCAGCACATCGGGTAACGATTGTGCTTGCAGGCGTGCTATATCCTGGCGGGTGATGACGGTAACGGAAGCCAGTGTCGCATCGGCTGATTGCGCGGTGCGCGAGGCGGTGACGACTACATCCGGCAGGGTTTCGTTAACAGCGGCGTAAGCATGGGTACACGCCGCACTGAGTAGGGCGGCTGATAGTTTGTATTTCATTTGATGCGCTCCTGAAAAGTTCCAAGCGTCCCCGCTGGAACGTTAATATTCAGGTGATGCGCGGGTGGAAAGCAGAATACGAAAGAAGTTGCTTTTCGATATTATCCCGATGCGCCGCCCGCAGCATCTCCTGTTCATTTGCTCTCAGGCCGGTCTCCGGGCTCGCAAGTCTTGATTTGCCGCCTTCCCATGATCTCTCACAGTGGCATACTGGCAAATCCGCACTCGCTTACCGTTGCGGGGGCAGCACAGGCATCGGGTTATTCCCTCACCTGTTTCCCGTTTAACCCGTCTGTCGCCAGACGGGAACCTCAAAGCAGCGCGCACTTTAACACAGGCGTCGCGAACACAAGCAAAAGACTCCGGCAAAAATCACAAACCGCTTTCAAAACTCCCGCTTACCGTTTGACTTATCAGCACTTTTCAAATTATAGTCAGCGCATGGAAAATGAATTGACCGCCTTGGAGGGCAAACTCGCGCAACTGATACAGGTCAGCGGCAAGCTGCGTTCGGAAAATATTCAATTACGCCAGGAGTTAGCGCACGCTCTCAGCAACAATCGTCAATACAGCGACAAACTGGTGGCCGCAAAAGCTCGCCTGGAAAAGCTGCTGCTTACCCTCCCCGAGGAACAGACATGAGCAATGCAACCAAAACCCTGGATGTCAAGATCCTCGACCGGGAATTACGTATCGCCTGCCCCGAAGAAGAGCGCGGCGAATTGCTGGATGCCGTGGCTTATCTGGACAAGAAGATGCGCGAGATCCACGAGTCCGGCAAGATCGCCAGTGTCGAGCGCATCGCGCTGATGGCGGCGCTCAACATCACCCACGAATTGCTCGGCATGAAGGTCGGACGCGGAGTTGACCTTGCCGACTTTACGCGTAGAATGAATTCCATGCAGGCAGCGATCGATGAGGCTTTGGCCGAACAGGACACGCTGTTCTAGATATTCATTTCGGGTTTGTCCCCTGCGGTGTTCGTCAGGCTCATAATTCTTTGGACCCATAAGCTACGGCTTAGGTTGCGACCCTCGATGTTACTGTTGTGCGCGTCCCCAACGTATTTATCTGGCGGATGTACCTGATGTAACTGGGAAGCAGCCCTCTTGAACCCAGGTTCAAGATGCTGAGTCAACGGCACAGGCGGGGGGCTCTATTTAAAATGCGGCTAAGGCCGCATTTTCTTTTGGATGACAAGCCATGAGATATTGGTTAATGAAATCTGAACCTTCCGATTGCAGCATCGACGACCTCGCCGCGCTGCCCGACCAGACCGTGGCCTGGTACGGCGTGCGAAATTATCAGGCACGCAATTTCATGCGCGACCAGATGAAAGTCGGCGACGGCGTGTTGTTCTATCACTCCAACTGCAAGGAACCGGGCATCGCCGGCATCGCCAGAGTCAGCAGCACCGCCTATCCAGATGCCACGCAGTTCAAGCGCAGCAGCAGATACTTCGACCCCAGGGCCAAGCCGGAACAGCCGCGCTGGTTCAATGTTGACGTGCAACTGGTGAAGAAGATCGCGCTGATCACGATCGGCGAATTGCGCCGTCATCCCGAACTGTCACGGATGCGCACCCTGCAAACCGGCAACCGCCTGTCCATCACCCCTCTCGATCCGGCGGAGTGGGAATTCATCACAGAACGTCTGGCCAGATGAGCGCCGCAACAAGTTTCCCTCCCTTTTGCATCAGGCGTAGGGTGCGTGGAACGCACCCTACAAAATTGTTTTTGTCATTCTAAAAAGAGAAATGGAATAGCATGGAATGGTATGCAGCCTATCTCGCCCTCGGCGCATTCGCCGGTTTCCTCGCCGGGCTGTTCGGTGTCGGAGGCGGGCTGGTGCTGGTGCCCGTGCTGCTGTTGTTGTTCGACGCGCAGCATTTCCCCGTTGAACATGTGATGCATCTCGCCCTCGGCACCTCGATGGCGACCATCGTGTTCACCTCGCTGTCCAGCATGCGCAAGCATCATCAGCACGGCGCGGTGAACTGGCGCGTGGTGCGCAACATCACCCCCGGCATCCTGCTCGGCACTCTGTTTGGCGCGCTGCTCGCCGCATCCATCCCGACGCGCGGGCTGGGCATATTCTTCACGTTGTTCGTGTATTTCGCGGCAGCGCAGATCGTGCTCGACGTTCGCCCGCACGCTACACGCCAGTTGCCGGGCATGACAGGCATGACCTCAGTGGGAACATTCACCGGATGGATCAGCACTCTGGTCTCAATCGGCGGGGGAACCGTGGTCGTTCCCTTCCTGGTCTGGTGCAATGTGCCGCTGCGCAATGCCATCGGCACTTCAGCCGCGATCGGCTTTCCGATTGCGGTCGGCGGAACGACCGGTTATGTCGCCACCGGACTTTCATTGGAAACTTTGCCGCAACATACCCTGGGGTATGTCTACCTGCCCGCGCTGTTCTGGGTCGCGCTCGCCAGCATCATCACCGCACCGCTGGGCGCAAAAGCCACGCATCACATGAGAGTCAGCTTGTTGCGCAAACTGTTCGCCGTGCTGTTGATCGCATTGGCGACCAAGCTGTTGCTCAAGGTTATCGCATAAACCTATTCTGATTCCAGAATAAACGGGATTACAGGGCGGGTTCTACCCGCCGGTTCAGGCCTGTTCTGAGTGTATCAACAGGGTGCAGGGCGGAGCCCGGCCTAAGATAGATTGGTGCAATAATGCCGCATGGTTTCCAATCAACAATTCTCCGAAGACATCCGCATCTGGCTTGATGCTTTGGCATCGGCCTTCGCGCCCGCAGAAATCGGCGTGATACGCCGCGCCTGCGAATTGGCCGAGCCGCTCTACGATGGACAACTCGAACTGACCGGCGCACCGCTGCTACAGCACGCGCTCGGCGCGGCTGCGATCCTGGTCGGCATGCACATGGATCATGAGACGATCGCCGCCACTATCCTGCATGCGGTGCCTGAATATCTGGATGATTGGGCGGAAAGGCTTGAAAAGGATTTCGGCACCCAGGTGAAGATGCTGGTTGAGGGTATCTCCAGAATGGAGCAGATCCAGCAATTCAGCGAGATACCCAGCCAGAACAAAAAGAAAAATGACGAAGCTGTCCAGCAGATCGAGAGCCTGCGCAAGATGCTGCTGGCGATGGTGCAGGACATCCGCGTGGTGTTGATCAAGCTGGCCGAGCGTACCCAGACCTTGCGTTGCCTGTCCGGTGCCAGCGAGGATCAACAAAAACAGATCGCACAAGAAACCCGCAGCCTCTTTGCGCCGCTGGCCAACCGTCTCGGCGTGTGGCAGCTCAAATGGGAGCTGGAAGACCTTTCGGTGCGCTATCTGGAGCCGGAGCTGTACAAGAAGATCGCCAGGCTGCTGGATGAACGCAGGGCCGATCGCGAGCAATACATCGCGGACGTGCTGGCGCAATTGAAACAGGTATTGGGTCAGGCCGGCGTAAAGGCCGAGGTGACCGGCCGACCCAAACACATCTACAGCATCATCAACAAGATGAAGCGCAAGCAGGTTGATTTCAGCGAGCTCTACGATGTGCGCGCCGTGCGGATACTCGTTGATGATATAAAAGGTTGTTACACCGCGCTGGGTTTGGTGCATGACTTGTGGCCGCCGATAGACGGCGAATTCGACGATTACATCGCGCACCCCAAGAGCAACAACTACCGCTCGCTGCACACCGCCGTCATCGGCCCGCGCGGACTGGCACTTGAAGTGCAGATACGCACCCATGAAATGCACCAGCATTCCGAACTCGGCGTCGCCGCACATTGGCGCTACAAGGAAGGCGGGAAAACAGATACCCGGTTCGATGAGAAGATCGCCTGGCTGCGCCAGATATTGGAGTGGAAGGAAGATCTGGCCGGCAAAGGCGACCTGCAGGAGCAATTCAGGAACGAGTTGTTCCACGACCAGGTCTACGTGCTCACGCCGCAAGGCAAGGTGATCGGCCTGCCCAAAGGCGCGACGCCGGTGGATTTCGCCTACACGCTGCACACCGATCTGGGACACCGCACGCGCGGCGCCAAGGTGGACGGCAGCATCGTCCCGCTCAATTACAAACTGCAGAACGGCCAGCGCGTGGAGATACTGACCATCAAGCAAGGCGCGCCGAGCCGCGACTGGATCAACCCCTCGCTCGGATTCCTGCAAAGCGCGAGCGCCCGCGCCAAGGTGCGAGCATGGTTCAGAAATCAGAACCATGACGAAAACGTCGCGCAAGGCAGGACGCAACTGGATCGCGAACTGAACCGTCTCGGCATCACCACGATCAACCAGGAAAAGCTCGCGCAGCGTTTGCGCTTCAACAAACTGGAAGACTTGCTCGCGGCCATCGGGCGCAACGAGATCACCCCGCATCGCATCGCCGTCGCGATCCAGGAAGAACTGCCGACCAAGGTGATTGAAATTGCAAAGCCAAAAGTTTTCAGGCCCGCAACCCAAGGCACAGCAAAAGCCGACATCACCGTCGGCGGCGTAAACAACCTGATGACCCGCATCGCCAAATGCTGCAATCCAGTGTTCGGGGATGAGATCGTGGGCTACATCACGCGCGATCGCGGCATCACGATACATCGCGAAAACTGCGCGTTCATGCTGCGCCTGACGGAGAGCAGGCGCGACCGCAAGCTGTCGGCGCAGTGGGGGGAGTAGCGAAGGCTAGCAGCCGTAGGGCGCAATAACCAACGGGCATTGCGCCGGATGATTTCCTCCACGATACTGCCGCTATGCCTGATTACCGTCGCGCCTGGCATCCGGGCGGAACTTATTTTTTCACCGTCAACTTGTTGCAGCGGCAAGGCAATGATCTACTGACTCGCCATATCGAGTTGTTGCGCGCAGTGGTCAAATCGGTACGGCAACGTCACCCTTTTACGATTCATGGCTGGGTGGTATTGCCAGAACACCTGCATTGCATCATCGAATTGCCGCCGGATGATGCGAATTACGCATCGCGCTGGCGACTGATCAAAATGGAATTTTCCAAGGCATTGCCACGCACCGAAAGATTATCGGCAGTCCGAACCCGGCGCGGAGAGCGGGGCATATGGCAGCGGCGATATTGGGAACACTTGATTCGGGATGAGCGCGATTATCGGGCACATATGGATTATGTGCATATCAATCCGGTGAAACATGGCTTGGTCGAAAGCGTCGCAGATTGGCCTTATTCGACGTTTCACCGCATGGTTGCGGAAGGTCTTTATCCGGTGAGTTGGGCGGGCGGAAACGAGGGTGAGTTAGGGTACGGCAATTAGTTTGCACACTGTGGTTTGGTGCTAACATGCGGCGCAATGCCCGTTGGTTATTGCGCCCTACGCATGCTGAAGAGGAGAAAAAATGACAGTAGATTTGAAATTTGAAAATGAAGCCCAGCTTAGGTTTTCAAGTCGAGCTCTTGAATCGTTTAGAACTTGGCTTAATAATTTAAGGAATAAAATCTCAAGCGAATTTCCATCGGGATGGACTCCAAAAGAAATACTTGATGCCCAAAACATCTTGGGCACTCTTGGGGGAAAGGTCGTTTATCAAGTTAAGGATGAGCAAATGCTGCCATGCAAGCTTGAGACCAAAGATATCCAAGTTCTGCGATACGCCGTTGAGTTCGCCATCCAATCCTTAATTGAAAAGAAAGAAAATACAGCCCGATTGTCACATCGTCAGGAGCCTCAGGACGAGTTGACTGCGCAGATAGAATGCGGGAATTCAGTGCTGAAAATTCAATTACTGGCTGATGCCAGTCCAGTTGGACCGTTCCACCTTTCGAACTATCTAAATCTCGAAACGCTAGCAAGGCTCATGGGGAAAGATGGTCAGCTTGTCGAGCGCGTGTATGACGCGAAGTTTCACATACTCATGGAGCATTCGCTTTTTGCAAAGGACTTAAGATACTTTATTGATCAGTGCACTATGCGCGATCGACCTGTCTCTGTCGCTTACATCGACATCGACAACTTCAGTAAATTCAACCGAGATCTTCCAGGCAAGGAGACCCAAGTCGACCGCGACATACTTCCATATTTCATGAGGGCGTTGGAAGCAATTGTCTTCGGAAAAGGGTTTGCCTATCGAGAAGGCGGTGACGAGTATCTTGTCATACTTCCGAACAGCGACAACCGAGAAGCGCTTCAGTTCTTCGAAGCACTCCGCAAGCACCTCGCATCGGTTACCTATCCGATAGAAATTGATGGGCCAACTGTCTCAGTCGGAGTTTGTACTGTAAGTCCATCTGACCGGAAAACACCCCGTCAGATACAGGAATTTGCAAATCATGCCAAAGCACATGCAAAAACCGGGGGGCGCAACCGTGTAGCTGGGTATGCAGCAGAAACTCCTCATTCGAAGGAAACGTTGTTCATCTTTCCCAGTGAGGCTGCGTAGGGCGCAATCATTATTGCGCCGAAAGAAAACATCCGGTGCAATGCGCTACGCTTATTGCACCCTACAAAATCAGCGCAACTATCCCGGCTACCCACCCAGATACGCCCTCTGCACCGCATCACTGCCCAGCAACTCACCAGCCGCGCCCGACAATGTGATCGCACCGCTTTCCATCACGTAACCTCGCTGAGCGACTTGCAGGGCTAGCCTGGCGTTCTGTTCGACCAGCAGGATGCTCATGCCGAGTGCGGCGATGTCTCGGATGGTCTCGAAGATCTTCTGCACCATCAGCGGGGCGAGTCCCATGCTGGGCTCGTCCAGCATCAGCAGGCGCGGGCGGCTCATCAACGCGCGCGCCATCGCGACCATTTGCTGTTCGCCGCCTGACAGCGTTCCGGCCAACTGATCTTTGCGTTCGGCGAGGCGCGGGAAGAGTTCATACATGCGCGCAAGGTCCGCAGCGATCTCCTGTTGATCGCTGCGGCTGTACGCGCCCATTTGCAGATTCTCCTGCACAGTGAGGCGCGCGAATACGCCGCGACCTTCCGGCACTAAGGCCATGCCCATGGACACGCGCTGATGCGCCGCGATGTTGTGCAGATTCTTGCCGTCGTAGAGGATCTGTCCGCCGGCCGGATGGTGCAGGCCCGCCAGCGTCTTCAGCGTGGTGGTCTTGCCCGCGCCGTTGCTGCCGATCAGCGCGACCAGTTCGCCGGGGGCGATGTGCAGGTCGATTCCCTTTACGGCCTGGATGCCGCCGTAGGCGACTTGGAGGGCGAGGAGTTCGAGCAATGGCGTGTGATTGGATTCATGCATCATTTATATATCCTCCGGTAGGGGCACGGCGCGCCGTGCCCCTACTCATCAACACCTCCCAGATAAGCGGCGATCACGGCGGAATCTTTGCGCACTTGTTCCGGCACGCCTTCAGCGATCTTTTTGCCGTAATCGAGCACCGCGACGCGGTCGCACAGTCCCATGATGAGTTTGACGTCATGCTCGATCAGCAGCACGGTGATGCCGCTGGCGCGTATGGTCTGCAACAATGTTTTGAGGCTTGCCGTTTCGGTGGCGTTCATGCCGGCGGCCGGTTCGTCGAGTGCCAGCAGCAGCGGATCGGTGGCCAGCGCGCGGGCGATCTCCAAGCGTCGTTGCTCTCCATAGGACAGATGCTTGGCAAGGGTCTGCGCAGGTTTTTCGATGCCGACATAACGCAAGAGTTCACGCGCGCGTTCGGTGATGGCGCGCTCTTCGTTGCGCGTTGCGCGATTGCGCAGCAAGGCGCCGAACACGCCGGCGCGGGTGCGCAGATGGCGGCCTATCATCACGTTTTCCAGCGCGCTTAGATTGGCGAACAGGCGGATGTTCTGGAAGGTGCGCGCGATGCCGGCCTGTGCCAGAACATGCGGCTTGTACGCCTGATAGCGCGTACCGTTGAACTGGAATTCGCCCGCGCCCGGTTGATACAGTCCGGTGATGACGTTGAACAGTGTGGTCTTGCCCGCACCGTTCGGGCCGATCAGGCCGTAGATCTCGCCGCGCCGGATGTGCAGCGACACGTCGCTCAGCGCGCTCAGTCCGCCGAACTGTTTGGCTATGGAGGAGAGTTGCAGCAAGGGGGTTGCGTCTGACATTTTTTTATTTCAAAAGAAAAATAATCTGTAGGTCGGGCTGCGCCCGACAGCGTAATCCGGCGGGCAAAGCCCGCCCTACAAAATTACACGTTTGAACTAGCATCAGAATCATACCTTTTCCGCCGCCTCATCGGTATCCAGCTCGCGGCGGCGCACGCGCGACGGCAGCAGCCCGGCCGGACGATACAACATCATCACGATCAGCGCGCCGCCGAACAGCAGCATTCGCAGGCTCTCGGGATCGACGAGCGTTTTGCCAAACAGCGCTTGTTGCAGCGGCACGACGCTGTGGCGCAGCACTTCCGGCAGCACGGCCAGCAGCACGCCGCCGAGGATCACGCCGGCGATGTTGCCCATGCCGCCCAGCACCACCATGCACAACACCATGATGGATTCCATCAGGCTGAAACTTTCCGGGCTGACGAAGCCCTGGAAACCTGCGAACAGCGCGCCGGACGCGCCGCCGAACATCGCGCCCATCGCAAACGCCAGCAGTTTGAGGTTGCGCGTGTTGATGCCCATCGCGCCAGCCGCGATCTCGTCCTCGCGTATCGCCATCCAGGCTCTGCCGATGCGCGATTTTTCCAGCCGCTGCGAGACGAGTATCACCAGCGCGGTGCAGGCCAGGAACAAATAAAAATACAGATGCACCGAGGGCACGGCGATGCCGAAAAAGTTTTGCGTGATGTTCAGCGGCACATCCGCCACGCTGACCGGATCGATGCGGCTGATGCCTTGCGGGCCGTTGGTCAGATTGATGGGCGCGTTCAGGTTGTTCAAGAAGATGCGGATGATCTCGCCGAAGCCCAGCGTGACGATGGCCAGATAATCGCCGCGCAAACGCAGCGTGGGCGCGCCGAGCAGCACGCCGAAACCGCCCGCCACCAGCGCCGCCAGCGGCAGGACGATCCAGAACGACAGGTGCACACCATCGGGGAACGCCATCGGGAAGGCAAGCGCCAGGTGCGGTGAGCCGGTCAGCGCATAACAATAAGCCCCCACCGCGAAGAACGCGATGTAACCCAGATCGAGCAGCCCGGCGAGCCCGACCACGATGTTCAGTCCGAGCGCCAGCATGATGTAGAGCATCGCGAAATCGACGATGCGCACCCAGCCACGCCCGAGCAGCGCGTCGGTGATGAAGGGCAACAGTAGCAGTGCGGCCAGTAGCAGCCAGAACAACAGCCCCCTCTCCCGCAAGCGGGAGAGGGTTGGGGTGAGGGAGAACTTTTTAAGCGCGTTCGGCAATGCGCTCTCCTAGCAAACCCGAGGGGCGGAACACCAGCACCGCGATCAGCACGAAGAACGCGAACACGTCCTGATAGTTGCTACCCATGAATCCGCCGGTCAGGTCGCTGATGTAGCCCGCGCCCAGGCTTTCGATCAGGCCGAGCAACAGCCCGCCCAGCATCGCGCCGCGCAGGTTGCCGATGCCACCCAGCACCGCGGCGGTGAAGGCTTTCAGGCCAAGCAGAAATCCCATGTAGTAATGTGCCAGGCCGTAGTTGGCGCTGACCATCAACCCGGCCACGGCGGCCAGCGCCGAACCGAGCATGAAGGTGATCGAGATCACGCGGTTGATGTCCACGCCCATCAGTTGCGCGGCATGCTGATTCTCGGCCACCGCACGCATCGCGCGTCCCAGGCGGGTGCGATGAACGACGACCATCAGCCCGGCCATGATCGCCAGCGCCAAAACGAAAATGATGATCTGGATGTCGTTGATGATCGCGCCGCCGAAAGTATGCGGTGTGTTGGCGATCAATTGCGGGAAGGAGTGATATTCGCGTCCCCAGATCATCATCGCCAGATTCTGCAGCACGATGGATACGCCGATCGCGGTGATCAGCGGCGCAAGGCGCGGCGCATGGCGCAGCGGGCGGTAGGCGATGCGCTCGATGCTGTAGCCCAGCGCCATGCAGCCCACCATCGCCAACGCTATGCTGAGTGGCAATGCCAACAGCGGCGGCACGCCCAGTCCCAGCAATGCAGTGAGTGCGGACAGCGTCAGCATCGCACCTATCATCACCACTTCACCATGCGCAAAGTTGATCAGCCCGAGGATGCCATACACCATGGTGTAGCCCAGCGCGACCAGCGCGTACACGCTGCCCTGAACCAGGCCATTGATGATTTGTTGTAAGAGAATATCCAAAGGCGCCCCTATAGCTCCGGCTTCCGTCATTCCCGCGCAGGCGGGAAAACGAGCCTCTGGAGGCGAGTTTCGAGGGACGGCCATCCAGCGGTTTTATCTAACATGCCTTGGATTTTGTCCCCGCGCTGCGGGGACTTTTTTTCTTGACTGGATTCCCGCCTGATAAAACTACTAGCCATTCGACTAAGCTGGCATAAAACACCAGCAAAGTCGCTGGTTATGCGCGGGAATGACGGGTTTTTAGGGATGCCCTCTAAATTATTCACACTGCGCCATCAATGCGCTGCCGGAGCAATCGCGCCCAGCGTTTCCAGCGGTTGCCATTTGCCCTGCTGCACCTGATATAGCGTGATGGCGCCGCCCTTCAGATCGCCTTTCTCATCGAACTGGATCTTTGCCGTCACCCCGTCGTGCGAAATGCCGGCGAGTGCAGGCAGGTATTTTGCCGGCTCCACCGAATCGGCTTTCTGCATCGCGGCGATCATCACATTCACCGCATCATAACAATAGGGGGCATATAACTGGATCGGCTGATACCTGGCGACGAAGCGCGCCTCGAACTCTTTGCCTCCCGGCATCTTGTCCAGCGGCACACCGGGTAGCGACGCATAACTGCCTTCGGCGGCATCGCCTGCCAGCTTGATGAATTGCGGGGTATAGCCGCCATCACCCATCATGAATTTCAGATTCAGCGCGAGGGCTTTGAGCTGCTTCGCCATCGGGCCCGCTTGCGGATCCATCCCGGCAAAGAACAGCAGATCTGGCTGCTTGCCCTTGACCGCAGTCAGCACCGCGGTAAAGTCATACGCCTTGTCGTTGGTGTATTCACGCGCCACGATTTGCGCGCCATTGGCCTGTGCGGATTTGATGAACTCGTCCGCCAGGCCCTGTCCGTACCCGGTGCGATCATCGATGACCGCGATCTTTTTCGCGGCCAGTTTTTTGGTTGCATATTCTCCCAGCACACGGCCCTGCTGCGCATCATTCGCCATCACGCGGAATGTGGTTTTATAGCCTTTGGCGGTGAATTCCACTGCGGTGGCAGATGGAGAGATCTGCACGATGCCGTTGTCGTTGTAGATCCTTGAGGCGGGTATGCTGGTTCCGGAATTGAGATGCCCGATCACGCCGCTGACTCTGTTGTCCACCAGCTTCTGCGCGACGATGGTCGCAGTCTTGGGGTCGGCCTGATCGTCCTCGCTGATCAGTTCGAAGCGCACCTTGCGCCCGCCTATCACGATGCCTTTGCCGTTGGCATCATCTATCGCCATGCGCGTGCCGCTTTCGTTGTCCTTGCCTATGTGCGCCTGCGGGCCGGTCAACGGTGCCGATGCACCGATGCGGACGACCAGCTCGCCGGAGGTGCCTGGGTCGGTGGTGGATGATTTCTCGCACCCCAGCAGGGCCAGAGTGACTGCGGCAAGCAACAGCGAACGAGCAAAACGAAATGACATGGCCAACCCCCGTAAGAATGCCTGCTGATTATGCAGAGACGGCGCGCTGCTTGTCAATTTTAAACATCATGAATGAAACACCATGAAACACCGGCAAAAAAAACCGGCAAAGCTTATTTTGAAACAAAAAAAGCCGACTCGCGTCGGCTTTTTCGTGGAATCGCTTCCTGCTTACTTGGCCAGGCTCATAACAAAACCAGCCAATTCCTTAGTTTCGGCTTCGCTGAGTTTAGGCTGTGGAGGCATAGGCACGGCACCCCAAGCACCGCTACCGCCCTTGGATATCTTGGTGCTCAGTTTGGCTACTGCGTCAGCATCACCCTTGTACTTGTTGGCGACGTCTTGCCATGCTGGACCAACTATTTTTTTGTCGATTGCATGACATCCGTTGCAACCGCTTTTCTTGGCAAGTGCCGGCATATCAGCCGCCATTGCGCTACCCGCGACCATCAAACCTGCTACAGCGACGCTTACGATAATAGATTTCATTCTTTAGCTCTCCGAATATATGTGTGAAACATTCAAAACGGTGCGAAGATTTTTTCTTCACCATTGATTCTAAACGACCCCGTTCACTTTACCGGCCAGATTCTTTGACGGCAGGCAGATAACGCAGCTGTCGCAACTATGGTTGACAGCTTCATTCCAACTCAGGCAAATTCCGGCCCGAAGCCGGATAATCCTATTCCGCGTGGGGCATCGACTGCTTATTCGCCGGTGGCAAGTCGCGCTCAATACTGTTTGCCTTGCCATTCATTCATACATCGGCAAATCAGGAACCGGCAGCAACAAAAAAGCCGGCTTGCGCCGGCTTTTCCAGGATCGCTCCTGAACTTTCGATACGATTCAGGGCAGGCTTACTTTGCCAGACCCAGGATGAAGGCAACCAGTTCCTTCATCTCGGCTTGCTTGGTGCCGGCAGCGTCGCTTGGTGGCATAGGCATCGTGCCCCACGCACCGCTACCACCCTTGGACACCTTGACCAACAGCTTTTCCGCTGCAGTCGCGTCGCCCTTGTACTTGTTGGCCACATCCTGCCAAGCCGGACCGACCACCTTCTTGTCAATAGCATGACAAGCGGTGCAGTTCATCTTCTTTGCCAGTTCTGGCATATCTGCCGCCATTGCGCTACCTGCGACCATCAAACCTGCTGCTGCAATCATGTTAACAATGATAGATTTCATTACTTTTCTCCGATTTATGATAAATACATCCTGAACCATGCGAAGGTTTTGCCTTCGCCGGCGATTCTAAACAACTCCGCCAGCTTTGCCAATCGTCTTCTCCAGGCGAAAGGCCGGTAGCAACTATCCACACTCTTATTGGTATCCGCTTATTTCAAGGACAACACGAATTTAACCAATGACTTGATGCCAACCTCGCTGACGCGAGGTGAGTTGGCCGGAATTTGAGATGTTCCCCACGCATAACTTCCGAACTTCTGCACCTTGGCGATCAGCCTGGCTGCGTCAGTTACCGCGGCCGCTATACCGGTTCGGCCCGATATTCGACTATCAGCGTGTGTTTGGTTCCCGCTGCGACTTTCACCGCGTTTTCGATCGCATTCGCCGATTCCACGCACAGCATTTCGCGCCAGCCGTCCGGCTGCCCCATATCGCCCATTTTGTTGGCTTTTTCAGTCCACGGCGTCCACACCACGGTGGAAAGACTGCCGGACTTGGCGACATGGATACGGCGCTTCAGCCTGTCGTCTTCGATCACGCATTCTGCGGCGGTGTTGATGTACACGCGGTCGGTTTCGCCCGAAAATGTGATCGCGCCCTCTTGTTTTCTGAGCGTGGAGCCGCCAACCTTGTCCCAATAATCGCAACCGTCCAATCCGGTCACGCGCACTGCGCCGATGTCGCCGATCTGTAAATAAGTATGCAGGGCTTCGCCAATCACGAAATCAGTCGTGCCGGTATTCTCTGTGATCAACTCCATGCGCAATGTCTCGCCGGCGATCACGGTCAGATCGAGCTTTGAGGCATGTGGCCACTGCGAACGCGTCTTCTCGCTTTCCACCAGCCGCAGCGTCAGGCGCGTCGCGCCGTCCAGCTCACTGCCGGACTCGACCACCTGCCAAGGAACGGTACGCGCGTAACCGTGTCCCGGGAAACCAGCCTCGGAAGGGTGTGCGCCGAACCACGGCCAGCACACCGGAACTCCGCCGCGTATGGATTTGCCCGCAGCCAGTTTGGCATCGCGCGACAGCCATACCACCGGAACGGCCTGATTCTTTGGCCGCCAGCTCATCAGGTGCGCGCCCTGCAAACACAGCGATGCGGCTGCTTGCGCGTTGTTGATCTCAGCAACGATCAGGCCGCTGGCATCCTCGCGGAAGCTCAGTCGTCCAATGATACCGAATTGCTTGTTCAGTTGCTGCGCTGTGGTCATGTTTTCCTCTTTCTATTTGTGAACCTAAAAACGGCGATTCAGCCACGGAATAAACTACCCTGCGCCAAGAGCGCGGAGTATCGAAAAACTTGAGCGGGCGTAGCCCGGATGGAATGCAATGGAATCCGGAGGAACCCTTCGACAGGCTCAGGACAGGCTTCGGCCACGCCCACCAAACCCCGGATTTCGTTGCGCTACATCCGGGCTACATCACTTCCATTTTTTCATTTTAGCCTGCGCTGTCCCCGCAGCAAGACTGCGGGGAATTACAAGTTAACACGGATGCCCACGGATAATCAGCGGGTTGTACCGGGAAGGCAATTTACCTTGCGGGTAGTTGCGATTATTTTTCAGCCATTCGGGTGCCCGGCCAGAAGTTTTTCGGATGCTTTGTCAGTGTTAATCCGTGTTAACCGGTGGCTAACTGCTTTTCCCAGGTTTATGAAACATCAGGGCTAGTGATGCCCGTATAATCGGCGTACCGATTTTACCCGATTCGCCCATGTTAATTCATCCGCAATTCGATCCTGTAGCCCTGCACCTCGGCCCGCTTGCCATTCATTGGTATGGACTGATGTACCTCGCCGGTTTCATCACTTTTCTATGGCTGGGGCGCAAACGCATCACCATGCTGAACGATCCACAGTTCAGTGCCAAACTGCTCGACGACCTGCTGTTCTATGGCGTGCTCGGGGTGATACTCGGCGGACGGCTGGGTTATGTGCTGTTTTACAAAGCGCCTTATTACTCCGCTCATCCGCTGGAAATCTTTGCAGTCTGGCAAGGCGGAATGTCATTTCACGGCGGATTCCTCGGCGTGCTGGTCGCGATGGCCTGGCTGGCACACAAACAGAATTTGCGCTGGCTGCAGATCACCGATTTCATTGCCCCGCTGGTACCGCCCGGCCTGGCGTTCGGGCGTCTCGGCAATTTCATCAACGGCGAATTATGGGGTCGCCCCGCCGATGTTCCGTGGGCGATGGTCTTCCCAGGGGTGGATGGCCTGCCGCGCCATCCTTCACAGCTGTATGAATTCGCGCTGGAAGGTTTGCTGCTGTTTGCGCTGCTCTGGCTGTATGCGCGCAAGCCGCGTCAGGCCGGCATGGTATCCGGCCTCTTCCTCGCCGGTTACGGCAGTTTCCGTTTTCTGGTCGAATTCACGCGCGAGCCGGACGATTTTCTCGGTCTGCTGTCTTTGGGCATGAGCATGGGCCAATGGCTGAGTCTGCCGATGGTGATTGCCGGTGTGCTGCTGATGGTATTGAGCGGCCGACGCGCCGCTTGACACTCGCCGGCCGCTCGCACACTATTCTTGACATCAAAATAACCGAAACGCCACTTTGGACGACATCTCTTTAGGCACGCTGTTTGGCATCTTGCTGCTGCTGCTGCTGTGCAGTGCGTTCTTCTCAGGCTCCGAAACCAGCATGATGGCGATCAATCGCTATCGCCTGAACACGCTGGTTCGCAAGGGGAACCGCAGCGCAAAACTGGTCAACAAGCTGCTCGGCAAAGTGGACAAGCTGCTCGGTTCCATCCTGATGGGCAACACACTGGTCAACGTCGCTGCGGCAGCGGTGACCAACATCATCATCCTGCGACTGTTCGGCCAGGACGATCTGGCGATCTTGCTGGGCACGCTGGCCATCACTTTCGCCTTGCTGGTATTCAGCGAAATCATGCCCAAGATCATCGCGGCCAGTTATCCGGAGCGCATCGCACTGCCAGCCAGCTATCTGCTCACGCCGCTGATCACTTTGTTTCATCCGGTGGTCTCGGTGGCCACTGCTTTTGTAAAAGGCTTTCTGTGGCTGCTGCGCATCAAGATCCAGACCGATCAAAGCAAACAAAAGGTGACGCTGGAAGAATTGCGCGGGCTGGTGCTGGATGCCGAGCATTTTCTGCCGCGCAAGCACCAGAAGATGCTGCTGAACCTGGTCGACCTGGAACGCATCACCGTGAACGACGTGATGGTTCCGCGCAACCAGATCGAAGCCCTGGATATCAACGCGGACGCAAACGAATTGCGCCAGCAGATCATCACTTGCCACCACACGCTGCTGCCGGTATACGCCGACACGCCCAGCAACGTCATCGGCATCCTGCACCTCAAGCGCGTCCCGTCTCTGTTGCTGGAGACGACGCTGGATCTTGCCCAACTGCGCGCAATACTCCATGAACCCTATTTCATTCCTTCAGACACGCCGCTGCTCAAGCAACTGCAGCAGTTTCAGGAACGCCATACTCGACTGGGACTGGTGGTGGATGAATACGGCGAGCTGCTCGGTTTGGTGACGCTGGAAAACATCCTTGAAGAAATCGTCGGTGAATTCACGACACAATCCCCGTCACAAACCGGAAAGTTCCTGCGCCATGAGGACGGAAGTTTTCTGCTGGAAGGCAGCAGCAGTTTGCGCGAACTGAATCGCAAGCTGGGCTTGCACTTTCCGCTGGATGGCGCAAAGACACTGAATGGTCTGATACTCGAACACCTCGAAGACATTCCTGAAACCGGCACCAGTCTGAAGATCGCCGGCTATCCGATAGAGATCATTCAGACCCAGGATCGCATCGTGAAGGTTGCGCGCATTTTTCCATCTCAGCCGGGCGTCAAGATGTAGGGGCACGGCGCGCCGTGCCCCTACTGCTTTACAACAAGCATAAAGCTCGGCATCATGCCCGCCAACATCTAGTGAGTGACCCAAGGGAGACGCTATGGCTGTCGCACCAAAAACTCAAAAACCGAAAGAAAAAGAATATTCATATCTCTGGGAAGGGAAGGACAAAACCGGCAAACAGGTCAAAGGCGAAATGCGCGCACCCGGCGAGGTCAGTGTGGCCGCTCATCTGCGCCGCCAGGGAATCAACATTGTAAAAATAAAACGACTGCGCGCCACGGGTAAATCCATCACCGAGAAGGACATCACGCTGTTCACACGCCAGCTTGCCGTCATGATGAAGTCGGGGGTGCCGTTGTTGCAGGCTTTCGATATCGTAGGCAAAGGGCACAACAATCCATCCGTAGCGCGGCTGGTGCTTGACATCAAGACCGAGGTGGAGACCGGCAGCAGCTTGCAGCAGGCATTCATGAAATATCCGCTGTACTTCGACGCCCTGTATTGCAACCTGATCGGCGCGGGTGAAGCGGCGGGTATTCTGGATGCCCTGCTGGAACGGCTGGCGACCTATATGGAAAAAACCCAGGCCCTCAAGAGCAAGATCAAGTCGGCCCTGTTCTACCCGATTTCCATCATCGTGGTGGCATTCATCATCACCGCCGTGATCATGATCTTCGTGATCCCTGCATTCAAGGAACTGTTTGAAGGCTTTGGCGCAAATCTGCCGGCACCGACCTTGTTCCTGATGACCATCTCCGATTTCTTCGTGACATATTGGTATCTGATCTTTGGCGGCATCGGCGGCGGTTTTTACGCATTCTTCTATGCCTGGAAGCGCAGCAAGAAAATGCAGAGTGTCATGGATAGGCTGCTGCTGAAGATACCCATTTTTGGCGAGTTGATCCGCAAGGCCACCATCGCGCGCTGGACCCGCACGCTATCCACGATGTTTGCTGCCGGCGTCCCCTTGGTCGAATCGCTTGATTCGGTTGCCGGTGCGGCGGGCAATGTGGTGTACTACGAAGCCACCAAAACCATACAGCGCGAGGTGAGCACCGGCAGCAGCCTGACCTCCTCGATGCAGAATACCGAGTTGTTCCCGAGCATGGTGCTGCAAATGGTGGCCATCGGCGAAGAAGCCGGCTCACTGGATTCCATGCTCAGCAAGGTGGCTGACTTCTTCGAGGCCGAAGTGGACGATGCGGTGGCGGCCATTTCCAGCCTGATGGAGCCGGTCATCATGGTGGTGCTCGGCACACTGATAGGCGGCATGGTGGTGGCGATGTATCTGCCGATCTTCAAGATGGGCGAAGTGATTTGATGGATCAGAGGACAGGGATCAGGAATCAGGAATCAGGAATCAGGTGTCAGATATCAGATTGCCGACATGACTGAACTGCTCCTGCTTCTCCAATCTTCCCCACTCGCGTTCACCGTCATGGGTGCCGTATTGGGCCTGATGGTCGGCAGTTTTAGTTCCGACATAACCCGCACGCGGATTAGTCTCCACTGAAACGGCCGACATGACTGAACTGCTCCTGCTTCTCCAATCTTCTCCGCTCGCGTTCACCGTCATGGGAGCCGTATTGGGCCTGATGGTCGGCAGTTTTCTCAATGTGGTGATCCATCGTTTGCCGAAGATGATGGAGATCGGCTGGCAGCAACAATGCGCAGAACTAAGCGGTAAAACCCCGCTTTCGCACGCGGAGGACGAACCTGCTCACATCTCACCTTACAATCTCATCGTCCCGCGCTCGGCCTGCCCGCACTGCAATCACGTCATCAGCGCTTGGGAAAACATCCCTATCGTGAGTTATCTGCTGTTGCGCGGCAAGTGCAGGGGCTGCGGTGCGGCGATCTCGCCGCGTTATCCGATCATCGAAGCGGTCAGCGGCATGCTGTGCGCCTATGCGGCCTGGCACTTCGGGTTCGGTTGGGCTGCGGCCGGTGCACTGTTGTTTGTCTGGGCGCTGCTGGCTCTGACGGCCATCGATTTCGACACCCAACTGCTGCCGGACGACATCACCCTGCCGCTGCTCTGGGCAGGCTTGCTGTTCAACTTGTTCGGGGTCTTCACCGGTTTGCATAGCGCTGTGCTGGGCGCGGTGATCGGTTATCTCGCGCTGTGGGCCGTGTACTGGCTGTTCAAGCTCGCCACCGGCAAGGAAGGCATGGGCTACGGCGATTTCAAACTGCTCGCGGCAATGGGTGCTTGGCTGGGCTGGCAAATGCTGCCATTGATCATTCTGCTGTCTTCGCTGGTGGGCGCGGTGGCCGGCATCACGCTGATCGTGGCGCTCAAGCATGGCCGCCACATCCCCATCCCGTTTGGCCCCTACCTCGCCGGCGGGGGGCTGATCGCGCTGTTCTGGGGACAAACGCTGACACAGGGTTATCTGCAACTGCTTTCAGCCCCATGATCCTGAATAAAGCACTTCACCACGAAGAACACAGAGCTCACGAAGAATTTTCATGGAGTCGCACGATATTTGACGTACACCCACAAGGTGAATTCCATTTTTGGAATAACTCGTTGTTGTTCTTCGCTGTCTTCGTGTTCTTCGTGGTTCAAATGCGGAATTCAGAATGAACTTGTGTGTCGGACTCACCGGCGGGATAGGCAGCGGCAAAAGCACGGTGGCGAACCTGTTTGCGAAGCTTGGCGCGGGCATCGTCGACACGGATGCGATCGCCCACCTCCTGACACAGGCCGGAGGTGCAGCCATCCCGGCGATCCGCGCAGCCTTTGGCAACGCTTATATCAATGATGAAGGCGCACTGGATCGCGGAAAGATGCGCAGGTTGATTTTCTCTGATGCCGACGCCAAAAAACGGCTGGAAATGATACTGCACCCCCTGATACTGGAACAGGCAAAGATGCAATTGCTGCAAATGCATGCCAAACCCTATATCATCATCGTCGTGCCATTGCTGCCTGCAAGCCCTGCGTTTCAACAACTTGTTCAGCGCGTACTGGTGGTAGATTGCACTGAAGACACCCAGGTTGCCCGCGTTATCGCACGCAACCAAATGAGCGAACCGGAAGTACGCGCCGTCATCGCACAGCAAACTCCGCGTGCTGAACGGCTGAAACTGGCGGACGATGTGATATGCAACGATGCCGGCATGGATAGCCTGGCTGCGCAGGTCGCCAATCTGCACGAACGCTACTTGAATAGCTTGAATAGCAATTGACGAAATGAGGTTATTCAATATATCTTTCGCAACTGATTTTTCCCAAACAACTCAGCGTACAACAGCAGTGTGATCAGCTACGAGTTCCCCCTTAATGAAAAAGTGCGCACCCTGTTGCGCCTGGAGGACTTGTTTGCGCGAATGGCACACTTCACCGAACAAGGAAGCGGCATGGATCACCACGCCGCGCTGATCACGCTGTTTGAGATCCTGGAAGTAGCCTGTCGCGCCGACTTGAAATCCGAACTGATGCAGGAGCTGGAGCGCCAAAAACGGGCGCTTTCCGGCTTGCATAACAATCCCGCGATATTTGAAGATGCTCTGGATGCCATCCTTGCGGAGATCGATCAAGCTTCCGCGAATCTGTTTGCGATGACCGGAAAGATCGGGCAACGTCTGCGTGAAAACGAATGGCTGATGGGTATCAAGCAGCGCGCCGTGATGCCGGGAGGCACATGTGAATTCGACCTCCCTTCCTATCACTACTGGCAGCAGCAGGATGCCAACTTGCGGCGCGAAAGCCTGCGGGCATGGCTGGCTCCGTTCATGCCCCTGCATGTCGGGTTAAAAATCATCCTGCGTCTGTTGCGCGAAAACGGCAAGGTACTTCACCTCACCGCGCATCATGGCACTTTCCAGCAAATGCAGGGCGGACGTGTCGCGCAGATATTGCGTGTAACCCTGAGCAGGGAGCTGGCGTGCATACCCGAAGTCAGCGCCAATAAATATGCCCTCAACATCCGCTTCATCGCCGCCGACTATGCCGCGAAATCCACGCTGTTCGAACAGGATGTACCTTTCGATCTGACCTTCTGCAGCCTTTCCTGATCATGCCGGCCAACCAGCCACCGATCGTGACCTGCCCGCATTGCGGCAAGGAACATCAATGGGACACCAACAACCGCTTTCGACCTTTCTGCAGCGAACGCTGCAAGCTGATCGATCTGGGCAAATGGGCCAGCGAAGACTATCGCGTGGCACAACCTGTGGAAGAACAGGAACTGCCCACGCCAAATCACCAAGCCTGACGCAACAGTGCAATTCCGTGCGCGCCATACTGCCACGCGGTCTGCATGTCATCCTGCGTCAAACCGCCCAGCGCATACACCGGGATGGATGAACCTGCCGCGATGGCTGTGAAGTTTTCCCAGCCAAGATGCGCTGCGCCGGGGTGCGACTGCGTCGGCAACACCGGACTCAACAGTGCGAAATCACAACCCAATGTCTCGGCGCGATGCAATTCATCGGCGTTGTGACAGGAGGCTGCGCACCAATCCACGGCGGGGCGTACACTTAACTCGGCCAGCTGCGTCGCAGTCAGCTGCACCCCGTCCGCGCCGATCTCCTGCGCCAACGCCACATCGCTGTTGAGCAACACCTTCGCGTCATGCGCGTGCGCCATCGTCACAACCCGCAAAGCCAGTTCCCGCAACGCCACGCGCGAATAATCCTTCTCGCGCAATTGCACCAACCGCAAACCCTTCCGCAGCGCGGCTTCCAGCCGCCGCATGAATTCCTGCTCGCCCAACTCTTGCACATTGCTGATCGCATACAACGCAGGCAACTCCAGCGCGCGCAAGATAGGAGCATTGGCTGGCAACATGGGAGATACTGTCACATTAAAAATGCTGTCATTCCCGCGAAAGCGGGAATCTAGCGATTTAATAAGACTGGATTCCCGCTTTCGCGGGAATGACGAAACCTGATTATCCTGCGAGACCCGAACATCCGAGGGGCGCTGCCACGCAAACTGCTGCCCCTCATGCGGATGCAACTCCCCGCTCCACGCCGTCACGCGAAAGAAATTCAGCCGCACCGTCGCATGAGGATAAGCGAATACGCGCGTCACCCACGGATAGGCGGTTGTGACTGTGATGCCCAGTTCCTCGCGCAGCTCGCGCACCAGTGCATGGTAAGGCGTCTCGCCTGGTTCGATCTTGCCGCCGGGGAATTCCCAATAACCGGCCCAGATTTTGTCGGGGGGACGTTGGGCCAGCAGAAAAGAACCATCGGGGCGTTGCAGGACGGCGGCGGCGACTTCAACCAGCTTGGTTTTTTCAATCTGAGCGTTCAACATACTCTTTCAAAATTTCACCACAAATCAAAACCGCCGGGGGTAGCCCGGCAGCTAGTCACTTTCTTTTGCTTCGCCAAAAGAAAGTAACCCAAGAAAAGGCGACCCCGGTTTGCCGCCCCTGCGGGGTACCATCGATCAGCCGCAAGCAAGCGGGGCTGCGCAACTCGACCTGGCGGGGCGCACACCCCGCGCCCCACTGCGGGACTCGAACAGTGCTCGCCTAAAACCTCCGCTTCCTTGCGGCTGATCAAGGCGGCGCACAGGGGAAGAAAAGCGAAAACCAAAACGTAGGGTGGGCAACTTATTGCCCACCAACAATTAAACTTCCGCGTGGGCACGGAGTGCCCACCCTACTTGGCTAAAACATCACGAGCCTGACCTTTTTAGCATTCTTGCAGTATTAGTGAAGCCTGCTTTGTAATGGATCAGCATTACATTCTTCAATAATTTCAGAGATTTTCCCCAAGCTGTAACGCAAAAATATATATACCTCGGGCGACTCTAAAGACTTTTGATTGGTAGTTAAGCTTGAAGGCTTGGCATGTAACAACCGACTAGTGTAAGAGTATATGTATTCGTACTCGTCCTTAAGCCCAACTTTCTCCGCCATATCTTTCCAATTCCAGCGCTTAGTTGTTGCTTTCAAAACCTGATCCCACTGTTTCTCATATTTCTCCTTCGAGCTTTTAGAGTCCAAGTGTTCCCGTATCGCATGCGGGAGTATTTGCTCTTCGACAAGGTTTGCCTGTAGCCCATAGCCCCTTACTTTGGCTTCTTCATAGTAAACACAAAATTTGCGATTGGCTTCCTCGTCAATCTGGTTAGAAATTCGCTTCCTAGCTGAAACTATCTCTGCGGGAGAGGCTTTTTGCGCTGTAAGCGTTTTAGTGATGTCGTTTTGAAGATGATCTTCTCTTGCCGCAAAGTATCGCAACAGCTCAATCTCAGATTTAACTTGTTTCAAGAAATCGCCATTATGTTCTTCAGCACCATCAATGAGTTTATACACGTAAAAAATCGCATACTGGCGGTTCATGCGTATCGCTTTCAACCAAATCGAAAGCTCAAATATATACCTCGTGGTTGCCAGCAAAGATAATGTTTCGATGTAGTTAAAATTGCTTTCAAGCATTATTCGTAACTTAACGAGAGCGTCGCATCTAATTACAAGAATCCAATACTCGGGTGGATATGTATACATGTCACCTTGCGTAGACCTCTCAAAGTCAGTTATTGCTAAGCGGTATCTCGCAATCAATACCTCGAACTCAGCATGTTTATCCTTAAGCTGATTTAGTAAAAGTTCAGTTTTTTGATCAAAACTCATCATCGTTACTTCCTCCTTCTGTCATACCAAAAGTGGACTCCAATGTACCGGAGTCAAATTGTTTTGACTATGGGCTTCACGCTGGACTCGAATGATTTATGTCTAGGAGAGTGGGTGCAACGTGCCCACTCTACGTTTGGTTTTGGTATTTTGTTTTTCATCCCCTGTGCGCCGCCGAGTAGCGGAGGCTGGTCAGGGGATGTCGGCGAGGACTGTCTGAGCGCGTAGCGCGAGTTCCGCAGCCGCCTGACCAGTCGAGCAACGCAGGGAACCCCGCAGGGGCGGTAAACCGGGGTCGCCTTTTCTTTGGTTACTTTATTTTGGCGAAGCAAAAGAAAGTGACTAGCTGCCGGGCTACCCCCGGCGATGTTGGTTTTGGTCATTCATGTTTCGATACAGCCTTTGGCCTACTCAACACGAACGGCAATAGTAGGGTGCGCTGTGCGCACCATGGTGCGTGAAACGCACCCTACGCTGATTGGATTCCCGCCTGGCCGAAGGCCAGTTTATCCTGAGCCTGTCGAAGGGCGGGAATGACAAACTAGCTGCGATAGCTCGCGTTGATCTTGACGTAATCGTAAGAAAAGTCGCACGTCCACAACGTCGCAGCCGCCGCACCACGATTCAGCACCACCCGTATCGTGATATCGCTCTGCTGCATCACCCGCTGGCCGTCTTCCTCGCGATAGCTGGCGGCGCGGCCGCCATTTTCGGCGACGAGCACTTCGTCGAGATACAGATTGAGCTCGGCGACATCCAGATCGTCTATGCCCGCATAACCGATCGCAGCGAGGATGCGTCCGAGGTTGGGATCGGAAGCGAAGAACGCGGTCTTGACCAGCGGCGAATGGGCGATCGCGTAACCGATCTGTTTGCACTCGGCCTCGCTCTTGCCGCCCTCGACACGCACGGTGATGAACTTGGTCGCGCCTTCGCCGTCGCGCACGATGGCTTGCGCGAGGTAAATCGCGACTTCGGTGATGGCTGCCAGCAATGCGCTGTAGGCTTTGCTGTTTGGGTCGCGCACTTCGGGCAGCGCAGATTTTCCAGAGGCGATCAGCATCAGCGCGTCGTTGGTGGAAGTGTCGCCATCCACGGTGATGCAGTTGAACGAACGATCGCAGGCCAAGCTAACCATCTGCTGCAACATCGGCTGAGCGATTGCCGCATCGGTGGCGATATAGCCCAGCATGGTCGCCATGTTCGGGTGGATCATGCCGGAACCTTTGGCGATGCCAGTGATGGTGATGGTCACGCCGTCGATCAACACCTGTCTGGAGACCGCCTTGGCGACGATGTCGGTGGTCATGATCGCCTGCGCCGCATCGAACCAGTTATCCGCGCGCATGTTCGCGACGGCGGCAGGCAGGCCCGCGGCTATCCTGGACACCGGCAACGGCTCCATGATCACTCCGGTGGAGAACGGCAGAATCTGACTGGCCTTGCAGTTCAGCAAACCGCCCAGTGCCGCGCAAGTGGTACGCGCATCACTCATGCCCTGCTCGCCGGTGCCGGCATTGGCATTGCCGGTGTTGACCAGCAGCGCGCGTATGCCATCCGGCTTTGCCAGATGCTCGCGCGCGACGATCACCGGCGCGGCGCAGAAACGATTTTTGGTGAACACACCCGCAACCCGTGCGCCATCGCACAATTGCATCACCAGCAGGTCCTTGCGATCCGGGCGTTTGATATTCGCTTCCGCGATGCCCAAAGAAACGCCCGCAACGGGCAACAGTTGTGCCGCAACGGGCGAGGTCAGATTTACCGGCATGAACGTGTCCTAACCCTAAGTATTGGGAGCCTGTAGCTGGTAGCTACGGGCTACAAGCTACCAGCTAATAACGGCCGCGCGCGCGATAGATATAGTTGCTCAACTCCGCGGTTTCGCTGTTTACCCGCCGCACGATGCCATGCACGTTGCGCACCACGCCGCGCATCACTTTGTAGACTATCATCGGATGGGAATTGATCAGCGTCTCGAACTTGGCCCGCCCCAGGCTCAACACCTTGGTATTGCCGACCGCGTAAAGTGTCGCGCTGCTCTGCGTGCCGCCCACGAAGTTGATGATCCCCGCCAGATCGCCGGGCTTGAGGATGTAAATAGTGGATTCCTCGGTGCCGCTCTTGATCTTTACCTCGATATCGCCATGCGCAAGAATATACAGATTGTCAGGATGCTCGTCCCCCTGCTTGACGATAGCCGCACCCGCTGCATAGTCGCGCACCTCGAACAGGCTGGCAAGAATCTCTACTTCGGCATCGCTCAACTCTTCGGTAATCGTTGAGGATTGCAGCGTATCAATAATTAATGACATCACATTCTCCCTTATCAAATGAACCACCCCGCGCCAAGAACGCTGGGTATCAGAGAAGCTTGAGCGGGCGTAGCCCGGATGTAATGCAATGGAATCCGGGGGAACCCTTCGACAGGCTCAGGACAGGCTTCGGCCACGCCCACCAAACCCCGGATTTCGCTGCGCTACATCCGGGCTACGTCACTACGTCACTTCCATTTTTTTAGCCTGCGTTGCCCCCGCAGCAAGACTGCGGGGAATTACAAGTTAACTCAATTTGCCATGGCACTGCTTGTATTTCTTGCCCGATCCGCACGGGCACGGGTCGTTGCGGCCTACCTTCAGCCCCTCGCGCACAAACGGTTTATGCTCTTCACCGGTTGACTGGGCGTCTGATGGCTGAGCCAACGCCTCATCATAGTCGGAGTGATGATACTGCACATTCTCCGGCGCCGGGGGCGCTTCCACCGCCTCGACATCCTGCTCGCTGCGCACTTGCACGGTCATCAATACCTGCGTCACTTCGCGCTTGATCGCTTCCAGCATCATGGCGAACAGCTCGAAAGCCTCGCGCTTGTATTCCTGCTTGGGATTCTTTTGCGCATATCCGCGCAAATGGATGCCTTGGCGCAGATGATCCAGCGCAGCCAGATGCTCGCGCCAATGCACGTCCAGGCTTTGCAGCATGATCACGCGCTCATAATGATGCATGGCTTCCGCACCCGCCTTTTCGACCTTGGCAAGATATTGCCGCCGGGCCTGCTCCCTGATGCGTGAGCGCAAACCCTCTTCGTTCAACTGCTTCTCCTTTTCCAGCCACTGCACCAACGGCAACTCCAGGAGAAACTCGGCGGCCAGCACCTTTTCCAGCGCGGGCACATCCCATTGCTCCTCCATCGCGTGCGGGGGGATGTATTGGCTGATGGTGTCTTCCAGCACACTTTCTTGCATCGCCTGGATGGTCTCGGATATATCCACGCTTTCCAGCAACTCGCTGCGCTGCTGATAGATCACCTTGCGCTGATCATTGGCGACATCGTCGTACTCGAGAATCTGTTTGCGCATATCGAAGTTGCGCGCCTCTACTTTGCGCTGCGCATTCTCGATGGCGCGGGTCACCCAGCTATGCTCGATCGCCTCGCCTTCCGGCAACTTGAATCTGTTCATGATCGCCGCGACTCGATCCGAGGCAAAAATGCGCAACAGCGGGTCTTCCAGCGACAAATAGAAGCGGCTGGAACCCGGGTCGCCCTGGCGTCCGGAACGTCCCCGCAACTGGTTATCCACCCGGCGCGATTCGTGGCGTTCGGTTCCGATGATATGCAGCCCGCCGCTGTCCAATACCTGCTGGTGCAGTTGCTGCCATTCGGCTTTCAACTCGGCGATACGCTGTTCCCTGGCTGCCTCATCCATGCCGGCATCTTCTCGAACCAGATCAATCTGCTTCTCGGCATTGCCGCCCAGCACGATGTCCGTGCCGCGGCCGGCCATGTTGGTGGCGATGGTCACCATTTTGGGCCGTCCGGCCTGCGCGATGATTTCCGCTTCCCGCGCATGTTGCTTGGCATTCAGCACCTGATGCGGCATCTGATCCTGCTCCAGATACCCCGACAGCAATTCGGAATTCTCGATCGAGGTCGTTCCCACCAGCACCGGCTGGCCGCGCTCATAGCAGTCCTTGATATCCTCGATCACGGCGCGATATTTCTCCTTGGCGGTGAGATATACCTTGTCCATCTGGTCTTTGCGGATGGTCGGGCGATGCGGCGGGATGATCACGGTTTCCAGGTTGTATATCTGCTGAAACTCGTATGCCTCGGTATCCGCGGTGCCGGTCATGCCTGCCAGCTTGTGATAGATGCGGAAATAATTCTGGAAAGTGATCGATGCGAGCGTCTGGTTCTCCCTCTGGATGGCCACACCCTCTTTCGCCTCCACCGCCTGATGCAGCCCCTCCGACCAGCGGCGCCCGGACATCATGCGGCCGGTGAATTCATCCACGATCACCACTTCGCCGTCCTGCACCACATAATGCTGATCGCGGTGATACAAGTTGTGTGCGCGCAATGCGGCATACAAATGGTGTATCAGGGTGATGTTCGCGGGATCGTACAAGCTGCCGCCAACCGGCAGCAATCCCGCCTCGGTGAGGATGCTCTCTGCATGCTCATGGCCGGATTCGGTCAGCAGGATCTGGTGATTCTTCTCATCCACGCTGAAGTCACCCGGGCCTTCCGCCTCGGCTTCGCCTGCCTGTCGAACCAACTGCGGCACCAGTTTATCGATGCGCACATAAATATCCACGTTATCTTCGGCCTGCCCGGAAATGATCAGCGGGGTACGAGCCTCGTCGATCAGGATCGAGTCCACCTCGTCCACGATGGCATAGTTGAGCGGCCTCTGAAAACGTTCGCCAACCTGCGTCGCCATGTTGTCACGCAGGTAATCGAAACCGAATTCGTTGTTGGTGCCGTAAGTGATGTCGGCGGCATAGGCAGCCTGTTTATCGTCTGACGGCATCTGCGACAGGATCACCCCCACCGACAAGCCAAGAAAGCGATACAGCTTGCCCATCCACTCTGCATCGCGGCTGGCCAGGTAATCATTCACGGTAACAACATGCACGCCCTTGCCGGAGATCGCATTCAGGTAAGCCGGCAAGGTTGCCGCCAGCGTCTTGCCTTCACCGGTGCGCATTTCGGCGATCTTGCCATAATGCAATACCATCCCGCCGATCAGTTGCACATCATAATGACGCATCCCCAGCGCGCGGGTGCTTGCCTCGCGAACCACGGCAAACGCCTCCGGCAGCAGCGCATCCAGTGATTCGCCTTGCGCAAAACGCTGCCTGAAACTGCCGGTCTTGCTGCGTAGTTCAGTATCGCTCAATTTGGCGATATCGGCTTCCAGCTTATTGATTGATTGGATGGTAGCGCGGTATTCCTTGAGCAGGCGATCGTTGCGGCTACCGAAAATACTTTTCAGCAAACTGGAAATCATGTTTTAATTTTCTCAATTACAAATAATAAAGGGTGAGGCGATCTACACCTCACCCTCACCCCCACCAATAACCATCCCTATTAACTGGCGGCTTTTTGCAGGAAGCGCACGGGATTCTGGGCGGTACCCTGATAGCGAACTTCGAAGTGCAAGTGGTTACCGGTAGACCGCCCGGTACTTCCCACCTCGGCGATCTTCTCACCGCGCCGCACCACTTGACCAACCTTCACCAGCAATTTCGATGCATGCGCATAGCGTGTGATGATGTCATTGCCGTGATCTATCTCGACCATATTACCATACTGGGGGTGACTGTCTGCAAAGGCCACCACGCCACCTGCCGAGGCATGGATCGCGGTTCCGGCATCCACCATGTAATCCACCCCCTCGTGCATCGCATTGGCACCGGTAAACGGGTCTATGCGCCAGCCAAAGTTCGAGGAGTACCAGCCCACGGTGACGGGCGGGATAGAGGGCAGTAATTTGCGGCTCAATTGATTCTGTAACAGCATTGTTTCAAGAGCCATCAACTTGTCGCTGCGATCATTGACCACCTGTGTCAACCTGTTCAGTTGCTGATCCAAAATGTTCACCGACATTTCCTGGGTCGGCAAAATCACCAGCGGTCCGCCTTGCGCGGGGATCTGATCGAACTGGAATTCACCCGGTTTCATCCCGGTCAGCTTGGCCAGGCGCACCCCAAGCGCGTCCAGACGCTGCACCTGCGACTGCATCTGCCCGATCCGGCTCGCCATGGTATCCAGACTACTGAACAGATTGGATTGTTGTTTTTGGCGCTCGTCTACATAGGCCTTGGATAGCAAAATGCGCATCCCCTCGCCCAATCCCTCCGGAGCAAAGCGCACCAGCGAGTATTGCAAGGCAAACGCCGCACCCAGCATCAATCCGAACAGCATCAGCATCAATGACAGAACCTGCCATCCTCCCAGCGTAATGCTGCGAGTCTTTGCCAAGCGATTGGAAACTAGAATAATATTCATCTCTTCCCCTTCCTTTGTAAACCTAACCTTGTGACGCAACGACTCAAATCGCTATTAAACAGCGCTCAGGAACTGCGCCCGCTACTGACCAAAGCGCAAGCCCTGACAGCCTTGCATAGCCACCTCATCAGTGTCGCGCCGCCCAATCTTGTGCAATCCGCCCAAGTACTAAGCCTGCAACTGGGCACGCTCAGCATCGCTGTGGCCAACGCCACCATCGCCGCCAAATTACGTCAATGTGCACCGGAACTGGTCGTCAAGTTGCAAAACAAGGGTTGCGAGGTTAGCGGAATCCGGGTAAAGGTGCAAGTTTCCTTCGATCGCAGCCAACCCAAACCTGCCCCCCGTAAACTTAGTAAAACCGCCCAAAACGCACTGAACGGACTCAGTCTGGGCATGGCCAACTCGCCGCTCAAAACCGCGCTGGAAAGGATGGCCCGAAACAAGGGTTAAAGCAGAATCCGCCAACCTATCAGCACATAGCGCTCCAGCACGAACAGCAGCAAGAAGACCAACAGCAGAAATGCGGTGAAGCGCAGCGTCTGCCAGGCGAATTTGAGATAGCGGCGATCGCGCGTGAAGAAATACATCCCGCCGCTCAGCACCAGCAGCAGTGTGACCAGTACCAGAAATAAACGCAGGATCAACATAAGGAAACCTCTACAAATTCATTTTCCGGGCGAATCGCTGCGTCGCATGCTCGCTCATTCCTCGTCTATCAATCTGATATGCCTCGTCATTCGCTGCTCGGCTCCTTGCGCTTCATCCCGCAAAAATGAATTTTTAGAGGTTCCTATAAACCCGCCATTTTCTTGCCGGGATCAGGCGGCCTGCAATTGCAGTCCCAGGAACGCAGGGGCGTCCTCGACGCTGTCGAACGTGACGAACTCCCAGGCCTGTTCATCGGCAAGCAGTTCCCGCAGCAGGGCGTTATTCAGGGCATGACCGGATTTATAGCCGGAGAACGCGCCGATCAACGGGTATCCCAACAAGTAGAGATCGCCGATCGCGTCGAGCACCTTGTGCTTGACGAATTCATCCTCGAAGCGCAATCCGTCGGCATTCAGCACCCGATAATCGTCCATCACGATGGCGTTGTCCAGGCTGCCGCCCAGTGCCAGGCCCTGTGCGCGCATATTTTCCACGTCATGCATAAAACCGAAAGTACGCGCCCGGCTGATGTCGTGAACATAGGAATGTTCGCCGAGATCCACGGTGACATGCTGCCTGGTATTGGTGAACACCGGATGGGCGAAATCGATCGTGAAGGTCAGTTTGTAGCCATGATAGGGCTCGAAACGCACCCATTTGTCGCCCTGCTTCACCTCCACGGTCTTTTTGATGCGGATGAATTTCTTGGCGGCGGATTGTTCGACGATCCCGGCCGATTGCAGCAGGAACACGAACGTTCCGGCGCTTCCGTCCATGATGGGCGCTTCAGGACTGTCCAGATCGACGTAAGCATTGTCCACCCCCAAGCCGGCCAGCGCCGACATCAGATGCTCGATGGTAGCGACCCGCACGCCGTTTTGCTCCATGCAGGTTGACAGACGTGTATCGTGCACCAGCTCGGCTCGCGCACGGATCTGCTCGACCGGCTTTACGTCCACCCGGCGGAACACGATGCCGGTGTTGGCCGGGGCAGGATGCAAACCGAGCGTGACCTTCTCGCCGCTATGCAAGCCGACCCCCGTCACGCTGACTGAATTTTTTAAAGTGCGTTGTTTGACCATCGCTGATTTGATTACCGAAATCATGAAATGATTTTACCACAGGACTCAAGCAGGACTGAGGTGCGAGGAAAGGCAACCCCCTCCAGCTCCCCCTTGTCAGGGGGAGAGCGGAGCGGCTCCTCCCCTGACAAGGGGAGGTTGGGAGGGGTTAGGTTTTCCTCAGTCCTCAGTCCACAATCCTGATTTTAGTCTGCCTGTTTACGCAGGAATGACGGGATATCCAGCATGTCCATGCCTGATTTCTCCATCGCATCCACCGCCGCCCTGCGCCCGCTTCGAATGAAGGCCGGGGTATCCAGTTCCGGATAGTTCACGCCGGTATTGGCGACCGGTTCATCATGCGTGCCGGTTCTTTGAAAGTCCTGATTCTGATAGACGATCTCAGGCTTGGGTTGCTTGCGTGCCAGCGGAACCCCCAGCCCGGTCGCCACGACGGTCACGCGCAACTCATCGCCCATGCTCTCATCAAACACCGAGCCGACGATCACGGTCGCTTCTTCTGCGGCGAACTGGACGGACTCCATCACATCATCAATCTCTTTCAGCTTCAACTGGCTTGAGGAAGTGATGTTCACCAGCACACCGCGCGCACCGGTCATATCCATATCTTCCAGCAACGGGCTGGCGATCGCGCGCTCGGCCGCGACACGGGCACGATCCGGCCCTGATGCGACCGCCGAACCCATCATCGCCATGCCGTTCTCCGACATCACGGTGCGCACATCGGCAAAGTCCACGTTGATCAAACCGGGCACATTGATCACCTCGGCAATGCCCGCCACCGCGCCCTGCAACACCCCATTGGCCGCCTTGAAGGCTTCCGGCACGGTGACATCGCAGCCCAGCACCTCCATCAGCTTGGAATTCGGCACGATGATCAGGGAATCGACATACTCGTGCAGCGCCTCGATACCGGCCTTGGCAAAACGCATCCGGTTGCCCTCATAAGCGAATGGTTTGGTGACCACCGCCACGGTCAGGATGTCCATTTCCTTTGCGATTTGCGCGACGATAGGCGCGGCGCCGGTTCCAGTGCCGCCACCCATCCCCGCAGTGATGAACACCATATGTGCGCCGCTGATCATCTCCTTGATGCGCTCGCGATCCTCCTCCGCGGCCGCCTGGCCGACCGACGGCTTGGCCCCCGCACCCAAACCCTTGGTGATTGATGCCCCGATCTGCAACTGGGTGCGTGCCTTGCTGCGCTTGAGTGCTTGCGCATCGGTATTGATGACGATGAACTCGACCCCTTGCACGCCCTGCTCGATCATGTGATCCACGGCGTTGCCGCCGCAACCACCCACACCAACCACCTTGATCACCGCATCCTGAGTTAGTGTTTCCATTATTTCAAACATCGCCGTCTCCTTATGTTAATAACAAAACACCGTACGGGCACGGCGCGCCGTGCCCCTACCCGCTAGAAATTCCCCTGAAACCATGCTTTCATTCTTGCCAATACGTCACCAAACGAGTTCGATTGCATGCGTGTCTCCTCCTCGCGGTGATGGTGCTCCAGGCCGTACAGCAGCAAACCCACTCCGGTCGCCATGCGCGGTGTCTTCACCACATCGGACAACCCGCCGACATATTTCGGGACGCCCAGCCTTACCGGCAGATGGAATATCTCCTCGCCCAGCTCGACCATGCCCTGCATGGCGCTGCTGCCGCCGGTAATCACGATCCCCGATGACAACAGATCCTCGAAACCGCTGCGGCGCAGCTCCTGCTGCACCAGCGAATACAATTCCTCGACGCGCGGCTCGATGACTTCGGCCAGGGTCTGGCGCGACAGCATGCGCGGACCCCGTTCGCCCACGCCGGGCACCTCGATCGCACCGCCGTCCGCCAGTTGGCGCAGTGCGCAGCCGTGCTTGATCTTGATGTCCTCGGCATCCTGCGTCGGGGTGCGCAATGCCATCGCGATATCATTGGTGATCTGGTCGCCGGCGATCGGTATCACAGCGGTATGCCGTATCGCGCCGCCGGTGAACACCGCGATGTCGGTGGTGCCGCCGCCGATGTCCACCAGACAGACACCCAATTCCTTTTCATCCTCCTCAAGCACCGCCTTGCTCGAAGCCAGCGGCTGCAGGATCAGCTCGTTGACTTCCAGGCCGCAACGATGGATGCATTTCATGATGTTCTGAACCGCCGACACCGCACCGCTGACGATGTGCACCTCGACATCCAGGCGCATCCCGCTCATACCCAGCGGCTTCTTGATGCCATCCTGACCGTCTATGCTGAATTCCTGCTCGAGGATGTGCAGGATCTGCTGGTCGCCGGGCAGACTTATCGAGCTGGCTGTTTCGACCACTCTTTCGATATCGGCATGCACGACTTCCTTTTCCTTGATCTTCACCATACCGCGCGAATTGATGCTGCGGATATGGCTGCCCGCGATACCGGTATAGACCTCGTGGATCTTGCAATCCGCCATCAGCTCGGCCTCTTCCAGCGCGCGCTGGATCGAACCCACCGTTGCATCTATGTTGACCACCATGCCTTTTTTCATCCCGGATGATTCGTGCATGCCCATGCCGATCACCTCCAGCATCCCCTCCGGCTTGACCTCGCCGACGATGACCACGATCTTGGACGTGCCTATATCCAGCCCGACCACCAGATTTTTTGCTTCCCTGTTTCTGCTCATCTCTCGTTCTCCGTGCCAGAGGACAGAGGCCAAAGGACAGAAAACAGAAAACCTGTCCTCATCCGGCCTCCAACTCCTACCCTCAAAATCTTCAACACCAACCCTCTATCCTCTGACGGCAAACCCGTTGCGGTAACGCAAATCCACGTACACCGCACCGCTGTCTCCTGTCTTCTGTATTCTGTCTTCTGTGTACGGGTACGCCGCCACAAACCTTGCCAGCCGCTGCTGCACATCCTCGCGCCCCAGTTCCAGCACCATGCCGTTGCTGATGCGCAATTGCCAGGCATGGCGAGGCGATAAGCTCAATTTTTCCGCGTGCAAATCCACATCTGAGCACGTTCCGCGCACGCTGCCCCCCTCCCCAACCCTCCCCCGCAAGCGGTAGAGGGGGCAATTGAGAAACCCGCTTTCATTCAATTGCGCAAGTTGCCGGCTGAACTCTGCATAATGTTGCATCACCTCGGCCGATGTGCCTTCCGGTCCGATGAAACCCGGCAGTTCCTGCCCGCTCTCCGCGACAAAAACCTCGCCTTGAATATTCACCAACTTGTTGCCATTCCAGCGCGCCAACACCTGATGTTCCTCCAACTGCACCGCTAGGCGGCCCGGGAATTCGCGACGGATATTGACGCTGCGCACCCAGGGTAGCTTCTCCAATGACCGCCTTAAATGCTCGATATCCACAGTAATGAGATTGCCCTGCACCTCCGTGCGCAGCAGTTGCAGCACCTGTTCCGCATCGACTCGCTGCGGAACAGCGCTCAAGCGTACGCTGCGTAACGGGAACGCTCCCGGCAGATGCAAAGCGTAATATGCCGAGCCATACAACACCGCGATCGCACTGAAGACCAGCATCGTGTTGGCGATATTGCGCAGCAGGGCGTCGTTATCCCACATGTGCCAGCTCCAGTATGCGCAGCACCAGTTGTTCGAAACTCATACCTGCCTGGCGCGCCGCCATCGGCACCAGGCTGTGGTCGGTCATCCCGGGTGAGGTATTCACCTCGAGCAAATAGGGCCTGCCCGCCTCATCCATCAGAAAATCAACGCGTCCCCAACCCTGTCCGCCGATCAGCGCGAAGGATCGTTTTGCCATCCGCTGCATTTCCGCCTCCTGCGCCACGCGCAGTCCGCTGGGGCACAGATAGCGCGTGTCATTGCGCTCATATTTGGCCTCATAATCGTAGAACTCATTGGCCGGTTCTATCTTGATCACCGGCAACGCCTGCTCGCCCAGGATCGCGACGGTATATTCGCCGCCGCCGATGAAACTTTCCGCCAACACCAGCTTGTCGTGCCTTACCGCAGTGAGAAATGCCCCCGGCAACTCGCCCAGCTCTTTCACCTTGCTGATACCGACGCTGGAACCTTCGTTGGCTGGCTTGACGAACAGCGGCAAGCCCAACTGATGTACGACAGCCTGCCAATCGCTCTGCTGTTCGAGCAGCGCATAATCCGGCACCGGCAACCCGCTGGCTTGCCAAACCAGCTTGGTGCGCCACTTGTCCATGCCGAGCGCGGAGGCCAGCACGCCGCTTCCGGTATAAGGGATGCCCAACAATTCCAGCGCGCCCTGCACCGTACCGTCCTCGCCAAATCGGCCATGCAGCGCAATGAAGGCGCGATCGAAACCATCATCCACCAGCGCCTGCAAATTCTGCACCGCCGGGTCGAACGGATAGGCATCCACACCGCTGCGATGCAATGCCGCCAATACCGCCGCGCCGCTCTTCAGCGACACCTCGCGCTCGGCAGAACGCCCGCCGAACAACACTGCCACTTTGCCGAAAGTGGCAGGATTGAGGATTGAGGATTGAGGATTGAGAGGCGGGGTCATAGTTTCTTTTCACCGATAATGCGTACTTCCGGGTGAAGCTTTATGCCGGTCTGTTGCTCGACTGTGCTCTGCACTTCATTGATCAAACTCTCGATGTCTGCCGCAGTCGCATTGCCGGCATTCACGATGAAATTGGCGTGTTTTTCCGATACCTGCGCGGCGCCGGTACGCCTGCCTTTCAACCCGCACTGCTCGATCAGCCGTGCCGCATGGTCACCGGGCGGATTGCGGAACACCGAACCGGCATTCGGCAGATTCAACGGTTGACTGGCGATACGCTTGCTCAGCAGCGCCTTGATCTCCTGGCGCGCGGTTGCGCCATCACCCTGTGCAAAAGCCAGCCAGGCGGCGAGGAAGAACTCTTCTTGGGGAAGGGGGAAGAGGGAAGAGGGAGGGGTAAAACCTTCGGACGCTGCACCGCCCTTCTCCCTTCTCCCTTCTCCCTTCTCTTGCAAGGCGACATGCCGATACCCGATCTCATATTCGGCTGCGGTGCGCACCTGCGCTTCACCCTGCCGGTTCACAGCCATCACCCTCAATACCTTTTCCCATGTCTCGCTGCCGTAGCAACCGGCATTCATCGCCAGCATTCCACCCAGCGTGCCGGGAATGCCGGCAAAGAATTCCGCACCGCTCAAATCGTGCAGCGCAGCAAAGCGCGCCAGCTTCGCCCCCGGCACACCGGCTTCGACATACACGCTGCCGTCTATCTCGAGACGTAACTCGCTCAACGCGCCGTGCAGCAACAAAACCGTGCCGCGCAGACCCCCGTCTCTCACCAGCAGATTGCTGCCCAGGCCCACCACATACAGCGGCTCATCCACCGGCATGCTGCGCAAAAAGACCAGCAGGTCATCCAGATCGGCCGGTTGGTACATGTGTTCCGCCACACCGCCCGCCCGCCAGCTGGTGTACTTGCGCATATCAACTTGATTGCGCAAAGTGCCGCGCAGTTCAGGGGACTGAGGACTAAGGACTGAGGACTGAGCGTTGAGCGGCTCCGAAGAACTATTGGCCGGGCACCCGTTTGCCGCGCCTTTATTGAAAGATTGCCGCACAGCGGCAACAAAACCTCTGTCCTCTGTCCTCTGCCCTCTGTCTTCTGTCGCTGTCATCTGTCATCTGTCTTCTGTAAGGCCGGCATTTTCCCGGTTGCATCAGCGTCGCTTCTTCCCAGCAATTTGTTCGGCAGACCGCCTATCGATCCGGCACCCATAGTGACGACCACATCGCCATCGCGCGCCATCTGCATGATCGCCTGCGGCATGTCTGCGATCTGCTCGACAAATACCGCTTCGTTTTGCCCCGCCACACGCAGTGCGTGCATCAGCGCGCGTCCATCTGCCGCGACGATGGCCGGCTCGCCTGCCGCATACACCTCCGTCAATACCAGCGCGTCCACGCTGCATAACACTTTCACAAAATCCTCGAACAAGTCGCGGGTGCGCGTGTAGCGATGCGGCTGAAAAGCCAGCACCAGTCGTCTGCCGGGGAACGCGCCGCGCACCGCCTCCAGTGTGGCTGCCATTTCCACCGGATGATGTCCATAGTCATCAATTAAAGTGAAGCTGCCGCCATCGGCCAGGCCAACTTCACCAAAGTTCTGGAAGCGCCTGCCCACCCCTTCGAATTCCGCCAGTGCCGTCACGATCGCGTTGCTCGCCACGCCCACTTCCAATGCAACCGCGATCGCGGCCAGCGCGTTCAGCACGTTGTGCATCCCGGCCAGATTGAGCGTGATGTCCAAATCCTTGGGAGTACCGTTCTGGCGGCATTGCGCGGTGAAGCGCATCTGCCCACCCTGATGGCGCACGTTCACGGCACGGACTTGCGCGCCTTCGCTGAGACCATAAGTCGTCACCGGTTTGCTGATGCGCGGCAGTATCTCGCGCACGTTGGCATCGTCCACGCACAACATCGCCCTGCCGTAGAACGGCAGATGCTCGACGAAATCCACGAACGCCTGCTTGAGCCTTTCAAAATCATGGCCGTAGGTTTCCATGTGGTCGGCATCGATGTTGGTGATCACCGCGAGTATCGGTTGCAAATACAGGAACGAGGCATCCGACTCGTCGGCTTCGACCACGATGAATTCGCCCGTGCCCAGCTTGGCGTTGCTGCCGCTGCTGTTCAGTTTCCCTCCAATCACAAAAGTGGGATCGAAACCACCTTTGGCCAACACACTGGAAGTCAGCGAAGTCGTGGTGGTCTTGCCGTGCGTGCCCGCCACCGCGATCCCCTGACGCAAGCGCATCAACTCGGTCAGCATCATCGCGCGCGGCACCACCGGAATGTGCCGGGCACGCGCGGCCAAAACTTCGGGGTTATCCTTGCCTACAGCAGTCGAAACCACCACCACATCGGCATCGGTCAAATTCTGCTCGGCATGGCCGAGATACACCGTAGCCCCCAGTTGTTTGAGGCGTCGCGTTGCGGCGTTTTTACCAAGATCGGAGCCGCTCACCTGGAAACCAAGATTCAGCAACACCTCGGCGATGCCGCTCATGCCGGAACCGCCGATGCCGACGAAGTGCAAGTGTTTGACTTTATGTTTCATGATTCCGCCAGTGCTCCGCAGACTTCGGCGACGTTGAGCGCCGCATCTGCCTTGGCTGCGCTGCGCGCCTGCAGCGCCATCGCCAACAATTTGTCACGTCCCCCATCCATCAGCTCGCGCAGCATCTGCGCCAGTCTTTCCGCGCTCAACTCGCTCTGCGGCAGCAACAACGCCGCGCCGCGCTCGCTTAAAAAGCGTGCGTTCCAGGTCTGGTGATCGTCCACCGCGAACGGGAACGGGATCAATATGCTCGCCACCCCCGCTGCGGCAAGTTCTGCGACCGTCAGCGCACCGGCGCGGCAGATCACCAGGTCGGCATTACCGTAATGCTTGGCCATTTCGTCTATGAACGGTTTGATATCGGCCTGCACCCCGGCCTGCTTATACGACTGCCTCACCGCTTCCAGATGTTGTTTTCCGGTTTGATGGACCACATTCGGCTGAGCATCTTTCTTTAATAACGCGAGTGCCAGCGGAACAGTTTCGTTGATCGCTTTTGCGCCCAAACTTCCGCCCACCACCAGCACATTCAGCCTGCCTTTGCGCGCGGCATAACGCTGCTCAGGATCGGGCAATGCGGCGATGTCGCCGCGCACCGGATTACCGCACCAGACCGCATGCGGCAACACATCGGGGAAACCGCTCAACACTTTTTGCGCGAATCGCGCCAGCACCTTATTGCTCAAACCGGCCATGGAATTTTGCTCGTGTATCACCAGCGGGCGACGCAGCACTGCCGCCATCATCCCGCCCGGGAAAGTGATATAGCCGCCCATACCCAGTACCACATCGGGACGATGACGGAGTATCGCGGCAGTACTCTGCCACAGCGCAACCAGCAGATTGAATGGCAGCAGCAGCTTGCGCAACAAGCCCTTGCCACGCACCCCGGAAAAGCGCACCCACGCCATGTCGTAGCCGTGCCTGGGCACCAGTTCGGCTTCCATGCTCAGGGGTGCGCCCAGCCAGGTAACCCGCCAACCCCGGGTGCGCAGGAT
>Ga0209342_10000316_pt1 | contig 54296 bp, 56 predicted proteins | sample RifCSP16_2_FD_184023 | JGI IMG/M metagenome (GOLD analysis project Ga0209342, IMG submission 184023) | Soil microbial communities from Rifle, Colorado - Rifle CSP2_sed 16_2 (SPAdes) (version 2) | ecosystem: Environmental > Terrestrial > Deep subsurface > Rock core/Sediment | place: Rifle... | reverse complement strand
GGATGTGGCTACACTCCGGCTGCAGGAGTGCGGCGTATTCGGGTGTTGCTTCCGACCGGGAATGCGCGGACGAGAGCGGCCCGTTTTCCCAGCTTAGGGGTTCAGTTTTTAAGGTGCAAAAGTCGAGTCAATAACATGTTTCTACCCAGTGCGCGGTCCGGAATGAATCCCTGTGCGTCGCCCAACCTTCGGATAAGCTGCTCCAGCTTACGCCGGCGTAGTGCACACCGGTTTTCAGACCGCTCCTCCGCCTTGAGACTCGCCTGGCGATGTCATCAAGAACCAACACCACATGACTGCGTGGCCGTCCTGTGTTTAGGTTTGGGTAAGATTCTATGCGCGCTGGGTGTGCTATTTGTCGCGGTCGCGTAGCCAGTTGTTGATTTCCCTTTCCGCTTGTGCTTTGCCGTAGCCATACCGCTGCTGCAGTACACCGGCGAGTTCTTCCGCCTTGCCACTCAGTCGGGCGATGTCATCGTCGGTGAGTTTGCCCCACTGCTGCCTCGCTTGGCCTTTGAGCTCATGCCACTTGCCGTGCAAGATGTCTGTGTTCGCGTGTATGTTAGTCTCTCCTAATTGTGTGTGCCACTCGATTATTGAAGCCTGACTAGGCGGGTGTGTGCGGCTCATTCGCAGAGAGCCACGGGCCTGTTCTGGTCGCTCATTGAAACGGCAGAGCGTGAAACCGAACCGCTTACCGACCCAGCAGGATCAAAACGCCAGCGGCGATAGCCAGGATTGCCAGCAACGTGCCGATTCCTCCGAGGCTGATAAAGGCAGACAACCCCGTCACGATCAGCCAGATCGCCAGCAAGATCATGCCCAGGTTCTGTGTCAGTTTCATGTTGCTCACCTCCTTGTGTGAGAAGTGCGATTCGTAATGCCGCAGGCCGCGGTGTCCCACGGCACGGGTCGACTAGATGATAGCTCCGTCCATGACACCCGCATGGCCGGCAAGCCGAAGTTGTTCTGGTTGATCTTGATCGTGCTGATCACGAGGGCGCATCGACCGGTTGTTCCGTACTACGCTGCGAGCGGGCGGCGGTGGAACAACCGGTCTCGTGAACGGGGTAATCTCTTGATCGCGATAAAGCACAACCCCGTTAGCGCATGCGCAGCCCTCCCCGGCTGAAGAGTCTGACGGCCGCCAGTAGGAGGATGGCGCCCCCCAACGACACCAGCAAAGCCGGCATGCTGAAGTTGGCCTGGTTGATTGTGCTGACACCAAACAGAGGGGTGAGGAACCAACCGGCCACGAACGCGCCCACGACGCCCACAACGATATTGAGCAGGATGCCCTGTTGCGCGTTCGTCCGCATGACGATACTGGCCAGCCAGCCGATGATCCCCCCAACGACGAGATATACGATGATGTTCATTTTGTCCTCTCCTGTGTGAGTGTGTGGCATACACGGGTTGCCCGTGTGTGCAAGTCTATCCGCGCTCTGGTGCCTCTCCTGTCTTGCATAAGGGCATCGGCCAGATAGACACGGGTCATGAGTTCATGCTACAACGAATACGCCCCAGCCACATCCATCGGCCGGGGAGTATTTGACTCCGCCTGTTGGGGGAGATTATTTGGTTTGAAGCCTCTTTGATTGCCATTCAGCGAGCAGCATGTTGTTACTCCTTATGCCTGACGGAGACGTGTGGGCGCAACTCACCCCTCCAGCAACTTCCCGAGGTCATCGGCTGGCACTAGCTCGTTGTCGATCCTCAAGTACATTGTGCCACTGACCGTTACGACGTGGACCTCTTCATCCTTCTGGTACTTATCGCCTGATGCTGGCATGATCGTCACAAATTGGTCGCTGATACTCAGCCCACGCAACACGTTGTCACGCTTCCACCATCCACTGCTGGGGAAATAGAGCGCGCCATCGTGCATGTGAATTTTCAATTCTGTAGCGTACTCCCGATGCGCATCATAGCGGACGCTGGAGATGCCGTAGCTGGACATGTTCTCCCCTTTCTGGGACAGTGATTCAAGGGCTTGGAATGACCGGCGAAAGTCCTGAGGAAATAAGTCAGATAAGCTGCCTTAGCTCTACGCCGGCGCTCCGGGCAGCTTCCTGTTGGGGCAGCGGTTGTGTGAAGCGCGCTGCCCCAACAGCGCCTCTTACGGTGAAGCGACGGACTCTTCTTACATGGGCGGCAACAAGCCCAACTGGCCTAAGAGTGAGGCCATGTCCCAGAATGTCCAAGAGCGAGTGATCTTGCCGTTCTTGATCTGTGACGTAGTGCTACCTATGACTGTTGCCGTCTTACCCGTAGGCGGAATGGTGCCGCCCGAGGGGGTGGTCAGCGGACCGGTATGTGCGCCGCCGCCGGCTTTCCAGTGCGTGACGATGTAATCGCCTTGCGCGATGGTGAGCAGCACCTCAAACTTAGAGCCGGGGAAAGCCGTCAAGAAGTTCTGGCTGTACATCCGATTTTGCTCTCGGTTCATCGGGCCGGGTGCGCCAGGCCCCTCCGCCATGAAGTCATCGGCTTCATAGGGGGCCGTCTTGCTCAGGTCGCCGGCGTTCCAGGCGTCGAAAAAGGCATGTGCGGCCTTGATGTTCTCTTGCTCAGACATGGTTTGTTCTCTCCTAATGTGATGGGTGTGCGCCTCACGGCGAGGCGCACACTAGCGATTGACTCCCGGCGATAGTTGGGTGCAGCTTTACGAATGCGCCCAGGGTAGCCCACACACTCTAGACAGCGTGAGCTTCCATCAGGTCCTTCAGGTTGGCGAGATCGCCTTCAAACTGTCGCTTGCCCATGCTCACGACGAGTGGCTCCGCCAGCTTGAAGAAGCCGCCGATCTCCACCTCAGTCTTGAGGTTGATCCGGGTGCCGCCTTCAACGCGCTCGAAGGTCGTTCGGGCTTCAACCGGGAAAGGCAATTTGCTTTTCAGCGTGTATTTCCGGTTCGGCTCGTACTCGGTGATCTCGGATTCACCTTCGATCCGCCGGCCGAGAAACTGGCTGACTGAGTGCCACGTGGTGCCCACCCCAATCGGGCCGCTCGAGGTTTTCCTATTCTCGAGACTTCCCGACTGCCACTTCGGGTTATTCTCACTGTTGCTCAGAACTGCAAAGACCTCCTCGGTAGGTCGCTTGATCAGGATACTGGATTCGATTTTTGCCATTTCGTTACTCTCCGTCAGATAGAGCATAGGGCGTGAATGACAGCGACATGGTAGCTTCACTGAGTCCATAGACGCCGACCGCAGCTCAACCTCGAACTGCGTTGGATTGGGCTGCATCTGAATCGCACTGCAACCTATGCGCCTTGTCTCGTAGAGGCTACGCCGGTCGGTGACCGTGATGTAGGCGGCCTGTCGCGCCATGCCATTGCCGTCATTGCCCGGCAACGGGGTGACGGTTGTGGCGCTTCAGACGCCATTGTAGTGAGGAAGGGTGCTACATTATTGCCGACACCGTCTGTACGGCATTGAGTAGGGTGCTTGCGTCGTAGGGCTTCTGCAAGAAAGCGGGTAACTCGTGTTCCCCAAAACGCAGCCGTGCCTCTGCAGGGCTGTGACTCGTTGAGACAATCACCTTAACCTGAGGCGCGATTTGCCGCAGCCGGGCGTAAGTCTCTTCGCCGTTCATCACCGGCATGTCCAGGTCGAGCAAGACCAGGGTGATGCTCTGCCGCAGCTGCTGGAAAATCTGCAAGCCCTCGCGTCCATTGGACGCAGTGTACACTTCCATTTCTGTTAGAGCGCCAAGGATATCGATCAGCGCTTCGCGCATGAGACGCTCGTCGTCAATAACGAGAATGGCGCCTTTGGCCGTGGTTGTGGCCGGGGAGCTGCCTCGGCTGTGAATATGGCTAACCATGTCGATTGCATCCGGGTACATGCTGTGATCCTCCTGGACCTTCGGAATCAGTTGCCCCCGTTTACGCCGGCGCTCCCGCCGTGGCTCGCAGGCGTTCAGCCACGCGGTCTGGCGCCTCGCCTATGCTGATAAAGGCATCGACCCCGGCGGAGAGCGCGGCCTGACGAACATCCAGCTGGCCGCTGAGGACGACGACGCGCACAACTGGGCAAGCCACGCGCAGTTCGGCCAGGGCCGCGCCGGCCTCCACAGGGAGCAAGCCCCAATGCACCACCAGCATGTCAGGGTGGGTCGCTGGGGCCTGGGCCAAAGCGGTGGGCCAGTCTTCGGCTTCGCCGACCACCTGCATTTGGAGGTCCAGCAGCAGCAGCCTAAGGGCCGAGCGCACCATGGATTGACCATCGACTAAAAATACGCGGGGCATGAGTTCATGCTACAACGAATACGCCCCGGCCACATCCATCGGCCGGGGAGTCTTTGGCTCCGCCAGTTGGGGGAGATTTAGAGGGGGTTCAGGCGATGAGCCGGTGGCGTACCGCCAGCGCCACGGCTTCCGTGCGGCTGGTGACGCCCAACTTGGAGAGGATATTGCTCACGTGAGATTTGATGGTGGACGGGCTGACGACCAGCCTCTCGGCGATCTCGGTATTGTTCAGGCCTTCGACCAGCAGCGCCAATACGGCGCGCTCGCGCTCCGTCAGGTCGTGGCCTGGCGCCGGCGGCTGGGTGGCGGCGTGGACCAATGCCTGGGCAGCCTCGGGAGACAGGGTGGCGCGGCCGGCGTGCGCCGCGCGGATGGCCTGGGCCAGTTCGTCGGCCGACACGTCCTTGAGCAAATAGCCGATGGCCCCGGCCTGCAGTGCGCTCTGGATCAGCCACTCCTCTTTGAAACTCGTCAGCGCAATCACTTGCACCATTGGAAACTGCCCGCGGATGGCGCGCGTCGCTGTGGCTCCATCCATATCCGGCATGACCATATCCATCAGCACGACGTCGGGCAGAACCTGGGCGCAGAGTTGGATCGCGGCGTCGCCACTGGCCGCCTCGCCCGCCAGTTCAAGGTCGTCGAACACCTTCAAGAAGGTCGCCAGTCCTCGGCGCACCATCGTATGATCGTCGACGAGCATCACGCGAATAGGCTGGGAGGGGGTCATCGGGCCTCCTGTTCTGAGGGTACTGTCCAGCGGAGGGCGATTTCGGTGCCGTGATCCGGCTGGCTGGCGACCGACAGCACTGCGCCGACAGCTTCCGCGCGCTCGCGCATAATGCTCAGGCCATAATGACCGGACGGTGTGTGCTCGGGATCGAATCCGTGGCCGTCGTCGCGGATGTGTAGTTCCACTGCACCAGAATCGTACTGCAAATCTATCGTCACTCGGCTGGCTCCGGCATGCTTGGCGATGTTGCTCAGTCCTTCCTGGCACACGCGGTAGAGCGCCACCTGCACGTCGGCAGGCAAGGCACCTTCTCCCGCCACAGTCACGGCGACCGGGGTGTTCGTCCGGCCGGTGAGCGCGTTTCCCAACTGGCGCAGCAGGTCGCCCAGGTCGGTGTCGGTCAGGGCCGAGGGCCGCAGCTCGGCCAGCAGCATGCGCATTTCGGCCAGCGCGCCGCGCGTCAACCGGCGCAGGTCCTCCAGCGACCGCCGCCCCTCGTCCGGGTCTCGCTCCCACAGGCGCGGCAGGACTTCGGCGATCAGGCCGGCGGAGAAGAGCGACTGGTTGACGGCATCGTGCAGGTTCTGCGCCAGACGCTGGCGTTCCTGCAGCGCGGCGAGCGTTTGTGCCTGTTCGTGCAGTTCCGCATTGACCATGGCGACCGCGGCCTGGTTGGCTATCGTCAAAGCCAGGTCGGCGTGGTGGGCCGTGAAGGTGTCCGGCGCGGTGTGGGCGACGCTCACAACCCCGATAACGCGGCCTTTCACCGCCAGGGGTACCCACATCCACGCTTGCGTCCCCTGCAACAGCACGGCTGCCTGATCGGTCAGGAGCGACCGGAGAAACTGCGCCGCCGGGTTGGCGCTCCACACGTCGGTGATGCGGTTGGGACGCCCGCCGTTGAACAGCGCCGCCAGAGTCTCCAGACCGTCCAGCCGGATGCGGAAGGGCAGGGCCTGTTCCAGCCGCTGCGGCCCGCGCACGGCCAGGGCGACCAGGGCCGAGTCTTCCAGCGCGAAGAGCATGGCATGTGTGTACTCGATAAGTCTCCGCAATTGGTCGAGGATCAAACCCGGCTTGAGTTCCAGGGCGGAAGCCAATGTTTGAGAGATTTCCAATAGGGTGGACTGCTCCCGCGTGCGGGCCGCCACCTGCTGCTGCAGCAGCCGCTCTGCCTGAACCCGCTCGCTGACGTCGCGGAAGACGCCCAGCAGGCACGACCGGTCCTGATAAGTGAACGCCGTCCCGCGCACCTCGACGTAGAACGGTGAGCCGTCCCGGCGCACGTGGACCGCCAGCGCTTCGAACACGCCGCCAGATTGAGCCGCCTGGACATACTCGGTGAACAGGCGATGACTGTCGGGGTGCATGAAGGCGGTCGGATGCAGGCCAATGAAGTCCTCGCGGGCATAGCCGTGCATCGCGCCGGCCGCGGGATTGGCGTCGAGCACCAGGCCGGTCTGCACATCGTTGATGATCAACCCGTCGCTGGCGGCTTCGAAGATGCTCCGATACGGCCGTTCTTTTTCCTCGGCTTGAGACTGAAGGGTCTGGCTGCGGGCGTGCAGCGTGCCCAGCGCGGCCTGAAGGTCTTCTAGCAGGCGCTGTTCCTGAGATCCGGCAGGCCAGCGCTCGAGAGGGATGACGGGAGGCGCGTCTGGAGCGCGAGCCGTTTGGTGGAACAGGCTGGATAACAGCGCATAGAAATCGGGCGAAGGAGGCATAGAGTATAGTATAACTCAGAGCGGCGCGGCTGTCACTCGCCGCCACCGTCGCCGTATCTGCATGCGGGATATGCGCCGGCAGATGATGCACACCTGCGCTGCGCCGCACGCAGTTCTGTAGTTGACGCACACTTCGCGAAGTGCGTCGGCGGCCGGCATGCTTGCACCTGCCCACGGGTTTTAAGCCGGTCTCTGGCTACCGCCTGGCCAATTAACGCACAGAGGCGGTGACCTGTGTCACCGCCTCCGCCATATCCTAAAGGCCGATTTCGGCCTTGACGCTGAAAGCGCCGTGGCACGCTACGAGGGCAGACTGCTTACCGCCGGAACCGGTCCGATCCACCGCCGCCGGAACGTCGCGCGCCGCTTCGCTCTTCGCGCGGCTTCGCCAGGTTCACCGTCAGCGCACGCTCACCCATCTGGTAGGAGTTGAACATGCTGATCGCTTTTTGGGCCTCGACCTGGCTGGTCATCTCGACGAACCCAAAGCCTTTCGAGGTGCCGGTGTCGCGATCTTTGATCACCGCCACGGATACGACCGTGCCGGCCTGCGCGAACAACGTGCGCAGATCGTCGTCGGTCGTCGTGTACGACAGGTTGCCCACATACAGTTTTGCTTCCATTTCCGAGTCTCCTTAGTGACCGGCTGTGCGCCGGAAAGAAAATGCCGCCAGACCGTAAGAGAGTCTGGCGGCAAGCGACACACTCAAATCCAGTTGTACGTGGTTCTATTATACCACAGATCGTGATTTTGTTTCCGCACGCAGACTATCAGCTATCAGCCGCAAGGCAATCACATGCCACCCGTGGCCCAACGTCGGCAGCCTCAAGGCGCTGCACTCACCTCCCACTGCACCCCATCGAAGATCAACTCGGCGGAGCGAATCTCCACGTTGACAAACGCGATGCGTTCGACCAACCTCTCCGGCTTAACCGGCGATCGCGTGACCACAATGGCCGGCTGATTCGATTTGATCCACACGACGGTTTCGTCTGTCACCTCAGCCAGTACTATCACGTCTACGTGCGAATCGCCGTTCGGTGTGCCGATGCTGATGGATGTCGCGCCCGTCTCGATCTTCACCCAGCCGCCTTTGTCCAGCGTCAACGCGATGCCGTCCGCTACACCGAGCCCCGATCCCGGCTCGATCACATTGATGTTCTTCGCCGCGATCATGTCCAGCCACTCGCGCCCGGCGCGCGTATCTCCGATGTCAACCGACAGAATCGCTCCGACGTAATACCGATCCACCACCGCCAACAATCCATTCATCGATTTTGCGTCGTCGCTTGTCACAACCACGACGTCGATGTCCCGATCCCAGAACGGCATCCGGCTGCCCAGTGCAGCCAGCAGCGCCGACGGGCTGTTCGATCCGCCGATCAGGATTTGCCTGCCCGACGGCGTCTGCACGAACACCGGCATGCCGTCGACGCTCAGCGCGTGAACGTGCAGCTTGCCGTCCGGCCGCCACGACAGCGCCAGCACGGCCAGCAGTACGATGACGCCGATGGCAGGCAAGGCCAATCGAGGCGAGAGCAACTTTGCCATACGCTGTTTCACCTCCGCGCGTTGCTCAGCATTGCGTGAAACGTAAAACGTAAGGACGGCGAGCACGGCGACGTAGGCCACACCCCACACCGGATCGACGTAGCCCAACTCGATCGACACGCCAGGCACTTGAGCGAACAGGTGAATGACCTGAAGTGTCCACGCCAGGAACAGCCACGCCGCCCAGCCGACCATCTGACCAAGTGGCAAAGCGACCATCCCGACCAGCAGCGCCAGCCCGCCGAAGAGCATCACGCCCGGCTGTGCGGGCAGCACGAGCGCGTTGACCGGCAGCGATAACGGCGACAACTGCCGAAAGGTCACGATCAGGACGGGCAACGTGGTGATGGTGGCGGCGAATGTGACGATGACGGCGTCGCTCAACAGGCCGGCGGTCTTCTTCGCGCGCTCCGGGCCAGCCCAGCGCGCCAGACCGCGCTCGGCGGCATTTTGCAGCGGGCGCGTGTACAGCACCAATCCGAGTGTCGCGGCGAAGCTCAGTTGGAAGCCGACGTCGCCCAGCGTGAATGGATCAAGCAGCGTCATCACCATTGCCGCGATGAACAACGAGTTGAGCGCGGCAGTCTGCCGGCCGAGGTACACCGCCCACAGCGTCAGCGCGCCCATGATCGCCGCGCGCACGACGGACGCGCTGGCGCCGACGAAAACGGTGTACGCGACGATCAGCATCAGCAGGACGGGAAAGGCGCGCCGACGCCCGAACAACCGCACTGCCGGCACGGACGCCAGCGCGATCAAAACGGCGAAGTTGTATCCGCTGATGGCGATGATGTGACTCGTGCCCGTCGCGCGGAAGTCGTCCTTCACGTCTTGCGGAATGCCCGACTCATCGCCGAGCAGGATGCCGGTCAGCAGCGCCGCCTGTGGCTCGGGCAGTATCGCGGCAATCGTCTCTCTCGCGCGACCTTTCAGGTCATAAAGCGCTGCGAGGATTGGGCTGCCTTGATCGCGCGCCAGGCGCTCGACGCGCGGCTGGTCGACGACCGAGTACACGCCCTTGCCGGCGAGATAATCCTTGTAGTTGAACGTGGCGAATTCGGGAGGCGTTTGAAGGTGGCCGGTCACTTCGAGGCGATCGCCGTAACGGTAGTCGCCGAGCGGATCGGCGCGTACGAGAACCAGGCCCTCTACGGCAAACGGATCGGCGTCAGGCCATGCGAGCGTTTCCGCGCGCAGGCGCAGGTTGACGTACGTGTCACGCCGGTCGGGATAATCGTCGACGACGCCGGCGAGCGTCACGAGGCTGCCGTCGTTGTATGTGGCGACATCATGCTCGTCGAGGGAAGGCCGAGCCGATGCGGCGCGCAGCCCGCCGACGAGCATAACGAGCAGCGCGATCCAGGCGAGGCGAGCGCGCGGATCGTCGCGCCACAGGATCAAGCCGGCGAGCGGGACGACGAGTGCGATGAGAAAGAAATGCGACGGAAGTGCGAATGCCAATGCTGCCCAGATGCCAATCAACCAGCCGATGCCGATCGGAACGAGAGGCATGTGAATGTAGAATGTCGAATGCAGAATGTAGAATGTGGCGGACGAGATTCTTCGCTGCCCCTTCGACCCCGCTTCCCGCTCCCTTCGGTCGGGGACTTCGCAGGGCAAGGCTCAGAACGACAGCTCGCTATTCTTGACAGCCCCTTATGATTCCTCGCACTGACCGCTGACCTTCCGACCGCCGGGTGTGTCACCCGGCGGGAGCAGAAGCCATCGGCTATCAGCCATCGGCTATCAGCTATCCGCCATCCGCTAATACGCCCCATCCCCCGACAGCACCTTCGGCACCGTGCGCAGCATGATCTTCACGTCCAGCAGCGGCGACCAGTTCTCGATGTAGTAGATGTCCAGCAGCACCATCTCGTCGAAGCTCAGGCTGCTGCGGCCGGACACCTGCCACAAGCCAGTCATCCCCGGCCGCGCCAGGAGCCGCTGCTTGTGCCACGGCTTGTACTGATCGACCTCGGAGGGCAGCGGCGGGCGCGGCCCGACCAGGCTCATCTCGCCGCGCAGCACGTTGATCAGTTGCGGCAGCTCGTCGAAGCTGGTACGGCGCAGGAAGCGCCCGACGCGCGTGCGGCGCGGATCGTCTCTGATCTTAAACAGCGGCCCGCTCGCTTCGTTGCGCTCGAGCAGTTGCGGCACTTCCCCTTCCGCCCCGGAATGCATCGAGCGAAACTTGTAGACCTGGAACGGCTGGCCGTTCATGCCGAGACGCGCCTGCCTGAATAGCGCCGGCCCGGGCGAATCGAGCTTGATGGCGACGGCGATGAGGGTCATCAGCGGCAATGACAGCAGCGTCAGCGGGATGCCCAGCACGAGATCGACGATACGCTTGAGCAACGCGCTTACCCCGCTGAGCGACGGCACGCGCGTGCCGATCAGCGGAATGCCGTCCAGGTCGTTCACGTCGACGCTCGTCAGGCTGAGCTGGAACAGGTCGGGCACGATGCGCGGGCGCATGCCTCGCGCCTCGCACACCTGCACCAGGCGCAGGATACGCTGGTGATCGGACCAGGGCAGGGTGATAATGACCTCGTCGACCGTCTCCTGATCCAGGACAGTCGGCACGTTGCCGATCGGCCCCAGCGCGCGGATCGCGCCGATGTCGGTCTGGCTGCGCTCCGGATGGTCGTCGACGAAGCCGACGACCCGAAATCCCAGCTCCGGGCGCGCGATGATCGTGCGCAGCACAGTGCGGCCGACTTCGCCGGCGCCGACGATCAGCACGCGCGCCACGCCCGCGCCCCTCCGCCGCAGGCGCGCCAGCGCCAGCCCCCACGCGGCGCGACTGATGCCCAGGACGATCACGACAAGCACGGCATTGTACACGATCAGCAGGCGCGAGAACAACAGGAGCGCGTCGAGAAATGTGGCGACGATCACGATCAGCACGGCGATAGCCGCGCCCTGCACGATCGGCCCCATCATGCCGAGCCAGGTCGTGTTGCGGCGCAGGTCGTACGCGCCGCCCAGCCAGAACAGCGCCAGTTGCACGACGGTCAGGCCCGCCGTCAACGGGACATAATCGATCAGCGGCGTCTGGTACGTTTCGCCGACAGGGCGAAACACCTGAAGCTCGATGCGGAGGATGTAGGCGGACAGGAACGCCAGGTTCACCAGCGTCGCATCGCCGAGAACCATAGCCATCATGATCCAGCGCGGATACCGGCGCGGCATCACTTCCATCCTCCGGGCGAAAGACGATGTGCTTCCATAATCAAGTCAGTTCCCTCAGTTCCTTCAGTTCCCTCGCAAGGAACTCAAGGAACCTGAGGATTCACGTTCCCCAACGCTCGCCGATACGACTCGACTGTCGCGCGCGCCGTCGCCTCCCACGTGAACCGCCGCGCTCGCTCGACGCCGCGCCGCGACAGATCGCCGCGCAGGGATTCGTCGCGCCACACGCGGCGCATCGCCTGCGCCAGCCCCTGCACGTCATCCGGCGCGACGAGGATTCCGGCGTCGCCCACCACTTCCGGCAGAGACGCCGCGCTCGATGCGATGACTGGCGCGCCGCACGCCATCGCCTCCAGCGGCGGCATGCCGAAGCCCTCGTACAGCGAAGGATACACGAACGCCGTCGCCGCGTTGTACCACAGCGGCAGGTCTTCCGCAGGCGCGTAACCGGCGAACATCACGCGCTGCTCCAGACCGCGCGATTTCACCCTGGCAAACAGATCGTCGACCATCCAGCCTTTTCCGCCAACAATCTCCAATCTCCAACCCCGCTCCGCTTCGCTTCGGGGACTGGCGTCTCTAATCTCCAATTCCCCACACGCGTCAATCAACCGGTCCAAATTCTTGCGCGGCTCCAGCGTGCCGAGGTACAGGAAGAACCTTTCGGGAAGATCGTGTTTGCGCTTAAACGCCTCGACCTCTTCGCGCGGCATGGGCCGGAATCGGGCGTCCACGCCTGGATAGGCGACGTCGATGTGATCGAGCGGCACGCCGTACAGGCGATGCACGTCGCGCCTCGTGTGCTCAGAGATGGCGATGACGCGCCGCGCGCGCCTCACCGAGCGGCGCGTGAAGATGCGCAGATAGGTCTGGTTCGGGCCGCGAAAGAAGTCCGGAAATATGGCGAAACTCAAATCATACACTGTGACGACGGCTGGACAACTCGACGCGAGCGGCGCGACGAACGCCGCCGCGTGCAGCACATCGGGCCGGTCGCGGCGCAGCGCCAACGGCTGCGCGAGCTGCTCCCACAGGATACGCATCAGGGGCTTCGCCGTCGGCAGCCACGCCGCGCGAATCCGCGCGTCGACGGGCGGCTGCGCATTCGTGTAAACCGTGTAACGCACGCCCGGATCGATGTGCGGCAGATGTGCGAGCAAGTTGGCGATGTATGTGTGGATGCCAGCGCTGCGATATCCCGCCGCCCCGCGCGAAGCGAGCAAGTGCGCGCTGATCGCGACGTGGAGCCGCGTGTCGTGCATGGCTGGATTATACCAAAACGTGATGCGTGATGCGTGATACGTGACACGTGACACGCAACACGCGACACGTAACACGTGATACGTGATCAGGTCGTGCCGGCCAGGACAAAGCGATACACGGCGGCGGTGGCCTGTGCGATTTGCCTCTGGGTGTAATGCTGCAGCACGCGCGCGCGGCCGCGCACGGCCAGATCGCGCCTCAAATCGGGATCGCACATGAGCCGCTCGAGCTGCGCACGCAGCGCGCCGGCCTCGCCTTCGGGGAAGAGCAGCCCTGCGTCGCCGACGACGTTCGGTATCTCGCCACAGGTCGATCCGATGACCGGCACGCCGCAGGCCATCGCCTCGATCAGCGTCCGGCCGAACTGCTCCTTCCAGCTCGGCTTCGAGCGCGAAGGCAGGACGAGCGCGTCAAACGTCGAGTAGATGGCCGGCAGTTGCGCCGAGGGCAGCCAGGGCCGAAACGTCACCCGTTCGCGCAGGCGCCCGGCGTGTCGATCGACCCGCGCGGCGAGCGCATTGCGCACAGGCCCGCTCCCAACAATCTCCAATCTCCAATTACCATTCAATCCTGACACGGCGTCGATCAACAAGTCAACCCCTTTTTCCTCGACCAGTCGCCCGACGTAGCCGATGGTGAAGGCATGGGAAGTGACCGGCACTGTCGAAGTGCCGGCCACTTCTCCCACCCGCCCCACTCGCTTATCCGGTGAGAAGATGTCCGGATCGACGCCGAACTGCGGGATGACCTCGATCGGACCTCGGAAGCCCTTGGCGCGCCACACCTGCGCGCCGTCGCGATTCCCGGCGATGCAGGCGTCGGCGTGGCGCAGCACGGTGCGCTCGAGCCAGTTGAAGGGGAAGGGATAGCGCCGGTTGAGGTTCTGCCAGGCGAAGAAGACGGTCTTGGCGTTCAGCCGCCGCGCGATGCGCAGGATGTGATACGTGGCGAAGTTGTACGGCTCTTCGTCGACGTGAATCAGATCGGGGCGCAGCGATTCGAGCCGGCGGGCGATGCGCGGGAAGAAGTAGAGGTGATAGCTGCCGTCGAAGGCGATCGGCTCGACGAGCAACGGGTAGCCGTCGACGTGCTCGCGCTCGAGCGCCATCGTCCCGCGCTCGTCGCGCCACGCGGGGGGCACGACGACGGCGAGGTCGACGTCCGGCAGCGCGGCCAGCTCTTCGAGCTTGCGTTGATATGCGCCGACCAGGCAGGCTTTGGAGACGAGCGCGATGCGCATGAGATCCCTTCGTGCGGTGCGGGGCTATTGTAACAGATGCGCGAACGGACCCACGGTGAGTCGCGCAGAGGGCGTCCGAAGGCTCACCACCAAGACACGAAGACACCAAGAGGCATGGTGCAATTTCAGAAGACGTCTTGTTGGGCTTGACTCCGGTCGATTCCGATGTACACTGTCAGACAGACCTCCGCCCGCGACCCATCCACTATGCTCGTGCAGCTTGGACACGGTAGACGGCCTGGGGCGCGGATTAGTCAAAGCTATGTCTTCCAGGATTGGGAGCCAGTCACCGACGCACAAGTCGCCACCAACCGGCGAGCCGATGACGGTCGACGAACAGACGATGAGGCGCGTGGCAGCTCTGTTCGTCGCAGGCGTCACCGTCGTCACGACGCGCCATGCCGAAGGACTGCACGGCATTACCGTCAGCGCCTTTCTGGCGGCCTCGTGGGATCCGCCTCTCGCCCTGGTCTCGCTCGAGAGCGTGAACCAGAGCTGTGACTTCATCAAAGAGAGCAGAACCTTCGCCGTGAGCTTCCTGAGCGATGGGCAGGAGTTCCTGGCCGAACGGTTCGCCGGCCGCGCGCCGCTGGTCAACCGGCGCTTCGACGGCGTGCCGCATCGCTTCGCGGTGACCGGGGCGCCGATCCTCGAAGGTGCGCTGGGCTGGCTGGATTGCCGTGCCGAGCAGATCGTCGAGGTAGGCGACCATACGCTGTTCATTGGGCGCGTCGTGGCGCTCGGCGAAGGCGCGCCGGGCAACGCGTTGGCGTATTATGCGCATCGCTACCGGACGGTCGAGCCGTGAACGGCGTGCGCCGCTGACGGGACAGGCGTTCGGAGACGGACTACATCGAAAGACCGCCTCGCAAATCGGTCTCGAGGCGGTTGGCCGCGCTCACAGGCTCGCCTATACTGTGACCGAATTGATCATCACATGAGGAGGCGATGGTGGAAAAGCGACTTTATCGCAGCCGAACCGACCGGATGCTTGGGGGTGTATGTAGCGGTCTGGGCGCCTACTTTGGGGTCGATCCATCCCTGGTCAGGCTGGTCTTCGTGCTTCTATTCATCTTCGGCGGATCGGGCTTCCTGCTCTATCTGATACTGTGGATCGTCCTGCCGGAGGAGGGCCGGGCGTACGCTTCATCTGAGGAGACGACCCGCGCGAACGTTCAGGAGATCGCCGAGCGCGGCAAGCAATTGGGCGAAGACGTGAAGGCGGCGTTCGGAGGCGCGCACGAGAGCGGCGCTGCGCCGGCAAGCCCATTCCCGCCGGACGCGAGACCGGCGCAGGCCTCGAACGAGGGGGCCAGGATCTTCGGGTTGATCTTGATCGGGATCGGCGTCATATTCCTGCTGGGCAATCTGCTGCCGGCCTTCTCGTTCTCTTCATGGTGGCCGCTCGCCCTGGTCGTCGTCGGCGTGGCGCTGCTGGTCAGCCGTCTGCGCAAGTGACGTGTGTGCACGCAAAACATGTCAGGCCGGACGTAGGGCGGCTTTCCATAAGCCGCCGATTTGCGGCGCGTATGGAAACGCACTACGTTTGATGAAGTCTTCGCGAGGACGTAGGGCGGCTTTCCATAGCCGCCGATTTGCGGCGCGTATAGAAACGCGCCCTACGTTTGGTGACGCCTTTCGCGAGCACACAATGAGTGGCGTAGTTGCGCGCGGCGTTTTGGCATGCTAAACTCCGGCCAGGAGTGAGGCATGGCGAAGCGCCGCGTGAAGTACGAGGTCGAGTGGAACTCGGAGCGAATCAGGGCCTTGCGCCAGCATCTGGGGATGACCCAGCAGCGGATGGCGGACGAGCTGGGCACGCGACAGCAGACGATCAGCGAGTGGGAGCTTGGCGTGTACACTCCCCGCCGATCGACCCAGAAGTACCTGACGCTCATCGCCGAGCGCGCCCGATTCACATACACGACGAAGCCGCAGAAGTGAAGGCGGAGGACAAATGGGAGCTTCGGCCAAAATTGGGCCTTGACAAATACACGGTATCGTGTTAAACTATACGGCGCACGCAGCAGACGGCTGCGATTATTTTACCTTAGCGATACACGCTAACGTGTAGGGGAGGCGACGATGGGAACGTATTCGTTGGACGAGCTAGTGCGCCGGTGGTTCACGCACGAGATCACGACCGAGCAGGCGGTCGGGCAGTTGATGCAGATCGTTCAGGAGATCGAGCGGCGGGTGAAAGAGCTCGAAAGCAAGAGCCGGTACGGCGGCGTGCCGGTGGGCACGCCGAGGGGGTGAGAGTAGGAGGCATCTCTCGTAGATCCCCGTAGCACAGCGGAGGGGACAGATGCCGATCCAGATGCCGATCAGCGCTGCAGGCGCGCCTGCAATCCCGAATAACGCTCGGCGACTTTGTTGTTCTTGACCGCCATTGCCAGCGCGCGGCGGCTGCCGACGACTACGCACAGCCGCCTGGCGCGGGTGACGGCCGTATACAGCAGGTTGCGCTGCAGCATGAGGTAGTGCTGGGTGAGCATCGTGATCACGACGGCGGGGTATTCGCTGCCTTGCGCCTTGTGTACCGACACGGCGTACGCCAGCACAAGCTCGTCGGCTTCGGCCCAGTCGTAATCGATCGAGCGGTCGTCGATCGTCACACGCAGCAGTTGATTCTCGACGTCGATGCCGGTTACGCGTCCGATGTCGCCGTTGTACACGTCTTTGTCGTAGTTGTTGCGCGTCTGCATCACGCGGTCGCCGGCGCGGAACAGCGTGCCGCTCAGGCGTCTCTCCGGCTTGTTGGGCGACGGGGGGTTGAGCGCCTGCTGCAGGCTGGCGTTCAGCGCGTTGACGCCCGCCGCGCCTCGATACATCGGCGCGAGCACCTGGATGTCCGAGGGGTCGATGCCGAACCTGGCCGGGATGCGCTTCGTCACCACGTCGATCGCCATCGTCGCCGCTTCGTCGGGGTCCTCCTTGACGAAGTGGAAGAAATCGCGCGCGTCCTTCGGCGTGATCGGCATCTGCCCGTTGTTGATGCGATGCGCGTTGGCGATGATCAGCGATTCCTGCGCCTGGCGGAAGATCACGTCCAGGCGGACGACGGCGGCGCGGCCCGACCCGATCACGTCGCGCAGCACGTCGCCCGCGCCGACGCTCGGCAATTGATCGACGTCGCCCACCAGAAGCACGTGCGCGCCGGGCGGCACCGCTTTCAGCAAGTTATTCATCAGCAGCAAGTCGATCATGCTGGCTTCGTCGACGATCAGCATGTCGACGTCGAGCGGGTGCTGCTCGCCGCGCTTGAACCCCTCGACGGGCGCGAACTCCAACAGGCGGTGAATCGTCTTCGCCGGGCGGTCCGTCGCTTGGCTCAGACGCTTGGCGGCGCGGCCCGTCGGCGAGGCGAGCGCGTAGCGCTTGCCGTAGCGCTCCAGCAGCGTGATGATCGCGCGCACGGTGGTCGTCTTCCCGGTGCCGGGGCCGCCCGTCAAAACGGTGACCTTGCCGTGTGGCGACAATGCCGTCCGCACCGCCTCACGCTGCTTCTCAGACAGGCGTGTCGTGGCCTGCTTTCCGGCGACGGCGTCGAGGCCGCCGAACACGCGCGGCCAATCCAGGCCGGCTAACTCGTTCAGCCGCGATGCCGCCGATTCGACCAGCGCCGTCAGGCGTCGCGCAACGCCGACTTCGCTATGATAAAATGGCGTCAGGTAGATCGCAGGCTCTTCCTTGAGCGCCTGTATGCTCCGAGCCTCGGGCGACGGCGCCGGTGGGCGTTCGCCGACGATCGGATACTCGTCCGCCTGCCTCTTGGCGACCGCCAGATCGTCTCCGTCTAGCTCGGGCTGGCGTTCGTGTCTACGGCGCGGCCCGCCGCCGATGGGATAGACCACCTCGCGCTTGATCTGGTCGGCTTCCTCCAGCGGTCCCAGTACAGCTTCGACCTGCACGGGCTGGACTTCCAGCAAAGCTGACGCTTCATGCACCAGCGCCGACTGAGGCAAGAACACGTGTCCCTGGTCGGCAGACTGACTGAGGGTGTACGTGACGCCGGCGGCGACGCGCGACGGCGCGTCGGGCGGCAGGCCGAGCTGGCGCGCGATCTTGTCGGCGGTCCTGAAGCCGACGCCGTAGATGTCGGTCGCCAGTTGATAAGGGTTGCTTTGCACCAGGTCGATCGCCGCGTCGCCGTACTGTTTGAAGATCTTGACGGCCAGGCCGGTCGTCACGCCGTGGGACTGCAGGAAGAGCATCACTTGCTTGATGACCTTCTGGTCTTCCCATGCCGTGGCGATCGACTCGGCGCGCTTCGGCCCGACGCCCAGCACCTCCCGTATGCGCTCTGGCCGATGATCGAGCACGTCAAGCGTGTCGAGGCCGAATTTCTTGACGATGCGCGCCGCCGTCACCGGCCCGACGCCCTTAATCAAGCCCGAGCCGAGATACTTCCTGATGCCCTCGACGGTCGCCGGCCGAAGCTGCTCGCAGGAGTCGGCCTTGAACTGCCGGCCGTGGTCGCGGTGCGTCGTCCACTGGCCGCGCAATCTCAGCGACTCGCCGGGAGTGACCTCGGGCAGGTTGCCGACGACCGTGACAAGCCCCTGGTCGGCCATGAGCGGTCCGGCGCGCCCGTGCGGCTTGAGGCGCAGCACCGTGTAGCCGTTTTCGTCGTTGTAATATGTGATCCGTTCGACGATGCCTTCGAGCGTATCCATCGCGGACAATCATAGCACGGGCGCGCGGGGATTCAAAGAGCGACGCCCAGACTTCGCAGAGCGCTCAAATCGTGCCAAACACTGTCAAGCCCATTTTCGCCAAGACTCCCACGCTTGCGCAGGTTTCACCACCTTCGCAAAGGTTTAACTCTAACCGATTATCTGTTGCCACGACGTCGAATCCGGCTTACACTGGTTGCGAACGGCGAGATCGCGTAAAATGGCGTGCGCGCGCCTTGCGGCGAGCCGACGGATGCCTTCGGCGCTAAGGCGCAGCCAAAAGACCAGGCAGCAACGGGATACCGTCACATGTTCACGTTAAGCGAGTTGTAATGCAGCCGTCCGAACTTATTCCTAATGATGCTGACGAATCCGTCACGGTCGAGAGCGCCGAGCGCTACCGGGCTTTCTTCGAGACGTCCAGCGATGCCTTGTTCGTCGAGGACGCAGCCGGCCGGATTCTGGATGTCAATGCGCGCGCCTGCGAGCTGCTCGGCTACACCCGCGATGAGTTCCAACGCATGTCGGCAGCCGATCTGCTGCCTTTCGACACGCCGCATGACCCGACCGACGCAGAAGCCCTTCAGACTCAGGTGCGTTTTCGTCTGGAGACGGTCAATCGTCACAAAGATGGGCGTCTGATACCCGTCGAGGTTGTCGGACACCGTACCTCACTGGGTGGTCAGGAGCTGTGGCTCGTCAGCGTGCGCGACATCAGTGACCAGAAACGGCTGAAGCGCGCCTTGGCCGGACGCAGCGCTCAACTGGCGCGCCTCAATCGCCTGTCGAAGGTGCTGTCGAAGTCGCTCGACGGCGCCTGGATCGCCCAGACGGCGGTAAACCGGATCCGGGCACTCGCCGATCTGGATGCGGCTGCGATTGCCGTCGTAGACGACCTGCGCGATGCGCCGACGCCCATCTATTACTCCTCGGGCATATCGGATGCCTTCAAGGCGCGTTTCGTCGCACACACGCGTACTGCCGATAGACTGATCCGGCAGGTGGCTACCCTCGGCTTCCCGCTCATTATCGACGACGTGCGAAACGATACGAACCTGCCGTCGCGCATACGGCGACTGGTCGCCGCCGAGGGTGTGCGCACGCTCGTCTTGCTTCCCATCGTCGTCGGCGGAAAGGTGCGCGGCGTGCTGGCCACCGCTTACCCGCGCGTCACGGAGGTGGACGAAGCTATCCTTCACTTACTGGAAATGGCGGTTGGGCACGTGGGGCACGCGCTGGCGAACGCCTGGCTGTTTCGGCGTGAACAGCAGCGCGCAGCGCAACAGCAGACGCTGGTCGACATTTTGAGCCTTGCGATTCAATCGATGCGCACGGAGGACTTGCTGCCGGCTCTGGCCGAGCACGCCGGCCGCCTGCTCGACGCCGACGGCGCGTTCATCACGCGGTGGGACGAGGTCGCACATGCCACGGTGCATCTCGCTGCCTATGGTCGCTATCGCGACTTGTACCCCTCGCTGCCACCTACGCCCGCAGACCAACCGACTCTCACGCAGGCGGTGCTGGAAGCCGAACGCCCGATTGGCGTGCACGATGTGCACCACACGCCTCTCCTGCGCCGGAGCTTCGCCGAGAAGTTCTCGACGCGTTCGCTGCTCGGTCTGCCGCTAATCGCCCATGACCGCCGCCTTGGCGCGCTCCTGATCGCATCGGATACACCGCGCCGATTCGCGCAGGCCGAGATCGAGCTTGCTCAGAGCGCGGCCCACCTCGTCGCGCTGGCGATCGACAATGCGCGGCTGCACGACGAATTGCGCCAGCAGGCGCACAGCCTGTCCGAAGAGGTGGCCCTGCGCACGCAGGAGCTGCGCAACGCCAACGAGCAACTGCGATCGCTCGATCGGCTCAAGAGCCAGTTGATCGAGCAGATCGGGCATCAGTTCCGCACGCCGGTGGCGAACATCGGCACGCACCTGCGCCTGCTGGAATCTGGCAGGCCGGAAAAGCACGATCACTACATGGCCATATTGAACGATCAGACGGAGGCGCTGAAGCGCTTGATCGAAACGGTCACCGCGTTCGCCGAAGTCGACCTGGCGCCTGACGCGCGCCCATTCGAGCCATGGCCGATTGCGAACGTCGTCGATCCTCTGGCGACACGCTACCGTCTGGACGCGGCTGCCAAGTCGATCCAGTTCGACGTCGTCGTGGGCGGCGCCGAACTGCGCGTGCGAGCCAACCCGCAGCGCATCGGCACGGCGCTGAACGAAATCCTATCCAATGCGTTCGACTACACGGATGAAGGCGGGCGTGTCACGCTGGCGGTCGAGCACGTTGACGAGGGAGGACGCGGCTGGGTGCGCATTTCGGTGATCGACACCGGCGTCGGCATTCCTGCCGACGAATTGCCGCGCGTGTTCGACCAGTTCTTCCGGGGTCGCCAGCGATTGCTGCAGGTGCGCGGCGTCGGCATCGGCTTGAGCCTGGTGCAGGCTATCGTTCAGACGGAAGGGGGACGTGTGACCGCCGAGAGCGGCGGTGTGGGGCAGGGCAGCACTTTCAGGCTGTGGCTGCCGGCAGTCGACTGATCGGTAATTGGTAATTAGTGATTAGTGATCAGTAATCAGTGACCAGTAATCAGTGACCAGTAATCAGTGACCAGCAATTACCAATTACCAATTACCGATCACTGATCACCGATTACTGATTACTGATTACTGACTCCCGCAACAGCGCCCCCGCTTCGTCGTACGCGACTGTGTAGGTGTAATCCGGCGGGCCGTCACACGTGGCGAGGCGGCGCGCTTCCTTTGCGTGCTCCACTGCCGTAGCCCTGTCCCCATCCTTCAGCGCCGTCTGCGCCAGGAACAGGTGCACGCCCGCGCCTTGCAGCACGTAGTCGCTGCGTTCGGCGATGAGCAGCGCTTCCTCTGCCAGCCGCAGCGCTTCTTCACGCTCGTTCTGGTCGGCGCGCAGCCGCGCCAGATCGAGCAGGATGTCGGCTTCGAATTCAACCAGGTTGATGTTCCGGCAGCGCGTCAGCGCTTCGCTCAGGTGACGCTCGGCTTCGGCCAGGTCGCCATTGAGTCGATGGGCCGCGCCCAGCAGCCAGTAGGCTTGCACGTAGTCGCGCTCACCAGGATAAGATGTAAGTGCGGTCTCATCCGCGAGTTCGAGCGCGCGGCGGGCGGCGGAAAGGGCCGCATTGAAGACTTCCGAAGTCTCGGAGACTTCGGAAGTCTTGTCGCGCGAGATGAGTAGCGCGCGCAGGGCGCGATAGGCCCAGTTGACTCCCTGCCCTTGAACGTTCTTCCGCTTCTCAAACTTTGAGCGTCCAGCCGCCAGCTCGCTCGCAGACTCCTCCCACACGCCGCGATAGGCCAGCAGCCGCCCCAACTCCTGATGCCCGATTGCCTCACGGAACTCGTCCTCGATCTCGCGGCACAGGTCGATGCGATGGCGCAGGTTGGCCTCGGCGGCTTTGAGTGCGCCGATGATCATCTGTTGCGTCGCCACATTCCCGAGGCCGGTGGCGAGATTCTTCTTATCGCCCGCTTTCTCGGAGATTGCATTGTGTTGCTCAAACAGCGGCACGGCGCGGCGCGGCTGGCCGTTGAGCGAGTAGGAGTTCGCCAGTGAGTTCAGCGTCCACGCCTGATCGCTTTCGTCCTTCAGGCGCGGCGGGCGGTCTTCGCCGTCGGGGAAGAGCGCGCGCAGCAGTTCGGTCTGCAACTGATATGCGCCGAACTGAAAGTAGACGGCACTGCTGATTCGGTCGTGGAACAGAGTCCGAGCCTCATCATACTGCCCAGCGCGGACGGTGTGATGATACAACTCAATCACGGGCATCAGGTCGTCCAGCGTTTGCACTTTGCCCGGCGCCGGCACGGCGGCGAAGTAATCGCGCAGTTGGGTGTGCGCGGCGCTGCGGTCACTCGCGGTCAGGCGGTCGTAGGCGTAGCGCCGGACGATGGGGTGCAGGTCGAAGCGGTTGGTCTTTTCGTCGCGGTGGAGCAGGCCACGGGCGAGGAGATCGCGCAGGTCGGCTTCAAAGACCTGTGAGGTTTCCGAAACCTCACAGGTCTTCTGCAACGCCTCGTAACTCACCGCGCCGCGAAAACACGCGATGCGGCTGAGGAAATTCTGGCGCGCGGGCGTCAGGCTGGCGTAGGCATGTTCCAGCACGTGATGCTGGCGCTGCACCAGGTCGCCGCTCACGTCGAGCCGTTTGGCGGCGGCGATGTCGCCGGGCTGCTGCAGGTCGCCGACGATCAGGCCGGCCAGCAGGCGCAGGCTCAGCGGGTGATAGCCGTACGGCGCGCAGGCGGCTTCGATCTCGGCGCGGCTCCCGCGCACGCCTTGCGCGCGGAAGAAGGCGACGGCATCGGCGGGCTGCATTTGCTTCAGCTCTTCTTCGCGGCAGCCTCCCAGCATCATGCCGCCGCGCACTTCGAGGATGCGCGGTCGCAGCCGCGTCGTCATCAGCACTTTGCTGCGTAAATTGGGCAGCGCGGCGAGACTCCGCAGGAAGTGCTCGGCGAAGGGGCTGACGCAATCAGCCCCCTCCCCTGCGGAGCGGGGGACACCCTCCGCTTCGCTTCGGGTGGGCTTCGCACGGGCCGGGGAGGGGGCCTCGTCGCCTTGATACGCCGCGTTCATGCCGCTGAAAGCGCGCAGTTGCCGCTCGAAGCCGTCGAGGATCAAGAGCGTGCCGGGCCGCTGCAGCGCTTTCAGCAGTTCATCGACTTGCTGGCGCGGACCAAGAGAGGCGACGTGCGACGCACCTCCCAGGTGCGTCGCACGTTCACCCGCAAGATACTCCAGCGTCTCGCGCAGGAAGCTCTCGAAACTGGCGTCGCCTTCGTAGAAGCTCCACCACACGGCGCGCGGCCACTGCTTGGCGTCGACGTCGTGCATCAGCCAGTGCCAGGCCAGCGCGCTCTTACCGAAGCCGCCCAGCGCCCTAATTACCAATAACGAATTCCCAATGTCCTTATCTAGCCAGTCGGCCAGCATCGCCCGCTCGTCGGCGCGGCCGGTGAAGTTTGGCGGCATGCCGTAAGGGTGCGCCAGATGCCAGGTTGCCGGTGTTTCCTTCGCAGGCGCTTCCTGGATCGGCGGCGCGCCGAGCGCGGTCAGCAGAATCGTCCAGGCGATGTTCCAGTCGTCCGGATCGACGAAGTTCACGTAGGTCAGCATGCGCAGGCGTATCGGCAAGTCGTACCTGGCTTTGAGCAGCGGGATCAGGCGGAGGTTTTGATTCGACGGTTCGAGCGTCTGCAGCAGCAAGTTCTCGAACTCCGTCCACTGGCTCGCCAGATAGTCGGGCGTGAGGATCAACAGCGTCTTGCGGCTGGTCAAGATCGCGCGCTCGATCTCCTTGATGCTCGGCGCGCCGGGCCGAAAGTCGCGGAAGTCGACGATGACGCGCAGGCCGCGCTGTTCGAGCGCGCGCAGTAGATCGCCCCGCACCCAGTCCTTGTCTTGGGAGCTGTACGAGATGAAGACGTCGTACTCGAACTGATCGCCGGATTGAGGGGGCGTGGTCTGCCAGCCGGAGGGTGGTGGCGGCGGCGCAGATGAGCCGCCTGAGACGGTCTTATCGCGGCCGGTCACATCGCCGTAGATATTGACGGTATTCGCGTGAATCTCGACGCCGCCGGATCGATTGTTCGTTGTGGACTGCTCGGAGGATTCTTCGGGCACTGGAGTCCTCCAATGAGATAAAGATGCGCGGATTGTAACTGCTCAGCCGTTGCGCTCGCACCGTGCGGTGTCATTCCCGCACGCTTTAGGCGGGAATCCAGTAACCTGCCAGCCTGGATGCCCGACAAAAGCATTCGGGCATGACGGCTGAGCAGTTACCGCGGATTATAGCATCACGCGGCGCGCACCGCCTCGGCCACGCCCGCCTGATCCAACTGCCGCTGCTCGCCGGTCGCCAGGTTCTTCACCGTCGCCTTGCCCGCCGCCGCTTCGTCCGGCCCGACGATCACGGCGAACGGGATGCCGAAGGTATCGGCGTATTTGAGCTGCCGGTCGAGCCTGGCCGCTTCGGGATACAGCTCGGCGTTGATACCGGCCGAGCGTAAAGCGGCGGCGATGCGCGCCGAAGTTCCCATCAGTTCCGATGAGAACACGGTCACCAGGGCACGCGTCGGCGAGGAGCGCAGTTGGGGCTTGAGGCCGTACTGCTCCAGCAGCAGCCCGATCACCACGTCCCCCATCGCGAAGCCGACCCCGCCCAGGGGATCGCCGCCCACGTCGGCGACGAGGTTGTCGTAGCGACCGCCGCCGAGGATGGCGCGAAACTCGCCGCTGCGATCCCACGCCTCGAACACCGTGCCGGTGTAATACGCCAGGCCGCGAATGATCGACGCGTCGAACTCGACGTACTCGCTCGCGCCGAGGTCTTTCATCGCGGCGAAGAACGTCGTCAGGTCGCTCGACTGCTTCCACAGGTCGCGGTCGCTGAGCACATCGCGCAGCCGTTCGATCTGCGCCATGCTCAGCCCGACCGTCTCTCGGCCGTAGGCCGCCCACTCGTCCGGCGACAGCTTGTCCAGCTTGTCGATCAGGCGGTACACGCCGTCCTTCTTATCCGGCTCGATGCCGAGCGTCTTGAGCTGCTCTTCCATCAGGCCGCGATTGTTCACCTTGATCGCGATGTGTTGAGGCGTGAGGCCGACCGAGCGGAAGAACTCGGCCAGGACGGTGACGATCTCGGCATCGGCGTACGCGGACGCGGAAGGCGCGCCGATCAGGTCGATATTCCACTGGAAGAACTCGCGTGTCCGCCCTTTCTGCGGGCGCTCGTAGCGCCAGAACGGGCCGAACGACCACCAGCGGATCGGCTTGGGTAGCTCGCGCTGCTTTTGCGCGACCATGCGCGCCAGGCTGGGCGTCAGCTCGGGGCGCAGCGTGATCGGGTCACCGCCGCGGTCGGTGAAGACGTAGGACTGCTCCTTGACCAGCTCATCGCCGGATTTCGCGGCGTACAGGTCGAGCATTTCGAGGATCGGCGCTTCGTACTCCTGGTAGCCGAACCGTTGCGAGACATCCTTCATCTTGCCATATAGCCAGTTGCGGAAGGCCATCTGCTCCGGATAGAAGTCGCGGGTGCCCTTCACGGGGCGGATAATCTGTTTCATGGCGTCTTCTCCAAACGCGGAACTCAGGGAACTGAGGGAACTATGGGAAAAAGAAAAGGCGCGGCTCGCTGCGCGTGGGCCACGCCTTTAATGGACGGAATGAGCTTCGATCAGACGCAACCCAAACGGTAACAGCCCACGTGACGGTGGGCATGATGCGCGGGATGGTGAGTATGGGTGAGCATCTGCGGTTTCATCGTGGCGGCATTATATCACGCGAAGAAAGGTTGTCAATCCGACCCACCTACTTTGAAGACTCAACCGCGCGCCGCAGGGCCTGGGCCACCTGATCCGGCCCTACGATCTCCGCCACCGCTCGCAGCACGTCCGGCTGGTCTTCCCACAGCCACGCCACCCGCAGCCAGAAGCCGGACAACGCCCTTGAGCGATAAATGCCTTCAGCGTCCGGTGGAATGGGCTGGTACTGGCCGCTGCCGTCCAACTGGTAGAACTGGGCGCGCCGCCGCTCGGGACGGTTGTCGATGATCCAGTACTCCGGCACGCCGGCGGCCTCGTATTCGTCAAACTTGTCCACACGATCCCGCTGAATGCTGTCGTCGGACACGACTTCGATAATCAGATCGGGAGCCCCCACGATCCGCTCTGGTGTAACGCGATCGAGGTGTTCCTTGGCGAGGAAAATCAAGTCAGGTTCACGGGACACGTCGGCGCTTAGTTTGACCTCAAAGGGGGCCAGATACAGGCGTCCCCGGTCAAAGATGTGCACGAACAGACCGATGATATGATGCAAGAACGCGACCAGCCTTTGATGCGGATCTTTGGGCGGCATGTGCACAATCACCTCTCCATTCACCCATTCGGCGTGAACGTCCTCACCGGCCCACGCCAGGAATTCCTCGTAGGTCATCCGCAATGTTCCGGCTTGTGCCTCAGTGGTTTTAGTCAATGGCTGCGTTGCCATTCTGTCTACTCCCCCATTCACTAAAGCCCAATCTAATCGGCTCCTTGTCACAATCGATTATAGCACTGGGTCGAAAACTACATCTGCCCTTCGTTGTCATCGATCGGATGCTCGATCTTTCCGGCGAGAAAATCCTCGGGATTGCTCCAGAATGCGCGCAGGCAGCCGCGCGTGCAGAAGGTGTAGGTTTGGCCGTTGTATTCGGCTTCGATGGCAGGCGCGTCCGGCTCAAGCAGACCGCCGCACACAGTTTGGCGAGGTTGTGAATCATACGCCGGCATCGGGCGACTCCTCGATGATCTCCATTTTGAAATCTGATGCCTGCTCTCGCAGTGCCAGGCGCGGACTATACACGTGCACGACCTGCTCTACTTGGATACCAGGGACGATCACATAAACCCTGGTGTTGTCAGGCAACTGGATGTTATCGAGCAGTCGAATCCGGTTATGTTCGACAATCCCCTCAAGTGTGACGACGCTCATGATGCAGCTTCCCTCTTGGTGAGCCGAAATTCGGCCAGCGCGGTCTGTAAGGGTATTATAGCCGAAAGCTGAACCTGGTGGAATCTATGCGCCCGATGCCGTATGGAACACGGTGGTACAATAACTCTACCGTGTGATGTGTCAACCCCGAGGATTCAAATGCCCTTTAGCGATTTTGCCAACCCTTTTAAGAACCCCGCCGACGTGCCGGAAGAGTATCGCCAACATCCGCGTCTGCAAAGACTGTTTCAGCCGGATGGGTCCTTCACCCGTCCGCTGGAAGACCCGGTGAGCCTGTGGGCCATCGATGTTCTGCACCGCGAGTACAACGTGCCGCTGGAGGGTGTGCACGCAAAGGTTGTCAGGCAATCAGCCGCCCCTTCGACTCCGCAGCGCGCATCCTAAGCGAAACGCAGTGGAGTCGAAGGACGCGCGCTGTCCCGCTCAGGGTGCGGCTGATTTGAAGGCTCAACCGCGCGCCACAGGGCTTGGGCCAGGGGCTCGGAGCCGGCCTCAATCACGATATGTTTCGGCCTTTGCCAGTAACGGCGTTCTCCTGGCAGGCCAACCCGTGACCGAGCCAACTTGAGGCCAATGAGGAAGAGGCTCGCCGGCTACCCGGCGAGCCTCTTCAATGTTGTTGAATGTTGTCTTACTTCAATATGACCGGCAGGTAGACACCGTGGCCCACGAAGATCGAAACGGACGCGCTGATCGTCTGGCCGTGGCTGTCCATCACGGTGAGCGTGATGACGTGCGCGCCTGGAGACAGCGACGTCAGTCCCAGCGACGGGCCGTTGCCCAGACTGCCGTCGCGGCTGCTCGACCAGTGCAGCGCCGAATCGGGCAGGCCGCCGTCTTCGAGGTCGGTCCCCGTGCCCTGCAGCACCAGCAGGTTGCCGGGCGCGATGATCTGCCCACTGACCGGGTTGGTGATCAGCGCGTAGGGCGCCTTATCCGGCACGACGATAGGGGCATCGGTCTCGTCGTAGCCGATGTTGACGCCGTCGGTCGCCACGACGCGGATGCGTGCGTCGCTCCCGCCGGCCAACGAGTCGGCGTCGACGGCGAAGGATTGATTGGTGAGGCCCTCGGCGAGCAGCTCCCAGCTCGCGCCGGCGTCGTGGCTGTACAGCACGGAGTAGGTGAGCGGGTCGCCATCCAGATCGCTCGCCGTCCACGCGACCGTTTGCGTCCCGGTTGTCCACGTGACGACCTGGGTCGGGCTGGTGATGGTGACGTTCGGCGCGTTCGCGCTGACGGCGCGCGAATCGAGCACCTGGTTGTTGTAAAGCAGCACGACCGAAGTTGCGCCGTCCGCCCACGGCATGACGAACGAGACGTCCGCCTGCGTGGTGGGCGTGATGCCGGTGGTGGGCGGGTCGCTGTTGGGACCGCCGTGCGCGCTGTACTCGCTCTCGAAGCTGACGAAGAAAGTCTGGCTGATCAGCGCAGTCGCGCCACTGCGCAGCTCGACGGCATAGTCGCCGGCGGGCAGCGGGTACGCCAGGCCGCCGCTCACGCGGTGCAGGCTGCCGAGGGTGCCGCTCACCGGGCTGACGACGTCGGGGTTGAAGAGGGTCGCGTCGACGACGAGCGATTCGCTGCTCGAGGTGACGTTGAAGGCGTAGGGACGCGCCGCCTGCGCGCCGCTCGCCGCCAGGAGCGACGGCGCGTCAAGCTCGCTGCTCATGCGATTCCAGGTGAAGGGCGAGATCCAGCCCTGCTTGGAGCCGCCTGACGGACAGTAGCTCATCAGATCGTGCGTGGTGGCCGGATCGTATATCTTGCCACTAATCGGGTTGAAGCCGAACTCTTGGATGCTCGACGTGCTGTACGGAAAGTCCGACGAGCTGTCATCGGAGCCGCAGTCGTCCGCGCCGGTGTCGGTGTGCTTGAGGTCGTAGTCGTGCGTCAGCTCGTGGCCGAAGATGAGCGCGCCCGCGCCGGGATTGTCTGTGCTGGCGCCGGGCGCATCGGAGCCGATGCCGACGACGCCCAACCCGCCCGCGTGCGGATACACAGGCATGTCGGCGTGGCCGCCGCCAAAGCCGCTGCTCGGCGCCCAGCCGTAGACATGATCGGCGCCGGTGAATGCGCCGGCGCCAAACAGCCAGCTCAGCGCGTTCTCCAGCACCCATTGAAAATTCAGACTTGAGATCAGCGCGTGCTGGCCGTCGCCACTGCCCAGCGACGTCGTCCAGTCTAGGTAGCCGCTCGCGATAGAGTAGCTGATGCCGTTGTTGCGGACGGGCAGCATTTGCTCCCACCAGTCGGCCGCGCCGCCATTCACCGCCCAACCGCCCGCATACTGCGTGCCGCTGTAGCCGGCCGGATGATAGCGCAGCCGCCGGCCTACGATCTGGAGCGTGTCGCGCTTGCGGAAGACACGCGTGATGTAGCCGCTGGCGGGATAGCGGTTGTTGCCGTCGTTCGTTTCGGCAACCGTGTTGTCCTCGTCGACGATGGCGTAGAAGTCGACGGTCACGTCATTGCTGAAGTTGACGTTGAAGTAGACATCGGCGCTGTCATCGTTGGCCTGGTTGATGCTGCCGGTTGCCTTGCCGGTGACGTTCGCCGTGTACCACACACCGTTGGCGCGAATGTGCAGGCGTACCGGCACACTGCTGAGGCTCGAAAATGCGCCGCCTGTGAGCTTGAGGTAGATGCGCGCCGTGGCATCTTTCTTGGCGACGAGGGGCAGCGAGTTGTCCGGGCAACTGGCCAGCCCCTGCGCCGTGTTGAAACACTGGATGCCCTGGGTGATCTCGATGCCGTGGATCGACAGGTCGCCGACAGGCAGGATGATCGGCGCGATGATTACGGGCGGAACGTATGGGTACACCGGGATCACCGGCGTCGGCGTAGCCGTCGGGCCACTCGTCGGCGTCGGCGAAGGGATCGGCGTCCACGTCGGCATGGGTGTGCGCGTCGGGGCCGGGCCCGGGCCGCCGGGCGCGGGCGAGAAGTACAGATCGTCGATCGATTCGGACAGAGACGTGTTGCCGTAGTCCAGCGAAATGCGGACGATCCGTCCGGTCGGATCGTACACGCCGATGAATTCCGTGTGCGGCTCGGGCACCGGCGTGTTGCGCACCTGGCAGATGATCTGGTCGAACGCATCGTAGGCCGTCAGCATCGCCGTCGGCGAAATCGTCTCGCCGTTGCCGATGGTGAAGCCTACGTGCGTCTTGGGCGCGCTGAACGAGATGTTCATCGGCACGCCGGCGCTGGTGCTGGGGAAGACGGCGTTGTTGATGGCGACGTTCGGCCTCGACCGGGCTTTGGCCGGTTCGTTGCCGTAGATAGTCGCCTGGGTGATGTCGCTATCCTCGAAGGTCACGCCATAGCCGGCCTGATAATATGCGCCGATGATCTGATTATTCGGCAAGTCGTCAAAGTTGATCAGCGCCGGCGACGGAATGTTGAACGGATCGACCAGCTCCTGGCACGCCGGCAATTGGCTGGTCGGCGTGGGCGTGTTGTTCGCCTTTGCGTCGCACGGCCGGCCGAGCAGAATGTTGACGAAGAGGTCCTGGCCGGCTGCCGTCATCGTCGTCGGCGAGTTGTAGAAGCCCCACAGCACGTAGCAGTTGGTCCGGGCGCTCTCCGAGATGATCGGGTAATGAACGGCGTCGTCCACCTGCCGGCCGATGCGGATGACGTTCGACAGCAGCGTCGGGTTGTAGACAGCCTGATAAGGGGACGACTGCGTGTACAGCTTGACGACGTTACTGCCCGGTATCGAGATAGGAATAGGCGTCGACCATAGCAGATTCGTCGGATCGACGACGTAGATGCCGTCACCCGATGCGCCCCAGCTCTGCCCCCAGTCGATAAAGATGTTGATGTCGTCGAAGAAGGAGCTGCCGCCCTCGCCGACGCCGACGATCGGCTTGCCCGCGCCGTCGACGTTCGCGATCGCGCCGGGCGCGTCCCAGTTGCCTGCCGTGCCGGTATCGTTGCCGACGATGATGACTTCATCCGGCGAGAAGTCATACGAGGCAGCGCTGCCAAGCGGAACCAGATCGACGGTGAAGCCCCGGCTGGTGAGCATCGCGTCGAAGCTGTCCCGGCTGGCCGTGTCGGTGTCGTAGATGTAGGCTACGCGCGGCGGCGTAGTCGGGCCTGCTGCTGCGGCGCCCCAAACAACGGCTAGAGTTACGGCGAGAAGGAGAACGACGACGAGGAATGCAGGCGTGCGGGTCGAGAACATGGTAGCCTCCCCTGGCTAAAGTGGCTGCGATGCGTCGATGCTACGACAGCAGTGTCTGCCGAAGCCCCTCGCGTTGAGACGCTGGCCCCAGGCATTTCGGCCACTGCGTGGTTACTCGCTAAGAGACTGTCTTAAAACCCCGTGGTTGACTGTCTTAAATCCCGTGGTTGGCGCATCCCCATGCGTCAACCACAAGCAAGTATAAACGCAGCGAGCCGAATGTCAAATGCCAGTTCCCTGCAAAATCTGTCCACGTTTCACCATCCCCATCACCTCCCGCACTTCGGGCGCCAATAGCCGATCCTTCTCGAGGAAACTCACCTCGCGCCGAATCCTTTCCCAGGCCGCCCGCGTTCCTCGGCCAAGTCGCGCATTCGGATCGGCCCGCATCCGCAGGTCGAGCGCCTGCGCTGCCGCCAGCATCTCCAGAGCGATCACGTGCTGCGCGTTATCGATGATCTCTGCGCAGCGGCGGGCCGCGTTCATCGCCATCGGGTTGAAATCCTCTTGACTGGCTGAGGTCGGAATCGAGTCCACCGCGTCGGGATGCGCCAGCGTCTTGTTGTCGGACACGAGCGCGGCCGCCGTGTACTGCGCCATCATAAAGCCGCTGTTCAGGCCGCCGTGCTCGACGAGCATGGCGGGCAGGCCGTCGCTCAGCTTTTCGTCGGTTAGGCGGAACAGGCGGCGCTCGCTCATGCTGGCCACCTCGGATACGGCGATCTTGAGATAATCCATCGCCAGCGCGATCGGCTCGCCGTGGAAGTTCGCGCCGGACAGCGCCTTGTCGTCCGACGGCAGGTCGAGGAAGATCAGGGGGTTGTCGGTCGCCGCGTTGATTTCGCGCTCGACGATGCCGCGCACGAAGCCGAGGGTCTCTTTGATGGGACCGAGCACCTGCGGGATGGCGCGCAGCGAGTAGGCATCTTGGACGCGGCCGGTCGAATCGACGAGCGTGCTGCCCGCGATCAGTTCGCGCAGGCGCGCGGCGATCTCGATCTGCCCGGACTGCCGGCGCACCCGGTGCAGCCGTTCGTCGAGCGCGCGCGACACGCCGCGCAGCGCCTCGAACGACATCGCCGCGGCGACGAGCGCGTTATCCAGCAAGCCCCCGGCGTCGTGGACGGCGAGTGCGGCCAGGGCGGCGCTGAACGTCGCGCCATTGTTGAGCGCGAGTCCTTCCTTCGCGCCCAGGATCAAGCGCGGGATGCCGGCGCGCCGCATCGCCGCTTTGCCCGTCATGCGGCGCCCCTCAAAAAAGGCTTCGCCGCTGTCCTCGTCGCGGTCAGCGGCGTCGGTCGTCAGCACGAGCGCCATGTGCGACAGCAGCGCCAGATCGCCGCTCGCGCCGAGCGATCCCTTCTCCGGCACGACCGGCGTGACCCGCCTGTTGAGCATCGCGACCAGCGTATCGATGATCTCCGGCCGCACGCCCGAATGGCCGATGGCCAGTGTGTTGGCGCGGATCAGCATCGCGGCGCGGACGACGTCTTCGGGCAGCGGATCGCCGACGCCCACGGCGTGGCTGAGGATCAGGTTGCGTGACAGGCGTTCCGTGTCTTCGCGCGCGACCTGGCGGCTGGCAAATACGCCGAAGCCGGTGTTGACGCCGTATACCGTCGGCGATCCTTCGGCCACGACGCGATCGACCCAGGCGCGCGACTGCGCGACGCGTGAGCGGGCCTCGTCGCTCAGCGCGACCGGTTGCGCGTCTCGCGCAACTTTCACGACGTTTTCAATTGTGAGCGATGCGCCGTCGATGGCCAGGGTCGTATTGGACATGAGGCTGCCCACCTATTCCGCCAGTTGACCGGCACTTTCAAAGCGCCGGTCAACTTTGTCGCCTATGACCAGAAGGACGTTGGTGCTGCCAACCTCTGCGTGGTCGGTGCGCACGATCCAACCCGCCTGCTCGAAGGCCGATTCGTCGCCGTGCGGCATCGGCTCGCTCTGGCCGGTGACCTCATACAAAGCTTCGATCGACTTCGACAGCAGCCCGCGCCCACCCAGGCTGGCGGCGGCGACAATGACCAGCCGGCCTGCTCGATCGGTCACCCGCGCTATGTCGCGCAGCGTGCGTGGATCGAGAATGAAATTCGTCGGAAAGGTTGCCACGGCCGCGTCGAAGGCGCCCGATCGGAACGGCAGCGCCTCTGCGCGGCAGCGCACGAGCGGCGCGTCGATGCCTGCGCGGCGCAGCCGGCGCGCGGCCTGCCGGCTCATGCGCGGCGACAGGTCGATGCCGACCGGCTCGTAGCCCGCCTGCTTCAAGGCGGCCAACAGATGGCCAGGGCCGTGCGCCAGCTCCAGTATCCGCCTGCCGCACAGATGCCTGATCGACGTGCGGCCCCAAGCCTTCCAGTTGCCGAGCGACACGCACCCGGCGACGAAATCGTACGTGAAAGCGAGTTCGTTGTAAAGCAGACGAAAGCCGAAGCGCAGGAGACGCTTCCACGCCTGATTACGCATTACGTTTTACGCAATAGATGCATACGTCGTTAGCTCGATGCCGAGATCGGCGATGCGCTGCCGCACGCGCGGATCGGTCAGCACGGCGATTTCGTCTTCGCGCTTGGCGCTGTAAGCAGATTCGGCGGCGAGCGTTTCGTCGCTGTAGCCGGGGTGAGTCATCAGCTCCCTGATCCCATCCGGCAGCCGGTCGAGCAGGCTCAGCAGATACTCGACCGATACGTGATCGCCGTAGAAGCCAGCGATGAAGTGATCCGGCGCGCGCACGGGCCTCTCTGCCAGACGCGCCCAGTTGGCCTGCGCGACGGCTTTCACCGTCGCCTCTGGGATCGCCGAGGCCATGCCGGGCATGAGCGCCGGGTCGGCCAGGCCGGCTTCGGCGCGAGGGAAAGGGATGCGCATGGGCAGGCTCAGCTCTAACGCCAGGTTGTGATACACGGCGAACAGATGCGGGTGGACGTGCGCGAAGTGGTGACAGTCGACGTGGTCCGGCCGGCGGCCGACGCTGTGCTCGAACGCGCTGACCTGGGCTTTGAATTCGGACAGCAGCTCGTCGGGATCGAGGCGCTCTGGCTCCTCGAGTATGGACTCCTGCGCGAGAAAGCGGCCATGCTCGTCGATGAGCGTCGACGCCCATTCTGGAGGCAGCAGAGGCCGCCCCAGCGTGAACACGAGGTGCACGCCCAGCCCGAGGTTGGGCGCTTCGGCCAGCGCGCGGTGGAGGTCGTGCGCCGCGCCGGGTATGTTCATCATCGCCGTCGCGCTGGTGACGATGCCGTCGCGGTGCGCCTTCAAGATGCCTTCGCTGACACGGTGCGTCCGGCCAAAGTCGTCTGCGTTGACGATGAGTTTCTTGGTCATGTTGTGCCTCTTGCTTATCGCCTATCGCGTATCGCCTATCGCGTATCGCCTATCGCGTATCGCCTATCGCGTATCGCCTATCGCGTATCGCTTATCGCCTGTCGCGCAATCCGGCGTGCAGTCGCCTGCTGGAGTTTGGCAAATCGCCGGACTCGAGGCTTTAGCCGGACACCTCGGGCGGTCAACACCGGCCTCGACTCCAACCCAAGATGTGGCGCTTGCCAAAGTCCAGGCGCCTGTTATGACCCGAAGCGCCCGCATCCGCTTATCCGCTCGCCACCTGCCCTCGACCCGAAGGGTCGGGGGTCGCGCGAAGCGCGGGGGTTGACTATCCGCTGCAGGACATGCGGCTTGTCGGTCATGATCGCGTCGACGCCCGCGGCGATCACCCTGCGCATGTCGGCTTCTTCGTTCACCGTCCACGTATGGACTTTCTGCCCGCGCCTGTGAAATCTCCGAACGGATGCCGCATCGACCAGTGAGAAGTGCGGATGCCGCGCTTCGAGGCCGGGGACGATGCGCGCGAGCCAGGCGCGGCGCAAGAAGACGGCGCCTCCGGCCGGGTAGAGCAGCCCACACACCAGGTGCGGCGCGGCGCGCTTCACCTGGCGGAGCGACAAGGGGCTGAACGAAGAAATCAGTACACGATGGACGAGGCCGTTGCGATTGACGAATTCCACGACCCGCTCTTCCAATCCGTCGCGGCGGCTGGTGTAGTTCGTCAGCTCGATGTTGACGATTAGGCGATCGCCGACGGCATCTATGACCTCATCGAGGATTGGGACACGCTCGCCGGCGAATTTCGAACAGAACTTCGACCCGGCGTCAAGAGACTTGAGCTGGCCGAGCGTGAGATCGGACACACGTCCCGACCCGTTCGTCGTCCGGTCGACGGTCGCGTCGTGCATGATGACGATCGCGCCGTCGCGGCTGAGCTTGGCGTCGATCTCGAGGCCGTCGACGCCCATCTCGGCGGCGAGCCGAAACGCGGCGAGTGTGTTTTCCGGCGCGTAGGCCGACGCGCCCCGGTGGGCGAGATTGAGAGGACGATCTCTTTCGGCCAGAAACGCATTCATCGCGCAGCATGAACCACGAAGGCACGGCGACACGAAGATGAGTCGCGTCTGTGCGCCTTCGCAAGCATGGGCATTTCCGGCTAGATTTCGACAAAATACGCCTCGCAGGCACGGTCGATCAGGTCCTTGCTCAACACGGGCTGCGCGTTCATGTAGCGCGCGATGTCGACCAGTTGATCGATCAGGTCGCGAGGGTGGACGGCGCGCATCTTGCGGCGCGGCTTGATGTACCACTCCTGCAGCAGGTATGCCAGCGCGCGATCGTCGTACGGCACACTCTTGTGCTGGCAGACGCGCTTGAAAATTTCGCGGTATTCTTCGAACGAGGGATCGCCGATCTCGATCTTGTGACGGATGCGGCGCAGGAACGCCTCGTCGACCAGGTCCTTTGGCGCCAGGTTGGTCGAGAACACGATCAGCACGTCGAACGGAATCTCGATCTTGCGGCCGGTGTGCAGCGTCAGGTAGTCGACGCGCTTTTCCAGCGGCAGGATCCAGCGGTTGAGCAGGTCGCGCGGGCGCACTTGCTGGCGGCCGAAGTCGTCGATCAGGAACAAGCCGCCGTTGGCCTTCATCTGGAACGGCGCCTCGTAATACTTGTTGACCTCGTCCCATACCAGGTCGAGTGTCTCCAGCGTCAGCTCGCCGCCGGTGATGATGACCGGACGGCGAATGTGCGCCCAGCGCGGGTCAATGCTGCGGCCGCGCGACTGCCCGTTGCCTTCGCCGGCGCGCTGGTGGTTAACGCTGTCGAAGACTTTGATGACCTGTCCATCGACCTCGACGGCATGGGGCACGTAGATGTTCTCCGCGAGGATCAGGCGGCCGACTGATTCGGCAATCGCCGTCTTGCCGTTGCCGGGCGGGCCGTACAGAAAGATCGACCGGGCGGAATTGACCGCCGGGCCGATCTGGCCGAAGGTGCGCTCGTTGATCACCAGGTGGGCCAGACCCTGGCGCATCGCGCGCTGGTGAACCGTGAAGTCCTTCAACGACTGGCGGTGCATGGCCTTCTGGTAGGCGTCGAGCGTGACCGGCGCTGCTCCCACGTAGTGGCTGCGGTCGAGCGCTTCGTGGGCCTTCTCGCGTCCCTTCAGTGTGATGGCGTACTGATAGGCTTGCTCCCCGAATCCGCCCTGACCTTTCACTTCCGTCAATTGCTCGCGTTTCAGAAACTCCAGGACCTGGTCGACGATCCCGCCGAACGGCAAGCGAATCCGCTCGGCGATCTGCGAGCCTGAGAGATATCCTTCGAAGTACAAGACCTTCAGGACGAGATCGGAGAGGAAGCCTATGTTGAGGCCGGACTCAGCGATCGATCGGGGCATGGGAGGCTCGTACGACAGCGGCGTGACGGTTGGGGCGGGGGCGGGTTGGGGCTGCGCTTTCAATTCGTTTACCTCGCTTCGGGTTGGCCGGGGTGAAACGACATAATCGGCGGTGGCATGGCCCTGGTGAATGCGGTTCTTGCGAAGACTGTTGCGATTATACCATAAGGTAGGGGGCATTTGACCGTTACGAACTCGTTGACAACGCATTTAACTTGCGGTAAACTATCGGTACAAATGTTCTGTTCGTGGGCGTCCATACCCTACCTAAGAGGAGGTCACACATGTATCATCACATTCTGATCGTCGGCAACTTGGGACGCGACCCTGAGATGCGCTATACTCCCAGCGGTGCCCCGGTTACCAACTTCAACATGGCGACAAGCCGTAAGTATACCGGCAGCGATGGACAGCAGGTCAAGGAAACCGCATGGTTTCGGGTGAGTGTATTCGGCAAACAGGCCGAAGCCTGCGCGCAGTACCTTAAGAAAGGCAGCGCCTGCCTGGTAGAGGGACGCATGAACCCCGATCTGCAGACGGGCGGCCCACGCATGTGGACGCGCCAGGACGGGACGACCGGTGCATCTTTCGAGGTGGTCGCCAACACCGTTCGATTCCTGAGCGCCCGAGGCGAGGGCGCGGCTCCCTCGACGGAAAGCGTCGACGAGGCGCCTGCCGGCAGCGAAGAGGAAATTCCTTTCTAAGAACCTATCCGAAAATCCCGTAGCTGGCGCATCCCCATGCGCCAGCCAGCGGCATGGCGCGCAGCGTGCCGCCCTACGGATTTCGGATAGGCTCTAAGCCGCTCTCGCCGACAACATGCCAGCGAATCGTATCAGCCGTCTTTGCCACCCGCAGGGGGCGACGGCTGGTTGTGTTTGAGGTGGAGGTACGCCATGACGCAGCCGCAGCCCGGCCAGCCGATGCAGATCAACATCGAGGTGCCGGCCGATCTCGATCCGGTCTACTCCAATTTCGCGATGATTACCTACTCGCCGTCCGAGGTCATCGTCGACTTCGCTCGAATCCTGCCGAATACGCCGAAGTCCAAAGTGCATGCGCGCATCTTGATGACGCCGCTGCATGCCAAGCTTCTGCACAACGCGCTGGCCGACAGCCTGCGTAAGTACGAAGCGCAGTTCGGCGAAATCAAAGTTCCGGCGGGCGGAACCAATTTGGCGCAGCAGTTCTTCCGTCAAGCCCGGCCGCCGGAATAATGAGCGAATCAGGAAGGTGAGCGTGGACAATCTGGATCCGATTATCGAAAGCATCCGCGCGACGCTGAATGCGAAGAACGCCGCGCGGGACGCGACGCTCGCCCGCTCGCGCGAGCTGATCCGGCTGTGCGCCTTGTCGATCCGAGCGACGCATCGCAAGGAGTTTGACGAGGCCGAGCGACTGCTCGACGAAGCGCGCGCCTCAGCCGCTCACATGAAGGCGGCGATTGCCGACCATCCCGACCTGTACCACACCGGTTACACGCAGGACGCGCTCAAGGAAGTGGTCGAAGCGGCGGCGCTGTTCGCGATCGTGCGCGGCCAGTCGCTGCCGACGCCGCAGGAGGTGGGCGTCGAGGCGGCCGCCTATTTGAACGGGCTTGCCGAAGCGGCCAGCGAGCTGCGCCGTCACGCGCTCGACGTGATTCGCCAGGATCGCACGGCGGAAGCCGAGAGGCTGCTGACCGCGATGAACGAGATTTACGACGAGCTGGTGACGATGGATTTCCCGGATGCGATCACAGGCGGCCTGCGCCGCACCACCGATGTGCTGCGCGGCGTCCTCGAGCGCACGCGCGGCGACCTGACGACGACGCTGCAACAGGAGAAGCTCAAGACGGCGCTGGAGGAGTTTGAGGCCAGGGTCGATCGATGGAGGGTGGGTGACGAACCGCATTATCCGCGCCAGTGAGATTGGACAATACATGTTCTGCGCGAAAGCCTGGTGGCTGGGCGCGATCGAGGGCGTAGAGCCGGCGAATGTCCGTGAGCTTGAAGCCGGGACGTGGGCGCACACGCGACACGGCCGGACGGTGGCGTTCGCCGGCTTTCTGCGACGCGCCGCGATCGGGCTGTTCCTGATCGGCGTTGTCCTGGCGACGGCCTGGTTCTCCGGAGCGACGGGTTGATCGGGTTTCTGGCAGTCCTGTTTCTCATCGCCGGCCTGGTCGCCCTCGTGCTGAGCCGGGCGGCGCGGGACGAATCCGGGTTGCCGCGCGGCGAAGTGATTTACAGCGACATGCGGGCCTGGGGACCGGTCGAGAAGCCGCTGTTTTCGTCTGTGTATCGGATCGCCGGCAAGCCCGATTATCTGGTGAAAGACGGTCGAGCGATCGTGCCGGTCGAAGTGAAGTCGTCGCGCATGCCGCCGAACGGACCGCGCGCGAGTCACCTGATGCAACTGGCCGCGTATTGCCTGCTCGTCGAGGAGACACACGGGCGGCGGCCGCCGTACGGTATCATCCAGTACGCCGACGAGACGCTCTCGATCGAGCACACCGACCGCCTGCGCTCGTCCCTGCTCGACGTGCTCGACGAAATGCGTCTGGCTTCGAGCGAGAACGGGGCGCACCGATCGCACTCGGATCCCCGCCGCTGCGCCAACTGCGGTTACCGCCACGCGTGCGACGAGCGCCTGGCTTGAATCGGGTTATAATGCCGGTCAATACGATTCAGGATATTGCCACCGTGACTCCGGTGAATACCCCGGCGCGCTGCGCCCCGCCCAGGCGGGTGGTGGTGGCGCACACGCCGCAGATCAGCGTATCGTCCAAGCTCGCCGGGCAGATTGCCGAGCAGTTGGCCCAGTGGAAGGCTCAGGCGCAGTTGGCCTCGCTCGAAGACGAAGATATCGACGCGCGGCTGGACGGCGTCGACATGGTCATCGCGCTGGGCGGCGACGGGACGATGCTTCGCGCCGGCTGTCTGACCGCGCCGCGCAACATCCCCGTGCTGGGCGTGAACCTGGGACGATTGGGGTTCCTGGTCGAAGTGCAGCCCAGCGAATGGCCGGCCGTGCTCGCGCGGGTGATGGCAGGCGATTACTGGCTGGAAGAGCGCCTGATGCTGCACGCCGACGTCGAGCGTGACGGCGAGGTGCTGCAATCGCTGGAAGTGCTCAACGAGGTGTTCGTCGGGCGCGGCGGGACGGGCCGGCCGGTGCGCATCGAGGTGTGCATCGACGGCGGGCTGCTGGCGAATTACCTGGCCGACGGCTTGATCGTCGCCACGCCAACCGGCAGCACGGCGTACGCGCTGGCAGCCGGCGGGCCGATCCTCCCGCCGGAGCTGAAAAACATCTTGCTCGTGGCCGTTGCGCCCCACTTGGTCATCGACCGGCCGGTCGTGCTGCACGAAGGGACGACGGTAGACCTGCGCGTGGCGACGACGCGCCCGGCCATGCTCAGCGCCGACGGGCGCGACCCGATGCCGCTGGCCAACGGCGATCTCGTCCGTGTGCAGTCCAGCCCGTACGTGTGCCGCTTTGTGCGCGTGCAGCCGAAGTCCTATTTCTATCGAACGTTGATGGCGCGCATGGCGCAAAACCCGGCTGCCGACCTGGAGAAGAATCCGAACCAGTAGCATTGAGTTTGTCCGGAAAGAGTGACATGTCAGAGCAAGCGACTTCGAGCGCCGGCGAAACACTGTACTGTTACTACCATCCCAACACGCCAACGACGCTGCGCTGCAACCGCTGCAACAAGCCGATCTGCTCCAAAGACGCCGTGCGCACGGCCGTCGGCTATCGCTGCAAGACGTGCGTCCGCCAACAACAGGATGTGTTCTTCAATGCGACCCAGGCAGACTACGTGATCGCCGCGATCGCGGCGCTGCCGATCGGCTATCTCGCGCAGCGCTTCGTGCCGCGGCTCGGCTTCTTTGTCATATTCCTCGGACCCGTGATCGGCGGCCTGATCGGCGAGGTGATCTGGCGCGTGACAGGGCGGCGGCGCGGGCGCTATATCTGGGCCGTTGCGCTGGCGAGCCTGGCCCTCGGCGCGCTCGCCGTACTGTGGCCTCAACTCCTCGCGTTCGGCGGCCAGGCGTTCACGGGCCTCCTCTGGGATGCCGTGTTCTTCGTACTCATGGCCGGCGCAGTTCTGGCGCGGCTGCGCCTGTGGCGATAAGAGATTGCCCATGCTGGCCGAACTCCTGATTACCGATTTCGCGATCATCGACGAGCTGCGCCTGAAGCTCGCTCTCGGGTTCAACGTGCTGACCGGCGAGACCGGCGCGGGCAAGTCGATCATCATCGACGCGGTCGGCGCGCTGCTCGGCGGGCGCGTCGAAACGCAAATGGTGCGGGCGGGCGCGGCGCGCGCCGCGATCGAGGGAATGTTTTACCTGGACGATGGGACGCGCGCGGCCATCGACCCCATCCTCAAGGAAAACGACCTGGTCGACGACGAGGAGCCGGACATGCTCCTGCTCTCGCGCGAGATTCGCGCCAACGGCCGCTCGACGAGCCGCGTCAACGGGCGGGTGGTCACGACCGCTATCCTCAAATCGATCGGCGAGGTTCTCGTCGACATCCACGGCCAGAGCGAGCACCTGTCGCTGCTGCGTCCCAAAGAGCACGTGAATCTCCTGGATCGATATGCCGAGACGTGGGAGGCGCGGCAGCGGCTCGCGTCGGCTGTGGCGCAGTGGCGCGGCGTGCGGAAGGAGCTCGACACCTTGCTGCGCAGCGAAGCCGAGCTGGCGCGCCGGGCCGACCTGCTCAAGTTCCAGGTGGAAGAGATCGGCGACGCGCGCTTGAAGGAAGGAGAAGAGGAAGCGCTGACCGCCGAGCGCAATCGGCAGGCGAACGCCGAGACGCTCACCTCGCTGGCCGACGAAGCGTACGCCGCGCTGTACGAAGGCGCGGGCGAGACGCCGGCCGCGCTCGACGCGCTGGCGCAGGCGCGGAAAGCGATCGCCGGGTTGGCGAAGATCGATCCGGGCCTGGCCAGACATTCGGAGACGATCGAGTCGGTCAACGCGCAGATCGACGACCTGGCGCGCGAGATCAGCGACTACCGCGATCGCATCGAGTATTCCCCCAAGCGCCTGGAGCACGTCGAGGAGCGGCTCGACCTGATCAAGCGCCTGAAGCGCAAGTACGCGCCGAATGGCTCGATTGCCGACGTGCTGGCGTTTGCCGAGAAAGCCGCCGAGGAGCTGGACGCGATCGAGCATTCCGGAGAGCGCGTGGAGGAACTGCGGGGTGAGGAAGAGCGCCTGCTGCGCGAGATCGGGCTGCTGGGCAAGCACTTGTCGGAGGCGCGGCATGCAGCGGCGGAAAGACTGTCGGCGGGCATCGAAGCCGAGCTGAACGACCTGCGCATGTCCGGCGCGCGCTTCGCCGTCGATATGAAGTGGGATGCGGCGGAGGAGGGCGCGTTCGTCGACGAGGGCCGCTTCGCGTTCGACGCGACGGGGCTGGACAAGATCGAGTTTCTCATTGCGCCGAATATCGGCGAAGGATTGAAGCCGCTGGCGAAGATCGCGTCGGGCGGTGAGACGTCCCGGCTGATGCTCGCGCTCAAGAACGTGTTGTCGCGCGCCGACCAGACGCCGACGCTGATCTTCGACGAGATCGATCAGGGCATCGGCGGGCGCGTCGGCGTGACGGTCGGCCAGAAGCTGTGGGGACTGAGCGGCACTCATCAGGTGGTGTGCATCACGCACCTGCCGCAGTTAGCCGGCTACGGCGACGCGCACTTCAAGGTCGAGAAGATCGTCGACGGCGAGCGCACCGTCACGCGCGCCAGCCCGCTCGACGGCGAGGCGCGCGTCGAAGAACTGGCGCAGATGCTCGGCGCGAGCGGCGAAGGCGCCACGCTCAGCGCGCAGGAGATCCTGGCTGGCGTGGCCGAAGTGAAATCTGGAGCGCCGATATGAGCCGGCGTTTCTGTTTGAGGTATGTGGTCAATCAAAAAGGCAAACCGGCTGCCGCGCAAATTGACATCGAAGTGTGGGAATCTCTCCTGGATTGGCTTGAGGACTTAGACGATCGGGCGCTGGTAAAGGTGGTTTTGCCGCGCCTGCGCATGGGACCGGAGAAGGCGGGCGCTTTACTTTGGGATGAGGTGAAAGCCGAATGGGAGGTACCCGGTTCTGAGCTCGCTAGATGACGCGCCGTACATTGTTGCAACAAAAGCTAAAGACCCTATTCTGATTTGTGAGGCGCTCGAGCCGCAGGAGATGGCCGGCCGCGTCGAGTTCTTATAGGGTGTGATGAGGACATGTGCTCAACGCACAGTGTATCCTCTCGGGCGCGACTGAAGTGGACACGAAGGTGGCGATGTAACACGTCGGCGCGGAGAGTGACGATGAACGAATACAATTTCCCCGTGATCATCGAATATGATGCCGAAGAGGACGTCTACCTTGCCGACTGTCCGGTATTGCCGGGCTGTTACACGGACGGTAAGACGCGCGAGGAAGCAGTGGCGAACATTCGCGACGCGATCAAGCTGGTGCTTCAGTCGCGTCTAGCCGTGGGCGACCCGATTCCGAGTTTCGAAATCGTGCGGGTCGCTGCTTGATGAGCTATAAGCTATCGCCCGCAAAGCCGCGTGATGTGATCCGTGTGTTGGAGCACATTGGATTCCAGCAGATCCGCCAGTCGGGCAGCCATGCCACGTTTCGACATCCTGATGGACGCTGGACGATCGTTGCGATTCATCCGAGTAAAATGATTCCAACTGGAACCCTGCGGAAAATCATTCGCGACGCAGGCTTAACAGTTGAAGAATTCCAGGTGATGCAGCGTGAATGACTTACGCTGCAGTGGGGAAAGGGAGTTATTCCGTGATCCGTCGCATCGATTGGCTCGAACGCGAATTCTCGTTCGACTTTCCGCCGGGCATGTATCCGATCATCGTGGAGCGTTTGAGGGGTGCTCCGTCTCGCCTGGAAGACCGGGTCCGATCGCTGCCGCGCGAGATTCTGACCCGGCGTGATGGCGACGACTGGTCTATCCAGGAAAACGCCGGTCATTTGTTCGACCTGGAGGCGCTGGGCATGGGCCGGCTCGACGACTTCGAAGCGGGGCGGGAAGTGCTGCAGCCCGCCGATATGCAAAACCGAAAGACCTACGAAGCGGATCACAACACGAAAGCCATCGAAGACATCCTTGCGTCGTTTCGCGCGGCGCGCGCGGAGTTCGTGCGGCGTCTGGAGGCGTTCGATGAAGCTTTCGTCACGCGAACGGCCATCCATCCGCGCCTGGAGAAAGCGATGCGCGTCGTGGACCTGGCCTATTTCGCCGCCGAGCACGACGATTATCACCTGGCGGTGATGGCCGAGTTGATTCGCAAGTTCTCCGAACTGAATGACCTTGAAGATTGAGGTGGCACGATGTGCCGAAGCATTAAAACGTTGCGCCGCCCTGATGGGCGGCCGACCGATGAAGAACTGCGTGGCGCCGCGCTGCAATTCGTGCGCAAGGTGAGCGGCTATCGCAAACCGTCGCGCGCAAATCAGGCGGCGTTTGATAAGGCCGTTGCCGAGATCGCGGCCTCGACGCAGGCGCTGCTCGACGCGCTCGTCACCCGGTGAAACGGCCGATGTCCCGCATGCTGGACTATCTGCATACGATGCTGCGCGGTGAGACGCCGCATCCTCCCGTCGCCATGCTCATTGGCTTCAGGCTCGTGTCCATCGAATCGGGACAGGCGACGGTCGAGTTCGAGGCCGGCGAGCGCCATACCAATCCGATGGGGATGCTGCACGGCGGCGTGCTGTGCGACATCGCCGACGCGGCGATGGGCATGGCCTATGCGTCCACGCTCGACGAGGGCGAGACGTTCACGACGCTTGAGCTGAAGATCAACTTCCTGAGGCCGGTGCAGAACGCCCGGCTGCGCGCCTCGAGCCGGGTCGTCAAACGCGGCCAGACGATCGGCCTGGTCGAATGCGACGTGACCGACGAGCAGCAGCAGTTGGTTGCCCGCGCCAGCAGCACGTGCATGATCTTAAGAGGTCAGCAGGCCGAGAGACGATAGATACCCAGTAATGATCATCGTCCTGATGGGCGTAGCGGGATCGGGCAAGACGACTGTTGGCCGCCTGCTGTCCGCCGATCTCGGATGGCCGTTCTTCGACGGGGACAACTTTCATCCACTGGCCAACGTCGAAAAGATGCGGCGCGGTATCCCCCTGACCGACGCCGATCGCATATCCTGGCTCGACGCGCTCAACCGCCTGATAGGGGACGTCACAGGCGAAGGCCGGAACGCCGTGATCGCCTGCTCGGCGCTCAAGCAGGCGTATCGCGAGCGCTTGAAAGCGCGCGCGGCAGACGTGCGCTTCGTCCATTTGCGGGGCGATGCGTCGCTCATGCAGCGCCGGCTCGAAGCGCGCCCCGATCATTTTATGAAAGCCGGCATGCTCGCCAGCCAGTTCGATGCCCTGGAAGAGCCGGCGGACGCGCTGATCGTCGATGCGGCTGAGGTACCGAAGGCTATCGTCGCCCGGATTCGGCGCGCATTCGGGCTGCACCTGCCGCCGTCCTCTTACCCCGATACCGCACCGGAGGCCGGTCAGTGATACGCGGATTCACAACTGGCGGGTCGGGAGAGGGCTGAAATCGGCCCGATAACGCCAGGCGCGATCCTCGGCATAAAATCCTCACACTGGGCCTCATTTTTCGCCAATGCGGTGATATAATAGTATGGAACTGGGTTCCAAGGGAGGTGCATTATGGCAACCCAAACTATCATGTTGGGCGAGATCCTCGATCGTCTGACCGTCGAAGGCGAGCTGTACGAGAAACTGGAAAACAACGCGGTGCGGTGCTACGCCTGCGGTCATCGCTGCCTGATCAAAGACGGCCGGGAAGGCATCTGCCGCGTCCGCTTCAACCAGGGCGGCACGCTGTACGTGCCGCACGGCTACGTCGGCGCGCTGCAGGTCGATCCGACGGAGAAGAAGCCCTTCTTCCATATTCTGCCAGGTTCGGATACGCTCACCTTCGGGATGCTCGGTTGCGATCTTCACTGCTCCTATTGCCAAAACTGGCTCACATCACAAGCTCTGCGTGACAAGGACGCCGGCGTCACGCCGCAGCGTGTGACGCCTCAAGAGCTTGTCAATATCGGCAGGCGCCACGGCGCGAAGCTGTTCGGATCGTCGTACAACGAGCCGCTCATCACGAGCGAGTGGGCCGTCGACGTGTTCAAGACGGCGATACAGGCCGGTTATCGCTGCGTGTACATCTCGAACGGCAACGCCACGCCCGAGGTGCTCGACTACATCCGACCTTACGTCGTCGGCTACAAGATCGACCTGAAGACGATGAACGACAAGAACTATCGCAGGCTCGGCGCGGAGCTGCCCAAGGTTCTCAAGGGGATCGAGATGGTGCATGAGCGCGGCTTCTGGCTGGAGATCGTCACCCTGACTATTCCCGGCTTCAACGACAGCAACGAAGAGCTGTGGGACGCAGCGCGCTTCATTGCCTCGATCTCGCCCGACATCCCGTGGCACGTGACAGCCTTCCACAAAGACTACAAGATGACCGATCCGGACAATACGGACGCGAAAACTCTGATTCGCGCGGCGGAGATCGGTCAGGAAGCAGGCCTGCGCTACGTCTATGCCGGGAATCTGCCTGGGCAGGTCGGCACGTACGAGAACACCTATTGTCCGAACTGCCGCGAGCTGTTGATCGCGCGCTGGGGTTATCAAATCCTCAAGGACGTGCTGAGCGGATCGGGACGCTGTCCCAAGTGCGGCACGCCGATCCCGGGTATCTGGAGCTAGCCGGCCGTGGCGGATAAGCGCGTCAAGCTCATCGTGACGTATGACATCTACGACGACGATTCGCAGACGTACTACCAGTACATGATCGGCGAGTTCTTGCCCAAGGCGCAATCGATGGGCCTGGTGCTGCTCGACGCGCTGCACACAGTGTATGGGGATTACCCGGCGCGGCTGCTCAGTTTCGCCGCGCGTGACCGGGCGACGCTCGAAGCGATCCTCGGCCGCGCCGACTGGCGGCAGTTGGAAGACAAGCTGAAGACGTACGTGACGGATTATCAGCGCAAGGTCGTGCCGTATCGCGATCGGTTCCAGTTCTAAACGGCGGCTCCCGTGCGCGTGTGTCTGGATGTGTCTGCCGCCGTGCATCGACGCGCCGGGCTGGGGCGCTACGCGCACGAGCTGGTCGCCGCGCTCGTCGAGCAGGCGGCGCACGAGTACGTCGCTTTCTATCATCAGCGCGGCGAAGCGCACCTCATGCCCCCCATCGATAGACTTCCCCGCCTTACGACGTCGCTGAGCGTGCGGCCGTGGCGGCTGCGCACGGCGCTGGCTTACTTCACCGGTCGGGGCATGGACGGCATGTTCCCCGGTATCGACGTGTTTCATGCTGCCGAGCATTTGCTGCCGCGCCTGCGCCGCATCCGATCCGTCTTCACGCTGCACGACCTGATCTTCCAGTTCGACCCAGGCTCGCACAAGCCGCTCAACATCGCCTTCCTCAAGACGATGATACCGCGCTTCTTGCGCCGCGCCGATGCAATCATTGCCGTGTCGGAATGCACGAAACGCGACGCCGTCCGAGTCTACCATGTGCCGCCCCAGAAGATTCGCGTGATCTACGAAGGCGTCGATCCACGCTTCAGGCCGCTCGATGACCCGGACCAACGCCGTGCCGTGCAGCGAAAGTACAATCTGCCTGATCGATTCGTTTTGCACGTCGGCACGATCGAGCCGCGCAAGAATCTCCCCCTTCTGTTCGACGCCTTATCGGCGCCGGCGATGGAAGACGTGCGTCTGGTCGTCGCCGGTAAGACGGGCTGGTTGACGGAGCCAATCTTCGCGCAACTGAACGAATCCGGTGCGAGACATCGAGTCCTGTTCATCGGTTATGCGCCCGACGAGGATCTGCCCGCTCTGATTTCCACGGCATCCTTGCTCGTGATGCCGTCGCGATACGAGGGATTCGGCCTGCCCATTCTGGAAGCGATGGCGTGCGGCACGCCGGCCGTCGCGTCGAACACGTCGAGTCTGCCGGAAGTCGGCGGCGACGCCGCGCTGTACGCCTCGCCGGACGATCCGGCGGCCTGGGCGGAGTTGATCGGTCGAGTGATGGATGATCCCGCACTGCGCAGGTCGATGCGCGAGAAGGGCCTTCGGCAGGCAGCCAAATTTCGCTGGGATACCGCCGCGCGGGAGACGACCGAGGTCTACGTGCTGGCTGCGCACCGTGAGCCGGTCGGGTAGCGAGACTTCGGAAGTCTTCAGGAGCAATCCCACCTGCCGGGTCCCGCCTTGAGACTTCCGAAGTCTCCAGCCGGTGTTCGGCGAAGGTCTCCAGACCGAGCCGCGAGCCACGACGGGACGCAGCGAGACTTCGGAAGTCTTCAGGAGCAATCTCGCCTGCCGGGTCACGCCTTGAGACTTCCGAAGTCTCCACCCGGCGTTCGGCGAAGGTCCCCTAACCGAACCGCTGTGGGAGCGGCCAGGAGACCGCCACCCAACTAAGGATGATGCCATGGACAGAATCCGCTTCCTCGACACGCTTCTAACCGAACGCACAGAGTGGGATCGGGTGCTGTCGCAGATCGACGAAGCGCGCATGACCGCGCCGGGCGTCGCCGGCGAGTGGTCGGCGAAAGATGTCGTCGCCCACGTGACGTGGTTCGAGCGCGAAATGGTTGGCGTGCTGGCCACGCATGCGCTGATCGGCTCCGATCTCTGGGACCTGCCTCAGAATGAGCGCAACCGGGTGTTGTTCGAGCAAAACCGGCAGCGGCCCCTGGGCGATGTCCTCGTGGAAGCTCGGCAGGTGTTCGACCAGCTTTTAGCCGCCATGCATTCGCTCTCCGACGAAGACCTTGTCGATTCGGGCCGGTTTCGCGACATGCCCGCCGATTGGGTGCCCTGGCAGATCCTCGCCGGCAACACGTACGAGCACTACCGAGATCATTTGCCCGGGCTGCGTGCCTGGCTCGAGGAATCGTAAGCGTTCAGATGGGCGCTGTTCTAACCACGAAGACACAAAGACACGAAGGTTGTTGAAGGGTGCCTCCACCTGACCGCTGGTGTTCCAGGGGCACACGGCATCCTGGTTGGGCCTGTGTTGATATTCTTTGTGCCTTCGTGTCTTCGTGGTAAAGATTGAGCCAGGGCCTGAACGGTTACCAGGCGGTGACAACCTACCCGCTGTATCTCGAATCCGGCCCGAAGAAACGGAAGACGATGGTGCACGTCCTCGACCTGCTCGGCTGCGTGGCGAAAGGGCCGACGACCGAGGAGGCTCTGACGGCTGCGCCCGAGGCGATTCGCGCCCGCCTGCGCTTTCTCAAGCGTCATGGCGAGCCGGTCGATCCCCAAGCGGAGTTCACGACAAGGATCGTCGAGCACGTCACCGAGGGGCAATGGCTTGGCAACGGCGATCCCGCGCTCGTCTTTCAGCCGGATCTGAAGCCGCTCACGCCGAAGGATGCGGAGAAATTCCTTTACTGGCTCGAGTGGTCGCGCACAGAAGTGATCGAGCTTGTCGGTGGACTTACGCCGAAGCAGCTCGAAGCGGAGCCGAGGACGACAGGCCGGTCGATCCGCGCCATGCTCGAGCATGTGCTCGAATCGGAGCATTTTTATCTGTGCTCGGCGTTCGGCCGGATCGAGGGACTGCCCGCGCCCGGCGCCATCATCCAGAAGCGCGAGGGCGATCTGCTGCCGTGGATGGGTCGGGTGCGGAAGGTCGAGGTCGAGCGGATCTGGTCGCTCACGCCCGCCGAACGGTCGCAGGTCGTCGAGCACTGGAAACAGACGTGGACGGCGCGCAAGGCGCTGCGCCGCATGCTCGAGCACGAATGGGAGCATCTGCTTGAACTTTGCGAACGCTTCGGAAGTAGTGTCTAGAAGGTTCAAACGGGGGGATGGGGGATGACAGAGCATGTCGTTCCTGGTATTCTGGACGATGCAAGTCGGGGGCAATCCACAGTGCGGTCGAATAAAGTATCCCAGCCCGTTGCCAACGTCGGGCCGTTGAAGTTGCCGGGCTTCAAGTCGCACGGCGCGCGGCAGGTTGAGGCCGGCGCGCTGCGCAATGTGCTGGCTTATGTGGGTGTGACTGCGCCGCACACGGGTGAGCCGTTCAGTGAGGAACTACTGTTCGGCCTCGGCGGTGGCATCGGCCTGGGCTACTTTGTTTACCAGATGCCCTCCTTCGCTTCGCTGTTCTTGGCCACGCGTATCACGACAGAAGAGTCGGCCCGGCCTGGCTTCGTGCTGTCGATGTGTGAGCGCCTCGGCGTGAAGGTCGACCTGCAACATTCGTCCAATGCAGCGGTTGCCGAAAAGAAGCTCAAAGAGGCGCTGGCGCAGGGCCAGCCGGTTATGGTATGGATCGATCCGAGCCACTTGCCGTATTACGGCCGCTGGTTGTACGCGTATCACACGCTAGTGGTGTATGGGATCGAGGATGACCGAGACGAGGTCTACGTCGCCGATCGGCCCAAGAAACCTTTGGTACTCACGCGCGCCGAGCTGAGTGCGGCGCGGCAAGGCGAGGGGGCTAGCAAGTTTCGGGCGCTGCCCCTCGTCGCCCCAAAGCCGATCACGAAAGCCGGCCTCCAGCGAGCGGTGAAACAGGGGATACACGACTGCTGCGATCAGATGCTGAACGGTTTTGGCCCGGCGAACTTCCGATCGAACTTCGGATTGAGTGCGCTGCAGAAGTGGGCAGACCTGCTGACCGATGAGAAGGACAAGCGCGGCTGGCCGAGATACTTCCCGGCGGGAGCGCACCTGTATCGGGCGCTGCTGGCCGTCTTCGAGCAGATCGAGAATCGCGGCGGCGGCAGTGCGTTCCGCCCGATGTACGCCGACTTTCTGGTGGAAGCCGGCGTCATTCTCCAGAAGTCGCTCGACGAGGCGGCCGACCGGTTTCGAGGGTCTGCCCGGCTGTGGGGCAAGTTGAGCGACGCCGTGCTACCCAACTCGGTTTCAAATTTCAAGGAAGCGAAACAACTCGCCACCAAGCGAAGAACGCTTTTTGAGAAGAAAGGTGCGGCGGCGCTGGATGAGATCCGGGCGATCGATATGCGCCTGTCCGAAATAGCGAGCCAGGCCGGCGAGTCGTTCCCGCTCGGTAACGCCGAGGTTCGCGATCTGCTGGCCGGCCTGCGCGAGCGTGTGCTGGCGATTCATGCTGCGGAAGAAAAAGCGGTTGCTGCGCTGCGCGCGGCTGTGCACTGAGCTTTTTCTTCCACGAATTCACACGAATCTTCACGAAGGAATGTTCAACTTCGTGTCGCTTCGTGTGGCTTCGTGGACAACTCTGAAGCGCGGCTGAGCAGTTACGAGGTTCACACATAATCGAGGAGGTCACTCATGTTCAAGCAGCCGAATATCACGTTCTACCACGTTACCGATTGGCAGCGCGCCAAGAAGTTCTACGGTGAGACACTGGGTCTTCCCGTGGCGGCTTTCATCACCGACGAAGTCGGCTGGATGGAGTTCGGCGAGAAGAACGGCGCGCGTCTCGCCATCAACCTGTGGCGCGGTCCCGAGCCGGTTCCGCCAAAGGAGGGCGGCGCGATGGTCGTCTTCGAGGTGGAAGACGCCTTCAAAGCCGTCGAGGAGCTTCGCAGGCGGGGCGTTAGGTGCGACGATGTTGAGGTCGTCCCCGGCATGGTCGCGTTCGCCACGTTTTACGACCCGGAAGGCAACCAGTTGCAGGTCGCCGGCCCGCCGCCACCGGCGAAGTAGTCTCAGACACGGAGTAGCGACTTTAGTCGCTGGTTCGTTCGGACGACTAAAGTCGTCACTACGAAATCCGAATCGACCGCGCCGTGCGCGGAGTTGCACACTATCAACCAGGGGAGGATGAACTATGTCCGTGCTCAAAGGACTCAGCGTCGTATCGTTCGAAGTCACCGATTGGGAAGGCGCCAAGAAGTTCTACGGTGAAACGCTTGGCCTGCCCGTGCATTTGGACACGGGCAAGGAGGTGGGCTGGTGCGAGTTTGGCGAACACGGCAAGACCACGCTCGCCATCAGCCTGTGGCGGGATGCTGCGCCGCCGCCGCGAACAGGCGGCGCGACGCCCGTCTTCGCCGTCGACGACTGCGCCAAGGCCGTCGGGGAGCTGCGCAAGCGCGGCGTCAAGTGCGAGGACCCGACGACGATCCCGGGCATGGTGTCGTTCGCCAACGTCTTCGATCCCGAGGGCAACCGCTTTCAGATCGCCCAGTCATTGGCCGGCTGACGCCGGCCTCCGTACCGGCGATGATTTCTGTGTTACAATTGCCACCCGGACGCGACGCACCGGTTCGTGCGCCGCGTTGTCGTGGGAGACGACCGGGTGCCGTTTGCCAGATTGTTCATCGCATTCGCCTTGGGCGCGGGTCTGCTGACCGCGCCCCTTTCGTCCGCCTCGCCGGCGCAGGTGATTCCAGATCGGCGCTTCGGCGTGGTGGAGACGCATGGCGATCCTGGCTCTGCTACCGCCATTGGCGCAGGCTGGACGCGCGTCCGCTTCCCCTGGTCCGACCTGCAGCCCAACAACGACGGCGAGTGGAACGACGCCTTTTTCACCGACGACATGCTTGCCGCCGAGCTGGTCGCCGGGCGCGAAGTCGTCGGCCTGATCGTCAACACTCCACACTGGGCGCTCAACGATCAAGCCGTGCCCGGCGTGCCGCGCGGCCTGTACCTGCCTGAAAGCGATCCGGGCAACGTGTGGGCGACGTTCGTCCGCCAGATCGTCTCGCGCTACGCCGGCCCGCTCCGCGTCGATCGCTGGATCATCTGGAACGAGCCGGATATTTGGGACCCGGCGTACCCGGGCCGCACCTGGGGCGGGACGGTCCAGGAATTCTTCCAGTTGCAGCGCGTCGCGTACAACGTCGCCAAGCAGACGAACCCCAATGCCCAGGTCCATCTCAGCGCATTCACTTATTTCTGGGACGCGAATTACGGCCGCACGCCGTTCTTCTCGCTGTTGATGGACGAAATCCAGAAAGACCCGCAGTCGCCCTCGCACAACTATTACTTCGACGTCGCTTCCGCGAACCTGTACTTCAACGTCGATAATATTTACGATTTGATCGTCTGGCATCATAACCAGATGCAGGCGCGCGGCTTCGACAAGCCGATCTGGCTGATCGAGACAAACGCGCCGCCGTCGTCCGATCCGAGCTGGCCGGTCGCCAACCCGGCCTTCCCGATCTCGCTCGACGAGCAGGCAGCGTTCGTGCCCCAGGCCTTCGCGATGGCGCTCGCCGCCGGCGCGACTCGCGTCGCTGTGTACAAGCTGATCGATACGCCCGGCGATCGAGCGGCCAACCCCGAGCCGTTCGGATTGGTGCGAGAGGACGGATCGCGCCGGCCGGCGTTCGCGGCCTATCAGATCGCCGCTAACGCCTTCGCAGGGTTCACCGGCGCGTCGCTCGACGTGCGAGACGAGCGCTACACGCAGGTCACCATTCAGCGCGGTGACGCCACCGCGACCGTGTTGTGGGCGCGCTCGCCGTCGCCGGTGCAGGCGCAGGTCCCCGCGCACGCGCCGCAAGCGATTCTCGCCGATGCCTTCGGCGGCCGGCGTGCGATTGCGCCGCGTGATGGCGTGTACGTCGTCGACCTGCCGGGCTGCACTCAGCCACGATGTGCGATCGGCGGCGCGCCGCAGATTCTTATCGAAGGCGCTGCTGTTTCACTGGTATCCCCTGCGCCCGGCCAATCGACCGGCCAGCCCACCGTCCTACCAACCGGCGCACCGACCGGCGCACCGACCAGTACGCCCACACAACAGTCGGCGGCCACGTCATCGCCGACCGGTACGTCTACCCGTACTCCATCGCCGACGCTCACGCCCACGGCCTTCGCCACGCCGCCCTCGACATTCGCGTCGGCGTCATCTTCTGATCCCGTTCAGGTGTCTGACCCAACCTTATCCCCGGCGACCGCCTCCGGGCCGGATGCGCTGCTCATTGCGATTGGCATCGTGTTCGGCGTTCTGATAGCCGCGTACGCGCTCGCCCGCCTCGGCCCGTCACCATCACAAGACTGATTCTGACAGTGCGAGTTCATTTTGTACCTTGACCGTGCCGGAATACCTGCCAATCCGTGTAATCCGCCTGCCCTCGCCTGCTGAGTGATCTCGGAAAGTCGGGGACCCGAGGCCGGGACGGGCGGGTGAAGCGGAGGCGCGTGGCAAGCTGGATGAGCTGGGCGGCTGCGGACGACGAAAAGCGGCT
>Ga0209342_10000315_pt1 | contig 54304 bp, 55 predicted proteins | sample RifCSP16_2_FD_184023 | JGI IMG/M metagenome (GOLD analysis project Ga0209342, IMG submission 184023) | Soil microbial communities from Rifle, Colorado - Rifle CSP2_sed 16_2 (SPAdes) (version 2) | ecosystem: Environmental > Terrestrial > Deep subsurface > Rock core/Sediment | place: Rifle... | reverse complement strand
TCCCCCTTGTCAGGGGGAGTGCTCGGTCTGCCCCTCCCCTGACAAGGGGAGGTTGGGAGGGGTTGGGGTGGAATTTCTGCCTAATGGACAATCTGGGTTAAAGACAGAGTCTCCGCATCTCGTAGGTCGGGCTACGCCCGACGCGGCGGGCAAAGCCCGCCCTTCGGTAAATCACTTAACAGTCATGAATTATGTAAAGCTCAATAGTGGGTTGCGGCCCGAATGGGCCGCCTGATTGCCTTGGAGTCGTGATAATCGTAGTTCCAATGCCCGTGCCCAGAACGGCCTTGGACACATAACACAGATGCAGAGCCTTCATCTGCGTCCACCGGAAGCAGCGGATCAACTGCTGGGGAAGTTGCCGTTCCAACATTGAACCGCACCCGCGTGATAGCATTACGTACCGCCATAAAAGAGCGTTTCCCTGAAAGTGATTACCGTCAGCATCAACGGCACAGCCCGCCAACTTTCCGATACCACCAGCGTTGCCGCACTCATCGAAGAGATGGGCTTGACCGGCAAACGCATCGCTTTGGAGCGCAACGGCGAGATCGTGCCGCGCAGTCTGTTTGCCGCACAGCGACTGGCGGATGGCGACAAACTGGAGGTGGTCGTGGCGGTGGGCGGCGGATAATCCCGATTTCATTTTAGAACAACAATTATCATGTAGGGTGCGTCCCACGCACCAATGATAATGGTGCGTGGGACGCACCCTACGACTACGACAGGACAGAGTGATGGACGACAAACTAATAATCGCAGGCAAAAGCTATAACTCACGCCTGCTGCTCGGCACCGGCAAGTACAAGGACTTCAACGAGACCAAAGCGGCCGTCGAGGCCAGCGGCGCGGAGATCATCACCATCGCGATCCGCCGCAGCAACATCGGGCAGAATCCCAACGAACCCAGCCTGCTGGAAATCCTGCCGCCGTCGAAATACACGCTGCTGCCCAACACCGCCGGTTGCTACTCCGCCGAGGATGCGGTGCGCACGCTGCGTCTGGCGCGCGAGTTGCTGGATGGCCACAGCCTGGTCAAGCTGGAAGTGCTGGGGGACCCGCAATCGCTGTATCCGAATGTGATCGAAACCATCGCCGCCGCGAAAACGCTGGTGGCCGAAGGCTTTCAGGTGATGGTCTACACCTCGGACGATCCAATCGTTGCCAGGCAACTGGAAGACATCGGTTGCGTGGCGATCATGCCATTGGCTTCATTGATCGGCTCCGGCATGGGCATCCTCAACCCGTGGAATCTGCAACTCATCATGGAGCGCGTGCAAGTCCCGGTGATCGTGGATGCGGGTGTCGGCACCGCTTCGGATGCCGCGATCGCGATGGAGCTGGGCTGCGGCGGCGTGCTGATGAACACCGCTATCGCCGGCGCGCAGCAGCCGGTGCTGATGGCTGGCGCGATGAAACAGGCGGTGGAAGCCGGACGCTCCGCTTACCTTGCCGGGCGCATGCCGAAGAAACTGTACAGCGCCAGCCCGAGTTCGCCGACGGCGGGCATCATCAGTTCGACACGTTCCTGAGTAGGGGCACGGCGCGCCGTGCCCCTACAATCCATGACTGACACCAATCTCCACAACAGGCATATCCGCAGCTACGTGCTGCGCCAGGGCCGTGTCTCGCCCGCCCAACAGCGTGCCTGCGATACGCTGCTGCCGCGCTTCGGCATCCCCTATGCTGCGCAACCTCTCGACCTCGACCATGCCTTCGGACGCGCAGCACCCAAGATCCTGGAGATCGGCTTCGGCATGGGCGACAGCACCGCAGCCATCGCGCTCGCCCATCCGGAAAATGATTACCTGGCACTGGAGGTACACACACCCGGTGTGGGCAATCTGCTCAAGCTGATAGCTGCACAACAGATCAATAACATCCGCATCATGCAGCACGATGCGGTCGAGGTGCTGCGTGACATGATAGGTGATGGAACGCTGGACGGAGTGCACATCTTTTTTCCCGACCCGTGGCACAAGGCGCGCCACAACAAGCGTCGCCTGATCCAGGCACCGTTCATCGCGCAACTGGTAAAGAAACTAAAGCGAGGCGGTTACATTCACGTCGCCACCGACTGGCAGGATTACGCAGAGCAGGTGCTGGCAGTATTGAGCGCGGAGCCGTTGCTGGAGAATACGGCGGAAGATTACGCGCCGCGTCCCGAATACCGTCCGCTCACCAAATTCGAGCAGCGCGGGATTCGCTTGGGACACGGAGTATGGGATCTGGTGTTTCGCAGAAGGAGATAGCCTGGGCTGATCAGCCGCCGTTGAACTCCAGATTCGGTGCACGATTCAACAATTCGGCTACCATCTCCGCGGCGGGCTTATGCTCATAGCGGACGTAGCCCGGATGGAATGCAATGGAATCCGGGGAAACTTCGGCCATGCCCACCAAACCCCGGATTTCGCTGCGCTACATCCGGGCTACATCACTTCCATTTGTTCATTTTAGCCTGCGCTGTCCCCACAGCAAGACTGGGGGAAATTACAAGTTAAGGGCACCTCTAAAAATCCACATTTCATCCCAACTGCTGCGTTGCAGAAAAAATTTCTTGCTTACATATCATACATATGCGGCGCTGCGAAATTTTTTCCGCGCCTTGCATTTAGGCGAACTCTGAATTTTTAGAGGTGCCCTTAATCATATGCGGCGCCACAAAACGAAGTTTCAGTGTAGGGTAACCTTTAGGTTGGCCGGAGCTAAAATTTTTTCCGCGCCTTGCATTTAGGCGAACTCTGAATTTTTAGAGATACCCAATAATCAACCGCCGCTGAACTCCTGATTCGGCGCGCGATTCAACAATTCGGTGACCATCTCTGCGGCGGGCTTAAGCTCATAGAGGATACGATAGACGGCTTCACAGATCGGCATCGCAACGCCCAGTTTTTGCGCCAACTGATGCACTTCGCGCACGGTGTAGACGCCCTCGGCAACATGCCCGAGCCGGCGCAATATCTCCGACAGGTCATGCTGCTGCGCCAACAGCAAACCCACCTGCCGGTTGCGGGACAGATCGCCGGTGCAGGTCAGGATCAGGTCCCCCAATCCCGACAAGCCGCCCAAGGTTTCAGTCCGTCCGCCGAGTTTCAGTCCGAGCCGGGTGATCTCGGCCAGGCCGCGGGTCAGCAAGGCGGCGCGGGCGTTATGTCCCAGCCCCATGCCATCGCAAATGCCGGAAGCGATCGCCATCACGTTCTTCACCGCACCGCCGACTTCCACCCCGACCACATCATTGCTGGCGTAGATGCGCAAGCGCGTGTGGTGCAGTGCCTGTGCAGTGCTGCGCGCGTACTCCTCATCGCCGGATGCGAGTGTCAATGCGGTGGGCAGACCGCGCGCGACTTCCTGGGCGAAACTGGGTCCGGACAACACCCCGCGCCGGAATTTTTCAGGCAACACCTCGGCAGCGACCTGGTGGGGCAACAGCGATGTTCCCGCCTCGAAACCCTTGCAAACCCACACCACACCGAAACTATTTTGCGTTAGCGCAAACTGCTGCAGGATCGAGCGCAACGCAGCGGTGGGTACCGCGATGATCGCCAATTCGGCGGTCGCCAACGCGGCGGGGAGATCCGCGCTCAGTTCAAGATTGGCAGGTAGTGCAATGTCCGGCAGATAGCGTTGATTGCTGCGCGCAGCGCGCATCTCCTTGATTTGCGCTGCATCTCGCGCCCACAGTGTGACACGATGGTTGGCTGTCAGACTGATGGCAAGTGCGGTTCCCCATGCGCCCGCGCCGATGATGGTAATGTTCATTTGTTCAGTCAGAAGGCAGAGGACAGAAGGCAGAGGACAGATCTTTGTGTACCGCTATGCGGCACGCCGATAAAAGCACGGCGCAGCCGTGACAACATTTCTGTCTTCTGTCTTCGGTCTTCTGTCCTCTGATTAGTCCCCCCAGACCTCGGTGCTGCGCACATAGCCGACATTCCCGTCCTGATGACGCACCTTGATCCAGCCTGTGCCGGTCGGTTCAATCACTTCCAGCGCTATTTGCTGGCGCACCTGAAACACTCGTGCCGCGCCAAAATCCGGCCCTGCGCGCACATCCACCAAGGGCGTCAGCGCAAACACATAACGCGTACTGCTCAGCGCGCGCTTTTCGACCCAGTACAATGCGCCGGAACGGTCGCGCACTTTGACCCAGTTGTCCAGCGTGACGACTTGCTCGAAAGGCATATAGCGATTCACCACAAACAATTTCTTTGCCTTGACCGAGGGCGCGTCGTAGAGTATCGCGCTGCCCGCGCTGACCGACACGTAATCCACCGCATGGGCCGCACTCACGCCGCAAAGCAGCAATGACAGAGCGGCCAGTCGCGGGTAAATCACCAGTCCCATCAGTGTGCCGTCGCGGTTGATGCGGCATGCGACTGCCGCTTCTGTTGTTGGTAGAGCGCCTCGAAGTTGATCGGGTTCAGCAATACCGGCGCGAAACCGGCTCGGACTGCCACATCTGAGACCACCTCGCGCAAATACGGGAACAGGATGTTCGGACACATCACCGCCAGGATCGGCTCCAATTCCCCGGCCGGCACATGGCGCACATGGAAGATACCGGCCTGTTTGGCCTCGATCAGGAACATCACCTTTTCGCCCTGCCTGGCGGTCACAGTAGTCATCACCACCACCTCAAACACGCCTTCTTCGACCGGGCCGGCCTGGGTATGCAGCTGCACATCGATTTGCGGATTGTCGCGTTCCAAAAAAATCTTCGGTGCATGCGGGATCTCGAGAGACAGATCCTTTACATAGACCTTCTCGATATTGAATACGGGTTGTATGTTTTCTTGAGCTTCATCTGCCATATCGTGTCCTCTTTTGATTATTTTGCCAGTAGTGCATCCAGTTTGCCGGCATGATTGAGCAATGCAAGATCGTCATAACCGCCGATGTGTTCACCGTCTATGTAAATTTGCGGCACGGTGCGCTGTCCGGTCTTTTCCACCATCGCGACGCGCAATTCCGGCTGCAGATCGACACGTATCTTTTCGATTTCGACGACCCCTTTCCTGTGCAGCAACTGCTCGGCCCGAATGCAATAAGGGCATACGGATGTGCTGTACATCACTACTCTTGCCATTACTTCTCCAAAGGCAGATTCGCCTTTTGCCACGCCACTATCCCGCCCGCCAGGTTGTGCGCCTGGGTAAAGCCCTGCTTGCCCAGGATCGCACAGGCCGTAGCCGAACGGTTGCCGCTGCGGCACACCACCACGATGAGACGGTCCTGGTACTTTAGCAGCTCGCCGATTCGTTCTTTCAGCTTGCCCAGTGGAATGTGGATGGCATTCAGCACATGGCCGGCCTTGTATTCGTCGTTTTCACTGACATCCAGCACCAGCGCATTCTTGTGGTTGATGAGTTGCAGAGCGGCAGTGGAATTCACCTCTTTTATGCCGCGAATACGATTGCCGAACACCGACCACAACAGCATGGTGCCGCTGAGCAAAGCGATGCTGATCGGAAGAAGATTATTGCTGATGAACTGCACGCCGGCGCTCCTGTTCTTTTTGGAGCGCGAATTCTAGCAGAGCGGAAAAATGCGCGGGATCTTTCTTGGCCAGTTCGAGCAGCTGCTGGCGCGGTTTGCCATAGCCGTTCGGGTAAGACCAGATGGCCTGCTCCAGTATGTTTTTGGCCTGTTCATGCTGTCCGGCCTGGGCCAGCAGCAATGCCTGGCGGTACACCACCGCGCCTATCGGCACGAAATGCATCACGCGGGTGTTCAGCGCCAGCTTTTCCTTGAGATGATCGTCATTCACCTCGATCAGCGAACTCATGAACAGTTCGGCATAAGGCGACAGCAGTGAACCGCCGTGTATCGCGACCAGCTTATCGCGAAACAACCCGGATGCGCCTGCTTCAACACCCGATGCCGAACGGATCGCCTGCACCTGCTCCAGATCCCGATAACCGCTCAGCAGTTGCATCAGTGCCAGCAAGCCCAGCAGCAGGATAGCAACCACGGACATGCGCCCTGTGGTGCGCAATTCCAGGCGGTAGCGGGTCTCATCAAGCGCGCCCAACAGGATCGCCGCAATCGCCACGAAATAGGTGTACCACAGCGGGTATTCGAGCAGGCTGTGTATGGCCAGCACACCCAGCGCGGCATAGCCCCACCAGTGGGCCGCATCGAGCGTAGCCCGGCGTGAGCCGTTCAACCAGGCGCCCAGCGGCAAAAACAACGCCAGCAATCCGGCGATGCCCGCCTCGGCTGCCAAATGGAAGACCAGGTTGTGGGCGTTATTGTACAAACCCACGATGCCTTCCGGATGCAGTTCGGGCAACAACTGGAAATGCTGCCAGGCGAATTGTCCGAAACCCACGCCCAGCCACGGTGACTGCATGAACATCAGCGTCGCTTCGCGCCACAGGAACAGACGAACTCCGCCCGATGCATTGTCGCCGAACAGGCGCTGCATGGTATTGACGCTGCTGTCCGCGCCGGCCGGGACCAGGAATGGCAGTTGCACGATCAGGTGCATGATGCCAAAGCCGGCGATCAGCAACAGGCTGTAGCGCAACAGCGGCCGCTGCCCGGCATCGCGCCGCGCCCACCACCACGCCAGTCCCGCCATCATCAACAGGTACAGCCAGGAGCTGCGCGAACCGCTCAGGGTCATCACGAACAACAGCGGCATTGCCAGCATGGCCACTTGACCCGCTCTCAATTTATGCTGCTGGAACAGCAGGCCGAGCGAGATCATGCCCAGTGCGATGTAATTGGCGAAATGGTTGGGTTGCGCGATGTTTCCGTACACGCTGGAGGAAATTTTCATCGCTATCACCGGATCCAGCGGAGTATTCCAGCGATAATGTTGCAAAACGCCGATCAACGCGCTGAGCTCCGCCCCTGTCAGCAGGAAGATCGCCAGCACCTGCGCCAGTTTCGCGATGCCCAGGCAATCGCGCAATCTGGCACCGAGCAACATCAGCAACGCCGCGAACAGCAGGTACAGGACAAACAGCAAGGTCTGGTCAAAATAGGCGACCTTGCCCAAGCCCCATTGCAGCAATACCACGCCTATCAGCACGGCGGGTAATTGAGTGATGCGCGGGATCTCCGGTTGCTGCCAGAAGTCGCGGCTGGCCAGCAGGGTGAGGGCCAGCATGCCGAGCAACGCGCTCCACCACTCCTGATAGAACGTGGTCAGCGGAAACTGATGACGATAGTTCAAAAATGGCAAGACCCACATCAGCCCGACCAGGGTCAAACTGATGTGGGTCAGGCTTGCCGACCGTAGCGCGTTTTTCAGCACGCAGCGCTCTTGATGCCGAATTTCGCGAGTATGCTATTCAACGGGCAGATGCGGGTGAAGCCGCTTTGGAACAGATTCAACCCCACAAAGCCGGTGAACCATAAAAAGTGCCGGCTGACAAACAGCGGGCTGGCTTCCACACCCAACGACAGCGTGATCAGAATGAAACTGCCTGCGACGATACGTACGGTGCGTTCTGCGTTCATGGTTTAAATATCCTTTACGGTGGGTGATTTTACATTAGAAAAAGTGCGTAGGGTGGGCACGTTTTTTGTGCCCACGCATTCTTCCGCGTGGGCAAACACCGGAGAACTTTTGGTCGGGCACCCGAATGAAACCGTTTGCCCACCCTACAATTTCTTATACAGGGCGGCGTAATACAACACCGGGATCACCACCAGCGTGAGCAAAGTGGAGACGAGGATGCCGAAAATCAATGAGATAGCCAATCCGTTGAAGATCGGGTCGTCCAGGATGAACAGCGCACCGAGCATGGCCGCCAGACCGGTCAGTATGATCGGCTTGGCACGCGCACTCGCAGCCGTTATCACTGCGCGCTGAAGATCCACGCCATCGCGGATTTGCAGATTCACGAAGTCCACCAGCAGGATGGAATTGCGAACGATGATCCCCGCCAGCGCGATCATGCCTATCATCGAGGTCGCGGTGAACTGACTGCCCAGCAGGGCATGTCCGGGCATCACGCCGATGATGGTGAGCGGGATCGGTGACATGATGATCAGCGGCACGAGATACGACTTGAACTGCGCCACCACCAGCAGGTAGATCAGCATCAAGCCGACGGCGTAGGCGATGCCCATATCGCGGAATGTCTCGAAGGTCACCTGCCATTCACCGTCCCATTTCAGCGCATAACCGGCATAGGGATCGCCGGGCTGCCTGAAGAAATAGCTCTCCAGTTTTCCGCCTTGCTCCAGTTCCGTGCCGCTGACCTTGCCGTTGATGCCGAACATCCCGTACAACGGGCTATCCAGCTTTCCGGTCATGTCGCCGAACACATACACCACCGGCAGCAGGTCCTTGTGATAGATCGGGTAATCGCGTTGCATGGCAACCACTTGCACCACCTCGGAAAGCGGAACCAATACACCCTCCCGGGCAACACCGTCCTGCGCGCGTACCCTGAGCTTCAGAACCGCATCGATGTTACCGCGCCGGCCGGCAGACAATCCGATGCGTAACGGCGGCGCATATTTCGCGTTCTCATCGTGCAAGGAAGCCACATCCTGACCGGACAACGCCATCCCGATCACATCGACGATGTCGCGCGGCGATACACCCAGCAATGCTGCCTTGCTCTGCAACACCTGCAGCAACATCTTGGGTGCGGACTCTGTCACGGTATCGTCGATCGCCACGATGTCATCGGTCTTGCCGAACTGTTCGCGCACCTTGACGGCCACTTTGCGCGCGCCTTCATAATCCGGCCCGTAGATTTCGGCAACGATCGGTGACATCACCGGCGGGCCAGGCGGCACTTCGACGATCTTTACCTTCGCTCCCCAAATTGCGGCGATCTTCTGTATCGGCTCCAGCACTGATGTGGCGATCTCGTGACTGCTGCGGTTGCGGTGATGCTTGTCGCGCAGGTTGACCTGGATGTCGCCCTGTTCGGCAGCGCTGCGCAGATAATATTGGCGCACCAGACCGTTGAAGTTGATCGGCGAGGCTGCGCCTGCATAGGCTTGATAATCGGTGACTTCCGGCACGGTCGCCAGATAGGCGCTGATCTCATGCAACACCGCACCGGTTCGTTCCAGTGCCGTGCCGGTCGGCATGTCCACCACGATCTGGAATTCCGATTTGTTGTCGAACGGCAGCATTTTCAGTATCACCAGCTTCGCCACCCCCAGCGAAACGGCAAGAAATAAACCGCCGAGTATCGCCAGCCACAACTTGCGCCGCGCCGGCTTGCCATGCACGCCATTCAGGAACGGACTCAAGCGCTCGCGAAAGAAGCGATGGATTTTAGAGTCGCGTTCATCCTGCACCACTTCGTGATGGGCGCCGGCAAAACGCAGCACCAGCCAGGGTGTGATGACAAATGCCACCGCCAGCGAGATCAGCATGCCCATGCTGGCATTGATCGGGATCGGGCTCATATAGGGACCCATCAAGCCGCTGACGAAGGCCATCGGCAACAATGCCGCGATCACGGTGAAGGTGGCGAGTATGGTCGGGCTGCCCACTTCGTCCACTGCTTCGGGAATGATCTCCGACAGCGGCTGATGCGATGCAAGGGCGCGGCGCCTGTGTATGTTCTCGACGACAACGATCGCATCATCTACCAATATCCCGATGGAGAAGATCAGCGCGAACAGCGATACGCGGTTCAGCGTAAATCCATACGCCCACGACGCGAACAAGGTCGCTGCCAGTGTCAGTAACACCGCGATGCCCACCACCAGCGCCTCGCGTCTTCCCATCGCGAACCACACCAGCGCGACCACAGCGATAGTGGCGAACAATAGTTTCTGGATCAGCTTCAACGCCTTGTCATTGGCAGTCTCGCCATAATTGCGCGTGATGCTGACCTGTACATCGGCGGGAATCACGCTGCCCTTGAGTTCATCCACACGGGCCAGCAATTGTCTGGCGACATCCACCGCATTCGCGCCCGGCTTCTTGGTGATTGCCAGGGTCACAGCCGTAAATTCGCCGTTTGCCTTGATTTGCTTGTCCTGTGCCGCCGGACCGGTCCCCATCCACACATATTTGTCCGGCTGATCCGCGCCATCCTGCACTTCCGCGATGTCGCGCAGAAATATTGGTTTGGCATTGGCCAGCTTGCCATCCGACACGCTGATTACCAACTGCCTCACTTCACTGGCATTGCTCAAATAGCTGCCGGTTTGAACCAGCACTTCTCGATTGTCCTGCACCAGACTCCCGGCATTCTGCGACACATTGGCGGATTGCAATGCCGCACGCACATCCTGCATCGAAAGCTGGAATGCATTCAGGCTTTCAGGATCCAGCAACACCCGCACCATGCGTTGCGTCGCTCCCAGCGTGGCAACTTCACGCGTGCCGGGAACGCGCTTCAACTCCGCTTCGATGGCATGAGCCACGTGTGTCAATTCCAGGCTGCCGCCCAGATCCTGTTCGCGCCACAATGTCAGCGCCACCACCGGAACGTCGTCTATGCCTTTGGCCTTGATGATGGGCTGGGCGACTGCCAGCGTGGGTGGCAACCAGTCGGCATGTGAATTCACCACATCATACAATTTGACCAGCGATGGCACATGCTCCTCACCGACCTTGAACTGCACGGTGATGATCGCCAGGCCCGGCTGCGATACCGAGTAGACATGATCCACGCCGGCGATCTGCGACAACACCTGTTCGGCGGGCGTCGCCACGGTCTGCGCCACATCCCTGGCGGATGCGCCCGGATAGGCGATCAGCACGTTCGCCATCGTCACATTGATCTGCGGTTCTTCCTCGCGCGGCGTCACCAGCACCGCGAACGTGCCCAGCAACACTGCAACCAGCGCCAGCAATGGCGTCATTTGCGAATGCAAAAAGTATTTGGCGATACGTCCTGAAATGCCCATGTTTATTCCGATCCCTGGTAGGGTGCGCTATGCGCACCATGGTGCGTGAAACGCACCCTACATTTTCTGTCCTCAGTCCTCAGTCCTCTGCTTCATCCCCGCCCTGACCGGATCCAGTGCCACCTTTTCTCCGGAGTTCAACCCTGCGAGCACTTCCACTGAGCCATCTGCGGTCTTTTCTCCCAGCCGTACCTGGCGCAATCTCACAACGCCTTTCTCATCGACGACATATACAGCGACCACTTCGCTGCGATGCATCACTGCGCTACCGGGTATCACCAGCTTGTTGGCCTTGCCCACCACGAAATGTGCGCGCACGAACATGCCCGGATAAACGCCCGCTTCATTGACTGGCAGATACACGCGCACCAGCGTGCTATGGGTGCGCGCATCAGCCAGCGGTTGAACGGTGGTCGAAACTGCCTTGATCCACCGGTTCAGCGATGGCACTTCCACCATCACGCTGGGGCGTGAACCGATCTCTGACAACTTGTACTGCGGCACACTGACCACCACGCGCATCCCTTCCGGGTCAAAGCCGACCATCATTGGCTTGCCCGGTGTCACCATTTCACCCACTTCCACCAGACGTGCCGCAACGATCCCGCTGTAGGGTGCGACAACGACACTATAGGCATGCGCCAGGCCGGCCTGCCCTGCGCCGGCCTCGCTGGCCGCAGCCTGGGCCCTGGCCACCTGATATTCGGCTTGCGCCTTGTCCAGCGCGGACTGGCTGATGAATTTCTGTTCGAATAATTGCCTGGATCGCTCGTAATTCGCTTTGGCATTCTGCAGCGTGGCCTGCGCCTGCAGCACCTGCGCATTGCTGCCCGCCAGTGCCTGAGCGGTCTCGCGTTCGTCGATGCGCAGGATCACCTGCCCTTTGTTGACGCGGCTGCCGACATCGAAATTGATATCCTTGATGCGCCCGCTGATCTGTGCAGACACGGTGGACTGGCGCGTCGCCTCTACCAGCCCTTCGACACTGTAGGTCTGCTCCACTTCACGGTACTGCGCCGGCGCGACCTGAAGCTGCCCGGCCGCATGTGCGGTAGCCACACCCAGCAGCAAGGAAAATATCAATGTCTTCTTCACAGCAACTCCCACTCAAATATCAATATATTAGAATATACTAATATAATTGATAAAAAGCAAGCTTCATACAACGCAAAATACATCGCGCATCATCCCGACCAGTTTCAGGGTACGTAAATCGCCGATCCGGTAGTACACCCGGTTCGAGTCCTTGCGTGTCGCCAATACGCCCTTATCACGCAAAATCGCCAGATGCTGGGAAATGTTGCTCTGGGATGTGCCGACTTGATCCACGATGTCCTGAACGCTGATTTCCTGATCACCCAGCACGCACAAAATCTTCAGGCGCAGCGGATGTGCAATCGCCTTGATAGCCTGCGCGGCCTGTTGAATGTCTTCATCTCTGTCTATCAGCTTGTTTGCCATATCTTATGTCCTCAGTAACCCGCACGCCACGCACCTGGCGGGACAATTCGGCTAAAATGCCCGTTCGTGAAATTATCATCCGCTTATATTCTACATCAATGAACATCACCCCTGTTTTACTGCTCATCCTGGACGGTTTCGGATACAGCGAAGATGCCGATCACAACGCTATTATGGCTGCTCGCAAGCCCAATTGGGACAAACTTTGGCGCGACCATCCCCATACCCTGATCAATGCCTCAGAGAAATTCGTCGGCCTGCCGTCCCTTCAAATGGGCAACTCCGAAGTCGGCCATCTCAACATCGGTGCCGGGCGTGTGGTGTATCAGGATCTGAGCCGCGTCGACGTGGCTATCGAAGACGGCAGTTTCTTCACCAACCCGGCATTGACCAATGCCGTTAAGCTGGCCGGGCAGAACGACAGCGCGTTGCACATCATGGGTTTGCTGTCTCCGGGGGGAGTGCACAGCCACGAGAATCATATATTCGCGATGCTGGAACTGGCTGCACGCAGCGGCTTGAAAAAAATCTACCTGCACGCTTTTCTGGACGGCCGCGATACCCCGCCCAGAAGTGCGGCGCAATCGCTGCAGCTGTTGCAGCAGAAATGTGCTGCATTGGGAGTCGGCCGTATCGCCAGCATCGTCGGGCGGTTTTATGCGATGGATAGAGACAATCGCTGGGAGCGCGTGCAACCGGCTTATGAATTGCTCACCCAGGGTCGCGCCGAATTCACCGCTTCAGACGCATTGAGCGGGCTGGAACTGGCCTACGCACGCGGCGAGTCAGACGAGTTCGTCAAGCCCACCGCCATCGTCCCAAGCGGCGCAGCAGCCGTTACGATGCAGGATGGTGATGCGGTGGTGTTCATGAACTTCCGCGCCGACCGCGCCCGCGAAATCACACACGCTTTGACAGACGATACATTCAACAAATTTAGCCGTACGCATATTCTGAAGCTGGCCTGCTTCGTCACGCTTAGCCGTTATGGCGACGATTTTGATTTGCCCTGCGCCTTTACCCAGGACGACATTCACAACGGATTCGGCGAGTATATTTCCAGCCTTGGCCTGAAGCAATTGCGCATCGCCGAGACGGAAAAGTATGCCCATGTCACCTACTTTTTCAGCGGCGGCAGGGAACAGCCCTACCCCGGCGAAGAGCGCATTCTGGTGCCCTCGCCCAAGGTCGCCACCTATGATTTGCAGCCGGAGATGAGTGCTTTCGAAGTGACGGACAAGCTCGAAGCCGCGATTCTGAGCCGCCAATTTCACGCGATCATCTGCAACTATGCCAACGGCGACATGGTCGGTCACAGCGGCAACATGGCAGCGGCCACCAAAGCCATCGAGGCGCTGGATGTGTGCATCGGCCGCGCGGTCAAGGCGATGCAATCCATCGGCGGCGAAGTGATCATCACCGCAGATCATGGCAACGCAGAACAAATGATCGATCGCGCCACGCACCAGGCGCACACTGCACACACCCTGAACCCGGTGCCTTTCCTGTACATCGGACGCAAAGCCAGGCTGGCCGATGGCGGCGCGCTGCGTGATCTCGCGCCCAGCCTGCTGACCATGATGGGCTTGCCGCAACCGGCGGAAATGACCGGGCACAGTTTGATTGAATTTGTAGGGTGCAATAAGCACAGCGCATTGCACCAATGAGACTACAATTCGGCGCAATGCCCGTTGGTTATTGCGCCCTACATTTACTGGTTATATGCATCCTGACATTGGTCAGCTCCGCATATGCCGGCCAACAGGAGGAACTGGAAAACCTGCGCAATCGCATCGCCGCGATGCAGCGCGAAATGGACAAGACCAGCGAGACGAAATCCGAGGCTGCCGATGCATTGCGTGAATCGGAGCGGGAGATCAGCAACATCAATCGCAAACTCATCGAGCTCACCGCAAAACTGCGGGTAGCGGATCACAAGCTCGGTAAACTGCAAACACAGCAGCAGGAATTGAGTAACGCCATGACGGGACAGCATGTTCTGCTCGGCAATTTGCTGCGTCAGCAGTACCTCGGCGGCAAGCAGGAATACCTCAAACTGCTGCTGAACAACCAGGACCCCAGCCGGGTCGCGCGCGATTTGCAGTACTATCACTACATCGCTCGCAGCCGCGCAACCTGGATCGCCAGCTTGAACGCCGACTTCGCTGCGCTGAATAATGTCAGCATGGCGGCGCGTGCGCAACGCCTGGAGTTGGCCGAATTACGCGCCGAACAATCTGCGCAGAAAGATTCATTAGGAAAACAGCAGCGCGCCCGGCAAAAGATGCTGCTCAAAGTATCGAAACAGCTTCGCCTGCAGCGTCGTGAAATGAGCCGATTGCAGCGCAACGAGAGCCAGCTCGCGCAACTGGTCGAGAAAATCACGGAAATGCTTGCCCAACCCGAATCCAATTCGATATTCCGCAATGACCGGCTGCCGGATAATCGCTTTGATGGCAGCCCGTTCGACCAGCTCAAGGGCAAGTTGACGCTGCCGGTCAAAGGAGAAATCACCAATCGTTTTGGAACCCAGCGGCCGGATAGTTCTGTGCTGTGGAAGGGCTTGTTCGTCAGAACTTCCAGCGGGCAGGCTGTCAAAGTCATCGCTGCCGGGCAGGTGGTGTTTGCCGACTGGCTGCGTGGTTTTGGCAATCTGCTCATCGTCGATCACGGCAAGGGTTATATGAGCTTGTATGGCAACAACGAATCGCTGCACAAACAGGTCGGGGACATACTGCGCGGCGGTGATACCATTGCGGTTGTCGGTAACAGCGGCGGCAATGATATTTCCGGTTTATACTTCGAACTGCGCCACAAGAGCAAACCGCTCGACCCGATAAAGTGGTTGGCTAAGTGACCGTTTCAGCAGGTTTTCACCCTGTAGTATGAAATCTACTGAAATGGCCTCTAAATAACATTGAGGAAATTATGCGTCTTTTGGAAAAAGCTGGCTTGGTTGGTTTAGGTTTGGTCGCAGGAGTTTCAGTCAGCCTCCATTTCGCCGCGATCGCTGACAAGGAAACCGTTGCAACGCCGCTTCCTGTCGAGGAATTGCGCGCATTTTCCGAGGTGTTCGGACGTATCAAGAGCGATTACGTCGAACCGGTCACCGACAAAAAACTGATTTCGGGAGCCATCACCGGCATGCTGAATGGCCTGGATCCGCATTCTGCATATCTCGATGCGGACGCATTCAAGGAACTGCAAGTCGGCACGCATGGCGAATTTGGCGGGCTTGGTATCGAAGTCGGCATGGAAGACGGCGTGGTGAAAGTCGTCTCTCCGATAGAAGACACTCCTGCCTACCATGCAGGCATCAAGAGCGGGGACCTGATCATCAAGCTGGACGATACGCTGATCAAGGGCATGACGCTCGAGGATGCGGTCAAACGCATGCGCGGCAAACCGGGCAGCAAGATCACGCTGACTATCACTCGCAAGGATGAGCCAAAATTGCTGACTTTCACACTGACGCGTGCAGTCATCAAGGTACAGAGCGTAAAATCCAAACTGATCGAACCCGGCTACGGATTCGTCCGTATCACCCAGTTCCAGGAAAAGACCGGCGAGAATCTCGCGTCTGCGCTTGAGAATCTTTACAAGGAGAACAAGGCGCCTTTGAAAGGCATGGTGCTTGATTTGCGCAATGATCCGGGTGGTCTGCTCACGGGTGCGGTGGGCGTATCGGCGGCCTTCCTGGCCAAGGATGCCCTCGTCGTCTATACCGAAGGACGCACCGAGGATGCCAAGATGCGTTTGACCGCCAGCCCCGAGGATTATCTGCGCGGCAACGGCAAGGAGGATTACATCAAGAAGATACCGGATGCCGTCAGGAGTGTCCCTATGGTGGTGTTGGTGAACGGCGGCTCAGCTTCGGCTTCGGAAATCGTGGCCGGCGCGTTGCAGGATCATAAGCGCGCAGTGATTATGGGCACACAGACCTTCGGCAAGGGATCGGTGCAAACCATACTTCCGCTGGGCAACAATACTGCGATCAAACTTACCACGGCCCGTTATTACACTCCGGGTGGCCGTTCCATACAAGCCAAGGGCATCGAGCCTGACATTCTGGTGGAAGATCCCGCCACTGGTCATGACGACAGCCTGTTCCGTTTGCGCGAGGCGGATCTGGACAAGCACTTGATCAATGACAAGCCGGAAGGCAAGCCAAGCAATAACGGCAAGAGCACGATCTCTGTTCCCAACAACAAGGGGGGTGATACCGTAAAACCCGCTCGCACCGAGTTCGGCTCAATAAACGATTACCAACTTAACCAGGCATTGAACCTGCTCAAGGGAATGCAGATACTGCAGGGAAGATGACCTACTTTGGCTTTGGCCGCCCCGCTGGGGCTTAACATTCAGAAGCGAATGGGTAAGCGCCTTGGGCACGTGTTGTCAGAGCCTCAAGTAGGTCACAAATCAAATCCCATAAAGCAAAAAGCCCAACACAAGGTTGGGCTTTTTGCTTTATAGGAGTCTGACGATGACCTACTTTGGTTCCGACATCACATCGATGAAGCCGATATGAGTCTCCGCCGCAACAAGGCCTTTGGCGCGTGTTGTCATAAACTCAAGTAGGTCAGCCATTAGAACCGAGCCAATAAAAAAGCCCAACACAAGGTTGGGCTTTTTTATTGGTAAGGAGTCTGACGATGACCTACTTTCGCATGGGTAATCCACACTATCATCGGCGCGGAGTCGTTTCACTGTCCTGTTCGGGATGGGAAGGAGTGGGACCAACTCGCTATGGTCGTCAGACAAACTGGTGTCAGGGATCAGGAATCAGGGATCAGGAATCAGTCCTGAGCCACAACACCTGCCTGACGCATTCGGAAGAAGTAAAGTTTTTATGGGTTTTGATCGCAATGCGATCGGGTGCGGTTTTGGGTTCAGGTTTTACCCTTCTCCCTTCACTCTTCACCCTTCACTGTTTTACTTAATGTTATAGGGTCAAGCCTCACGGGCAATTAGTACTGGTTAGCTTAACGCATTACTGCGCTTCCACACCCAGCCTATCAACGTCCTGGTCTCGAACGACCCTTCAGGGGGGTTGAACCCCCAGGGAAATCTTATCTCAAGGCGAGTTTCCCGCTTAGATGCTTTCAGCGGTTATCTCTTCCCGATTTAGCTACCCGGCAATGCCACTGGCGTGACAACCGGTACACCAGAGATCGGTCCACTCCGGTCCTCTCGTACTAGGAGCAGGTCCCTTCAAATTTCCAGCGCCCAAGGCAGATAGGGACCAAACTGTCTCACGACGTTTTAAACCCAGCTCACGTACCACTTTAAATGGCGAACAGCCATACCCTTGGGACCGGCTACAGCCCCAGGATGTGATGAGCCGACATCGAGGTGCCAAACTCCCCCGTCGATATGAACTCTTGGGAGGAATCAGCCTGTTATCCCCAGAGTACCTTTTATCCGTTGAGCGATGGCCCTTCCATACAGAACCACCGGATCACTATGACCTACTTTCGTATCTGCTCGACTTGTCAGTCTCGCAGTTAAGCATCCTTTTGCCATTGCACTATCAGTACGATGTCCGACCGTACCTAGGATACCTTCGTACTCCTCCGTTACAATTTGGGAGGAGACCGCCCCAGTCAAACTGCCTACCATGCACGGTCCCCAACCCCGTTCAGGGGTCCAGGTTAGAACCTCAACGACACCAGGCTGGTATTTCAAGGTTGGCTCCACGAGAACTGGCGTTCCCGCTTCACAGCCTCCCAGCTATCCTACACAGGTCCCGTCAAAGTCCAATGCAAAGCTACAGTAAAGGTTCATGGGGTCTTTCCGTCTAGCCTCGGGTAGATTGCATCTTCACAAACATTTCAACTTCGCTGAGTCTCGGGTGGAGACAGTGTGGCCATCGTTACGCCATTCGTGCAGGTCGGAACTTACCCGACAAGGAATTTCGCTACCTTAGGACCGTTATAGTTACGGCCGCCGTTTACTGGGACTTCAATCAAGAGCTTGCACCCCATCATTTAATCTTCCAGCACCGGGCAGGCGTCACACTCTATACGTCCACTTTCGTGTTTGCAGAGTGCTGTGTTTTTATTAAACAGTCGCAGCCACCATTTCACTGCAACCCCATCGAGCTTCAGACGCGAGGTCCTACACTCTACCGGGGCGCACCTTCTCCCGAAGTTACGGTGCAAATTTGCCGAGTTCCTTCACCCGAGTTCTCTCAAGCGCCTTAGAATTCTCATCCTGCCCACCTGTGTCGGTTTGCGGTACGGTCGAAATAGAACTGAAGCTTAGTGGCTTTTCCTGGAAGCTTGGTATCAGCAACTTCAGCACCTAAGTGCCTCGTTATCACGCCTTGACATTGACCCTCCGGATTTGCCTAAAGGATCTGCCTACACGCTTGAACCGGGACATCCAACACCCGGCTTGCTTAACCTTCTCCGTCCCCACATCGCATCCTATTCCGGTACGGGAATATTAACCCGTTTCCCATCGACTACGCATTTCTGCCTCGCCTTAGGGGCCGACTCACCCTGTTCCGATGAACGTTGAACAGGAAACCTTGGGCTTTCGGCGAGGGAGCCTTTCACTCCCTTTATCGCTACTCATGTCAGCATTCGCACTTCCGATACCTCCAGCATGGTTCACACCACACCTTCGCAGGCCTACGGAACGCTCTCCTACCACATCAGAGGACAGAAGACAGAGGACAGGGGACAGATTAAAACCTGTCCTCTATCATTCGTTCTTCTGTTACTTCCAGCTTTTTGATAAACCTTGCAGCATCTTGGCGATTTCTTGATATTCATCGCGCCAATGCTGCCATGTGTCTTGGTCTATATAGCCTAAGTCCAAACAATATCGTATCCACACTCGCATTTCGTCGGCTGAGCCAATTGAGATTTGAATATAACGCTTGAATTCGGTTGTGGAGTAGCTTTGTTTACCAAAGCCTTCCGCCAGATTCGCGCAGATGGATTTGCTGGCTCGGCGTATTTGGTCGGCCAAGCCATATTGTTCAGCTTGAGGAAGCGTCAGTGTGATTCGATGGACTTCCAAAGAAACACGATACGCCCGTTTGAATACCTCCAGGTCTTCAAACGTGGCAATCGGTTTGCCTTTTCTGTCATCTGTCATCTGTATTCTGTCCTCTGATGTCCGCGATTTCGGTGCATAGTTTGAGCCCCGTTACATCTTCCGCGCAGGACGACTCGATCAGTGAGCTATTACGCTTTCTTTAAATGATGGCTGCTTCTAAGCCAACATCCTGACTGTTTTAGCCTTCCCACTTCGTTTTCCACTTAACCATGTCTTGGGGACCTTAATCGGCGGTCTGGGTTGTTTCCCTTTCGACACCGGACGTTAGCACCCGATGTCTGTCTCCCATGCTCGCACTTCCCGGTATTCGGAGTTTGCAATGGTTTGGTAGTCAGCAATAGACCCCTAGCCATGACAGTGCTCTACCCCCGGGAGTGATACATGAGGCACTACCTAAATAGTTTTCGGAGAGAACCAGCTATTTCCAAGTTTGTTTAGCCTTTCACCCCTATCCACAGCTCATCCCCTAGTTTTTCAACACTAGTGGGTTCGGACCTCCAGTTGGTTTTACCCAACCTTCATCCTGGCCATGGATAGATCACTTGGTTTCGGGTCTACACCCAGCAACTGTCGCCCTTATCAGACTCGGTTTCCCTGCGCCTCCCCTATTCGGTTAAGCTCGCTACTGAATGTAAGTCGCTGACCCATTATACAAAAGGTACGCAGTCACCCGGTGCTTCAAAAGCTCTGCTTTTGAAGCGTGAAGGGGGAAGAGACCGCGCCTGCGGCGCTCAAGGGGGAAGGGTTTGCTTTTACCCTTCTCCCTTCCCTCTTCTCCCTTCTCCGCTTCACGCGCAAAGCGCTTGAAGCACCAGGCTCCCACTGTTTGTATGCATGCGGTTTCAGGTCTATTTCACTCCCCTTCCGGGGTTCTTTTCACCTTTCCCTCACGGTACTTGTTCACTATCGGTCGATTACGAGTATTTAGCCTTGGAGGATGGTCCCCCCATGTTCAGACAGGGTTTCTCGTGCCCCGCCCTACTTGTCGCAACTCTAGTTCCACTCCTGAATTTTCGCGTACGGGGCTATCACCCACTATGGCCAGACTTTCCAGACTGTTCCACTAATTCAAAAGCTAAAGGTTGCAGGCTGCTCCGATTTCGCTCGCCACTACTCTCGGAATCTCGGTTGATTTCTTTTCCTTCAGGTACTTAGATGTTTCAGTTCCCTGAGTTCGCTTTACCCTGCCTATGTATTCAGCAGGGAATGACCCAATACGGGCCGGGTTTCCCCATTCAGAGATCTGCGGATCAAAGCTTGTTGCCAGCTCCCCGCAGCTTTTCGCAGGCTGCCACGTCTTTCATCGCCTGTAATCGCCAAGGCATCCACCACATGCACTTATTCGCTTGACCCTATAACGTTAAGCCCTCAGCTTCTCAGCCAAGGCGTTATCGTGTTTCGCATTTTTAACTTTTACTTCCACCGGATTGATTTAAGGATCCGGCTTTCGCAAAGGTTTGTGACTGACTTACAGTGACTAACCATAAATCAGCTTGATACAATCAAAACCCATTGTTTTTCCCGCATTCGCTTGCGGGCACGGCACGCCGTGCCCCTACGCGTTTGCGTGAATCACTTTCTTTACTTCTTCCAAATTTTTAAAGAACTACAACTACAGTCGTTAGACGGTAGTCGTTAGTTATTAGTTAAAACCGCAACGCAGTTGCGACGACATCAACTAATGACTAACGACTAGCGACTAGCTACTCGTTTTGTTGGTGGAGGTTGACGGGATCGAACCGACGACCCCCTGCTTGCAAAGCAGGTGCTCTCCCAGCTGAGCTAAACCCCCATTTTTTCTCTGGTGGGTCTGGTAGGACTCGAACCTACGACCCCTGCGTTATCAACACAATGCTCTAACCAGCTGAGCTACAGACCCTGAAACATCAGGATCGAGGATCGAGGATTGGGGATTGAGGGGTAAAGCAGCGTGCTGCCCCTACTCGATCCTCAATCCTCGTTCCTCAATCCTGCTCTTAAAACAACCGATGAGTGTAGGCACTCAGTCTCTGGATTCTCTAGAAAGGAGGTGATCCAGCCGCACCTTCCGATACGGCTACCTTGTTACGACTTCACCCCAGTCATGAAACCCACCGTGGTAAGCGCCCTCCTTGCGGTTAGGCTACCTACTTCTGGCAGATTCCACTCCCATGGTGTGACGGGCGGTGTGTACAAGACCCGGGAACGTATTCACCGCGACATGCTGATCCGCGATTACTAGCGATTCCGACTTCATGTAGTCGAGTTGCAGACTACAATCCGGACTACGATCGGCTTTCTGGGATTGGCTCCCCCTTGCGGGTTGGCAACCCTCTGTACCGACCATTGTATTACGTGTGAAGCCCTACCCATAAGGGCCATGAGGACTTGACGTCATCCCCACCTTCCTCCGGTTTATCACCGGCAGTCTCATTAAAGTGCCCAACCAAATGATGGCAATTAATGACAAGGGTTGCGCTCGTTGCGGGACTTAACCCAACATCTCACGACACGAGCTGACGACAGCCATGCAGCACCTGTGTTCAGGTTCCCTTTCGGGCACAATCCCATCTCTGGAATCTTCCTGACATGTCAAGGGTAGGTAAGGTTTTTCGCGTTGCATCGAATTAATCCACATAATCCACCGCTTGTGCGGGTCCCCGTCAATTCCTTTGAGTTTTAATCTTGCGACCGTACTCCCCAGGCGGTCAACTTATCGCGTTAGCTGCGGTACTAAAGAAGTCTCCTTCCCCAACACCTAGTTGACATCGTTTAGGGCGTGGACTACCAGGGTATCTAATCCTGTTTGCTCCCCACGCTTTCGTGCATGAGCGTCAGTATCGACCCAGGGGGCTGCCTTCGCCATCGGTATTCCTCCACATATCTACGCATTTCACTGCTACACGTGGAATTCTACCCCCCTCTGCCGTACTCTAGCCTGGCAGTCACAAACGCAGTTCCCGGGTTAAGCCCGGGGATTTCACGTCTGTCTTACCAAACCGCCTGCGCACGCTTTACGCCCAGTAATTCCGATTAACGCTCGCACCCTACGTATTACCGCGGCTGCTGGCACGTAGTTAGCCGGTGCTTCTTCTGACGGTACCGTCATTAGTCACGGGTATTGGCCGTAACCGTTTCTTTCCGTCTGAAAGAGCTTTACAACCCGAAGGCCTTCTTCACTCACGCGGCATGGCTGGATCAGGGTTGCCCCCATTGTCCAAAATTCCCCACTGCTGCCTCCCGTAGGAGTCTGGGCCGTGTCTCAGTCCCAGTGTGGCTGGTCGTCCTCTCAGACCAGCTACGGATCGTCGCCATGGTGAGCCTTTACCTCGCCATCTAGCTAATCCGATATCGGCCACTCCGAAAGCGAAAGGTCTTGCGATCCCCTCCTTTCCCCCTCAGGGCATATGCGGTATTAGCGTACCTTTCGGTACGTTATCCCCCACTTCCGGATATGTTCCGATATATTACTCACCCGTTCGCCACTCGCCACCAGGGTTGCCCCCGTGCTGCCGTTCGACTTGCATGTGTAAAGCATGCCGCCAGCGTTCAATCTGAGCCAGGATCAAACTCTTCAGTTCAATACCTGTTTTGGTCCATTGCTGGACCGGTCCTACTCAAAGTAAATCACTTGCATGATTTGTTTCGACTTCGCGTAGGTTACTGCTATATTTTTAAAGTCGTTCCCGCATCCCCCAAATTTACATAAAGGGGATACGGAAACTTCCCAAAAACCAAGCACCTACACTCGTCGGTTGTTTGTTTGTTTTTTAAAGAACGGCTGACCGGAAAATTACCTGGAACCCAATATTTGAAATCTGGGGGTTGCGGGGACAGGATTTGAACCTATGACCTTCGGGTTATGAGCCCGACGAGCTACCGAGCTGCTCCACCCCGCGTCAGCGAAGAACGAAACTATAGCAAAGCGTCCTAGCTTCGTCAAACACTATCTGCATTTATAATTTATCCCGCCAAATCGAGCCAATATTCGGCTCACATACAGGCTCGTGTTCGAGTAACGTAGCGCGCTATCGTCTGCTGCCATGCACCCACCTGTGAATATTGGACGAACGTACCGAGGGCTATCCCGATGACCACTACTGACTGGATAGGCAGTGCCGCTGCCACACTCACCACGACAGCCTTTATCCCGCAGGCCTGGCGGGGGTGGCGCACCCGCCATACCACTGACATCTCGTTGGGTATGTACACCCTGTTCACACTTGGTGTAACGCTGTGGTTGGCCTACGGGATCCGGCTCGAATCGTGGCCTATCATCATCGCCAACTCAATCACGTTGCTGTTGGCGGGTACAGTGCTGGTGATGAAGTTGAAGTTCGGCTAGAGTGCAGCGATATCATGAATCCCACCCCAGAAATCAAACCCGGTCAATCCGTCGAGCTGCTCAAAGAGCTGCACATCCTGACGCGCGACGGCAAGCTCAATCAGGATAGCCGGCGCAAGCTGAAGCAGGTATATCACTTGTTTCATTTCATCGAACCGTTGCTGGATGAAGTGCTCGCCTCCAGGCAAAACCTGACGCTGGCAGATCACGGCGCGGGCAAATCCTACCTGGGTTTCATCATTTACGACTTATTCCTGAAGGCGCGCGAGATCGGCCATATTTACGGCATCGAAACCCGCGAGGAATTGGTCAACAAATCGCAGCAGTTGGCTGCCAAGCTGGGTTTTGCGCGCATGTCGTTTCTGAATCTTTCAGTGGATGAATCCATACACTCGCCGCTTCTGCCCGAGCAAATCGATGTCGTCACCGCGCTGCACGCCTGCAATACAGCCACCGACGATGCGATCAAATTCGCGCTGCACAAGCATGCTAAATTCATCGTGCTGATACCGTGCTGCCAGGCCGAAGTTGCGGCTATGCTGAACAAAAACAAGAACCAATCGTTCGGCAAAACACCGCTCTCTGAAATCTGGCGGCATCCGATACACACCCGCGAATTCGGCAGCCATCTCACCAATGTGCTGCGCTGCTTACAGCTTGAAGCCCATGGCTATCAGGTGACGGTAACGGAACTGGTTGGATGGGAACATTCGATGAAAAACGAGCTGATCGTCGCCAGTCACAAGGGTACGCCGAGAATGAATGCACAGGAGAGGCTGGAACAGATTTTGCGAGAATTGAATCTGGAAGAATTGCGCGACAGGTTCATCTATTAGCGTGTTGCAGCAGCGCCCACTCAACGTGCTCCCGCACCAGATCTGATTCATGCTTCGCTCGCAGCTTAAGTGCGGCTATCACCGCAGCACTCTTGGCCGCGTTACCCAGCGCTACGGCGATGTTGCGCAGCCATTGCTCGTGTCCGGTGCGGTAGATGGCGCTGCCCGCGAGCCTGGCATTGAACTCGGCCTCATCCCACGCGAACAACTCCAGCAGCGACACATCATCCAAGCCGTGCCGCACTGCGAAATCAGGCTCGACTGTGGTTTGAGCAAAGCCATTCCACGGGCACACCAACTGACAGTCGTCGCAGCCGTAGATCCGGTTGCCGATCAGCGGGCGCAGTTCGGCCGGGATGCTACCCTTGAGTTCGATGGTGAGATAGGAAATGCAGCGGCGCGCATCCAGCCGGTACGGTGCAATGATCGCCTGGGTCGGGCACGCATCGACACAGCGCATGCAGGTGCCACAATGATCTTGTTGCGGCACATCCACCGGAAGCGGCAGGTTCACGTATATTTCGCCGAGAAAGAACCACGAGCCGTGTTCGCGCGAAAGCAGCAAGGTATGCTTGCCGCGCCAGCCCAGGCCTGCTTTGCGCGCCAGTTCCACTTCCATCACCGGCGCGCTGTCGGTAAAGACGCGTCCATCGAATCCGGCGACTGCAGCGCGAATTTTATCCGCCAGTCTCGTCAGGCGATTGCGCAGCACCTTGTGATAATCGCGCCCCAAGGCATAGCGCGAAATGAAGGCGCGCTCACCTTCCGCCAATACCTGCCAACTGTCGCGCGCACCGGGCGGCGCGTAGTTCATGCGCATCGAAATCACGCGTACAGTGCCGGGCAACAGCTCCGCAGGGCGGCTGCGTTTCAATCCATGTTTTGCCATATAATCCAGCTCGCCGTGCAAGCCGTGTGCAAGCCATTCCAGCAGACCGTTTTCCGCCGCAGCAAGATCGGTGTCACTGATGCCCACGGCCTGAAAGCCCAGCTCATGCGCCCACGCGCGTATCTGCGTTGCAAGCGCGGCATAATTTACCGGTTGAGGATTTCCGTTTTGCCCCAGTTCAGGATTTCTATTTTGCATAGCCACGATGATAGCCGAATCACCCCGCGGACATGGCAAAGTTGCCGCCCCTGATGATGGAACCCGCCATGCCTGCCGCAAGTCTCTTATTCTTCCTCGCGGATGAAAACGCGACCATCATGCTAGCGCAACGCATCGCCGCACGGCTCAGACCCGGCATGGTGATTTACCTGCATGGCGATCTGGGGGCTGGAAAAACTACTCTGGTGAGCGGCGTGTTGAATGCGATGGGATATGCGGGGCGTGTAAAAAGCCCCACTTATACGCTGGTTGAGCCGTACCATGCCTCTGGGTTAGACTTGCGGCACTTTGACCTGTACCGCCTTCACAATGAGGAAGAATGGGAAGCAGCCGGATTCCGCGATGAGTTTGATGGGCACAACATTTTTTTTATCGAGTGGCCGAAAAAAGCGCTAAGCTTTATTCCGCAAGCCGATGTGGAAATCAACTTCGAAATCCTGAATCAAGGCCGCAATGTGGAAATTCTTGCCAATACGGAAATGGGTAGGCAATGCTTAGAGCATCTTTAAAATTTATTGCACTCTTGCTCATGCTGTGGTTGCCGCACGCGCAGGCAGCCATCACCATCAGTTCGACGCGCGTCTGGCCGGCGCAGGATTATACCCGCCTGACGATCGAATCCAGAAAATCCATCCGCCACAACATGTTCACAATCAGCAACCCGGATCGTCTGGTGATCGATCTGGAGGATGTGGAACTCGGCGCAACGCTCAATGAATTGACCCAAAAGGTCGGCGACAACGACCCCTACATCAAAAGTGCGCGCGTCGGATATTTCAAACCCGGCGTGGTGCGTTTGGTACTGGATTTGAAAAATGAGGTCAAACCGCAGCTGTTCATCCTCAAACCGGTCGGTGAATACGGTTATCGTCTGGTACTGGACGTATATCCTGCCCACCCGATTGACCCGCTGATGGCATTGCTGGAACAGATCGAAGCACATATCCCGGAAGTTGCCAGCGCGCCTGCCGCGACTGTTCAGCCAGCACCTGTCGAGGACAAGCCACTTATGGCCCAGGACCAAGGCATCGCGAAGCCATTACCTCCTGATGCCGCGACCCCTGGCTTTCCCGAGTTGCGGTCACGAACCTTGATCATCGCAATTGATGCAGGGCATGGCGGCGAAGACCCCGGCGCGCGCGGCAGGCATGGCTCACGCGAGAAGAACATCACGCTGGCGATTGCACGCAAGGTTAAAATGTTGATCGATGACACGCCAAATATGCGCGGTGTGCTGATTCGTGATGGCGATTATTTCATCCCGCTCATCGGGCGCGTAGCCAAAGCGCGCAAAGTCAATGCCGATCTATTCATCTCCATCCACGCAGATGCCTTCATCAAACCGAAGGCGCGCGGCTCGTCGGTGTTTGCCCTTTCCGAACACGGCGCGACCAGTACTGCGGCACGCTGGTTGGCGAAAAAGGAAAATGAAGCCGACTTGATCGGCGGTGTGAATATCGCGGTGAAAGACCCCTATCTCGCGCGCACTTTGCTGGATCTGTCGCAAACCGCCGCCATCAACGACAGCATGAAGCTGGCCAAACATGTGCTGAATGAACTGGGTGACATCAACGACCTGCATCGCGGACGTGTCGAGCAGGCCGGATTCGCCGTGCTCAAATCCCCGGATATCCCATCCATCCTGGTCGAAACCGCATTCATCAGCAACCCCAGCGAAGAGCGCCGCTTGAATGATGAAGGCTATCAGATGAAACTCGCGAATGCGATTCTGGGCGGTGTCAAACGCTATTTTGCGCAGAATCCGGCTTTGTCCAAACCGAAAATCGCGCAAGCGGAGTTCTAGGGGAACACCCCGGTCGAAAGATAGCGGTCGCCGCGATCACAGACGATGAAGGCGATCACCGCATTCTCGACTTGTTGCGAGATGCGCAACGCGACACTCAACGCACCGCCTGAAGAAATGCCGCAGAAAATACCCTCCTCGCGCGCCAGGCGGCGCGTCATTTCCTCGGCATCCGGTTGATTCACATATTCCAGCCGGTCTACGTTCTTTCCGTTGTAGATTTTCGGCATATAGGCTTGCGCCCATTTGCGTATGCCGGGAATCTGCGCGCCCTCTTCCGGCTGCACACCGATGATCTGGATGTTGGTATCCTGTTCCTTGAAGAACTGCGAGCAACCCATGATGGTTCCGGTGGTGCCCATGCTGCTGATAAAGTGGGTGAGCTTGCCGTGAGTGTCGCGCCAGATCTCCGGCGCAGTGCCCTCGTAATGCGCGAGCGGATTATCGGGATTGGCAAACTGGTCAAGGATGATGCCCCTGCCCTCGGCGCGCAATTTATCCGCCGTGTCGCGCGCCAGTTCCATGCTGCCCTCCTTCGGCGTCAGCAACAATTCCGCGCCATAGGCATGCATGATCTGACAACGTTCCACACTCTGGTTTTCCGGCATCACCAATATCATTTTATAGCCACGCACCGCTGCCGCCATCGCCAGCGCGATGCCGGTGTTGCCGCTGGTCGCCTCGATCAGCGTATCGCCCGGCCTGATATCGCCGCGCTGCTCGGCGCGCATGATCATGTAAAGTGCGGGGCGGTCTTTCACCGAGCCGGCGGGATTATTGCCCTCCAGCTTCGCCAAAATGATATTGGAGGTATTTCCCGTAATGCGTTTCAAACGCACCAGCGGCGTGTTGCCGACGAAATTTTCTATGGATGGATACATCATTTATTCTTCTTCAAAATAATCCGAATCAACGCGCTTCACTGCATAAGACGCAGCGACAGAAACGCCAACATCAAAATCCATCATCAGGTTAGCGAGTTGTTGCCCGTCAATGAGAACAACTTTCGTGGGCAAATTAGAAACGTATTCGATTGCTTTGGGTGTAAATGAAGATGTGGTGATAAACACACCTTTGTGGGCTCTTTGTCCTTGAAGCGCTCCGACAAACTTTTGAATCTCTGGCGCACCAACGGAACCCTGCCAGCGTTTCGCCTGAATGTAGATTGTATCGAGACCAAGGCGGTCTTCTTTAATGATGCCGTCAATTCCACCATCACCACTTTGCCCAACACGCTCACCCGCATCACGGCGCGAACCGCCATATCCCATTGCGACAAGCAATTCAATAACCAAGTCCTCAAAGAATCTGGGGGAGCATTCAAGAATACGACTCAATAAATCTTGAGCGAGGCTTTGGCGTATGCTTTGATGAGCAAATTCAAGTGCTTCTTCTGGTGTTTGTTCTCTATCTGGGGCAATTAATATCTCTTTCTCTTCCTCTTTATTTTTTCGAGAAATCTGACGAAATTCCACGAAACCAGGAAATTGTTCAAGAAATTTGTTATCTATTTTTTCCGGATTTCTTGACAGGACTTGTTTGCCTATTTCTGTAATAGAAAAAACTCCACGGCGTGTCGACTCTAATAATCCAGATTTTTTAAGGAACGTACATGCCCAAGCGACTCTATTATCAAAAATAGTTTGTTGCCCGCTTGGCAAACGTTCACTTAGCTCCGAAGGATTTAACTTAAACTCAACTGCAAGGGCATTAACTGCTTCCCTCTTATTGTGTTCAGCACCATCTACAGTGAAACGTAACAATGGCAGCATAACCGCCTGAAAAACTGGAATTGTCATTTTCTCCTCCGCAATCGCGTATGAATTTAGCCGGCTGCCTTGAGCATCTGCTCCACATACCTTGCCACGCCCTGCTCCACACTCAGGAACGGTGCGGTATAGCCGCTGTTGCGCAATGCGCCGATGTCGGCCTGGGTATAGCTTTGATATTTTCCGCGCAGATGATCGGGGAACGGGATATAGCTGATGATCCCTTGCTGTTGCAGTTCGGCAACGCTTAATGCGGGTTTGCCCTCGGCACTGCGCAAGGTATTGATGGTCGCCGCCGCCACGTCATTGAAGCTCTGGGCATGTCCGGTACCGAGGTTGAAGATGCCGGATTTATGCGGGTTGTCGAGGAAATACATATTCACCTTGACCACGTCTTCGATCGAGATGAAATCGCGCAACTGCCCTCCGTTTGGATATCCGTCGCAGCCCTCGAACAATTTCACCCGCCCATCTGCGCGGAACTGGTTGAAGAAGTGATAGGCGACCGATGCCATGCGAGCCTTGTGCGCTTCGCGCGGACCGTACACGTTGAAATACCGCAAGCCGACTATTTGTGCATTGCGCTTATGCCAGCGGCGGCGCACGATCTGGTCGAACAGGAATTTGGAATAGGCATACACGTTCAGCGGGGCTTCGTATTCGCGGCTTTCCCTGAACACGCCGCCACCGCCGTACACCGAGGCGGACGAGGCATACAGGAACGGCACCTCTTCGTTCTGGCAGTAGTTCAATAGCTCAAGGGTATATTGATAGTTGTTCTCCATCATGTAGCGCCCATCCGTTTCCATGGTGTCGGAACACGCGCCCTGATGCAGCACCGCACTGACCAGCCCGTCGAAAAAACCATCCTGCAATTTTTCGAGAAAGTCTTCCTTGTCCAGATAATCAGCGATCTCGCAGTCCACCAGGTTCTTGAACTTGTCGGCATTCTTCATATTGTCGACCGCGATGATGTTGTTCTCGCCGCGCTCATTGAGAGCCTTGACCAGATTGGAGCCGATAAAGCCGGCTGCGCCGGTGACGATGTAGTACATGTTTAAACTCCTTAAATAGGGATGGGTGAAGAGGGAAGGGTGAAGGGAAAAACCGCGAGCCCTACCCTTCTCCCTTCTCCCTTCTCCCTTCACTGATGTCTCGCACAATCTCCTCGCGGCTGACCACCGCCGTGCCCAGCTTGCCCACCACGATGCCCGCCGCGCGATTGGCGATGCGCATGGCATCGGGCAAGTCCGCGCCGCTTGCCAGCATCACCGCAAGGGTGGCGATCACGGTATCGCCCGCGCCGCTGACGTCGAACACCTCGCGCGTTTGCGTCGGCTCATGCAGTACCTCATTGGCACGATACAGACTCATGCCGTCTTCGCTGCGCGTGACCAACAGCGCATCGAGATTTAATTCGTTGCGCAACTTCTCTGCCTTGGCGTTAAATTCGGCATCGGTCTTCCAGCTGCCCGCCACTTCGCGGAACTCGCTGCGATTCGGAGTGAGCAATGTCGCGCCGCGATAGCGGGCGTAATCATCCCCCTTGGGATCGACCAGCACCGGTTTGCCCGCTGCGCGCGCCAGCCGGATCATTTCGGAGATATGGGTCAGTCCGCCCTTGCCATAATCGGACAGGATCACGACATCGGCCAACGGCATTTGCGCTCGAAAATCCTCCAATGCGGCATGCAGCACTTCGTGGCTGGGCGAAGTTTCAAAATCAATGCGCAGCAACTGCTGGTGACGCGCGATGGCGCGCAGTTTGATGATGGTGGAAATGCTGTCGTCGCGATGCAACAGCGCTGTGAGGTTGCTGTGCTCATTGAGCAACCTCTCCAGGCACGCTCCCGCCTCATCATCACCCACTACCGACAACAGGGTAGCTTGTGCGCCGAGTGCCGCAATGTTGCGCGCCACGTTGGCCGCGCCACCGGGACGTTCTTCGACACGCTCGACCTTGAGCACCGGCACCGGAGCTTCGGGCGAGATGCGACTGACATCGCCGAACCAGTAGCGATCCAGCATCACATCACCGACCACCAATATCTTTGCACTAACGAACTTTGGCAACGCCGTCATAACGAAACTCCAATCTCCTGATTGATATCAAGCAACGCCTGCAACGGGTCCGCCGCCTGGGTGATCGGGCGTCCGATAACCAGATAACTGGAACCGGCTTGCAGAGCGGCCTGCGGAGTCATCACTCGCGACTGGTCGTCCTGCAGGGGCACGGCGCGCCGTGCCCCTACCAGCGCCGGACGAATTCCCGGGGTCACCAGACAAAATTCGCTGCCGCATTGCTTGCGCAGCAGCGCGGCCTCCTGCGCGGAACACACCACACCATCCAGACCGCTGTCGCGCGCCAGGGTCGCCAGGCGCAGCACCATCTCGGCTGGCGTGGCAGCTATGCCGATGGCGGCCAGATCTTCCTGCGCCATGCTGGTAAGCACCGTCACAGCAATAAGCTTGGGTTTCTGTTTGCTGCTGTCTATCGCATCGCGTGCCGCGGCCAGCATCTTGCGTCCACCCAGCGCATGCACGTTGACCATCCACACCCCCAGGCCGGCAGCAACCTTGCAGGCTTGCGCTACGGTATTGGGGATATCGTGAAATTTCAGGTCGAGAAAAATCCTGAAACCCTTCCGCATCAGTTGCTCCACCAAGGCCGGGCCGGTGGCAGTGAATAATTCCTTGCCGACTTTCAGACTGCACAGCGAAGGTTCCAGCATGTCGGCCAATGCAAGCGCCGGTACGGCAGCGGAGTAATCCAGTGCGATAATGACTTTCGGGTCATTCATAAAGCAGCCCCGGTTTCCTCGGTGCGCCGCGGCGAAAAACTATCCCAGGCCTGGCAGGCAGGGCAGTGCCAGTAGAACTGGCGGGCATTGAACCCGCAGTTGGCACAGCGATACATGGCCAGATTGCGCGTGCGTTTGTGGATCAGATTTCTTACCAGCTCGACATCGGCACGATTTTCCATTGACACTTCCTGCAACCGGGCCTCGAGCAATTTGTCCAGTCCCAGCAAGGTCGGGTTGCGCTCCAACTCGTCGCGTACCAATTGGTAGGCGGCTGCCGATCCTTCATTATTCTGCACACCGTCGAACACCACATTCATCAAGTCGTGCGAGTGATACTTGCCCAGGTATTCGCGCAACAAGGCAACACCTTCCAACTCCCGATCCAGACTACGATACGCATTCAGCAATCGTTCAGCGACCAGTGACAGATATTGCGCGTCCTGGGTTTCGATGGATTTCCAGATGTTGATGGCCTCTTCGTGCTTGCCCTCGCTCTCGGCCATGTCACCCAGCATCATCGTGGCGCGCACCGCACCGGGATGAACCTGCAACGCCTGATGCAAATGGGCGCGCGCCGCAGCCGGATTGTCTTGTGTGATTTCCTCGCTCGCCAGCTCACAATAGAAAAAAGCGGCCTGATTGCCATAGGACTGTCCTGACACCTCAGTCAACTTTTCCGCGACCGCGATCGCCTTGAGCCAGTCATGCTCTTTTTGGAACAACTCGAGCAAAAACTCCAAAGCATGCCTGGCATAAGGGGTGCCTTCCAGCTCTCTGAACAGGCTTTCGGCACGATCCAGAATCCCGGCCTTCAGATAATCCTGTGCCAGCTCGAAGATCGCCTGCTGGCGTTTGTTGTCATCCAGATCAGCCCGTTCCACCAGGTTGTGGTGCATGCGCAAGGCCCGATCGACTTCGCCACGGCGCCGGAACAGGCTGCCCAGCGCGAAGTGCAACTCGACGGTTTGCGGATCGACCTTGACCACCTCGATGAAGGCCTCGATGGCCTTGTCCTGCTGCTCGTTGAGCAGGAAGTTCAGCCCCTGAAAATACGACTGCGGCAGCGCACTCGATTCCGAGAGCAGCTCTTTTATATCGATGCGCGCAGCCAGCCATCCCATTCCGAAAAACAACGGAAAGATCAGCAGCATCCAGAGTTGAAATTCCATAAACGAACAGATCAGGAAGGTTGTATAGGCATTTTTTGCGTTTCATCGATACCGGCGAGTTTGTTCTTGACCCGAATATCGCGCTTCAGGCGTGTGATTTCGCGGCGTTGCCGCAACACACTGGCAAGCATGGCGAGTACGCCAATAGCTGTGCCGGCTGCAAAAAATATCAGCAGCACGATCACAAGGGAAGACTGCCACTCATAGCCGAAAAAATAACGCAGCGTGACCGGCTGGTCATTTTTGACCGCGAACCCGAGCAGTACGATGAACAGCGCTGCGCGCAACAACCAATTGAGATAGCGCATGGCACACCCCGAAAAAAACCGTTACAACAAGACTCCTGCAGCACGTAGCGAGCGCAGGTCAGACAAGGAGAAAAGGGGCGAAAAACCGGAGTGTATGTTTTATACACGAGGATTTTGAGTCACTTTTCGACGCAGTATCACCAAGCGCAGCAGTGTTGCAGGTGTCTTGCAACGATAGCATAAAAAATGGCGGCAATACCTTGCGATATGCCGCCATTTGAACCACTTCAGCCCAGAATCAAGACTTCTGTTCGCTGACTCGCTCCCTGAGTTCCTTGCCCGCTTTGAAATGCGGCACATACTTGGCTGGCACTTTTACCTTGTCGCCGGTCTTGGGATTGCGCCCCTGACGCGGCGGACGGTAATTCAGGCCAAAGCTGCCGAAACCACGAATCTCGACACGTCCGCCTCGCGATAGCGCGGCGGACAGGGCGTCCAGAATCACTTTAACGGCTAGCTCGGCATCCTTGGCCAGCAGCTGCGTATGCAGCTCTGCCAGCTTCGCGATCAAATCAGAACGAGTCATGGCGGGGAATCTCCAACTTAGGCTTCGGTCTTGCTGCCGGTCATCTTGGCCTTCAGCAGCGCGCCCAGATTAGTGGTGCCCGCACTGGAGCTGCTTTCGGCGGTGAGCTTCTGCATCGCTGCGGTTTCCTCTGTCTTGTTCAGCGCCTTGATGGACAGGTTGATACCGCGATTCTTGCGATCCACATTGATGATCACAGCGGTGACGCTATCGCCCTCCTTGAGGTGATTGCGGATATCTTCGACGCGATCGGCGGACACTTCGGAGGCCTTCAGATACGCTTCGACATCGCCTTCCAGCGAAATAGTGGCGCCCTTGGCATCCAATGACTTCACGGTACCGGTGACCACTGCGCCCTTTTCGTGGCTGGAAGCGAAACCACCGAACGGATCGCCTTCCAGTTGTTTGATACCGAGGGAGATACGCTCGCGCTCAACGTCGATGGCCAGTACCACGGCCTCGACTTCATCGCCCTTCTTGTAGTTGCGTACCATTTCCTCGCCGGGCTGGGTCCAGGACAGGTCAGACAAATGCACCAGGCCGTCGATACCGCCATCCAAGCCGATGAATACGCCAAAATCGGTGATGGACTTGATCTGACCCTTAACCTTGTCGCCCTTCTTGTGGTTGATCGCGAAATCATCCCAGGGGTTGGATTGGCATTGCTTCATGCCCAGAGAGATACGGCGACGCGCTTCATCGATCTCCAGGATCATCACTTCGACTTCGTCTCCCAAAGCAACGACCTTGGAAGGATGGACGTTCTTGTTGGTCCAATCCATTTCGGAAACGTGCACCAAGCCTTCGATACCCTGCTCGATCTCCACGAACGCACCGTAGTCGGTCAGGTTGGTCACCTTGCCGAACAAACGGGTGCCCTGCGGATAGCGGCGCGCCAGGCCGTTCCACGGATCATCGCCCATCTGTTTGATACCCAGCGAGACGCGGTTCTTCTCTTGATCGAACTTCAGGATCTTGGCTTCGATCTCGTCGCCGACGGTCAATACTTCGGAAGGATGCTTCACGCGACGCCATGCCAGGTCGGTGATATGCAACAGACCATCGATGCCGCCCAGGTCAACGAACGCGCCGTAGTCGGTGATGTTCTTGACCACACCCTTGACGATCGCGCCTTCCTTGAGGTTTTCCATGACCGCTTCACGGTCGGCACCCACGCTCGCTTCCAGCACCGCGCGGCGGGAAACCACCACGTTGTTGCGCTTGCGATCGAGCTTGATGACCTTGAGTTCCATGGTCTTGTTTTCGTAAGGCGTGGTGTCCTTGACCGGACGGATGTCAACCAGCGAACCCGGCAGGAATGCGCGGATGCCGTTGACCATCGCGGTCAGGCCGCCCTTGACCTTGCCGCTGACGAAACCTTCCACGATCCTGCCTTCTTCCATGGCCAATTCCAGATCGTGCCATGCCGCCAGACGCTTGGCTTTTTCGCGCGACAGCTTGGTTTCACCATAGCCGTTTTCCAGCGCTTCGATCGCGACGGTGACGAAATCACCCGCCTTGACTTCCAATTCGCCTTTGGCGTCGAGGAACTCCTCGATCGCAATCAAACTTTCGGACTTCAGTCCGGCATTCACCACCACCATGTTGTGGTCGACACGCACGACTTGTGCGGTGATCAGCTCACCGGCGCGCATTTCCTTGCGCGTCAGGCTTTCTTCAAACATTGCGGCAAAACTATCGGGGTCTTTTAAAGCTACTGCTGTTGAGTTCATCGGATATACCTAAAAGAATAAAATCTGCTTACGCAGAGGGTTGGTTAAAGTTCCCATCAGACGGAGAGTCAGCCGGGGCCTGTGTTTCAGAGCTACTTCGCCTGGTAGCGCGCCAATATTTCCTGGACCGCCTGCTCGATGTCCTGAACTGCTTCATCGATGCTTAGTGCCGTGGTATCCAGCAGCCTTGCACCATGCGCCTGTTGCAGAGGAGATACGCTGCGCTGAGTATCTCGCTCGTCACGCACACGTATATCCAGCAAAAGGGCGGCGATATTAGCATCCATTCCTTTTTCTTTCAACTGCTTATATCGACGGTCTGCGCGCGCCTCGGCGCTGGCGGTCAAAAATACCTTCAATACCGCGTCCGGAAACACCACCGAGCCCATGTCGCGCCCATCCGCCACCAGGCCCGGCCTGCGGCGGAAAGCGTGCTGCTTGGCGAGCAGCGCGGCGCGCACTGCAGGATAAGCCGCCACTTTGGAAGCCGCAGCCGCACACAGCTCACCGCGCAACTTATCGCCGGCCAATGCGCCGTCCAGCCATATCTTCTCGCCCTCGAAACGAATCTCCATGCGTGCGGCCAGTGCCGCCAGACCGGATTCATCGGTCAGCATGACCCCGTCACGCTGCGCCGCCAGCGCCAGCAGGCGATACAACGCGCCGCTGTCGAGATAGTGGAAACCGAGCCTGGCCGCGACCAGTTGTGCCACCGTGCCCTTGCCGGATGCCGACGGCCCATCGATCGCGATCACCGGCACGGCCTGCACCACATCATGCAACAGCGTGAAATAATTCGGGAAGGTCTTGGCGACACAGCGCGGATCGTTGATGCGTATCCCTTCCGCGCCAAACGCGGCGAGCGAAAAGCACATCGCCATGCGGTGATCGTCGTAGGTGTCGATGCCTTCAACAGGATTGTGGATCGAGGATCGAGGATTGAGCAAAACCCCCTCTAACTCCCCCTTATCAGGGGGAGAACTGGGCAGCGGCTCCTCCCCTGACAAGGGGAGGCTGGGAGGGGTTTGGTTTTTACTCAATCCTCGCTCCTCGCTCCTCAATCCTGTAATACAGATGTAATCCTCCCCCTCTTCAACCGCCGCCCCCACCTTGCGCAATTCGGTCGCCATCGCCGCGATGCGGTCGGTCTCCTTGACGCGCCAACTGGCGATATTGCTCAGCGTGGTCGTGCCCTCGGCGAACAGCGCGACGACCGCCAGCGTCATCGCCGCATCGGGAATATGGTTGCAGTCAAGGTCTATCGCCTTGAGCCGCCCGGATTCCGGCGCGCGCGCCTCCATCCAGTTCATGCCCATCTCTATCTGCGCGCCCATCAGCGCCAGCGCATCGGCAAAGCGCACATCGCCCTGGATGCTGGCGCTGCCCACGCCCTCGATGCGCACCGGGCCGCCGCCTATCGCTCCTGCCGCGAGAAAATACGAAGCCGACGACGCATCGCCTTCCACATAGATCACACCGGGCGACACATAACGGCTGTCCGCTGCCACCGTGAAGCTGCGCCAGCCATCGCGCTGAACAACCACACCGAAGCGCGCCATCATCGCCAGCGTGATCTCGATATAAGGCTTGGAGATCAACTCGCCGATCACTTCCACCGTGACCTCGCGATCCAGCAGCGGCAAGGCCATCAGCAATGCGGTGAGGAACTGGCTGGACACATCGCCGCGCACGCTGACCTTCTGTTGCGCCCCCTCTCCCGTCACGGGAGAGGGTTGGGGAGAGGGTGGATGTATCTGCAACGGCGGAAAACCTTCATTGTCCAGACATTCGATGTCCGCGCCGAGTTCGCGCAACGCATCCACCAGATCGCCTATCGGCCGCTCGTGCATACGCGGAGTACCGGACAGCTTGTAATCGCCACCGGACAACGCCAGCGCCGCCGTCAGCGGACGAAACGCCGTTCCGGCATTGCCCAGGAACAACTCCGCCTCCTTGACCGGAAAACAAGCGCTACGAGTTTCGCCAAGATCTCCGCCGCAGCCCTGAACACGAAACACATGCGACTCCGGTTGCTCCACACCGACACCCAGTGTGCGCAAGCCATCCAGCATGCGCTCGGTATCATCCGACAACAGCACATCGCGTATCTCGGTTGTGCCCTGCGCCAGTGCCGACAGCAACAGGATTCGATTGGAAATGCTTTTCGAGCCGGGCAGCGTGATCGTGCCGCGCGCACTCAACAGAGGAGGAAGGTCAATGAAATTTTCGGATGTCATTGCGGTTGGATTGCATGGCAGATTTGCATGGGCGGGATGATACCGGAAAGCCGGGAGCAGCATGTAGGTTGGGTTGAGCGTAGCGTAACCCAACATCATTTATAAAAGCTTGAGACAAAACCGCCGGGGTTGCCCGGCAGCAAGTTACCTTTCTTATCTTGCCAAGAAAGGTAACCCAAAGAAGTCGCCCCCGGTTTGCCGCCCCTGCGGGGTACCCTGCGTTGCTCGTCTGGTCAGGCGGCTGCACAACTCGCACTGCGTACTCAAACATAACCAGCGACTTGGCTGGCGTTGTTTGCCAGCTTAGTCGAATGGCTAGTTGTTTCATCAGTGCTCGCCGACGCCCCCTGACCAGCCTGCTCGGCGGCGCACAGGGGATGAAAGGCGAAAACCCAAAATCGTTAAGTCGGGTGGGCAACTCGTTGCCCACCAATTATCGAACTGCCGCGTGGGCACGTGGTGCCCACCCTACCGGTCTTGGAATCCGCGTAGAATAACAGGCAAAATAAGCCCTCTAATTCCAACAGTAGTAGCAGGAGAAATCATGTACCGCCTCGGTGTCTGCCTCCTCATATTGTTTCCTGACTTCGCATTCGCCAAGACGCCTGCTGAAGTGTTTGCCATGGCCTCGCCCAGCATCGTGATTGTTCGCGCCCTTGACGCGCAGGACAAGGTGATCAGTTTGGGCAGCGGCGTAGTCATTGCGACGGCTCAGGTCATTACCAATTGCCACGTCACCGATAAAGCCGCACGCATGGAGGTTAAATCTGGTTCCGACACCTTGCCCGCCATCTTCCGTTATACCGACCGCGAGCGCGACCTATGCCAGCTTGCCGTGCCGAACCTCACTGCGCCTTCTGTCAAGATAGGCTCCGTGAAAGGGCTCAAGATCGGCGCGCGCGTCGTTGCCTTGGGAGCACCGCAGGGATTGGAACTCAGCTTGAGCGATGGCATCATCGCCTCGCTGCGTGAAGCAGGGGATGCGAGCATCATCCAGACCACTGCGCCCATCTCCCCCGGCTCCAGCGGCGGCGGCCTGTTCGACGAAGAAGGGCGTCTGATTGGCATCACCACTTTTTATCTGTCTGAAGGACAGAACCTCAATTTCGCGCTCCCCGCCGATTGGATTGCGGTTCTCCCCGAGCGCGCAAAAATCGCTAAGGCCACGGCATTCGATGAATCCGCTTGGTTGTTAAAGGCCATCGCGCTTGAGGAAAAAAAAGACTGGAACGCCCTTCTCGCCCACGCCCGCGCCTGGACAAAAGCAAATCCGCGCAGTGCTTTGGCTTGGAACAGCCTAGGGCTTGCCTATGGAAAGACTGGTCAAGCCGAACAGGCGATCAAGACCTTTCGTGATGCACTGCGCATCAACCCTGAATATGCAGATGCCTGGAACAACCTAGGTGTCGCCTATTTAGAGGCTGACCAAACCGATCAGGCGCTCAAGTCCTATCGCGAAGCTCTGCGCATCAATCCTGAGGATGAAGTTGCTTGGGTCAACCTTGGGATTGTCTATGGAAAATCCGGCCAAGCCGATCAGGCTCTCAAGGCCTATCGCGAGGCTCTGCGCATTAATCCTGAGTACGCCGTTGCTTGGGTCAAACTTGGGATTGCCTATGGAAAATCCGGTCAAACCGATCAGGCGATCAAGGCCTATCGTGAGGCTCTACGCATCAATCATGAGGATGCCGATACTTGGGTCAACCTTGGGAATGCCTATGGAGAATCCAGCCAAGCCGATCAGGCGATCAATGCCTATCGCGAGGCTCTGCGCATCAATCCAGAGTATGCCGGTGCTTGGTATAACCTGGGGCTTGTCTATGGGATGAAAGATGAGCGCACCCAGGTATTGGAAATTTATCGGCAATTGCGCACCCTAGATCCCGCGCTCGCTGATGATTTCTTCAACAAGGTGGTGATGCCGCGATGATCGTTTTCTCCACACGAGCTACTACTGCTGCTGTTGAATAATGACGTAAAAATAAACAAGATGTGGGGTATCTATTTCTAATTAAACGTCAGAGGGAACGAGATGAGCACAGCCAAGACGAGCGAGTTTCAAGGAAGCGAACTTTTCTGGGCTCATTCGGTTAACTCCCTTTACGTTCCGGCAATCCGGTACTTTAGTAAGGCGCTGCCCGAGCGGCTACTGCCGCTTTTCAATAATCTTGTGGAGGAAGCTGACAGATTCGCGCACGAAGAATATCAGCGCCTTGGCGCCTTACCCACCTTCTACGAAAGCGACGGTAGCGAGCTGGCTGAACGGGCCCACGATAATGCCGTTTCTTGGTATTTAAGCATGGCTGCTGTAAAACAGAGTGTGATTAATCTCTACGCGGTTGGATTGCGGCATTTATTTGAGCAGCAATTATTTGATTTGGTCCGACACGTTCCATTGGCATCAAGAGATGACGCTGATTACAAAAAAGATTTGGAGGCTCTGTGTAAAAACGGTGTTGATGTTGAGCGTTTCGGTTCATGGCAAATGCTTGAGGAACTTCGGCTTATTTGTAATGCCGTTAAGCACGCAGAGGGTTCTGGCACATCTCAACTGAGGAGCCTGCGTCCAGACCTCTTTGTATACCCGACAATGGCAGGCCTGTCGTTATTTTCCCGCTCAGTGTCTGTGCTTCAACCGCTAGCCGGAGAAGACATTTACCTGCGAGAAGCAGATATTGAAAAATATGCACTGGCAATCGAGAATTTCTGGGACGAGGTCAGTCAAAGGCTGGAGCAAATGGCTGCGAACGTAGCGTGATGTCTAACTCAGTGAGGTAGACCTATCAATCTATCGGGCGAATGAACCGAATGTAGTTAAGGCGAATCGATGGGGTCAGACTCCATCGATCCATTTCGGAAATGAAATGGTGAATTGTTTTTGCCCCTCAGGGACACCACCATTATTATTTGTCACTCAATCAATCCCCACCGCGAATCCTCAAGCGATCAGGCTCGACAATCCAGAGTTGTCCATTGATTGGACGCACCGCAAGCATGGGAATGGCTTTCGCCAGCAGATCAAGCAATGCCTGTTTGCCTTGTCGTGGCAAGCGCAACACCATATATCCGGGCGTCTATGCAGGAGGGTAGCGCCGGATGTCCGACAGATCGAGGTCGGCGGTAATCAGGATTCGGTCTTCATCCTTGCATACATCAACGATGCGTTCGTCGGAGGCGCCTCCCAACGTTTGCTGATAGACCGTCATGGCATCGTGGCCGGCAGCCTTGAGCAGTTCGGCGGCTTCAATCGGCAGATTCTGGTCGATCTTGAACTTCATGCCGCCATCGGCACCAGTTCCTCATGAGCCAACGCCGCCGCATAAGCCATGCAGGCCTGTACATCCTCCGCGGTAAGCGGCGGGTAGCTGGCAACGATGGCCTCAACCGTCATACCTTCAGCCAGATTATCGAGCACGCTGCTGACCGTTATGCGAGTCCCGGTAATGCAGGCGCGTCCCTTGCAGATGGCGGGATCGACGTGAATGTGTTGTTGCCAATTCATTTGATTGACTCCTTAAGAATAATGTAGAAAGCGTGGTCTGTCCGTTTACTGAAGCCGGTTTTCTGATGAAGCAATGTAGTGAATTTTTTGCTGCGTCGGCAGTATCCTTCAAGCCTTGCCGTTTGGCAATTCAATCGCGGAGACCAGCCCGCGTAGTGCGGATTCGGCATTTTCCCCTGCTGCAATAAACACCGGCAGGACGATGGTGTAGACCCTCTTGTCCGGACTCAGCCGAATCAAAAACAAATAGGTTCAGATTGAATTGTTTTTTCATTTCTCTAAACTTCTTCAACGCCTCATCATTCACAGCGGGAACGACGTCATTCCCCGCCCCGCTCTTTCACTTCAGTCCTCGCCCACCCTCGCGCAAAGGTGATGCGAAGTTCCGCGCCAACCGCCAACTGCCCCACATCTGACACCACGCTGCCGCTGGCATCCTGCACCATGCTATAGCCACGCGCCAGGACTTTTGTCGGGTCGAGCAAGATCAAGTGCTGCGCGGCATTCTCTGCTCGCACCAAGCGCTGCGCCTAGGTCTCGCGCAGCTAACAGGCGAAGGGGAATATGGTTACGCCTAATGTTGAAGTTAAGCAGCGCGCCGCTTTGTGGTGCGCCCGCTCGAACGTCGTGTTAGACCAGCCGACAGTTTTGCAAACTCAACTACCGAGCGTAAGGCGGCATTTACAGAGGCTGAATCAGGAAAGGACTTGGCCAGTTCAGGGTCGACAAGCACCAGATTTGAGCCCTCGGTCTTCAGTCGTTTGGCGTAACGTCCCCGCTCTGCCTTGGAGAAATCAAAATCATATTCAGGACGCAAATCATCGTCAGGTTTGCCTGGTGTCTTAGGTTTCATAGCGTTTTCTTTCTTTGTTGGTTGCCACTCGTGCGCTGATAATCCGGATTGTGCCGTCTTGTTCGGAGTGGGATACCACCAGCAATCTTCCGTCAGCCCCCAGTCCATAAGTGATTAGCCGAACCTCTCCCCGAGAGTGGTCAGGGTCGTGAAAGGTCGCCGACAACTCGTCCTCGAAGGCCTGCGCTGCTGCCTCAAAGGTAACGCCGTGCTTGCGAAAATTCGCGGTCGCTTTGGTGAAATCCCATTCAAATTTCATGCGCTAATTCTAGCGCGTTCCTTGCCACTATGTTCAATATTAATCCCTTGTTTCCCGTTAATTCCAATTATATTTTAAAGCCCGCCATCGTTGATTTTATCGGATGTGCGAACCCCGCCTCGATCTTTTACTTCAGTCCGCGCCCACCCTTGCGCAAAGGTGATGCGCAGTTCCGCGCCGATAGCCAACTGCCCCGCATCCGACACCACGCTGCCGCTTGCGTCTTGCACCAAGCTATAGCCGCGCACTAGGCCTGCCCTGCGCCAGGGCCGACAGCAGCAATATGCGATTGGAAATGCTTTTCGAGCCGGGCAGCGTGATCGTGCCGCGCGCACTGAGCAAAGGAGGAAGGTCAATGAAGTTTTCGGATGTCATTGCGATTGAACTGCATGGCAGATTTGCGTGGGTGCGATGATACCGCAAAGCCGGAAGCGGTACGCACAGTTGCCGGGGCAGCCCGGCGGTTTTGCTTTTGTTGTTGGGTATCGCTGTGCTCAACCCAACCTACATACTGTTTTCCGGCGAGAATGTGATTCTTGTCTAATGCTCCTTGCCATCGACTCGCGGCTGGAAAAGAAATGGAATATACCGCCATGCGAGCAGCGCAAAACACATGAACCAGCACGCTGCCGAAAGGTTGATCCAGTAGGCATATCCGGCAGGGTGAAGCTGCGGTGCGATGATGCGCAGCACGAAGCCCAGCATCATGATCCGCAGGGCGGATTTGTCGAGCGCGTCAAAAACCACCTTTCTGCCGGTGTGCCCCTTCGATATCCTGATCAGCATGCCGGGGATGATCAGTCCCATCACGCCGAAGGTGAAGACGTGGATGGACACGGATACCGCCCATTCGGGATGGACGATATGCCTGAGAAATTCGATCAGCAGTTGCGAGACGAGCGCGATGTAACCCAGATACATGATGCCGATGTCGAGCCGCTGCATCGCCAATTGAGGCTTCCAGTAAATGAAGCGGCCTGCCAGCAGAAGCGCGAGCAGCAGTTCGATCCAGCCTGACAGTTGCGGCGGCATCAGGCCGGCAAACACCAGCAGCAGCCCGAGCAGCTTGATCGCCTTGTTCAGCAGCGGATCATTCAAGATGGCAACCTGGAATACGCTCTTCATGAATTGGGACAGCGTTCGTTCCAGCATCACCAGAAAGGCCATGCGGAACAGTCCCACCGCCATGCTCCAGCCGATCTGGTAATAGTCGGCGCTGAGCATCAGGTTCTTGCTCAGCAGAAAAAGCGGGAGGATCAGCAACAGGAAGTAGTTGTCGCGATAGGAGTCGGCCTTGCGGTTGCGTATCAGCGTCCACATCAGCATCGCGACGATGGCGGCAATGAACAGGTTGTTGGAGATCCGGAACAGCAGCGGCGGCCAGGCTCCCCCGAACCACATCCCGGCCCGCTCGAACAGCCATGCCGACATCAGGAACATCAGCGCGTAACCGTGGTAGCCGCGCACCCCGACCCAGTTCTTGGTCGAGGTCAGCAGGAAACCGCCCAGCACCGCCCAGCCGAAGCCGAAGAACATCTCATGGGCGTGCCACTGCACCATGGAGAATGAGCTTGCCGGCGCGGCGATCACACCCGAATGAATGAATGCCCACAAAACCGGCAGACTCAATCCCGATAACATCGCCAGTGCAAAGAACGGCCGGAAGCCGACCAGCCAGAGCGGATGCGTGGGCAGGTATATTTTGTTTCCCATGCGCTGGTCTTTCTCGCTCACTACAACAAACTTTCGAGCACCGGAAAAAGCTCGCGTTCCTCGAATCGGACATGAGCCGCCAGGCATTTGCCGAAGCTATCCAATGCCCCGGCATCGTTCTGTCGCAAGGCATCGAGCAGTCCGCGCAATTGACTATGGTCTGCCAGGGTACGCTCGAGCAGCGGCTGTGTTTCCGGGCTGTTCAGCAGCGGCAGCAACGATACCTCCTCGATCCGGAAGTGCGGCTCCAGTTCATCCGCGAATGCCCGGATCACGCGCTGGCAGGTTAGCCTAACCAGAGCCTCATCACCGGATCTTGCCGCACGCTCGCTGGCTTTTGCCAGCGTGAGGGCGGTGTGGTGCTCTCGCGATAGCGGTTGCAGGATCGGGCTTCGTTTCATGTGTCAATCAAACCGGCGTGACGAGAAAGACATCCGGATCATCGCCATGTTCAAGCAGGATGCTGCGCACCCGTGCTTGCCAGAGCTGCCGGAATTCGGCTGTTTCCGCTGCTGTTGCGGTATCCGACAAACAACTTGCCATCAGCTCGGGCAGGCGCGGTGAAGCCGGGATATGTTTCAGGTTTGTCGCTGTTTGCACGGCCCGGCCGGTGTCGAGCCGGGTGAACCGCATCTCCCCCGGCATTTCCACCGCAAAGAACAATTTCTTTCGTCTGTCGAAGCGGCCGCCGATGCCCTTGAAGCCATTGTCGGACATGGCGCCGGTCAGCATGCTCACGACATTTGCGATGACTCCCGTGACACCGCTTGCGCTGTCATGGCTGAATTCCACACGAATCTCGCCACGCACCGGCATTGCATCCGGATAGAGGTATGCAAGTGCCTTGAAGGTAGACCAGTAGGCCGCAGCGACCGTCGGGCAGGAGTGGCCGGCCAGACGCACCGCATCGAAGTAGCCGTATTGCAGAATCCCGTCTTTTGTCGCGCCGAGAAATTCCGCCAACGGGTCGTACAAACTGATCCTGGGCACTGCATCAAAGAAATCCGGATGGTTCATGTTTCAGGACTTTCTTATCGTTTCCACGCGACGCATGGGAACGATGGAGAATTTCACTTATTGACGCGCGAAATTGATGACGATCTGACCCGGTTCGCGGGTGACATAACTGATCGCGATACCCTCGCCGTAACGTTGCGTCAATTGGGCAAGCAACGGCAATGGATCGTGGTCGTTGACGAAGACCATCATCTCGCCCGGATTCAGCGAGTCCAGCGCGCCAAAGATCGCGGCGTGACGAAAGCGTTTTGCAACTCCGCGCGCATCGAACGGATAACGCATGTCGGAGGAAATGGTGTTGGAGCAATTATGTGTCATTCTGGATTCCTTGGAATTGAAAGATAGAAATTGAAAGATGTTTGCGAAATGCCGTATACGAAGCGTGCCGCGAGCCACGCGATCACTATATAACATGTGCACATGATACATGTATTATTATACAATGCCAACGCTTTCCGGTTTCACCCGCCATTGGCGCAACGAAAGCACCGCCCGTAATTTTTTAGGATGCTGATATGCAAACCATTGCCAAATATATGAGCGCTGACCATCACGCCTGTGACGAGGCATTCGCCAACGCCGAACATGCCGTTCTGGCCAATAACTGGAGCGATGCGGAAACTGCGTTTGACAAGTTCCGAACCGGGCTGGCCAGGCACTTTCGCATGGAAGAAGAAGAGCTTTTCCCCGCGCTGGTCTCCGCCGGCGGTCCTGGCGGCCCGGTGCAGATGATGCGCATGGAACACGCGCAGATGAACACACTCGTCGAACAAATGGCCACCACATTGACATACCGGGACGCGCATGGATATGGCGGTTTGTCGGAGACGCTGTTGATCGTGATGCAGCAGCACAACCTCAAGGAAGAACAGATTCTCTATCCCATCGCGGATAACATTCTCGCAACACAGCGGGAAGCGCTGCTTGGCCGCATGCGGGTGGCTTGATCACCATGTGCGCGGACATGGCACACGAACTGGATGTGCGCGGACTGCCGCCGCCGGAGCCTTTCGAGCACATCATGCGCGCATTGCCGGCACTCCCCGCCGGTGCAGTCCTGCATGTGCATATTGATCGCGAACCCTACCCGCTTTACGAAGTGCTGCGCAACAGCGGTTATGCCTGGCAGACCGATGCGCAGACAGATGGAAGCTTTTCAATCCGCATCAGCCGCGGCGCATGAAGATCGTCTCGCTCAGTACCGAACAGGCACCGCCGATTTCCGTGCCGCTGCGCTTTTTCACTGCCGCCCCGCTTTTCCTGCTGCTGGCTGCGCTGATGCTGGTGTCCGGCACAGACAATCCATTTGCCAACATACGCTCGCCCGCGCTGCTTGCCGCGACGCACTGCATCACGCTGGGATTCATGGCGATGGTCATGCTGGGTGCGATGCAGCAGATCCTGCCGGTGGTGATCGGCTGCCCGATGCCGGCTTCCCGGGTGACCGCATGGCTCACCTTCCTGCCGCTGATATCGGGCGCATTGCTGCTGCCTGCCGGCTTCATGCTGGGCAAACCGGTATTGCTCAATCTCGCCTGGCCGCTATTGGGGTTTGCTTTTACAACATTCATCATTGCCAGCCTGATCAGCCTGGCGCGCTCTCCCGCATACAATGCCACCAAGACCGCGATACTGCTGTCCATCATCGCGCTCGGCGGAGCCATCACATTGGGCATGCTGCTGGCGCATGGCTATGCCACCGGTTCGCCGCTGCCCTATGCCGAGTTGTCCATAGCCCATATCGGTCTGTCGTTGGGCGGCTGGGTGATGTTGCTGATCATCGGCGTGTCCTTTCAAGTGGTGCCGATGTTCCAGCTCACGCCAAACTACCCGAAATGGCTGGCCAACGGTTTGACTCCCGCCGTATTCATCGCGCTGCTGTTGAGCCTGCTGTCCCTTCTGCTCGAACCGATGCCACAGTGGGCGGCAATCGTTGCGCAAAGCCTGTTCTGGTTTTTGGCAGGCAGTTATGCCGTGGCCACACTCAGGTTGCAAAACAAACGCCGCCGCCGCGTTGCGGATGCCGCTTTGAGTTTTTTCCGGACAGGCATGGCGGCGCTGTTGTGCGCTGCCCCGTTTGCGCTGGCAACTCTGCTCTTTCCGGATATCGATCATCTCGCCACGCTGTCCGCATTATTGTTCATGCTCGGCTTTGCCATGTCGTTGATGCATGGCATGCTGTACAAGATCGTCCCTTTTCTGGTGTGGTTCCATCTGTTCCGCGGCGGGGTAAAAAGCGGCGTTCCCAATATGAAGCAGATCATCCCGGAAACCTGGATGTGGCGGCACTTGCGACTGCATCGCGGCACACTGCTTGCAGCACTGTTCGCACCCTGGTGGAATGCGGCAACATGGCTGGTCGCACTTGGTTTGCTGCTGCAGGGCATGCTGCTCGGATACGCGCTCCTCACCGCCATCTCGGTGTATCGGCGCACGTTTCAGCGCATCGAGGAGGATTTGCCATGAGTTTCCTGTTGCTCAAAGGCCTGCATATCGCTTGCGCCATCACCAGCTACGCACTGTTTCTGTTGCGCGGCATCTGGAGTTTGCGCGGTTCACCCATCATGCAACAGCGCTGGGTCAGGATCGTGCCGCATGTGGTGGACACGCTGCTGCTCGCCTCGGCCATTGCGCTGGCTGTCGCCATCCAGCAATATCCTTTCGTGGATGCATGGCTGACCGCCAAAGTGGCCGGGTTGTTGCTGTATATCGGGCTGGGTTTTGTCGCATTGAAATTTGCCAAGCGCAAATCCACCCGCCTGTTCGCGTGGCTCATGGCACAAGCGGTATTCGCCTACATCGTACTGGTAGCCATCCAGCACAACCCCGTGCCTTTCTTCATCGAAGAGTAGAAATCAGGCTCATCCCCTGCGGCGATCGACGCCCTGCTCCTTACGCATGTCAGCGTAGTTGACATAGCCCATCGACCATCCTAGGATGTTCGTTCCGGATGGGTTATCACACCATCCACCAACGTCAGCAGGAGGATTCCATCATGCTCGACATCAACAAAACCATAAAAGATGCCCGTCTTTTGGAAACGGACCCTGAAGGTAACTTGTTCGATCTGGAACACTGGTCGCCGCTGGTGGCACAGCAACTCGCCAAGGCGGAAAAAATCGATCTCACCGACGAACACTGGGAAATCATCATCTACCTGAGAGAACGCTACCGCAAACAAGGCATGGCGGGCAGTGCCCGTGAATTATTGCGCGAACTGGAAGAGAAGTTTTGCGATGGCCGCGGACGCGAAATGCTCTATGAACTATTTCCCGGCGGGCCGGTCAGTCAGGCCAGCCGTATCGCCGGCTTGCCTCTGCCGCCTTATTCCAGCGATCCCTCCTTCGGCAGTGTGGAGTAGCATCCTTGCAGTTTCCGCAAAGTTGCCATGCAACTTTTAATAACGATACTGTCGGCGTTCCTGCTTGTCGCCTGTGCTTCCTACAGCGGCAGAGGACTCAAGCCTGGCGACTCCCGGCTTGAGGATGTGTTGCGCATCATGGGCGACCCGGCGATGCGCTGGCAGGAACCGGACGGTTCCCAACAACTCGCCTACCCTAGAGGCATACACACGTTCATGGTGCAGATCGGAGCGGATGGCAGGATGCAACGCATCGAGAATGTCATGGGCATAAAAACCTTTGCGCGCATAAGCTCCGGCATGACCAAGAACCAGGTGCTGCGCATTCTGGGTCCATCGTTACCCTCTGGTACTGCTTACTTCAAAGCACGCGATGAACTGGTGTGGGAATGGCGCTACTGCGACGAATGGAACGAAGCGGCCCGCTTCGACGTGCTGTTCGATGGCAGCAAGGAAACAGTGCGCTCAACCCTGAGCCTGACCGAATCTCAAATGGGGCTTTGCGGCGATGATGGGCGCTGTATATGCGCGCACGCCAAATGAATTTTCATCCCGGTTATCTATAGAGCTTTACATAATTCATGACTGTTATGTGATTTACCGTAGGGCGGGCTTTGCCCGCCGCGTCGGGCGTAGCCCGACCTACGAGATGCGGAGACATGTCTTCAAATACGTAATCCTCAATAAGAGTAACTGGGCTACGTCCCTGAAATATCGAAGGAGGAACCATGACAGACCAGAATCCATTTATCTGGCACGAGCTAGTCACCCCGGATCAGAAAAAAAGCGGAGCATTCTTCAGTCAGCTTTTTGGCTGGACCCGCAAGGAGACCGATGCAGGGCCGTACGGTACCTATACCCTGTTTCAGAAAGACGGTCAGGATGTTGCCGGAATGATGAACCCAACCCCTGATACGCCCACCAAAGGGGCGTTCTGGCACTCGTATATCGCGGTAAAGGATGTCGATGCATGCGCCAGACTGGCTCCTGCGCTCGGTGGCAGCGTCGTGGTTCCGCCACAAGATGTACCGGATGTTGGTCGGATTTGCATTGTGGCTGACCCCACCGGCGCCTTTGCACACTTGATGCAGCCGTTAGCGCCGCCAAGGTAACGATAAATCAAAGCGAAGCTGAACCCTTTAGCCAGTTACCCGACAACTAACGCTGGCTGGAACTCAGTGCCTCTTCCACAAGCGTACTCAACTGCTCGTAACCGAAACTCGGCAAAGGCTTGCCGTTCACAAAAAACTCCGGCGTCTTGGTGACGTTGAGTGTCCGCGCATCGTCAAGGTCCTGCGCAATCACGCGGGCGATCTCGGGTGCCGTCATGTCGGCCCGCATTTTTTCAAGATTCAGGCCGAGTCCATCGAGGTGCTTCCAGACCAAAGGCGCCTGAGCCGTGTGGTGCTGCACCCAGTCGGGCTGCGAGGCGAGGATCGCTTCCAGCGCCGGCCAGAACTTGTCCTGTTTCCTGGCTGCCTCCAGCATCGCCACCACTTGATCGGAGCCGTTGTGGAAGGGCGTGTAGCGCAGCACCAGACGGATCCTGTCCGGATTCGCCGCCATCATTTGCTTGACCAGCGGATAGAATTCCCGGCAGGTCTCGCAGGCGGGATCGAAAAATTCCACGATGACGACTGGCGCCTCGGCCCTGCCCAGTGTCGGCGAGTGCATGCGTATCAGTGCCGCGCGATTCGCTTCGGCCATCTGTGTAGCCTGTTTCTCTTTCTGTGTCGAATAGAACAGCGTGCCGGCGATAAAAACCAGCAGCAAGCCAACCAGCGCAACGATGAACAATGTCTTTTGTTTCATTTGGAACTCCGAAGATGCGCCGCGACCAGCAACGCCAAGATGGTTAAAAAAGCCAGCACAGACAGCAGCGGGATCGTCACGAAACCGAACCACTCGATCACCGTCTGCGAGCACGGCACCCCCTGCGTGCAGGGCTTGATGCTCTCGGGAATCACCCTGGCGATCAGCAGCAGATGAAAGACCGCGAACAGGCAGCCGATGACAGCCAGCGGCAGCGCATAACGTACCACGTTCCGGTCGAAGGGGAACAGCCCGATCGGCAGGATCAGCACCAGCGGGAACATGAAGATGCGTTGGTACCAGCACAGCACGCAGGGCGGCAGTTGCATGACCTCGCCGAAAAACAGCGCGCCGAGCGTCGCGACGCTGGCGACCAGCCAGGCGCCGAAGATCAGCGTCCATGCTGTCGTGTTGTTGCGTACGGGTGTGAGAGGTTCTGTTGTATTCATCGATGCGCGGTTTCAGTCAATCTCGGTGGCGCATTTTTCAGGAGCCGGTCACGCCGGGCAATTGCTTGCAACCGATCCGCGCTTCCTGATGGTTGTCCATAAGTAAAATCGATGCTGACCCTATTAGCAGTTTGTTGAAATTCTCACACTTGCTGAGAAAAGAGTGAATTTCAGGGGTCACGTTACCCCTCCCAGTGATCTGAAAATCGACTGTAGAGCTTTCTGAGAGGTCAGAAATTTTATGCATTTGCAAATACCGAGAATTTCAACAAACTGTTAGCTCACTATTAGCTCATTGTTGTCCAAAAATAAAATTGAAGCTGAACTGAACCCCTTGGCTCCTCTAATTACCACATTTTTTTAGCCACCTTTATTAAGCCACCAACAGTTTCGCTGAATTTCTTTGTAGTCAAAGCTGTTTCAATTGCTTGCTTAAATTCTTCTTGGCTAGAAAATGCCGAAATGTTTTCACCGAACATTCCAATGTTCACGCCTAACTCTTTAGCAATATCATCTTCAAATATCACTTTTGTGGGATATAACGTCACATCGTAGCCAAACTTAAGCACTTCAAAGGAATAGCCTTTTAAAGAATCGCTGACTAAAACCAGTTTAAATTGAAATGTACTTGAAGCTAAGTTGCTGCTCATCCTAGCAATACTCTCTAACCTTACCAATTTTAAACTAGCTAGATTTTCAGCCGCATTCTCAAAAGGTTCAATTATGTTCAGGACTACCCGATCAGGAAATTCGGCACTTGGTTCGTTAAACTTTTTATTCCATATACTCATAATTAGTAACCTCTAAAATTCCACTTCGCAAGATATTGGCAAATGATCGGACGCTACTGGCCTTCCATTTCTGTTAGTAAACATAAATGATGTGGTATTAAATATTAATTTTAATGCTTTGAAATCGAATTTATTTATAAGAGATGGCCTAATAATAACTTGATCGAGAAAATGCCAATTTATAACATCCTCCCCAAATCTTCGAAACTTATGGCTGCCTGGTCTTTCGCTATGGGATGAGTATAAAGACCACATGGGATTGTAGAATAATCGCTTTGACTCTTCTGCTCGTGTTATGACATCTTTGTTCATGCAATCTATTGAGTTTGTAGCGCTCATCCCGGTAAAAGATATCATAGGCATTTCAAATGGATCCACATTGAAGTCGCCCATAATCAGACTGTCGTTAATACCATGCGCGGCTTCCTCTTCTTGGATTTGGCAATTAAGAAGTTCAGATGCTCTTCTTATCTCATCTAATGAATGATGCATTTTTGACGGCAGATGGACAAATCCAATTATCAATTCTTTTCCCGGCTTAGTTAGTTTCATTAGAGAGAAATATTTGTGCTGATTAAGCAAAGTGATTCCGTTTATCTCCTTTTTAAGGATGACTTTAATTCTGTCGCACCCTGGTGTTGTTTGAAATAAATAAGTTCGATTATGTTGTATCTCAAGCGCGCCAATGGCGTCAACAACAGTCTTTTCATCTGTCTCACAAAAAGCCGCAATATCGCAATCCTCTTCAGCAATTAACTCAGTAATTTCACTAGCCAGAGGTTTTTTTTGAGTATTCCAAAATAATATCTTCACCGGCCTCTTCTCTATAACTAACTTAAGTTCGCAATCATCTGTAAATAGACGGGAAATTTACTCCGTTCAAGTGAAACGGGGTACTAATTCATTAGCTGACAATCTACCACCAATCCCCCACCCCCGAAAGGGAAGTCTCTTGACAGCCACCGCTGACCGTTGTAGTTTACCATCAGGTTAATTAAGCAACAGGTCTCTAAAGATGCCCTCCGATCACCTCAGCACCACCTTCGCCGCTCTCGCCGATCCAACCCGCCGTGCGATCCTGGCGCGACTCGCCTCGGGCGAGACTTCGGTCACCGAGCTCGCCGCGCCATTCGAGATGACCACGCCCGCGATCACCAAGCACCTCAAGGTGCTGGAGCGCGCCGGCCTGATCACGCGCAGCCGCCAGGCGCAGTGGCGGCCCTGCCAGCTCAATGCGGCGCCGCTGCACCAGGCCGCCGATTTTATCGAGCAGTACCGCCAGTTCTGGGAACAGAGTTTCGACCGCCTGGATAGCTATCTTCAAACCCTGCAAGCAAAGGAGAAGAAAAATGGACGCAAAAACAAGAAATGACTCAACAAACACCGCCGACCGCGAGATCGTCATCACGCGCACCTTCGATGCACCGCGCGAACTGGTGTGGGAGGCGTGGACGGAGCCCGGGTACCTGATGCGCTGGTGGGCGCCGAAGGGTTGCACGACACCTTTCTGCAAGGTCGACCTGCGCCCGGGGGGCAAGTTTCACTACTGCATGCGTATGCCCGAGGGCCGCGACATCTGGGGCATAGGTGTTTATCGCGAAATCGTAGCGCCTTCGCTCCTCGTCTACACCGACAGCTTTGCGGATGCGCAAGGCAATCCGGTCCCTCCCGCGCACTATGGCATGAGCGCCAGCCACCCGGCCGAAACCCTTGTGACCGTGAGCTTCGAAGAACATGAAGGCAAGACGAAGCTTACGCTGCGGCATGGCATCCCCGTATCGGTCGAGGAGCGCAAAGGGGCCGAACAAGGCTGGAGCGAGATGCTGGATCGCCTCGCCGCATTGTTGCGAGAAACCCGATCACCAGCATGAAAGGAGTAGCGCCATGAACACACAAATCGGCAAAAAATAACCAGACTATCTCTTGCACAAGGAGAAACATCATGCAAAAGATCACCCCGTTTTTATGGTTCGACAAGGAAGCCGGGGCAGCGGCGAAGTTCTACACCTCGGTTTTCAAGGACGCAAAAATAATCAGCACGACCACGCTGGAGAACACGCCCTCCGGCACGGTGGAAATCGTCACGATCAAGTTGTTCGGCCAGGAGTTCCAACTGATGAGTGCCGGCCCGCTGTTCAAATTCAACAAAGCCATCTCGTTTGTGGTGAACTGCGAGACCCAGCAGGAGATCGATCACTACTGGGAAAAGCTCTCGGCTGTTCCCGAAGCAGAACAGTGCGGCTGGCTCAAGGATAAGTACGGCGTGTCATGGCAGATCGTCCCCACTGTAATGTTTAAGATGCAAAAAACCAAAGACAAGCAGAAGCTGGCGCGCGTGACCGAAGCATTTCTGCAGATGAAAAAGTTCGATATCGCGGCTTTGCAGCGTGCCTATGATGCGGTTTAATCCCAGATTGTCCATTAGCAGTCTGTTGAATTTATCAACTCGCGTCGAAAAATGAACATTTTTGGGGGTGCTTCTACCCTTCACCAGTTACTAAAAATCGCTTGTAGCGCGTTCTGAGAGGTCGATATTTTTGGTAACTCTGTAA